>ENA-OYXX01001154-OYXX01001154.1-human-gut-metagenome-genome-assembly--contig:-NODE-1154-length-10552-cov-4.887396_pt1 | contig 10552 bp, 8 predicted proteins | sample MGYA00243976_ERZ653434 | MGnify/ENA primary metagenome ERZ653434 (study PRJEB26926, sample SAMN06165112) | human gut metagenome | biome: ENVO:00009003; feature: ENVO:2100002; material: ENVO:00002003...
GGGAAAAGGTCTTTTTGTCATGGTAGCACAGAGCCTTGGAGGAGATCAGCTCCGTGATGGTATAGCCCGCTCCCAGCTCGGAACAGATCTGCCGGAAAGCGGCATCCGTCACCCCCGCCATAGGAGCCAGCGCTAATTTTGAGGAGATCTCCACAGTTCCGATGCGCATGACGCACACCCCTTTCCACAGCACATTGATTTTAATAGTTTAGCGGAATTTCGGCAAAAATGCAAGGATAACAGAAATTGCGTCCCCCGATCCTGTTTGCGACGCTTTTCTTCCCGGACAGGCTGTAAACTGGGACTATATCATCAGCTTTACACAAAAGGAGGAATCCTTCATGGAGTATGGTTCTATGAGCATCCAACGACTCCAGTCCGGCCGATGGCTGAACTGGGGCATCCGCTTTTTCCTGACGGCGGCCCTCACCGCCAGCCAGACCGCCGGCGGCTATGCCCCCTTTGCCTTGGGCTGCATAGCGGCAGCCGGACCGGGGGCAGACGGGGCAGCGGCGCTGCTGGGCGGCGTGACGGGGGCGCTGCTGTTTCTGGACTTTCAGCAAGTCCTGGCTTTGGCCGCCGTAGGCATTTTGATCCTGACTGCCGCCACGGCGTTCCGGGACACTGCCTTTCTGCAAAAGCCCTGGGTGCTGCCGGTGCTGGCGGCCGGGATGGTACTGGCGGTGGGCGGTATTTATGTGCTGCAATCCTTAGACCCGCTGAGCCACGCCGCCCCCTGTGCCGCAGCATCGGCCCTGACAGGCGTTTCCGCCCACTTCTTCACCCGGCTGTTCCAGCCGGAGGAGGACCGGCTGGCCCCGGAGGGGCTGCTGTTTTTAGGGGCGGCCCTGACGCTGGCTTTAGGAGACCTGACCATCTTGAATGTCTCCGTGGGCCGGGTCCTGCTGTGCGCCCTGCTGGCCTACACTGCCTATGATCAAGGTCCCATGACCGGCGTGACGGCGGGGCTGGGACTGGGACTCATCACGGATCTCTCTGCCGGAACCAGCGGGCTGTTCACCGCCGCCTACGGCGTGGCGGGACTGTGCGCCGCGAAATGCAGACGGCGAAGCATGGCTGCGCTTGCCTTCTTTTCCGGAGCAGCAGCGGCCATGCTGACCTCCCGGGAGGAGTTGGCCCAGACGCTTCTTCTGGAAACGGTGGCCGGTTCCCTGCTGTTTTTAGCCCTGCCCCGGCGGATCTTCGGCGGAAAGCGGCTTCTGCGGGAAGCGGCCCCGGACACCACCCAGCGCACGGCCCTGAAAACCCATCTCAACCGGGCGGCGGAGGCGCTCCGGGAGCTATATGACAGCATGAGCCGCACCCCGCCGCCGCAAGAGGAGAATCCCGCCGTCATCTTCGACCGGGCGGCGGAAAAGGTATGCCGGGGGTGCGCCCTGTGCGAGCTGTGCTGGCAAAAGGATTACACCACCACCTTCAACGCCCTCAATGACGCTACTCCCTACCTCCTTGAACGGGGCAAGGCCAAGGCCAAGGACTTCCCCGTTCACTTTGCCGACCGCTGCATCCATCTGTCAGAATTGCTGCAGGCCATCAATGGGGAGTTGTCGGCCTTTCTGCTGCGGAAGCAGTACCGCCGCCAACTGGAAGAAACGCGCCGCAGCGCCAAGGGGCAATACGCCCAGATGTCGGACCTGCTGACGGCGGCGGCCGCCGGCCTCAGCGGGGCGGCCCCCGCCTTTGGAGAGATCCCTGCCTGCGTTATCGGCGCGGCTCTGCGGCCCAAGGAGGGGGAAATGGTCTGCGGCGACACCATGGAGGCCTTCCGCACGGACAGCGGTCTCTGGTGCCTGCTGCTGGCGGACGGTATGGGCAGCGGGGACGCCGCCCGGCGGGAGTCCTCCCTCACCTGCCGGCTGCTGCGGCAGTTTTTGGAGGCGGATATCCAGCCGGAGGCCGCCCTCACCACCCTGAATTCCGCTATGGCCCTCCGGGGTGCGGAGACCGGCAGCTTTACCACGGTGGATCTGTGCGTTTTGAAAGGCTCGGAGGCCACCTTCTACAAGTTCGGCGCCGCCCCCAGCTATCTGAAGAAGAACGGCGCCGTCCGCCGGATCACCGGCAGCAGCCTGCCGGTGGGACTGCGGGGCACTCCTGCCGCACCGGATATAACCACCGTGACGCTGGAGCCCGGCAGCTTCGCCGTGATGATCAGCGACGGCGTGGCAGACCCCAGCCGGGACGAATGGCTCCAAGACCTGCTGGCGGGCTGGGGTGGGGACGATCCTCAGACGCTGGCCAATCTGATCCTCTCTGAAAGTATCCGCCGGGAGCGGCTGCAGGATGACTGCGCCGTGCAGGTGCTCTACCGCTTGCCGGAGTCGGAGCAGCCGGTATGAGGAAAATTTTCAAAAAGCCGCCGCTGGTTGGTATAGACTTCCCTCCCTTGCGGGAAAATGGAAACAGATCAACTGAGGAGGACAGCACGCATGGTAAAAGGCATTTCCCGGCGGGTCGTGGTGGTAGACGCGCCGGAGCATCGTTTTTTTGAACAGGCCATCTTCATCGTCCGCAATGACGCTGCAGGAGAGGGGATCACCTCCCGGGAGCTGGTGGAGGAAGCCCGACGGGTGGCCCACAATTACGCGTCCAGCGGGACCAGCCGCTTTTCCAACCGGTGGCGGACCCTGAACCCCATCGTATACACCCTGATCGGCGCCGGGACCATCGGCCTTGCCTGGCTCATCGTGGCGCTGGCCTGAAAAAAGCACGTTCTCTTTTTGAAAGAGAACGTGCTTTTTTGTGTGAAAATCATCTGCGCAGCTTGGCCTTCAGCTTCGCCTTGGCCTCCGGGGACAGCAGCTTTCCCGCCGCCCGCACCGGCAGACTGGGAAGCCGGAAAAACTGTCTGCGGACCTCCTCAAAAGGCTCTACCGCATAGCTGGCGAAGAAGGATGCCCGGTCCGCCGCCGGGCCGATGGGCCGCGCCAGCCGGGGATTCCCCGCCACAGCCCGCTCCACCGGGAAGGGCTGGCAGTTCAGCTTGAGTTGGTCGAAGAGGTAGCTGCCGTGGGGTGTGTTCACCAGCAGCAGGCTGACGCCTGCGTGCTGCTGCTCCGGAAACTCATCCGGCCGCAGGCCCCACAGATCCCCCAACGTAAAATCGCCGGGACGGTTCAGATTTGTATATTGGCAACCGTGGCAGCTCTGGCGCAGGAACAGCGCCCGGCCAAAGGCCCGGCCAAAGCCTGTGGCAAACAGTGGTGCGGAATCCGCAGTGCCATCGTCATATACAGCGGTAAAGTGGCTGTTTTTCCACCCCTCTACCTTATTGCGGAAGCGGACATTTGCCAGCCGCCGCCGTTTATTTCCTTCGATAAACCGGGCCTCGTCCTCCCACACACCGGGGGAGGGTACGCCGTGGCACACCAGATCGCAGGTAGTGAGATTTTCCGGGCGGCACCCTAAAAAGCGGTACAACCCATCCACCTGACAGGGTGTACCGGAAAACAGCACCGGGCGGGTCTTCAACGCCTCCCGGATCTCCCGGAACACGCCGTCCAGATCGCTCTGGACATACTTGGCTCCCCGCAGCTGCCACAGGTCCTCTTTCCGGAAGCAGGGGATGTGCCGCAGATGCTGATGGCCGTCCATGGCAGCGCCGTATACCACGCCGCCGCCCTCCAGCACATATTCCGCAATGGCAGTGAACGCGCCGCCGGAGGTAGAGTCCTTCCGGACGGCGTCATCCCGGTTCCAGGCGGCGAAGGCAGCGGGCAGATGAGCCGCCGGACCGCGCTCCTGCAAAACTGGGCACAGCCGGGTACAGCGTCCGCAATGGACGCATTTTTCCAGATCCACTTCCGGGAAATCAAAGCCAGTTTTGTCCCGGACCATCGTAATGGCGTCATGGGGACAGCCTGCGGCGCAGGCGGTACAGCCGGTGCAGCGGCTCCGCTCTGCCAACTTCGGGGCAAAGCTCTGAGGAGAAAGCGGCGCTTCCGGCGCATAGGGCCGGTCTTCCAGCGCTGCCTGCAAATAATTCAGAGAATCCTTCCGGGCGGCAGTCAAAGCCGCTTCGGCAGCTTCCCAATCAACGGGGTCCAGCAGCTCCGCCGTATCCCCCTTGCCGATGACCCGGTTGGCAAGACCCAACCGGCTCAGGATGCTCACCGTCCGGGACCGCTCCGGGGCGGACAGCTCCGCCGGGGAGACCGTGGTGAAAAAGGGCCGGTGGAACTGGACGGAGAATACCGTGCCATGGAAGGAATTGGTGACAACATAGGCGGCATTCTGGAACAGGCCCAAAAATTCCGCCGGACCGGCATCCATGATCTGCTTCGCCTTGGGATGGACCTTCTGGCGGATGCCGCAAAGCTGCACCACCGGCAGTCCCGTCTCCTGATGGAGCCGTTCCAGATAGGGTATCAGCGCACCGGGGCGGCTGATGCAGTAGCAGAGGATGTAGCCACCCTTGGGGTAATTGGCCGGGTGATCGGCCATGGAGTCCCACTGGTCCGCCGTCAGCAGCAGGGTGGGGTCCAGCACCACCGGGGCGTCCTTCCCGGCGATATCCCGGATGATGGCGCTCCCCTGAGTCTCCCTGGCGGAGAGGTGGGAAAAGCCGTCCAGATAGCCCTTCAGCTCCGCCTGCATCCCCTCCGGGATGGTGGGAACACCGAAGGACGGTGCGTAGGCAATGCGGCGCTTCTGGGAAAACGTACCGAAAAACACCGGGTCAAACCGGCCGTCCGGGAAGATCTTGGGGTTCCAGATCTGGTCGCTGCCGGAGAGGATCAGGTCATAGGGCAGCGGCCCCCCGGCCAGCTCGTCAAAGTGCCCATAGCGGCGATCCGAGATCCGCAGATGGTCCCGGCTGAACTTCTCAAACCGCCGGTAACGCTCCGACAGCGCCTGATAGTGCAGGGCCGTGTGAGCGTCATGGGCGGCGGAACCCAAGCCGGTGGGCCGCTTGAACAGGGCGTTGTCCTGATTGACGAAGTAGTCAATGATCTCACAGTCCCAGCCAAAGCGCTCCACAGCCCGCTCCGTGGCCGCCGCCTGAAGCAAAGCGCCGTAATGGTGGATATGATAGAAGGTAACAAGTCCCGCCTTCAACGAAATGACTTCCTTTCCGCAGCTCTCCTGCTCATTTCAGGTCCATGACCACGTTTTCCGGGGTCAGCAGATCATCCTCTGCGATCCACGCCTCCACGGGGACCACCTCGAATTCCGTTTCCGTCCGGCGGATCACCACCCGGTCCAGACCCGCATTGATGATCATGCGACGGCACATAAGGCAGGAGGTAGCGTCATTCAGCAGCTCCCCGGTGGCAGCGTTGCGGCCCACCAGATAGATGGTGCCGCCCGCCATGTCCCGCCGGGAGGCAGAGATGATGGCGTTGGCCTCGGCGTGGACGCTGCGGCACAGCTCGTACCGCTCGCCGCGGGGTACCTTCATGGCTTCCCGGGAGCAATAGCCCATGTCCACGCAGTTGGCCCGGCCCCGGGGGGCGCCGTTGTAACCCGTAGAAATGATCTCGTCGTTTTTCACGATGATGGCGCCATAGATCCGCCGCAGGCAGGTAGCCCGCTCCAAGACGGTCTCGGCAATATCCAGATAATAGTTTTCCTTGCTAATGCGATTCATAGACAGCCCCCCCGCCGAATTCTCAAAATTTGATAAAATATTTTATCATACCCGGCTTCGGATAGCAAGAGGGCAGCCGGTCATTCTGCCGTTCTCGCAGGCGGATGACCTCGTTTTTACAGGTTAGGCACCGCCTTTGCCAGGGTCCGGCGGAGAACCGGCGCCAGCGCTGTCACCACAATGATCTTCAGCGTGTCGCCAGGCACATACACCAGCATGGCCGCCAGCAGCGCAGAAAAGGTCTTGGCAGACTGCATATAAACGTGCAGGATGAGATACATATAGGGGACGCCCACGGCGTAGAGGATCAGATCTCCCACCAGAACCGCCGCCAGAACGGTCAGATACCCGGTGCGACGAGCAGTCAGCGCGCCGATCACGGCGGCGGCGGGGATCAGCCCCAGCAAAAAGCCGAAGCTGGGCTGAAGCACATAGCCGATGCCGCCACCTTGCGTAAAGACCGGCAGGCCCAGCAGTCCGATGCCCACATAGAGCAGTTGAGAAATGGCTCCCCACTTCCACCCCAGCAGGAGACCGGCCAATGCGGTAAACAGAAATTGCAGCGTAATGGGTACGGTGCCTGTGGGGATCTGCAAAAACGCGCCGATGGCGGTCAGGGCGGCAAACAGGGCGGCGAGGACCATATTGCGGGTCATATCATGATGATTCATAATGAAAAGCTCCTTTTCGGTTTGATGCGCCTAAAGTGTAGCAGACGCGGTCTCGATTGTCAACCATTTGTTAAAATCAGGTTGACAATCCGGCATGGACGCCGTATAGTACCGTTGGAGGGATGTACCATGACGAAGCAAATCGTTTTAAAACTCCTGCGGGAGCATACAGAGGAATTTCTGTCCGGCGAGGCTATCAGCCGACAGGCCGGTGTCAGCCGGGCGGCGGTGTGGAAGGCTGTGGAGCAGTTAAGGCAAGAGGGCTACGGTATTGAATCCGTCCCCAACCGGGGTTACCGCCTGACCCGCGTGACAGCGCGGCTCCGGCCAGAGGAGCTGTCGGAGCAGTTCCGGGATCGTCGGATCGGTCGGGAGTTGCTGTGCTTTGACACCATCGACTCCACTAACAACGAATTGAAACGGCGGGCGGTCAGCGGCTCCGTAGATGGAACGGTGATTCTGGCGGACCAGCAGACTGGCGGCCGGGGACGCCGGGGACGGAGCTTTGTGTCCCCCGCCGGGAAGGGACTGTATTTATCGGCGGCCCTCCGCCCCCGGTGCCCGCTCTCTGAGATCAGCACCCTGACAGCTTGGACCGCCGTGGCGCTTTGCGACGCGGTGGAGGCCGCCTGCGGCGTCCGCCCCGGCATCAAGTGGCCCAATGATCTGGTGCTGAACCAGAAAAAGCTCTGCGGCATCCTGACGGAGCTGGAATGGGAGGCGGAGAGCGGTGAATTCTCCTGCGTCATCATCGGCGCGGGGATCAACGTCAGTCAGGATGAAGCCGATTTTGGCCCGGAGGTGGCCCCTATCGCCATTTCTCTGGCACAGGCCCTCGGAACGGCCCCGGATCGGACGGAGCTGGCCGTCCAAGTGATCCGGTCGCTGAATGCGTTATATGATGACTTCCCCACCCAAAACGCCGCCTACCTGGACCGCTTTCGCCGGGACTGTCTGACGGTGGGCAATCCGGTAAAGGTCATCTCCGGTGCAGGAGAGCGCATCGGCACCGCCATGGGCATTTCCGATGACTTTGGTCTGACCGTCCGCTGGGAGGACGGCTCCACGGAGACTCTGACCTCTGGAGAGGTCTCCGTCCGGGGACTGTATGACTATGTGTGATCCCGCCGAAGCGGATTTTCCCCAGATTCAGCCCGTCCAGACAGTAAAAGCCCCCTGCTGAGAAAATCTCAGCAGGGGGCTTTTTCATATCATGTTTGTAATAATCGCCGTCAGCCGCCGTAGAACATTCCTAACAGGTGGGCCAGATCCCCGGCCTCCAGATAGGTAACGCCGTTGGCGATGAGGCAAGGGCCGGAAAGGTGGAACCCATCCCCCTCCGGAACGGCAGTGCCTTTGACAGCTTTGCTGTCCGGCAGGATGGTGAATACGGTTTCAGTACCATCCTTCACTGTCACGCCGTGCGCCTTATCCCAGGAAACGTCATATCCGGCGGCTTCCGCCACCGCCCGGATGGGCACATACAGCCGCTCGTCCTTGTAGGGCCGCCGCAGAGCAGAGGGGAGAACGGTTGGCCTTCCGTTGACGCATAGATAACCGTCATTATAAAGGGATATGCCGCCTTTATATGCATAGGGAAACACCAGCACACGGCTGCCCTTCCCGCTGTCATCGGCCCACATCAGCACTCGGGTGCCGGGCAGCAGATCCTGATAGGTGACGCGGTTGCGGGTGAGATAGGGCGTGATCTGCGCATCCTCCCACACCTGATACGCCGTGCCGTCGGAAAGGGTGATATCCATGCCGCTGTAATGGGGAATTCCCGCCATGATAACAGTAGCGCGGACGATCACATCGTACTGAGGAACCTTGTAGTCCGCCGGGACATTCACCAGAAGCAGTTCCGGCGTGACCTGTGGGGGCAGGCTCATGGTCACGGCAGTCTGCGCCCCCAGCCACGCATAGACGGTGCTGCCGTCCTTGATGGACTTTGCATCCACCGGCTCGCCGCTGACGGCGTCCAGGATCGCAACGCCCTCCGTCCACAGGATATAGTCCTCCGTTGGTTCTCCGGTGGACGTGCTCATCAGCAAGCCGCCGTCCTTCTGATGGGCAACGGTTCCCGAGATCACGGTATATTGAGGGTTCGGGACGTAGGCCCCCGCGCCGGTGGCACTGCCGGCTGCCAGTGCAGGGACACAAAGCACGGCGGCGCATAGAGCCGCTGCGATCAGCTTCACAGAAAATTTCATAGATGATCTTCCTTTCTTTCGTCAGGGTCGGAGCCTCCGGAAGAATGCTCCGTTTGCCTGGATAGACGGAGGGCAACCGGAAAAAGTTCCCACCTTCCGCAAAAAATCCCGCCGAAAAATTCAGCGGGACCTTTATCGCTCAACTCAGTCTATGACCCGGATAGCGGTGATGACCGGCTGCTGGTCGGCGGGGATGGTGCCGTTGCCGTCCGTAGGCTGTGCAGCCTCGCACACAGCGTCCACCACGTCCATGCCGTCGGTCACATAGCCGAAGCAGGCGTACTGGCCGTCAAGGAAAGTGCTGTCTGCGTGGCAGATAAAGAACTGAGAGCTGGCGCTGTCGGGGTTCTGGCTCCGGGCCATGGAAATGGCGCCCCGGGTGTGGGACAGCGTATTTTCCACGCCGTTGGAAGAAAACTCGCCCTTGATTGTGTTCTCAGAGCCGCCGGTGCCGTTGCCGTTGGGGTCGCCGCCCTGCATCATGAAACCGGCGATGATGCGGTGGAAGGTCAGGCCATCGTAAAACCCATCATTGGCCAGATCCATAAAGTTCTGCACGGTCATGGGGGCGGCGTCGCCGTCCAGCTCCACGGTGATAGTGCCGTAGTCCTGAATGTCGATCTCCGCGTGGTGGGTACCCACGCCCGCCGTCTCAGCCGCAGGCTTGTCGGCCTTGCTGTCGGTGATGGTGTCCGTATCGATCTTGTCGCAGGCGGCCAGGCTCAACAGCAGCACGGCGGCCGCGCAGACAGCCAGTAATTTTTTCATAAGGTCCTCCTTTTCAAAACGCAGCCCGCCGAAGGTCATCCGGCGGGCTGTAAGGTGTGTTTACTTCTTGCCCTTCAGGGACTTCATGCGCTGCTCGTGGTTCAAAATGGCCTTGCGCATCCGCAGGCTCTTGGGCGTGACCTCCAGCAGCTCGTCATCCGCCAAAAACTCCAGGCACTGCTCCAGGCTCATCTGGCGGGGAGGCACCAGACGCAGGGCGTCATCAGAGCCGGAAGCACGGGTGTTGGTCAGCTGCTTCTTACGGCAAGCGTTCACCACGATGTCCTCGCCCCGGTTGGCCACACCGATGATCATGCCCTCGTACACGGGGACACCCGCGCCGATGAACAGGGTGCCGCGCTCCTGCGCGTTGAACAGACCGTAGGTGATGGAGTCGCCGGTCTCGGTGGAGATCAGGCTGCCCATGCCGCGGCGGGAAATATCGCCCTTGTAAGGCGCATAGGAATCAAATACGGAAGCCATGATGCCCTCGCCCTTGGTGTCGGTGAGGAAGTCATTCCGGTAGCCGAAGAGACCGCGGGCGGGGATCAGGAACTCCACCTTCATGCGGTCGCCCACGGGAGTCATCTCCACCAGGTCGCCCTTGCGCTGGCCCAGCTTCTCGATGACACTGCCCACGCAGTCGCCGGGCACGTCCACCACCAGACGCTCAATGGGCTCGCACTTCTTGCCATCGATCTCCTTGTACAGCACACGGGGGGGAGAGACCTGGAACTCATAGCCTTCCCGGCGCATGGTCTCAATGAGGATAGACAGGGACATTTCGCCGCGGCCCGCCACGTTGAAGGCACTGTCGCGGTCGGTATCGGAGACCTTCAGAGAAACGTCCTTCAGGGTCTCGCGGTACAACCGGTCCCGGAGCTGGCGGGAGGTGACGAACTTACCCTCACGGCCGGCATAGGGGGAATCGTTGACGGAGAAAGTCATCTCCAGCGTGGGAGCGCTGATCTTCACGAAGGGCAGCGGCTCCACGGCGCCGGGGGCGCAGACGGTATCGCCGATGGTGATGTCGGGAATACCGCTCATGGCAATGATGTTGCCGGCGGTGGACTCCGTCACCTGCTTCCGGGCCAGACCCTCAAACTCATAGATGGAAACGGCCTTGGCCTTCTTGGGGGCGGCGTCGGGATCGTGATAGTTGCACACCACGATTTCCTGGTTCTGCTTCAGGGTGCCCCGCTCAATGCGGCCGATGGCGATCCGGCCCACGAATTCGTTATAGTCGATGGAGCTGACCAGCATCTGGAAGGGCTGATCCACATCCGCCT
>ENA-OYXX01001155-OYXX01001155.1-human-gut-metagenome-genome-assembly--contig:-NODE-1155-length-10551-cov-8.472275_pt1 | contig 10551 bp, 6 predicted proteins | sample MGYA00243976_ERZ653434 | MGnify/ENA primary metagenome ERZ653434 (study PRJEB26926, sample SAMN06165112) | human gut metagenome | biome: ENVO:00009003; feature: ENVO:2100002; material: ENVO:00002003...
CGAGATCTAGTACGGTCTCGTGGGCTCGGAGATGTGTATAAGAGACAGTCATGAGGCTGGTGCGCTTCTTGAAGAGTTCGCCTTCAGGGCCGAAGTATTTCTTTTTCAGTTCGGCGGCCTGCTTCTCCTTTTCCATTATGGCGTCTTGCTTGGCCTTCTTCTGCTCCTGCGACAGGAACACCACTTCATTCTGGTAATTCTTGTACATGGTCTGTGCCTCGGTTGATATGGCCTCTACCTCGGCCTGCCATTTTTTCGACACCTGATTCAGCTGTTCGTTGGCGCGTTCGTATGCCGGGATGTTCTTCAGTATATACTCCATGTCGACAAGTGCGAACTTCTGTGCCGATGCGCCCAGCGAGCATGCTGCAAGCAGGCAGATGACCATAAGTTTCTTTACTATTCCGTTTTTGCTTTCTGTCATGTCAAATCCTCCTAATCATTAACTCTTAACTCTTAATTTTTTAATTCTTAACTCTTAATTTCTCAGAACTCCTGTCCGAGAATGAAGTGGAACTGGCTGCCGCCCTTGGCTCCGGTTGTCTGCAGCTTGTCGAAGCCGTAGGCCCAGTCGATACCCATCAGTCCCACCATTGGCAGGAAGATACGCACACCGGCACCGGCAGAACGTTTCATGTCGAACGGACTGAATTTCTTTGTCTCGTACCATGCGTTACCGCCTTCGAGGAAGGCCAGACCGTAGATGGTGGTGTTGCCGAGCATGAATGGGTAGCGCAGCTCGACGGTGAAACGGTCGTAGGCATAGCCGGGAGCGGAGTAGGGCGTGAGCGAACCGTTGTCATATCCGCGCAGTCCGATGGTCTCCTGTGCATAGCCTGTCGAGTATCCGCTCATACCGTCACCGCCCACGTAGAATGTCTCAAAGGGCGACTTCTTGTACTTGTTGTAAGACCCGAGCAGACCAAATTCGACGCGTGTCATGAGCACGAAGCACTTGGCACCGCGTGTGAGCGGGGTGAACGTGCGCATCTTCAACTTCCACTTGTGATACTCTATCCAGCGGTATTTCTCCTGTTGCTCCGCTTCATACTGGGCCGACGTGGGGTCGGTGGCCAGATTCTTGTAGTCTTTGTTGCTGAAGAGCGACCATGGCGGCGTGAGTGTAACGGAAGCGAGGAACTCGGAACCGCTGCGCGGGAAGAGCTGGTTGTCGGTGCTCACGCGTGAGATGTTCAAGCTGAGGTTGATGTTGTTGCAGTTACCGTTGGATATGAGGAAGTAACGCCAGTCACGCAGCATGTAGCGTGTGTACGACAGCGAGGCTGACAACTGGAAGTAGTCGTCGGGCCATCTCAACCGTTTGCCCCATCCTAACGAGAAGCCGAGCATCTGCACATATTTGTCATCGTCGAGATAGCTTTCATAGTTGTTGTAATAACCGTTATAGCTGCCAAATCCTCCATAGTAGTTATAATAGTTGTTCATCCAACTGTTGTTGTAGTAGTTGCTGTTCACATCGGTCTGCTTCGAGTAGAATATTCCCACGTTGAACGCATTTGGACGTTTGCCGCCGAACCACGGTGCCGAATAACTCAGACTGTACGACTGATAATACTGTGCGTTGGTCTGTGCGCTCAGTGACAGCTGCTCGCCGTCGCCGATGGGCATTATTCCGCGGTGCATCTTGTTGCGCCCGAAGAGGTTGCGCATGGAGAAGTTGTTCAGTTTCAGTGATATGCGGCCTATGACACCGGTTTGTCCCCATCCGAGCGAGAACTCCACCTGATCGTTCGATTTCTGTTCCAGTTCCCAGTTGATGTCAACCGTTCCGTCTTCCGGATTCGGTTTTACGTCTGGAACGACCTTTTCCGGGTCGAAGAATCCCATAGATGCTATTTCTCGTGCCGAACGCATCAGGGCGTCTCTTGAGAACAGGTCGCCCGGTTTTGTACGCAGCTCGCGGCGCACCACCTCTTCATACAGTTTGTCGTTGCCGTAGATGCGCACGTTGCTGATGTGTGCCTGATGGCCTTCGAAGATACGCATTTCGAGGTCGATGGAGTCGCCCACGATGTTTACTTCGGTGGGTTGCAGGTCGGAGAACAGATAACCGTTGTTCCAGTAGTAGTTGCCCACGGCATCCTCGTCTTCTTTTAATCGCTCGTTGAGTTTCTTCTGGTTGTACACGTCGCCGCTCTTCATGTTCAGCACGTGGTTCAGATAGTCGGTCGTGACAACGGTGTTGCCCACCCATGTGATGTTGCGGATGTAGTATTTTTCGCCTTCGTCCACTTTCACATATACGTCCACATGTTTGTCATCTACGCTGCTCACGCTGTCTTCCACGATGTACATGTCGCGGTAACCCAGCTCGTTGTATTTGTCTATAAGGTTCTGCTTGTCGGTCTTGTAACGTTCGTTGGTAAACTTTTTCGACTTCAGGAACGATGACAGTTTGCCGGCTTCGTGCGTCTTGGCGAACACGCCTTTCTTGAACAGTCCTCCCTTTATCTTCGACGTGCTCAGATATTTGTTGCCCTCGATGATGATGTTGCGCACCTTCATCTTGGCTTTCTTGTCGATGTTGACGTCAAGTATGACCTGGTTGGTGCCCGTCACGTCATCGCGCTGCAGTATTTCTATCTCCGCGTTCTTGTAGCCTTTCTCGTCGAAATACTTCTTTGCCAGAATCTTTGCGCGGTCTATCATGTTAGGCGTAATCTGGCTGCCCTTCATTATGCCGAGCTTGGCCTCCATGTCATCGCGTTCCGATTTTTTCAGGCCGTTATAGTTTATGACGCTCACCCTTGGGCGAAGCGCAAGGTTGATGCACAGGTAAATCTTTGAGCCTACGATGGAGTCGGCCGTTATGGAAACCTGCGAGAACAGTCCGTGTCTCCAGTAGCGTCTCACGGCTTCTGTTATTTCGTTTCCCGGCACGCTGATTTGCTGGCCTATGCTCAGTCCTGAAATGCTTGTGAGCACATAGTCCTCATATCCCTCCACGCCTTTTGCCGTTATGCCTCCTATCTCGCATGAGCGCGGGGTGCCGGCATAGGATATGTCAGGATTGACGATTTTCTCCTGACCTCTTGTCGGGATTGCGAAGACTGTCGTCGCCGCAAGCAGCATGAAAACCTTATTTATATATTTCATCTTTAATGTTGTATTCAAGTGAAAATCATCTCCGTGAATTGTCTTCCGCTTCAATCTGGGCCCCTGTCTTGCCGAAACGGCGCTGGCGTCCCTGATAGCTTGCTATGGCCTTGTGCAGGGCCTCTTCGTCGAAGTTGGGCCAAAAAGTGTCGCAGAAGTACAGTTCGGAGTAGGCAATCTGCCACAGCAGATAGTTGGATATGCGCAACTCTCCACCCGTGCGTATGAGCAGGTCGGGGTCGGGCATGAAACAGGTCTGCATCTGTCTGTCGACGGTCTGCTCCGTTATGTCATCGGGGTTTATGCTTCCGTCTTTCACGCCCTTGGCGATGTTCTTCACCGCCTCTGCAATCTCCCATCTCGACGAGTAGCTCAGAGCCACAACCATCGTCATGGCCGAGTTGGCAGCGGTGTGTTCCTCTGTCTCACGCAGTTTCTGCCTTACGTTCTCCGGCAGGCGCCCCATGTCGCCCACCACGCGGAACCGCACGTTGTTCTTCATGAATATCTCGTCTTCAAGCGACGAGAGCACCAGTCCCATCAGGGCTGCCACCTCGTCCGTGGGGCGGTTCCAGTTCTCGGTGGAGAACGTGTACAGTGTCAGATACTTCACGCCTAACCGCGTACACTCCGATGTGATGCGTCTCACTGCGTCCACTCCGGCCTGATGTCCGTAACTGCGCTCGTGTCCGCGCTCTGCCGCCCATCGTCCGTTGCCGTCCATGATGATGGCGATGTGTTGCGGTATGCGTTCCATATCCAGTTGGTATGCCATATCTTTAATCTCTGTCGTTGTTACAAGTTTTGCATTTCGCCATTATGTCGTATGTCACCGACAGGCGTATCACATTGTAGCAGTCGGTGTTCTTGAACGCTCCGCTGCTCTTGATGCCGTAGGGGTCGGCCACGCCGTCGAGCTTGTCGTTCAAGGTGAAGCTCATGGCCCATTCCAGTCCGAGGTTCAGTCTGTCGGCAATCTTGTACTTCACGCCCACGCCCATCGGCACGTTGGCGGTGAAGACATTGCTGCCGTCGCCGCTGACGTATGTCGCACCCAGTCCCACAGCAATATATGGTACCAGCCTCTTGGCTCCGCGATATTCGCGTCCGGTGCCGTAAGGCCAGAAGTTATACTCAAAGCGCAGTCCCACATCCACTGCCGAATTGTTGAATTCGACCGTGGCGGCACCCTCTTCGCTGATGCCCGGATACCATGTGGCCAATCCCTCCGACGACCCTTTCAACTTGCCGTAGCCTATGTTGAGGGCCAGTCCCATGCGTGGGTTGAAGCGGTAGCGTCCCAACAACAGCCCCATGGGTTGCATGTTTTTGGTCAGACTGCTGTTGAAGTCGCCCACGTATGCCATCAAGCCCGCTCCGGCTCCTATCTCTGCACGATATTCCGGGTCTGTCTGTGCCTGTGCGGCAACAGTTGTCAGCATGATGACTATTACTGTGATGACTCTTCTCATCCGGCGGTCTCTTTTAGTGTCTCCTTACATTTATATATATAAGGGCTGATTATTTGCTCCAGCCCATGCTGTTCAGACGTCCGCGCCACACCTGTCCCGTGCCTGCGCAGACAATCCAGATGTTGTTGTCGGTATCGGTGGTGGCGGCAAACGTGGCGATGTTGCGGTCGAGTCCGTCGGGCATCGGATATTCGCTCGACTTCTTCCATGTGATGCCGCCGTCACGGCTCTCGTATATGTTCTTCAGAGTCTCTCCCTCTTCGGTATCCTTCTCTTTGCCGCCCAAGGCCAACAGACTGTTGCCGTAACCGAAAACGGTGATATTCTCCATTTTAGGCAGCGGATATTTGTCGGTGTCGTCCATGTTCATGTATATCCATTGTCCCGGCTTGCTGTCGGGGGCATATTCCGATATCTTGCGCCATACCACGGCGTGTGTATCGCCGGGATGTTCGGTGGCTGAACGGTTGCCCGTAAGCAGCAGATAGTCGGTGTTTGGGGTGAATCGGAACGTGGTGCGGCAGAAGTTTATGTCTTCCGATGGCATCCATGCCATGTTGTCGGCCATGATGTCGGCCTCCCATGTCTGTCCGCCGTCGGCCGAGAACATTATCCGGCCGTCGGTGCCGATGGCATACAGTGCCGTGGTGCTGCCGCCTATGAGGCGGCTGATGCCGGTGCTCTCGCCGGCGCGGTTGAACGAGCGTCCGCCGTCGGCCGAAACGTAGAGAACATTGCCGTCGAGCACATACAGTTTGTCGCCCGTTAGTGCGACGTTGCGCCAGGCTTCACTGCCCAGTACCGTATTTTCCGTAGTCCATATGTTTCCGTCGGTTATACCGGTGGAATATATTTTTGTGCTGTTTCCGTCGGTGCCGAATACTATCAGGCGTCCGCCCGTGGTCACGGCTTTCATGCCGTTCAGTGCGGTCATGTCGGCACAGTCGGCCATGCGGTTCCAGTGAAACTCACCGCTGTTTTCCTGATGCACGTTTACCGTAATCTTATATCTGCGGCTGCTGCTGTTGTCCATGGCGTAAACACGCACATATCTCGGTGCGCTGAAGTCGACAGTGTCTGCCGTGGAGAGTATTGACACGGAGTCGCCCATGAAGTTCTCTATATATGCAATGCCGCTGTTCTTAGTGGAGTATGTGCAGAAAGCCTTCGACGCATCGATGCCGGCGGGCAGCGAATCGGTGTTGTATATCTCGCCGCGCAGATGGTCGATATGGAACGGGTAGTTCTTGACCGTGGCGTCCATCTCCGAGTATATGGAGTCGGTTCCTGTAGATGAAGTGGTGTGTTTGTATATTTTGGCGCTTGAGATGCCAAACGCTGTTATTGCAATATCGTCATAGAGCGTAACTTCTATTTTGTCATCATCTATACATGACGCAAAAAGAAGTACTGCCGAGAGCAGTATACAAAGATGACCGAAAAATCTTCTCATTCAATACGTATTTTTTTGTTTTTAGCTGCAAATTTAATCACAATTCTGCAAAAGGCGGCAACTTTCAGTCAGATATTAACTTAAATATATTATAAAACGTTTTATTTTAAGGTATGTTAGGGGTATGGACATCATGAAAAAGCCCCTTCCGGCTCCACATGAGTGAGGCAGGAGAGGGCTTGAAGACCATTTTTTCACAGCGTGATTGGGTGGATATGCCGGCATCTGCCGTCATTGCAGTCTGAAGCTTATGGGCAGGGTGAAGTATACGCGTACCGGTTTGGCTTTATTCTTTCCGGGCGTCCACTTTGTGGTGTTCACCACGCGTACGGCCTCGGCATTGAGGGCATTGCAGGCGTCCTCTGTCTTCACTTCCGGCTCGCTGGTGGTTTCGTTATCGTTGCGTTTGTTTGCCATTACATGTATGTCATTGATAGCATTGTTGTTATTGTCTGTTTTCATTTCCGGCTCGCCGGCGGTTTCGTTACCGTTGCGTTTACTTGCCGATTTAATGATGGTGGCGTCTGATACGGTACCGTCTGTGTTTACCACAAACTTCACGACAACTTTGCCCTCCACGCCGGCTTTCATGGCGATAAGCGGATACTTCACGTTGCGGCTGAGATATTTCATCAGTGCTCCAACACCTTTTTCTCCCGATTCGCTGTCTGTGAACTCCGGCAGAACCTCCGGTGTGTCGTACACGGTGTTGTCGTTGTCATCGGCCGTTTTGTCGTTGGGGGTGGCAACGGCTTTTGCCGGTTGGGGTGCGGTGGGTGCCTGTGCCATGGTTTTGTCTGCCTCCGGTGTAACGACCGTTAACGGCTGCTTGGCGTCTGCCGCGACAATGACTTTTACCGGTTGGATTAATTTGTGCGCCTGTGTCTCGGCGTTGTTTGCTGCCATGAGAATGGCTGCCAACGGCAGTAGCAACAGATATTTGGCCCGTTTCTGTGGGGCTGTCCTTTTCTTGTTCATCATCTTGATTCTCATTTTTAGGGGTAAAACATTAAAGTTATTTGATATCGCGATATTTCTTTCCGAAGGGCACGACAGTGCCAGCAGATGATATTGGTAGGTGCGTGTGTCGGCTCCGAGTGCCAGTACGTGCTCGTCTGCAAGGTATTCCAGGTTTATTCTCATCTGTCGGCGCATCAGCCATGCTGCGGGGTTGGCCCAGCATGCCGCGCACATCAGTTCGCCGAGCAGCACGTCGGCCGTGTGCCACTGCTCCACATGTGTGCGTTCATGGTTCAGCACGTCGGCGGCTTTGGCACTGTGGAGCGTGTCGGCATCGGCGAAAATCCATTTCATGAACGAGAATGAGATGTTGCTGCCTTCCACCAGTCTCACTTCAATTCCATTGACGGTTGTGCGAGTGGATCGGCGCGCCATGCGTATTATGGTTGTTGCGCGCCATACTGTCCGGGCTGCGAGCATGGCTGATACGGCAAGGTATGCAGCGAGCAGCAGCCGGGTGGTGTCTGCCCCGCTGTCCGGTGTGGCTGCGGTCTCTGTTCCGGCTGTAACCGTCAGTGCCGGCAGCACCTTGGTGGCATAAATGCCGGTCACGGAATTTTCTTTCGGCATCATGCTCTCAGGCAGTCCTACGTCGGTGAGCGGGATTATAGCCGACAGTATTATTGCTCCCATCAGTGTCGCGCGGCGGTTTCTGAAGAACGTGTCGTTGGCAAAGAGCAACCTATAGGCTATGTAGAAGATGGCGATGGCTATGTTGAGTTTTAACAGATAAATCATTTGCTTTTCTCTATTTCGTCTATTATTTCTTTCAGGTCTTCCGGCGAGAGCCTTTGCTCGCGGGTGAAGAATGTCACGAGTTCTTTATACGAATCTTTGAAATAGTCTTTGACCACGCTGCCCAAGAAGCTGCGTTTGTATTCGTCGCGGTCTATTTTGGTGATGTAGCGGTAGGTGTTGCCGGTGCGTTCTGCCGAAACGAAACCTTTGCGTTGCAGGTTTTTCACTACCGATGCCACTGTGGTATATGGCGGTTTGGGTTCCGGCAGCTCTTCTACAATGTCTTTCACGTAGCAGCTGCTGAGTTCCCAGATGTGTTTCATCACTTCTTCTTCTTGTTTGGTTAGCTTCTCCATATCCTTTGAATCTTTTAATTATGCTGCAAAATTACGAAACTTTCGTAATATACACAAATATAAAGTGTTAATAGTTACGAAAACTTCGTAGATTGCTTGTTGGACAACAAAGGATATGGGAAATATGGGGCTGTGTTTTACTCAAATGTTATTGTAAATTTACTCAAATCTTGCTGCAGATTTACTCAAATCTCGTTGCAAATTTACTCAATTCTCCTGATAGGAACAAGTAAAGTGGTAAATAATCGATGATATCAGTAGAAATGATACAAAAAAGAGTGCGGTATGACTCACTCACTCCGCACTCCTCCTAACGGCTGCTGATATCTGTGAGAGTAATTAAACTCAATACACTCGCAATAGCGATCGATATCGGCAAAGCCATTGTCTGAAAATCTAATAACATAATCTTTACCTTAAATCTATTAACTACTAACCTAATGAATAACAATGTATTCGTCTCGAACACGATGCAAAGATACATATATTTGTGCACGCGCACAAATAATTTGGCGATTGTTTGGCATTTGTTGCTATGTTCTTGATTTATATCAATATACCGTCTGCTCCTTTTGTCCGTTTCGGGCTGTTTGTGTTGCCGGTAAACCGTGGCTGACACAGACAAGGAACATGGGCCTGCAATAAATGTCAGATGCAAAAAGTTGGGGCTGCGCCCGGATTTTCACAATCCTGACACAGCCCCTCAGCTATTGTCGCTATGATAAAAAACACTTATTCTTTTTTTTATTAAAGCTTCGGACCGGCAGCCACGAGATCCTTGCCGGCTGCGTTGCCTGTGTACTTCACGAAGTTCTTCTGGAAGCGTGCAGCCAAATCCTCTGCCTTCTTCTGCCACTCGGAAGCGTCGGCGTATGTGTCGCGCGGGTCGAGGATGTTGGTGTCAACGCCCTCAAGTTCTGTCGGCACGGCGAAGTTGAAGATAGGAATGTTCTTTGTGGGTGCCTTGAGGATGGCGCCGCCGAGGATTCCGTCGATGATACCACGTGTGTCGCGGATAGAGATACGCTTGCCCGTACCGTTCCAACCTGTGTTCACGAGGTAAGCCTTGGCACCGCTCTTCTCCATCTTCTTAACCAGCTCCTCAGCATACTTTGTGGGGTGCAGCTCGAGGAAAGCCTGGCCGAAGCAAGCAGAGAATGTGGGAGTAGGCTCGGTGATGCCGCGCTCTGTACCTGCCAGTTTGGCTGTGAAGCCGGAGAGGAAGTAATACTTTGTCTGTTCCGGAGTCAGGATAGATACGGGAGGCAGTACGCCGAATGCATCGGCAGACAGGAAGATGACGTTCTTGGCTGCGGGAGCTGCGCTCTTCGGGCGAACGATGTTGTTGATGTGCTCGATGGGGTAAGAAACACGGGTGTTCTCTGTTGTGCTCTTGTCTGTGAAGTCGATGGTGCCGTCTTCAGCCACGGTAACATTCTCCAGCAGGGCGTTGCGTCTGATAGCATTGTAGATGTCCGGCTCGCTCTCCTTGTCGAGGTTGATAACCTTGGCGTAGCATCCGCCTTCGAAGTTGAACACACCGTTGTCGTCCCATCCGTGCTCGTCGTCACCGATGAGCAGACGCTTCGGGTCGGTGGACAGTGTGGTCTTGCCGGTTCCTGACAGACCGAAGAATACGGCTGTATTCTCGCCGTTGAGGTCGGTGTTGGCGGAGCAGTGCATTGATGCCATGCCCTTCAGCGGCAGGTAGTAGTTCATCATAGAGAACATACCCTTCTTCATCTCGCCACCGTACCATGTGTTGATGATGACCTGCTCGCGGCTTGTCACGTTGAACACAACGGCAGTCTCTGAGTTCAGACCCAGCTCCTTATAGTTCTCAACCTTAGCCTTTGAAGCGTTGTAAACAACGAAGTCGGGCTCGAAGTTCTCCAGCTCGGCCTCTGTCGGGCGGATGAACATGTTCTTAACGAAGTGAGCCTGCCATGCCACCTCCATGATGAAGCGCACTGCCATGCGTGTGTCTTCGTTGGCACCGCAGAAACCGTCGACAACGAACAGGCGCTTGCCCGACAGCTCCTTCTTTGCAATATCCTTAACGGCAGCCCATGTCTCCTGAGAAGCGGGATGGTTGTCGTTCTTGTATTCGTCTGATGTCCACCATACGGTGTCTTTCGAGTTCTCGTCCATTACGATGAACTTGTCCTTAGGTGAACGGCCGGTGTAGATACCCGTCATCACGTTTACTGCGCCGAGCTCTGTCTCCTTACCTTTCTCGAAGCCTGTCAGGCTTTCTTTTGTCTCCTCTTCGAACAATGTCTCATACGAGGGGTTGTACACTACCTCAGTTGTACCTGTGATACCATACTTCTCTAAAACCTGTCTCTTATACACATCTCCGAGCCCACGAGACCGAACTAGATCTCGTATGCCG
>ENA-OYXX01001156-OYXX01001156.1-human-gut-metagenome-genome-assembly--contig:-NODE-1156-length-10546-cov-3.927176_pt1 | contig 10546 bp, 5 predicted proteins | sample MGYA00243976_ERZ653434 | MGnify/ENA primary metagenome ERZ653434 (study PRJEB26926, sample SAMN06165112) | human gut metagenome | biome: ENVO:00009003; feature: ENVO:2100002; material: ENVO:00002003...
CGAGATCTAGTACGGTCTCGTGGGCTCGGAGATGTGTATAAGAGACAGTCATTTGAGTCTGCGTAACGGCATCCGAAGGTGGCATATGCGCCCGACACGAGGAGGTCTGCGGCCTTAGGGTCATTCATGTTTGCCTCTGAGAGTGTGCCCTGCGGTTCGTTACGGAGAAAGTCGTCGCTGCATGAGGTGAAGCTGAGCGCAGCGACTGTTATTGCTGCTATAATATTGAGTTTCATTTTAGATTTCAGATTTAAGTTTTAGAAACCGAACTGGATGCCGAACGTATACTGGCGGGGAAGGGCGTAGGGATATCCGAGACCTTCGGGGTCAGCACCGCTGTATTTGGTGATTGTGAACACATTCTGTGCCTGGAAATAGATTCGGGCATTTTTAAGGAAAAGTCTGTCCTGAATCTTTTTGGGGAGAGTATAGCCGAGTGTCAGCGTTTTCAGGCGAAGAAACGAACCGTCTTCGATGTAATATTGTGAACCTTCATTCTCGCTGTTGGAGTTGTCGACCGTCGGGGCAGGGACATCCGAGTTGTAATAACCTGTCTGAAGATAGTTGTCATAAGCTCTGGCGGCATCGAGAAGCTGTGTGCCGTGGTTTCCGGTCCAGAGCTGGAAGAAGTCGGTGTAGTATTTTGAATTGTTCCATGCGTCGCGGATGATGCTGTTGAAGAAGAGGCTCAGGTCAAATCCTTTCCAGTTGGCGCCGAGGTTAAGTCCGAACTGCGCCTTAGGAAGGTCTGAGCCGACCCATTCGCGGTCGCGGTTGTTAATCACGCCGTCGCCGTTGGTGTCGACATATCTCACGCGTCCTACGCCGGGATTGCCGAATTCGACCTTGTATTTTTCCTTGTAGGCGTCAACTTCCTCCTGCGTGCGGAAAACGCCGTCGGTCTTATAGACGAGCCATGATCCGAGCGAGTTGCCCACAATAGTCTTGTCTATACCGTTGCCCCCGCCCCATGTGTAGTAGATGTCGTCCATCAGGCCTGTCACCTTGTTTTTCATTGCCGTGACATTCAGGCCTACATTGTAACTCAGCCCGTTTGATAGTGTCTGACGCCATTCGGCTGTGATTTCCACGCCTTTGTTCACCATCGATCCGCCGTTATACCAGCAGTAGCCGCCTTCACCGATTGTGGCGATATAGGGTTTCTCAACGAGCATGTCGTCGGTCTTTTTGTGGAAGTAGTCGAATGTGAAGAGCAGACGGCTGTTGAGGAACGATGCGTCGAAACCGACGTTTGTCTGATATGTCTTTTCCCAGGTGAGGTCGGGGTTGGTCGTGCGGTAGCGGAGTGCGCCGGGCGAGAGGGTGTTGCCGCCTCCGAGGGCATATGCCGCACGGTCGAGGTCCATTGAGTATTTGGCATAGAAAGCGTCGTTGGCTATCAGGTCGTTACCGTTGACGCCATAGGCTCCGCGGATTTTCAGGTTGCTCAGCCAGCTGCGGGTTGCTTCCATGAATTTTTCCTGAGATATGCGCCAGCCCAGCGAAACCGAGGGGAACCAGTCGTAGTTGTGGCTGTCTGAGAGGCGTGACGAGGCGTCGCGGCGGATTGTGAACGATGCAAGATACTTGTTGTCCCACGAATAGTTAACCTTGCCGAAGAACGAGAACATCGAGTAGTTTGAGGCGCCTGAGCCGGTGTTTTTGTTGGAGGTCACGTTGCCGAGATAGAGGTAGTTGGGGTCCTCGATTTCCAGACCTTTTCCTTCGCCGAACATATCTTCAAAGTGGTTGCGCTTTGACTCGATACCTACGAGAGCCATCAGAGAGTTACGGCCGAAGTCGATATTATACTGTGCAGTATTGGTCCAGACCCAGTCGACGGTCTTGCTTGAGTACTGATAGAGGGTGTTTGTCTTGTCACGCAGGTTTGCCGGGGTGAAGTTCTTGTCCGACCCGTTATGGTAGTTGAGACCGAAATTGGTTTTCAGGATGAGATTCTTCACGGGCTCAACCGACAGATAGGCATTGCCGAAGACGCGCCAGTATTCATGTTTGTTTGAGGCTTCCTCGTTGATTAGGCGCACGAGGTTAGGAGTGTCGTTAAGTCCGAATGCAACCTGGTCATTGTAGTTTCCTTCCGAGTCATAGACCGTGCGGGCCGGGTGCATCTTGATGGCGTTCTCCTCGATGCCGCCGGGAGCGTTGTGCTGGCGCCACCAGTTGAGGGTGAGATTGCCGCCCACTTTGAGTCGGTTGTTGATGAATCCGTAGTCAGAGCTGAAACGTGTGTTGGCTTTCTGAAAATCACTGCCCTTAATGATACCGTCATGGTCGAGATAGCTGAGCGAGAATGAAGAGGAGCCGTTGTCGCTGCCCTTTGACAGACCGATGCTGTAGGTCTGCATTAAAGCCGTGCGGTGTATTTCATCCTCCCAGTTGGTGCTCTGTGGATTCACCATAACACCGTTGAGGTTGGTATATGGCTGAAGTTGTGGCTTGGCTCCGTTGCCGTAGAGCTCTGAAGTGGGAGTGGTGCCGTAGGCATATTTGTATGCGGCCCAGTAGGTTTCGCCCCACTGGTCGGCGTTCATCATATTCAGTCCGCTCTGATAGGTTTGCAGAGTGAGAGTGGCGTCGAAAGTCACTCGGCATTCACCTTTCTTTGCGCGTTTGGTGGTGATGATGATTACGCCGTTGGCTGCCTGAGCGCCATATATTGAGGCTGAGGCGGCATCCTTGAGGACCTGGATTGACTCGACGTCATTGCTGTTGAGGATTGTGCCGGGATTCTCACGGGTCATCACACCGTCAATCACGTAAAGCGGACCGTTTGCATCGCTGCGGAATGAAGATGCACCGCGTATCGAGGTCCCCGTACTGAGTCCGCCGGGGGTGCCGTCTGTCGTAATATTCATACCGGCCACACGTCCCTGAAGGGCCTGTACGACGTTGCCGGTCGGGGTGTCGGAAACGTCTTTCATTTTAACGACCGAAACCGAACCGGTCAGGTCGGCCTTTTTCTCCGTTGAATAACCCACCACGACAACTTCATCAAGAAGTTCGGAGTTTTCGTCGAGATAGAGCTTCATCTCGGGTGTGGCTTTGACCTCAGCTGTTTTGAATCCGACATAGGTGATTTTTAGGAGGGCGCCCTCGGGGACCGAGATTTCAAAATTACCGTCGAAGTCAGTAGCTGTTCCCGCTTTGGTCGCCTCACATATGACGGAAGCTCCGATAAGCGGTTCGTCATCGGTTTTTGAAAGCACTGTCCCATGCACAGTGATATTCTGTGCCTGCACTGTGATTGCCATCAGCAAAGACAATAATGCACTGAGAATTGTTCTTTTCATTATGGTTGATTTTTGGTTTATGATTCTGATGCAAATTTAGGCTGCGGGCTGTGGATCAGCCTATAAAGATTGTTGCGCGGGCTATCAAATATCGGACAATGCACGATTATTGATAGTATATGCACGGTTTTTCTTTTGGCGGCCGACAAAAAACGCACCTTCATCGTCGACGATGAGATGCGTTTTATGTCGTTTTTTGTTTTTCGGTTTATTTCGTCAGTCTGTTTCTTACCTGTGACGGGGTTTCTCCGTAGGAGTCACGGTAGCATTTGGTGAAATAGGCCGGCGTAGAGAATCCTATATCGTAGGCAATCTCACCTATGGTTTTATCTGTAGATAACAGAAGCTCGCGTCCGCGTTGTAGTCGCAGCCGCCTTATGAGTTCGACGGGAGCGTAATTCGTCAGAGCCTTGATTTTGCGGTAGAACTGTGATCGTTCCAGTCCCATTTTTGAAGCAATCATATCGACGTTGAGTTCCGGGTTTCCCATATCTTTCATGAAAATATCCAGAAAACGATTATAGAATTCGTTGTCGATGTCATCGGTCGGGAGTGTTTCAGCGCGTGAGGACTTCCGTGGTTCCTCCTTCCTGACATTCGACGGACGCGAGAGCCACAGGTCCTTAATGCGTTTGCGGTTCACTATCAGGCTTGAGCATCTCGATTTCAGCACACTGCTGTTAAAGGGTTTCGAGAGATAGCCGTCGGCCCCGCTGTCATAGCCCTGCACGCGCTGTTCATCCATCGAACAGGCAGTCAGCATCAGCACTGGAATGTGTGATGTGGAAATTTCATTTTTTATATGTCTGCAACATTCCAGACCGTCCATGACCGGCATCATCACGTCACAAATAATCAGGTCGGGAATATATTTAGCCGCCATCCGGACGCCGTCTTTACCGTTGGGAGCGGTGATAATGTTGTAGTCAGCGCCCAACAGTTCACCTACAAGCTTCTGTATGTCTTTGTTGTCGTCAATTATCAGGACAATAGGTTTGTCTTCGTCAAATGTCCGGTTGTTCTCTATGGTTTCCAGTTCAGCCTCGACATCACCGTGTCCGATGATTTTATCGGAAGTGGTAGTGGTTTCGGCTACGTGTCGGATCGGCAAAGTCACTGTGAACACAGAACCTTTATTAACTGTGCTTTCCACGCTGATGGTGCCCCCGTGTAATTCGACAAAGGCTTTTGCGAGTGACAGGCCGATGCCTGAACCTTTGGGATGGACTCTGTCAACCTGATAGAACCGGTCAAAAATGTTGCCGAGGTCTCTCTCACTGATACCTTCGCCGTTGTCGGCCACCCTAAACGTGAGCGCGGTGTCACTACATTCATATGACACTTTTATTGATCCGTTGTCAGGAGTATATTTGAAAGCGTTGGACAACAGATTGAAAAACACACGTTCAATCTTTTCCGCATCAATGGCGACCGGCATAGGCCTTTCGGCATGTGGTGTTTTAATCGACAGCTTTATATCTCTCTTGCGGGCAATGGAGTAGAATGATTCCATCCAGTCGTGGATTGCCTGATTGAAGTCAAGCTCGGTCAGGCGCAGGTTCAGCTTGCCATTTTCATATTTCCTGAAATCAAGTATCTGATTTATAAGTCGCTGAAGAATTTTGACGTTTTTGTTGGCTATCTTTATGAGAGTCTGTTGTTGTGGCGTAAGATTATCGGCAGCAGCGAGTTGGGCAACAGGCTCCGAGATAAGTGTCAGCGGTGTTCTCAGGTCATGTGAAACATTAGTGAAGAACATCAGTTTTGACTGAGTCGCGTCTTGTAGCTGCTCGTTCAGCTGAGTCTGTTTATCTTTTTCTTCCTCAAGCAGTTTGTTCTGCGCCAGAAGCTCTTTCTGATGGCGGCTGCGCTGCCAGTAGGCTCTGAGCAAAAGGAAACCGACGCCAAACAACAGGATGATGATGGCTATGCTTGCATAGAACAACGATGTCTGTGATGAGTGTTTGGCCCAGTAATCATCAATCTGCGCCTTCAGCATTTTCATTTTCCCGGTTTCCTGTTTGAGCGTCTCATTCTGTAGCAGAAGGATATCGGCATTGCTCAGGTCGACGGCGGAGGAAACGGGCAATATTGTCTCTCGGTCATAGTGCTGATTTTTAAGTATGGCTAAAGCGGTCTGTATAAGACGATGACCTTCGGTGGGGTAGAGGAAAGTAGCGTCAATCACACTGTCGGCAACTGCCTGAATGCCGATATTCGGGGCAGCGTCGATTCCGATAATACGGATATCGTCACGACCCAGCTTGTGAGCGACCTCTGAGGCTCCGATTGCCATACGGTCATTGTGGGCGTAAATCAGGTCTACATCCGGGTATTTTCTTAAGAGAGAATCAACTACGGGTATGGCATCCTCCTTGTTCCAGTTTCCGGGGGCGCTCGCCAGCAGTTCTCCGCCCTTGTTCTCAAATTCCCTGACGAATCCGTTGTGTCGGCCCTCGGCCGGAGTTGAGCCTTTCAATCCGAAAATCTCGATGGCTTTGGCTCCTTGTCCGAGAAGATGGAGGGCGTAGTGAGCGGCAGATTTTCCGATACCCTCGTTGTCTACGCCGATTCGCGCTGTGTAGGAGTCTCCGTTTATGTTTCTGTCAAAAATAACAACGGGAATGCCCCGCTCATAGACCTCTTTTATAATGGGTGTGAGAGCCGCGGCTTCGTTGGGAGACACAATGATTATGTCAAAATTGTTGTCGACAAAGTATTTTATGTCGGCAATCTGTTTGGCGTTGCTGTCATCTGCCGAGCGTATTTCGACGGTGGCATCTTCATGAAACATGATTTCACGATTTATCTCGTCGTTCATCTTCATGCGCCAGTCATCCTGGCTGCACTGAGAGACACCGATCTTGTATGTTCTGCTTTCCGTGCAGGCCGACAAAATGAGCAATATTCCCAACAGGAGGCTATGTGATAAAAAACGGTTCATTGTCATTGGTAGATTAAGGTTTTGCAAAGATAATTATAATCCTATGAAAAAGAGTGTATAAGATATGAAAAATCAGGCGATACAACATAATTGACAGACTATGCACGATTTTTGATAACCTCTCTCTCAGCTTTATAGTAGTTTTGCGATACCGAAACGAGACAATGGTACAATATCTAATGTAAGAAAGATTTTAACCCCGATTGAATCAACAAAACCATATAAACCATGAATAAAATAAATAGTCGCATAACCTCACTGATGATGCTCGGGACTGTTCTGTCAGGTCCGCTGGCATCGGCTGCGGACGGTGTCGAAGTGAACCATCTGGGGGTCAACAACACGCTCGTCAGAGTCATCGGCGAGAGCAGATATCTCCTGCTTCCGGTCCAGGAGTCAAACGACGATGCCCGAATTGAAGTGCTCGTCGACGGCAAGCCTGACCGGACCATCTATGTCCGTCTCGCCAAAAGCAAGGTGGATTACAATGTCCCCTTTGACCTTTCGCCCTATAAGGGACACGATGTGTTGCTCAACGTCATCACCACTCAGAACAGGTCAAATATCCGCGAGGCCAAAGACGATGCCTGCTGGAACAATCTGGCTATAGCCGACACTTTAGACACAGTCAACCGTGAGAAATATCGTGCGGTCTATCATCACACTCCTCTTTATGGTTGGATGAACGATCCAAACGGCATGTTCTATAAAGACGGTGTCTGGCACCTCTATTATCAGTGGAATCCTTACGGGTCAAAATGGCAGAACATGACCTGGGGACACTCATCGTCGAGAGACCTCGTCAACTGGGAACATCATCCGGCCGCTATCGAGGCTAATGGTCTTGGCTCAGTCTTCAGCGGCAGTTCTGTGGTGGATGTCAATAATACGGCCGGTTTCGGTAAAGATGCGATTGTGTCACTTTACACCTCGGCCGGCGTAAGCCAGATTCAGAGTCTGGCGCATAGCAGGGATGACGGACAGACCTTTGAGATTTATCCCGGTAACCCTATTCTCACTCTTGAGAGCGAGGCACGTGACCCGAACATGTTTTGGGATGAAGCCCACAATCGTTGGGTGCTCTCGCTGGCACATGCTCTCGATCACGAGATGCTGTTCTTCACGTCGCCTGATTTGAAAGAGTGGACACTTCAGAGCGCCTTCGGTAAAGGTGTTGGAGCGCAGGGCGGAGTCTGGGAATGTCCTGATCTGTTTAAACTTAAAGTAGACGATACAGGTGAAGAAAAGTGGGTGCTCGTTTGCAACATCAATCCCGGCGGACCTTTCGGAGGAAGCGCCACGCAGTATTTTGTCGGCGATTTTGACGGCACAATGTTCAAGGCAGATACGGATGCCTCGGGTAATATCCCTACAAAATGGATGGACTATGGCAAGGACCACTATGCTACCGTCAGCTGGAGCAACGCTCCTGACAATCGGCGCACTCTCATAGGATGGATGAGCAACTGGCAGTATGGCGGTGAAGTTCCCACCATGCAATATCGAAGCGCCAACACTATTCCGCGCGAGGTCGGTCTGTTCAGGGGTGAGGACGGGCAGATTTATATGTCCTCGACGCCATCACCCGAACTCCTTAAGCTCCGGGATAAAGAAACCGTGAAGGTCAGCAATAGGTCTGTTGGCGACAAAGCCAGTGTATTCGCACTTCCGACCTCAAACGACGGAGTTTGCGAGATACTCCTTGACCTGGACTGCCGTAAAGCCGACACTGTTGACATCACGCTTGCCAACAAGGATGACGAGTCAGTCACCATGACATATAACCCTTCGGACAACACGGTCTCATTTGACAGACGGCGGAGCGGAATCGTCGATTTCAGTCAGGATTTCCCGGCTGTAACGGTCGCGCCGACTTTCCGAAGCGACGGAAAAGTAGCTCTGAGAATCTATATCGACAAATCGAGCATGGAAGTTTTCGGCAACGACGGCAAGTTTGTCATGACCAACCTTGTTTTCCCGACAAAACCTTATTCAACCTTATCAGTCTCATCAAAAGGCGGCAACGCAAAGATTGAAAGTCTGAAAATTTATTCGATAAAAGAATTATAACCCTATAAACAGCAATCTATTATGGCAATAACACAATCGCTGGTCACGAACCGAAAATCGTTCCTGCTCCAGATAATTCCTGTGATGCTGTGCTTTTTCGTCATGGGGTTTGTTGACCTCGTGGGAACCGCATCAAACTATGTTCAGAAAGATCTGAATCTCACCGACTCCCAGGCGAACCTTTTCCCGTCTCTCGTATTCTTCTGGTTCCTGATTTTTTCAGTCCCCACCGGGATGCTGATGAATAAAATCGGACGTAAGAAGACCGTCCTCATAAGCCTCATTGTGACCGCCGCATCTCTCTTTATCCCTGCATTTGGCGACAGCTACGCTGTCATGCTCATCTCGTTCTCGCTTCTCGGAATTGGCAACGCCATTATGCAGACATCGCTCAACCCCCTCGTAACCAATCTCATCAGCGGCGATAAACTCGCCTCGACCCTCACGTTCGGTCAGTTTGTAAAAGCTATCGCTTCATTTCTCGCACCTATCATTGCCGCATGGGGAGCTACCACGGCCCTCCCGACTTTCGGCCTCGGCTGGAGAGCCCTGTTCGTAATCTATGCCGTCATCAGCTTCCTTTCAATCTCGCTCCTTGCAGCCACGCCCATCGACGAGGAGAAGCCTGACAAAGCCACCGGCGTCGGCGAATGTCTCAAGCTGCTCGGACGTCCGTTCATCTTCCTCTGTTTCCTCGGAATAATGTGTCATGTGGGCATTGATGTCGGAACAAACACAACCGCTCCGAAAATCATTATGGAGCGTCTCGGACTCCCGCTGGAAGAAGCCGGCTTCGCCACAGGCATCTATTTCATATTCCGCACGGCCGGTTGTTTCCTCGGAGCATTCATCCTGCGGGCCATATCACCCAGGCTGTTCTTCGCAATCAGCGTCTTCATGATGCTTGCCGGTATGGTCATACTGTTCTTCGGCGAAACCCTCATGCCTCTCTATATCGGAATCGGACTGATTGGCTTCGGCAACTCAAACATCTTTTCTATCGTCTTCTCTCAGGCTCTGGTTTATACTCCGAATGAACGCAACGAGGTGTCGGGACTCATGATTATGGGTCTGTTCGGCGGCACGGTCTTCCCTCTGGCTATGGGATACGCTGCCGACGCTGTCGGACAGGCCGGTGCAGTCGCCATAATGACCGTCGGGGTGATATACCTGATGTATTACACCATGAAAATCAGAAAAATATAATAATTCAAAAATAGTTTTTTCAACATGAAAGACATTGTTGTAGGAATGGGCGAAGCCTTGTGGGACGTACTCCCCGAAGGTAAGAAAATTGGTGGCGCGCCTGCCAATTTCGCCTATCATGTTTCGCAGTTCGGTCTGCCGAGTTGTGTAGTTAGTGCTGTCGGTGGTGATGCTCTCGGCAATGAGATAATAGAGAATCTCACCTCAAAAGGCCTGAATCATCTTCTCGCCGAGGTTCCTTATCCCACGGGAACAGTTCAGGTTGAAATCGACCCTGCCGGCGTTCCGCAATATGAAATCAAGGAAAATGTGGCCTGGGATAACATTCCGTTCACCGCCCGCCTCGAATCGCTCGCAGAGAAGACCAAGGCCGTGTGCTTCGGATCGCTGGCACAGCGCAATGTGATTTCACGCAAGACAATCAACCGCTTCCTCGACGCAATGCCTCAGACCGATGACTCGCTTGTCGTGTTTGACGTGAACCTCCGCCAGGGTTTCTATAACAAGGAGATACTCTGCAACTCGATGAGACGCTGCAATATTCTGAAAATAAACGACGAGGAACTCGTGACAGTCAGCCGTATGTTCGGTTATCCGGGCATCGACCTTCAGGACAAATGCTGGATTCTTCTCGGAAAATACAACCTGAAGATGCTCATCCTGACGTGTGGCATCAACGGCAGCTATGTCTTCACACCCGGCGACGTCTCTTTCCAGCCCACACCTAAAGTAGAAGTGGCCGACACGGTCGGCGCCGGCGACAGCTTCACCGCTGCTTTCATTGCCTCGATTCTCAAGGGTAAGAGCGTGCAGGAAGCTCATGCACTTGCCGTCAGGACCTCAGCCTTTGTCTGCACCCAGAAAGGCGCAATGCCTATCCTTCCCGCCGAATTTAAGAATTGACATAATAAGAAACTTAGATCTTCGCCTCCTGCCCGAAATCTCGTCCGGGCAGGAGGTATTCATTTTTTAGACAAATTCTAAGATTTCATATAAGAGAGCTTGACGATAATAC
>ENA-OYXX01001164-OYXX01001164.1-human-gut-metagenome-genome-assembly--contig:-NODE-1164-length-10495-cov-9.948467_pt1 | contig 10495 bp, 6 predicted proteins | sample MGYA00243976_ERZ653434 | MGnify/ENA primary metagenome ERZ653434 (study PRJEB26926, sample SAMN06165112) | human gut metagenome | biome: ENVO:00009003; feature: ENVO:2100002; material: ENVO:00002003...
AGCTCCCCTGCTGCTCTATTATCTTTCTTTTGCAGCATAGTTTTTCGACAGCCTGAAAGGCTCTCTTTCGGGAGAGCCTTGTGCTTGTATAAAATCGCTTATTTGCCGCCCGACGCGCGATAGAGGAAGGTCACGACCTGTGCGCGCGTGCAGCCTTCGTTCGGGGAAAAGCGCCCGGCGCTCGTGCCCTTGGTTATGCCCTCGGAGCTTGCCCAGATAACAGCGTCATGGCAGAACGAACCGGCGGAAACATCGGAAAAATCGCATGCGCCGCTTATCGCTGGCGAGCCTGCCGAGCGGTACAGGAACGTGACTATCTGTCCGCGTGTGCATGGTGCGAATGGTGAAAAGCTCGTGCTGCTCGTTCCTTTCGTTATGCCGCGCTCGACTGCCCATTGCACCGCTTCATAGAAAATGTCGCCGGGCTTTACGTCGGCAAAGCTCACGGCCGCCTTGGCCTCGGGCTGACCGGCCGCGCGCCAGAGAAACATCACTATCTGGTATCGCGAGCAGACGTCATTTGGAGAGAAGGTGCTTTTCCCCGTGCCGTTTGTTATGCCGTTTTTTACAGCCCACTGCACGGCGTCGAAGTAAAACGCACCGGGCTTAACATCGTCAAATTCCGGCACGGCTTCTGCACCCTTCGCGCCGCAGACAGAGCACACGCCGCCGAAAAATTTGTGCCCTGCTGCCGCAACGGTCTTGCCGATCTGTGTCATGTCTCCGCAGCGCATGCAGATAAGATCGCCTGTATAGCCGCTTTCGTTGCATGTCGGCGCTTTGACGCGCGCAGGCTGAGGATCGTGCCCAAGGGCGAATATGACGCTGCCCTGCTTGAACACCTTGCCGCAGAAGGTGCATACCTCGTCGCCGGTGTAGCCGCCGGTCATGCAGCCTGCGGCTTTGGCGTTTTGCAGCTGCGTTTTATGTCCGACGGCGCTGACATAGTCCTTCGTGTAGCACTCGCCGCAGGAGCAGGCGTAGGTCGTAAAGCCCTCGGTCAGACAGGTGGGCTTTGTGACGGAGGGAATAAAATCATGCTTGTGCTGCGTATCCCCGTTCGGATCGAGTATGCCGCAGCGGACGCATATGCCGTCCCTGTAGCTGTGTCCGAGCGGCGGCGTGTAGCTGTCCTCGCGCTTATCGCCGCATGCGCACAGATGCACGGTGCAGCCGCGCTCGGTGCATGTCGGCGGGATAACGGTGTCGGTGTATTTGTGCTCGTGATCTGTGCGGGTAAAGCTCTTTTCGGCATTGTCGAGTACGTTGTTGCCGGTTTCTTTAGTGACCTGGCTCCAGTCTGTGTCGCTGCCGAGGTAATCGACCTTTTTCAGCGCTGTGCAGCCGTCGAAGGCGTGCTCGTTTATGTGGCTGACGCTTTTCGGTATGGTTATGCTCTCAAGCGATACGCAGCCGGAAAACGCCTCGGTCGGAATGACGGTCACCTCGGCCGGAATTTTCACGCTTTTGAGCGCGGCGCAGCCCGAAAACACCTTTTCGCCGAGCGCTTTAAGGCCGTCGGGCAGCGTGATCTCCGCAAGAGACGCGCAGCCGGAAAAGGTCAATGCTTCAAGCATTGCTATGCTTTTAGGAAGCGTGATGCGCTTTAACGCCGCGCAGTTTTCAAACGCGCTCTTGCCGATCGCCGTCACCGAATCGGGAATGACAAGGCTTTCGAGCTTTGCGCAATCTTTGAACGCGCCGCCGGCAATGGCGACGGTGCCGCTCGGAACGGTGTAGTCTGCCGATTTGCCGACGGGACAGCGCAGAAGCTCTTTGCCGGCGGAAAAAAGCACTCCGCCGTCGGACGAAAACGCCTTGTTGTCCGCTGCGACCTCAAACTCCGCGAGAGCCGTGCAGCCGTCAAAGGCATTCAGGTCGATTTGTGCGACCGTGTCGGATATGCTGACTTTTTCAAGAGCCGTACAGCCGGAAAACGCGCCGCCCGATATGCTCTGCACGCCGCTTTCGATGACGGCGCTTTGGATTTTGTCCTTTTGCTTATCCCATGGCGCCGCGTTTGCGACGGATGAAAAATCGGGCATTTTGCCGCTGCCGCTTATGGTGAGAGCGCCGCTGCGCGAAAGCGACCAGCTCAGACCGCCGTCGATGCTTCCGCTGCCCAAAGCTTCCGACAGCGCAGCGCCGCAGACGGTGCAGGTATCGCCGTCGCCCGTGTGTTCCCCTTCGTTTTGCGTTTTTCCGCAGGAGCACGACTGCCAGTGCTTCTGTGTGTCGTACTGCCAGCTGCTGCCGAAATCGCAGATGTGATTGGGAAAGGTCACTTCGCATTCAATGCCGCAGTCACCGCCGATAGCCTTCCATTTCTCCGGCGTTCCTTCAAAGCTCGCTTTGTCGATTATCGTGCCGCCAAACGCGGCCTCGCCGATGTGCTCTAAAGTTTCCGGGAGAACCAATTCTTCTATCCTTCCGCAGTCTTCAAATGCGGCAGCGCCTATGCTTTTTATGCCGTCCGGCAATCCCGTCAGGCTGAATTCCGTACATTTTGAAAACGCATTCGCGCCGATTTCGGTAACGGTGTCGGGGATGCTGAGGTTTCTGAGATTATCACATTCGGCGAAGAGTTCTTCAGAAATCAGTGTAAGTGATGCCGGTAATTGAACGGTATGCAGTCCCTTGCAAAGCGAAAAAGCATATGGGTCAATGTACTCAACACTGTCGGGAATCTTGATTTGCTGAATATTTGGGCAATTAAAAAAGGCGCTGCTGCCAATGTGCTTCAATCCAAACGGCAGAGTTATACTTTTAACTGAGCAATAACAGAAAGCGTATGAACCTATGCTTGTAACGCCGTCGCTTATAGTGACATTTGTGATTTCAAGACAGTGTTCGTTCCATGGAGCAAGGTAATCTTCGCTGTAATCATACATTTCTCCCGTTCCATCGATCGAAAGAGTTCCGCCTTTAAACTTCCATGTCAGGTATTCTCCGCATTTGTTGTCGCCTTCTGCCAATGCGCCGAGGGGTAAAAGAGTTAACGCCATCAGCAGCACGAGCAGTATGCTTAGCAGTCGGTTTTTCATCGTTTATCTCCCTTATAATAGCATTTTTGCCTTGCCGAGAATAATTTTACAAAAAACTGTAGTTTCTTGTAAATGCACTATTATAAACGAAAATCCTGTTGAAATTTTGTGCATTTCAACAGGATCAGGAAAAAGTGTCGGTTATTGACGGCAGACTATTCGATTCGGCAGCGTTCGACAAGAATATCCACGAAGCCCTCGCGCAGCTTGCACAGCTTTGAAAACTGCTCGGATATATTGTAGTTCATTGCGCAGTTGAGCCAGTCGATGATCTGGCCGAAGCACTCGCACTTATAAAACCAGACGAGTATCTCGCGGCTTTCGGGGTCGGCCTTTACATCGCCGAACATTGTGTGCAGATAGTTTTCAACAACGCTGCCGCAGACCTTCATAAGATACAGCTCGTACACGCTGCGGTTTGACGAGTTGTATATATTAAGAACGGTGCGCTTGTGCTCAAGGGCAAACTCCGCCATCTTGTCAATGCAGGCTTCAAGCGAGTGATAGTCGGAATAATCGCTGATGATCTTTTCGGCGGTTTCGATGACGATCTCCTCGACAAGGCAGGGAATGTCGTCATAGTGATAGTAGATCGTGTTTCTGTTGAAGCCGCAGCCCTCGGCAATGTCACGGACGCTGATCTGGTTTATCGGCTTTTCGTTCAGCAGCGCTAAAAAGCTCTTTTTTATGGCCGCTTTTGTAAGGTCACTTTTCGCTTTATAGGGCATATGCCACCTCCGTGCAATCGTTTTTGAAATTATATCACAAAATCCATTGCACAATCAATATTTTTAGTGGCGAATTGGGGCACCCACGGATACATATATCTCTGGTATCCCGGTGTCGAGGATACAGACGAAACCGTGGTTGCTACGCAGCCCGGTAGTGCGGTGCTGAATTTACGGTGCCCCCTTGTAGGGAACGGATTTATCCGTTCCGCTTGCTACGGTTTAGTCGGCAGTTCCCGGTCGGGCTGACGCAAAAACCGTATCGGTATAAGCGTAAATACGCCACTAAAAAGCCTTCCCCTGCGTAGCTTGAGGGGAAGGTGTCACCTTTGGTGACGGATGAGGTGTTATTAAATCTGCGGTGCTAACCGCCACATTATTGAAAACCGGGCGATCAATGATCGCCCCTACGACGTTGGTTTCAGTGCCGGCAAAGTCGTTACAAGCGGAACGGATAAATCCGTTCCCTACACAACAAAGTAGCGCCTACGGCGCGGATATAATTACACCTCATCTGCAGCAAGCGGCATCTTCCCCTCAAGGGGAAGACAAATGGGGTGCGGCGGAAAAATCAGCAACGCACTAACGTAGCGCGAGGTACGCACGGTTTCATCCGCACCCTCGAACCGGGTTCACGCAATCACCGTATCCGTTACTGCCTCAATGCGCCACTAAAAAATTGGAGAAATGTTGTCAAGGATTTTTCGGCGGAAGTGGTTGAATGTGGGACATCGAGGTGATACAATATTGCTGCAAAGTGGGTGCAGTTTTGAGCGAAGTGAGGAAATATCGTCTCTAAACTGCCGCGTTTTCAACACATTTGCGCAAAGCAAAAGAAAGTTTTGCTCGGCAAAGCGTGCAATTAAATGGCAAATTTGCAATTTTGGAAAGGATGGAATGAAAATGAAGTTTTCAAGCAAGATCGAAAAATGCGGCCTTTCCCCGATGAGAAAGTTCGCGCCCTACGCCGCCGAGGCTGTCAAGAAGGGCAAAAAGGTTTATCATCTGAACATCGGCCAGCCCGATATAGCGACTCCCGAGGCGTACTTTGAAGCCGTGAAGAATTTCTCGCAGCCGGTTCTGGCGTATGCTCCGTCCGACGGCGTTCCCGAGATGATCGATGCCGTTGTCAATTACTACGGCAAGATAGATGCTCCGATAACCAATAAGCAGGTGCTCATCACGACCGGCGGCTCGGAGGCGCTTCAGATAGCGCTCTCCTGCATCCTCGATGAGGGCGACGAGATCATTATTCCCGAGCCGTTTTACCCCAACTACTCGACCTTTGTCACCCTCACCGGCGCGACTATCCGCCCCGTGACCACAAAGCCCGAGGAGGGCTACAGGTTCGCCGTGCGCGAGCGCATCGAGGCATGCATCAACGAGCACACCCGCGCGATACTGTTCACAAACCCCGGCAACCCGACCGGCACCATCCTCACCGAGGAGGAGCTGAAGCTCATGGCCGACATCGCCAAGGAGCACGATCTGTTCATCATCGGCGACGAGGTGTACCGCGAGTTCGTCTACGGCGGCGAAAAGCTCATGAGCCTTCTTCAGCTTGAGGGCTATGAGGATAACGTAGTTGTCATCGACTCGGTCTCCAAGCGCTTCTCGGCCTGCGGCGCGCGCATCGGCTGCGTCATCACGAGAAACAAGGAGCTGTATAACCACGCAATGAAGTGGTGCCAGGGCCGCCTTTGCGCATCGACCATCGACCAGGTCGCGTCCGCGGCGCTGTATTCGGTCGGCCCCGAGTACTTTGACGCCGTGCGCAAGGAGTACTGCGCGCGCAAGGACACGCTCGTTGAGGGACTCAAGAAGATCCCCGGCGTTGTGTATTCCGAGCCTAAGGGCGCGTTCTACGTCATGGCGGCGCTGCCCGTTGACGACGCCGAGAAGTTCCAGATCTGGATGCTCGAAGAGTTCGACGACAACGGCGATACCCTGATGTTCACTCCGGCCGAGAGCTTTTACAAAACTCCGCACACCGGCGTCAACGAGATCCGCATGGCCTACGTCATAAACGAAAAGGACATCACTCGCTGCATGGAGCTGCTCAAAAAAGGCATCGAAGCTTATTCGGAGGCGAATTGAGGCAGTCACGGATACGTTTATCTCTGGTGGCCCGGTGTCAAAGTTGCCGACGAAACCGTAGTTGCCTCGCAACCCAGTAGTGCGCTGCTGAATTTTGCACCGCACCATGTAGGGAACGGATTTATCCGTTCCGCATGTTATGGTTTCGTCGGCACTCAAATCTGTAGCCGTAGGGGCGGCCATTGGCCGCCCGATTGCCACGGTTTTGCCGGCACCCACCGGTCGTGCTGACGCAGTATGTGTATCGGCAATTATTCACTATTAATTATTCATCATTCAGTATTCATTGGGGGCGGTCACAGACCGTCCCGTTTTTTGCCTTCCCCTGCGTAGCCTGAGGGGAAGCCAATGTGGTGCGGTGCAAAACTCAGCGTCGCACTTGCGTTACGCGAAACGTTACGGTTTCCACCTCGCCCTCGAACCGGACTACACCAAACTTCAGCGGCGTACTACCGGGTTGCGTAGCAGTCACGGTTTCCACCGCACCTTCGACACCGGACAACCGCAATATGCGTATCCGTAGGTGCCCCAATGCGCCTCTAAAATGATTGACTGTGAGTTTTTGCTATGATATACTAATTTTTAATTTACCGGGCAGAAGCCCACGAATGGAGAGTGTTAGATCCGAAATGGACGATGCCAGTCGATTGTCGCTGATAGTCGTAATTCTGCTTATCCTGTGCGCGGCGTATTTTGCCGTGGCGGAGACCTCGTTTGCCTCGGTCTCCAAGGTCAGGATAAAGATCCGCGCCGAGCGCGGCGAGGCAAAAGCAATACGGGCGCTGAAGGTGCTCGACAACTTTGACCTTGCGATAACGAGCATACTCATATGCACAAATATCGTACATCTTTCCGCGGCGAGCATAGCTACGCTTGCGGTAACGCGCATGTTCCCGGGCGTAAGCGGCGCGGTTACGATCAGCACGTTTGTAATGACGCTGGTCGTGTTCTTTGCCGGCGAGATGCTGCCCAAGAGCATCGCGAAGAAATACAGCGAGCGGCTGTCGCTGGCGGTCGCGGGTTCGCTGTGGTTTTTCATGACCGTTCTCAAGCCTCTTGCAACGCTGCTGACGGCGATAGGCAATTTCGCCGCAAAGCTTGCCAAGGCCGATCCGCAGATATCCGTCACCGAGGACGAGATATACGATATCATTGAGGATATGACCGAAGAGGGCAGCCTCGATGAGGAGCGCGGCGAGCTTATAAGCTCGGCTCTGCAATTTGCGGAAACGACGGTCGAGAGTATACTTACCTCGCGCGTGGACATAGTCGCGCTTGACATCGACGATCCGGTCAATGAGATGCTCGGCACCATACGCAGCGAAACGCACAGCCGCCTTCCAGTGTACGAGGGCAGCATTGATAATATTATTGGCATACTGTCGATACGGAAATTTATAAAAACATACCTGCGCGAGGGCGAAAAAATGGACGTTCGCGCGCTTTTGGATGAGCCGTACTTCATCCACGGCAGCACGAACATAGACGGGCTGCTTCCGGTGATGAGCAAAAAGCGGCTCAATATGGCCGTGGTTACGGATAACTACGGCGGCACGCTCGGCATAGTGACGGTCGAGGATATCCTCGAGGAGCTTGTTGGCGAGATCTGGGACGAGGACGACGTCGTCGAAGAGCCGTATGTCGCGCTGGATAACGGCGAGTGGGACTGCACCGCCGAGATGACCGTCAGCGACGTTTTCGAGCTTCTGGAGCTTGACGAGGACGACGATGACGAGTTTACGAATAAGCTCCTGGGCGAGTGGGCCTATGAGCAGTTTGACAACATTCCCTCGGTGGGCGACAGCTTTGAATATGATAACGTTGCCGTCACCGTGTCGGAAATGCGCAATAATCGAATACTGCGGCTGAGGGTGCGCCTCATCGACGAGGGAGGTGAGGAGAAATGACCTGGGCATATGTCTGCGGAATAATCGTCTGCATCATCTTCTCGCATATCTTCTCCTCGGCCGAGATGTCTTACTCCTCGTGCAACCGCATGAGGCTTGAAAACGCCCGTGACGACGGCTCGAAGCGCGCCAAGGTCGCGGTGAAGATCGTCGATAATTTTGACGATTCGCTCTCGGCAATACTTATAGGCAATAACCTCGCGAACATAGCAAACTCCTCGCTCGGCTCGCTGCTGGTGCTGGAGCTGTGCAACGGCGATGACAGCTATGCGTGGGTGTCAACGCTCACTATAACCGTGCTCGTCATAATTTTTGGCGAGACGATACCGAAGATCATAGCCAAAAGCAGTGCAAACCGTTTGGCCTTGACCTACGCCTATTTCGTGCGCGGCCTGACGATCATATTCATGCCGCTTATCCGCCTTGTCGTCGGGCTTATAAAGCTGCTGACGCTTGGGCTCAAGGGCGAAGCCGAGGATACCGACGAGGAAGCCGCCGTCGAGGAGCTGAGCTCTATCATAGAGACTGCCGAGGACGAGGACGTCCTTGACGAGGATCGCTCGGAGCTTGTGCAGGCGGCGATAGACTTTTCGGATATAATGGCCTCCGAGGTAATGACCGCGCGTGTTGACGTTGTAGCGTTGGATATCGACGAGGACATGGCCGATCAGATCGAAACGATCGAGAATGCGCCGTTCTCGCGCATCCCGGTTTATGAGGACAGCGTGGATAACGTGATCGGAGTTTTGTATCTCAATCACTTCCTCAAAGCGCTTGCAGGCGACGAGAAGCCGGATATACGCAGTCTGCTCATGCCGCCGTGCTATGTTTATAAAACCATGAAGCTGCCCGCGGTACTCACAGAGCTGCGCAAGGCAAAGCAGCACCTGGCCATCGTCACCGACGAATACGGCGGAACGCTGGGCATACTGTCGATGGAGGATGTCCTTGAGCAGCTCGTCGGCGAGATATGGGACGATACGGATGAGATAAAGGAAGAGATCCTCGAGCGCTCCGACGGCGAGTTCGAGCTTGACGGCGATATGAGCATCTCCGATTTCATCGACCTTGTCGGCATCCGCGAGCGCGACTTCGAGGCCGAAAGCGAGACCGTCGGCGGCTGGACGATAGAGATGTTCGGCTCGTTCCCCTCGGTGGGCGACAGCTTTGATTATGAAGATCTGCACATCACAGTTCTTGAAATGGACGGACTGCGAGTCGAAAAAGTCCTCGTAGTCAAAAAACCGCCCGAAGCCGACAACGAAGACGATTAATTTAAATGAAAGCCTTCTCTGTTTTTTCGGAGAAGGCTTTTTGAGTGACTGTATAATCGGCGGCGTTTCGGAAACACTTACACCGAGGTGTTTCCATGTATATAAGAAAAAAGACGTTTATACTCATCATCACATATCTTGCGGCGGCGGTCGTTGCGCTGGGCGCGTACACGGCGGTGCATTTCGGCATGGAGGGCAGCTATCGCCGCACGGCCGAGTACGGCTATGCGCATGCGTTCGAGGAGGTGGTCGGCTCCGTGTCGGCGCTTTCGGACTCGTTGCACCGCGCGTCGTATGCAAGCGGCGCGGAGCTGTCGGGTCAATTGTGCGCGGATATCTACGGGAGCTGCCTTGCGGCCGAGATGACCATGGCGGTGCTGCCGTTTTCCACGCAGGAGCTGGAGCAGACGGCGGCGTTTATAGGAATTGCCGGCGACTATGCGCGCGGCAGCCTGCGGACCTCGGCGCAGTCGGGCTTTGACGATGCGGCGCGGCGGAACTTTGCCTCGCTTTACAAAACCGTAGCGGAGCTGGCGCAGGAGCTGAGCGAGCTGCGCAACGAGATAAACGACGGCGATGTGCTGCTTGACGAGCCGGAGAACGTGTTTGCAGACTCCGGCGACAGGCTGAGCGCATCCATGCTAGGTATAGAGGACGGCGTCGGCGCGACCGAGCTTGACGGCTACGACGGAAAATACGCCAAAACCGCGCAGAGCACCGGCAAAAAGCCTGTCGCGCAGAGCGAGGCCAAGGCCATTGCCGCCGAGTTCTTCGGACTTGATAAAGATAAGCTCGAAGCTGAATACAGCGCCGAGAACGGCACGGTGTGCTTTGCGTTTAACGGCGGCAGCGTATGCGTCGATGCCGAGGGCAATGTCCTGTCGCTCAGCTCCGAGCGCAGCGTGGCAGGAGACATGGAGTCATCCGAGCTTGAGTCGATAGCCCGTGATTTCCTGACCGCACACGGTTTCGGCGAAATGTATCTTGCGTCGAGCGAGCGATACGGCAGCGTGCAGACAATGAAATTCGAGTGCGTCGAAAACGGCGTGAGGTGCATTGACGACAGCGTGCGCATTTCCGTCGCCGGAGACTACGGCGATATCTATGCCTTCGACGCGGCGGCGCATATCAAAAACCACGGCACTTACCCGAAGGCCGCGGCCGCCGTGAGCGAGACTGCGGCACGCACCGCGATCCCGGAAACGCTGAGCGTTTCGGATGCGCAGCTTTGCTATGCTCCGACCGAGGGCAGGAGCGCTGTTTTGTGTTATGGCTTTGACTGCGCAGGCAGCGGCGGCGAGCGCGTTTTTATCCTTGTCGATGCACAGACCGGGCGGCAGTTTGATATAGAGATACTGTGAAAAATGAGACTGCGCTTTGCAGTCTCATTTCAGTCTGTCGAAAAACTATGCTGCAAAAGAAAGATAATAGAGCAGCAGGGGAGC
>ENA-OYXX01001165-OYXX01001165.1-human-gut-metagenome-genome-assembly--contig:-NODE-1165-length-10492-cov-4.875252_pt1 | contig 10492 bp, 9 predicted proteins | sample MGYA00243976_ERZ653434 | MGnify/ENA primary metagenome ERZ653434 (study PRJEB26926, sample SAMN06165112) | human gut metagenome | biome: ENVO:00009003; feature: ENVO:2100002; material: ENVO:00002003...
TCGGCAGCGTCAGATGTGTATAAGAGACAGGTACTGCGATGTCCCGCTGACGATCGCCGAGGCGACACTCGGCGCCGAGATCGACGTCCCGACGCTGGACGGCAGCGAAAAGTACACCATAGGAGAGGGAACGCAGTCCGGCACATCCTTCACCCTGCGGGGCAAGGGGGTTCCGTATGTCAGTAATCCCGGACGGCGCGGCGACCTGACCTTTACGGTCAACGTGGAGGTTCCGCGCGGACTGAACGAAAAGCAAAAGCAGGCGATGCGCGCCTTTGCCGATGCCTGCGGCGAGAAAAATTACAGCAAGAAGTCCCGCTTCCGCAACTTCTTCAAGAAGTGATCCGCAGATCCGGAGTCAACAGGAAAACGGCAGAGTGCCTGCGTTCCCGCGCCGCCGGGCTTGCACGTGCAGGGGAAAGCCGACCGAGAAAGGAAATATGATGAGCGAACAGAATATGCCGGAGCGCGACCCGGACTACGTATGCGAGGATTACGGCGATGTCAAGGCGTGGACGCAGATCCGCGTCACCGTGCCGCTGGAGCAGTTGGACACGCTGACCGCGCTGATGAGCATGATCAGCAATAACCTGATGATCGAGGACTACTCGGACATTGAAACAAATCTGCGCACCTGCTACGGCGACCTGATTGACGAGAAGATTCTGAACGCCGACCGCACCGTGGCATCCGTTTCGGTGTATGTGCCCTCTGACCGGAGTTACGCGGACGATGTGGCATTCCTGCGCGACCGCATGGCGGCGGACGGGCTGAACGGAAAGCTTGAGCTGGTCGGCGTCAACGAGGAGGATTGGGCGAACAACTGGAAGCAGTACTACAAGCCCCTGAAAATCGGAAACCGCATTGTTATCTGCCCCGCATGGGAGACCTATACACCGACAGGCAGCGAGCTGGTCGTCCGGATGGATCCCGGCATGGCATTCGGAACCGGGACGCATGAGACAACCCGTCTGATGATCCGCCTGCTTGAGGACTACACACAGCCCGGGTGCCGGATGCTGGACGTCGGGACGGGCACAGGCATTCTCGCCATCTGCGCATCCAGACTGGGTGCCGGCGTATGCCGTGCCTATGACATCGACCCGACCGCCGTGCGCGTGGCACGGGAAAACATCCGGGAAAGCGGGCTGACCAACATCACCTGCGACCGTTCCGATCTGCTCCGGCAGGTCGATCTGCACAACGGGCGGTACGATCTCATCACTGCCAATATCGTGGCGGATATTCTGATCCGCATGATGCCGGATGTCGGGGCTTACCTCGCACCGGACGGCGTGTTGCTCCTGTCCGGGATCGTGGAGGAGCGCTGTGCCGACGTCATAGCATCCGCCGACGCGAACGGCTACTCTGTCGAGACCCGCCTGCCGGACAACGGCTGGTGCGCGCTTGCGCTCCGGCGGAAACGGTAAGGCACCGAAACAGAAAACTCCGGGACTTCCTGAAACAGCCCTGGAATTTTTTGATTCACTGCTCCCTGTCCGGGCATGGCACAGCAAGGTCAGCCGGCAACGCAGCGGAAAAAGCACCGTTGCCGCGGGAATTTTCAATGGCACCCTTGACAAAGTCCGTTAAGCTGTGGTATAATGGCACATATGCCCGTACAGAAAGACGGGGGCACCGCAGATCTCCCGGAAGAGACGCGACGCCGGAGAAAGGATTGTTGAGTTATGAAACACACCGATATCAGGGAAATATTTGCGCACACCGAGGCGTATCTGAACGGAACCGTGACTGTATGCGGTTGGGTACGTACCGCCCGCGACTCCAAAAGCGTTTCTTTTTTGGAGATCAATGACGGAACCTGCTTCCGCAACCTGCAGATCGTGGTGGATAAGACGCGCATCCCGGAGGATATGGTGCGGGACGCCATGGCGGTCGGTGCATCGGTATGTGCCGTCGGACAGCTGGTCGCATCAGAGCGCAACGGGTGCGAGCTGGAGCTGGAAACGCTCACCGTCCTCGGCAAATGCCCTGCGGACTTCCCTCTGCAGAAAAAGCGCCACACGCTGGAGTATCTGCGCACCATCCCGCACCTGCGCGTGCGTACACGCTCTTTTGAGGCAGTGTTCGCCGTGCGCGATCAGCTGGCACAGGCGGTGCATCAATACTTCCACAGCCACGGCTACCGCTACGTTCATGCCCCCATCATTACCGGATCGGACTGCGAGGGGGCGGGTGAGATGTTCCGCGTGACCACACAGCCGTGGACAACCGATGCCAAAACCGAGGAGGAGTACTTCGCCGAGGACTTCTTCGGTCGCAAGGCGGGGCTGACCGTCTCTGCCCAACTGGAGGGTGAGATGGCTGCCATGGGGCTGGGGCGCATCTACACATTCGGTCCCACCTTCCGCGCCGAGCATTCCAACACCACCCGCCATGCCGCAGAATTCTGGCAGATTGAGCCGGAGGTCTGCTTTGCGGATATCAACGACATCATCGGCATTGCGGAGGATTTCATCAAATCCATCATCCGCAGCGTGCTGGAAAACTGCCCCGACGAGATGGCTTTCTTTGACCAGTGGACGGAAAAAGGCATTGTCGGCAAGCTGACGAAGGTCATCAACAGCGGCTTCGGGCGTATTGATTACACCGATGCGGTCAAGCTGCTGGAGGAGTCCGGACGCACGTTCAAATACCCCGTCAGCTGGGGCTGCGACCTGCAGACAGAGCATGAGAAATACCTGACCGACGAGGTGTTCGACAAGCCCCTGTTCGTGGTCAATTATCCCAAAGACATCAAGGCTTTCTATATGAAGCAGAATCCGGACGGCAAAACCGTTGCCGCAACGGATCTGCTGGTGCCCGGCATCGGCGAGATCATCGGTTGCTCGGAGCGTGAGGCGGACTACGACAAGCTCGCCGCCGCCATGACCGCCCGCAATATGCCGCTGGACGCATACCGGCAGTATCTCGACACGCGCCGCTTCGGCACCGTGCCGCACAGCGGCTTCGGACTGGGCTTTGAGCGCATGGTCATGTATGTAACCGGCATGAGCAACATCCGCGACACCGCCCTGTTCCCCAGAACAGTGGGCAGCCTGTGATCCGATTGCCAACAAAACAAATAATAATCCTGATGGGTTACTAAAAACCCAAAAGGGGGTTCCAAAAAGCTCAAAATGAGTTTTTTGGAACCCCTCTTTTTCACATATAACGGTACTTCTTCCGCATTCCGAACAGGAACGATGCGGATATGACAAACGCGCACACCTCCGCAACCGTAACCGCCCACCAGATACCGTCCTGATTCAGGACGAGTGGCAGGAACAGAACAGCCGAGGTCTGGAAAACCAGCGTCCGCAGAAAGGATATGGCGGCAGACACAAGTCCGTTGTTCAGCGCCGTAAAAAAGGAGGACAGGAAAATATCGACACCAGCCAGCAGGAAAGACGCGGCAAACAACCGGAAAGCGTGGCACGTCAGCGTATACAGTCCCGCATCGTAGCCCACGAACAGATGTGCCAGCGGAACAGCCATCACCACAGCGACACCGGTCAGCAGGGCGCCCGCCCCGCCCATGAGAATCATGCTCTTGCGCAGGACATTTTTCATCTCCTCATGATTGGAGGCACCATAACTGAAGGAAACGATGGGCGCACATCCGATGGCATAGCCGATAAAAATCGCCACAAAAATAAACTGCACGTACATCAGCACCCCGTATGCCGCCACGCCGTCGTTTCCGTCGAAATACTTGAGAAGCTGGAAATTATACAGCATACTGACCAGCGAGGAGGAGATGTTGCTCATCAGTTCGGAGGAACCGTTGCCGCACGCCTGCAGGATGGGGCGGAGCTGCAGGCGCGTCCGGGTCAGGCGCAGGCGGCTCCGGTTGGGGAACAGGAAGTACACAAGCGACACACCGCCGCCGATACACTGGCTGATACCCGTAGCAACGGCGGCGCCCGCAACACCCCATCGGAAGACGGCAATGAACAGTGCATCCAGCACCATATTGGTAACCCCTGCCGCCACCGTGATAATCAATCCCAGCTTGGGCTTTTCGGCGGCTATGAGGAAGCTCTGGAACACATTCTGGAGCATGAAGGACACGGTAAAGGCAACAACGATGCGTCCGTAGCAGACACAGTCGTCAAAGGTATCCTCATCGGCGCCCAGAAACCGCGCCATTGGCTCCATAAAAACAAGTCCCAAAGCCGTCAGAACAGCGCCCAGCATGACCGTAACCCATATCATCATGGAGAATGTCCGGTTGGCGCGCTCCCCGTCCCCTTGCCCCATGATCTTGGAAACCAACGCCGTGCCGCCGGTTCCGATCATGAAGCCCATGCCGCCCAGCACCATAATGAAGGGCATGACAAGATTGATTGCAGCGAAGGACTCCTTCCCCGCAAAATTGGACACGAACAGACCGTCCACCACACCGTAGATGGAAGTGAACACCATCATGATGATGGACGGAAGCACGAAGCGCAACAGTTTTCCGTATGTGAAATGATCCGACAGGCGGATCTCCTCTTTCCGACTTTTCTCCATGTGACAATCCTTTTCTCCACCGTGCGGCGGGTGCAAAAAACGGCAAAACACAAAGGGAGTCTCCAAGGAAAACCGAACCGGCGTTTCCGTGAAGTCCCCTGACAAACAAACGCCGGGCAGCCGCCCGGCACAGAGCGTGCGTATTATATCATATTCCCGCAGGAAAAGTCAACAGGAAAGACCCACAAAGAGCCTTCACCCTTCGTGGGTCTTTCCTGTATACTTTGCCACCCGATCCGGCAGTTATGTTGGGATCCCTTAGTGGCGACGCTTCCGGCTCAGGCACGCGGCAGCTGCTGTCACCAGCAGGACAATTCCACCCCCGACACCTACTGCCGAAGCACATCCGCCGGATTTGCCGGCTGCGGTGGTCGTCGCGACAGCTCCGGTTCCGGTGACGCTTCCGACAGAACCGTCGGTCTGCGTCCCCGACGCAGGTGCCGCGGTGGTAGCCCCGGTCTGCTCTGCCGGCTTGGTGGTCGGTTCCTCGGTCGGCTCTGCCGGCTTGGTGGTCGGTTCCTCGGTTGGCTCCGCCGGCTTGGTAGTCGGTTCCTCGGTCGGCTCCGTCGGCTTGGTGGTCGGTTCCTCTGTATCGGTGCCGTCCACACGTCCCACCATGATACCATCGGAGTTAAAGCGATAGAAGCCCTCCTCAATCAGCCCGTTGGTCTCCGCCTCGCTGACGTAGTACACGCCGCCAAAGAACTGATCGGTTGCGGCACGCTTGGTACCGTAGATATTGGTAAAGAAATAGTAATGCCCTTCCCCATCGGTCGCGATGCCGATCGCCTGCGGGACACTGTTGACGAAATAGTAGGTATAATCACACCAATCGTGCGTGTAGATGCCGTTCTTGATGATCATGCGGTTATCTGCCCCGAACTCGTAGAAGCCCTGCGGCATGATTCCGTTGAGCTTGTCCTCCGGAATCGAGAATATACCGCGCGCGGCGCCATTTTCCGCGCTCCAGATGTAGTACACATCACCCGCATAATCACGAACCAATCCCTTAGCAACCCGCTGTCCGTTCTCATAGTAGCGGATAACGCCGTCCAGATCGCGGAACAGGTTCTCTCCGATCTCCTCCCGCTTCGGTTCCACGGGCTTCAGGTCAACATCGGATTTGCCGGTCAGCAACCCATACTGATTGAAATGGTAGGTTCCCTCCGGCATAAGACCGTTGGTCTTCTCCTCGGGTATGTACCAGTCGCCGTCCGTCGCCGCACGCTTGACACCGTATATGGTAGTGAAATAGTAAATATCCCCGTCCTCGTTTTTGGCAAGTCCGATCGCCTCCGGCACGCTGTTGACGAAGTAATAGGTATGGTCGCACCAGTCATGCGTGTAGATACCGTTCTTGACGATCATGCGGTAATCCGCTCCGAACTCGTAGAAGCCCTGCGGCATGATTCCGTTGAGCTTGTCCTCCGGAATCGAGAACATACCGCGCGCGGCACCGTTGACCGCATTCCAAATGTAGTAGACATTTCCCTCGTCGTCCCGGACCAACCCCTTTGCCACCGGGACACCGTTTTCGTAGTAGCGGACCCGTCCGTCTGCATCATGTACCAGTCCGGATACCGCCGTTCCGGCAGTATTTCCAGCCGCGGCTGTCGTCAACGCGCCTGCGACCGAAAGAGCCAACAGACACAGCGCCGCCAACCAAGCCATAACTTTTTTCATATCGTTTCTCCTTTCGCTCCGCACCGTTTGGTCAGAGGGAATGCTCGGGGGAATCGCCAGACACCGGTTGTGTTCGGGACGGTTCCCTCATAACTTCCGGTCTATTATACCATCCCAGACGCATTCTGTCAAGCCGTTGCCCGGTTTTTGTCGTCTTCCAGTTACTGGGGGCATTTTCCCGGAGCAAGTTCCACGGCAGATATTATCTTGGAAATATACCCGGAATACTCCCCGTTTCCTCCATTTTTTCAAAAAACTATTGACAACTCAAAAAAATCGTGGTATAATACAGTCTCGGTACGGTCTGCGATACGCAACCGTCTCCTTACTGCGCGGAAAATCTGAAGCCGCGCGGTCTTTCAGTCCATAGGGAGGTTTAACATGGAGAAGATCAACAAGTATTATGAGTGCCTGTTCGTCGTGGATGTCACAGACGGCGACGAGGCAGTCAAGGCAACAGTCGAAAAGTTCGTTGGCATCATCAACGCCAACGCCGAGACGGTTGTCGAGGTGGCACAGTGGGGCAAGCGCCGTCTGGCATACCCCATCAACGACAAGCCCGAGGGCTACTATGTCGTGGCAACCTTCAAGAGCGCGCCTGAGTTCCCCTGCGAGCTGGAGCGTCTGCTCAACATTGATGAAAGCATTATGCGTCAGGTGACAACCCGTCTGGACTTCACGCCGGTTGCCAAGGCTGTCGCGCCCGCCGAGGAAGTCGCACCTGCAGACGAAGAGTCCGCCCCCACCGAGGAGGTCGCACCGGAGGCTCCCGCCGCCGAGGCTGCCGCTGAGGCACCGGTCGCCGAGTAACAGCTGTCGTTTCGCCCCGCGCCCGGAATCATCCGGGGGAAGGTCGCCCGCACCCGCCGCGCTGTGGCGGCTACGGGCAGAGGAGTCTCTGCACGTCCCCTGCGCAAGCAGCAGAACGTCCGGATGTCTCCGAACGCTACCCGGCGGCGGTTCACAGGAACCGTCAGCCATCCGGAAAGGAGAAACCGTATGTCTCTTAACCTGAATAAAGTGATTCTCGCCGGTCGTCTTGTGGCAGATCCGGAGCTCAAGCAGACCCAGAGCGGCATTTCGGTGGTTTCGCTCCGTATTGCCGTCAACCGTCGCTATACGTCCCGCAATGACGGGCAGCAGAGTCAGCCCGAAGCGGACTTTTTCAATGTGACCGCATGGCGGACAACCGCTGAATTCATCGCCAAGTTTTTCCGGAAGGGCTCTGCCATCTGCGTGGTAGGCTCGATCCAGAACAGGAACTGGGTGGATCAGCAGGGCGTCAAACACTACGCTACCGATATCGTTGCGGATGAAGCAAATTTTGTGGAGAACCGCAATGCGTCCGCTGCCCCTGACGCCGGCGGCGACACCTATGCGTCCGCGCCTGCTTTCTCAACCCCCGGTGCCGGCGCCAAGTTCGAGGAACTCAAGACCGACGACGACCTGCCGTTCTGACAGCGGCACAGTCTTACTGCGGCACGGTGCCGCATAAAAAATGAGCCGGGTGTGCCCGGCATGAAGGAGAATAAACATGGATAGAACTGAGAATACCGCACGGCCTGCTCGCCCGTTCAACCGCGGCAAGAGAAGAAAGGTCTGCATTTTCTGCGCAGACAAGGTCGAATACATTGATTACAAGGATACCGCCAAGCTGAAGCACTTCATCAGCGAGCGCGGCAAGATCCTGCCCCGCCGTGTCTCCGGCGCTTGCGCAAAGCACCAGAGAGAGGTCAATACCGCCATCAAGCGCGCCCGTCAGGCAGCGCTCCTGCCCTTCATCACAGACTGACAGGGCGCAAACAGAGAGGGGAGAACCGGATTGCCGGTTCTCCCCTCTCTGTTCGCATCTCTATTCGCAAGCGCCCCGGTGTGCCGACCTGCCAAGCTGCATCACCAGGCAAGGAACTTGTGAATTTTCTCTGAATTCCAACCCAACGCCTTGCAATTACGCCGGAAGTATGCTATAATAGGGACAAGTTAAGCCTCTCTTTCTGCCGTGAAAGCAGGCCATACCAGCCGGGGAGTCAGCGGCGCCCTGTACCTGAAATCCGCTATAGCAGGGGTTGATTCCCCTTCTGAGAATCGATCGTTTCGGAATGAGTTGTTTTTCCTGTGTTGAGGAATGGGTCTTGCGCAATGCGGAGCCGTGAACCATGTCAGGTGAGGAATCAAGCAGCATTAAGCGGTGAACCGTATGTGCCGCGAGGTCGCCTGTTCTGAGCAGGAAATCCAAAGATCGCCGGGGCGTGACATCCGAGGAAGGGGTGTATGGTCTTCTTTCACGGCAGAGCCGGAGAGGCTTTTCCGTATCATTTGCCGTCCGGCACGCGCGGACGCGCTTTTTGTGCGCAATCAGGGGAGGGATTCGGTTATGCATCAGGCACTGTACCGGAAGTGGCGCCCCCGCAACTTCGACGAGGTATGCGGGCAGGAGCAGGTCACATCCATTCTCAAATACGAATGTCAGACGGGGCATTTTTCGCACGCGTACCTGTTCTGCGGCTCGCGCGGAACAGGCAAAACATCCTGCGCCAAGATACTGGCAAAAGCGGTCAACTGCGAGCACCCGACAGCCGCCGGTCCCTGCGGCGAGTGCGCCGCCTGCCGCTCCATAGACAGCGGCGCCGCCACCGACGTGCTGGAGATGGACGCCGCTTCCAACAACGGCGTGGATGACATCCGCGATATCCGCGACGAGGTCATTTACACCCCCTCGGAGCTGAAATACCGCGTGTATATCATTGACGAGGTGCATATGCTGTCGGTCAGCGCCTTCAACGCGTTGCTCAAAACGCTGGAAGAACCGCCGGAGCACGTCATATTCATTCTTGCCACCACCGAACTGCAAAAGCTGCCAGCCACCATTGTCTCCCGTTGCCAACGGTTCGACTTCCGCCGCATTGCCACCGCCGACCTTTCTGCCCATCTGGCAAAGATTGCGGAGAAGGAGGGCTTCACGCTGGAGCCGGAGGCGGCACGCCTCATCGCCCGGCAGGCGCAGGGCGGTATGCGGGACGCGATCAGCCTGCTGGAGCTGTGCGCCGGAGCGCGCCGCCCCATCACGCCGGAGCTTGTCACCGAGACGGTTGGCACAACCGGGCGCGAGGGTGTCGGGCGTGTGGTCGCGTCGCTGGTGCGGCGGGACTACGACAGACTGTTCGCCGCCGTGGACGATATGGTGCGTTCCTCCCGCGACCTTGCGGTGTTCTGGCAGGAGCTGATTTCTTACTACCGTGATATGCTGGTCGTCCGGACCGTGCCGGAATCGGATGCCGTGCGCTACCTGGATCTGACCGACAGCGAAACCGCCGCCTTGCGTTCGCTCGCCGCGCAGTTTACCAAAGAGACACTGCTCTGGCACATCAGCCTGCTGGAGGACGCCTTATTCGCCATGCAACGCGCCTTCGCTGTCCGTCGGACGGTCGCGGAGGTCACGCTGGTCCGGCTGTGCGACCCGGCGCTGGATACCGCAACGGAAGCCATCCTCTCCCGCCTTTCCCGGGTGGAAGAGCAGTTGGCAGGCGGGGTAATCCCGGTCGCAGCACCTGTTGCCGCGCCTGTCTCAGCACCTGTCTCAGCACCTGTCGCAGCACCCGACACGCCCCCGCTGTCCGATCAGGCAGCGCCGACAGCACCGAAGGCTCCTCCGACAGTGTCCCCTGCCCCGCCGACTCCCGCGCAGACATCGCCAACCCGACAGCCGGAGTCAACGGCTCCCACTGCGGGTCAGCGAATCCTACGCCCGCTGCGCAATTTCCGCGAGGTCGCTGACCGCGTGTCCGAGAGTGACCCCATCATCGGCTCCTTCCTGCGCCTGTGCCGTGCATTCCGGACGGACGACGGCAAGATCATCCTGCGCTTTGAACAGCCGTTCCAATGCAGCATGGCATTGCCGGACAAAAAGCCGCCCGAAGCCCTGCGCCGCACCCTGTCGGTCTGCTTAGGGCATGCCGTTGCGCCGGAGGATATCATCGGCGAAATAGAAGGGCAGGCAGACCCTGCATCGCCGCTGGACGTGATCATAGAAGCGCTGGAGGACGATGCCGCATCGGGCGAAACACCGCCCCGCGAGTCGGAATAAACAAGGCATCCGGAAAAGCACTATCAAACACACCTATATTACTTAATATATTGTCACAGGAGGATTTCATCATGAGAGCAAACATCCCGAAGGGTATGGGGGGCGGTCCCCAGAGTATGCAAGCCATTGCCCGGCAGGCGCAGAAAATGCAGGAGGATATGGCGGAAAAGCAGGCGGAGCTGGACCTGTCTCTTATACACCTCTGAC
>ENA-OYXX01001166-OYXX01001166.1-human-gut-metagenome-genome-assembly--contig:-NODE-1166-length-10490-cov-4.730139_pt1 | contig 10490 bp, 6 predicted proteins | sample MGYA00243976_ERZ653434 | MGnify/ENA primary metagenome ERZ653434 (study PRJEB26926, sample SAMN06165112) | human gut metagenome | biome: ENVO:00009003; feature: ENVO:2100002; material: ENVO:00002003...
GGAGATGTGTATAAGAGACAGGCTATGATGTTCTCAAGCTGTTCAAGCGACGAACCCACCGTGGATAACCCGACGGACCAGGTTGGTGAACGTTACATGGCAGTAACTATCCGTACAGCAGGTATGGGAGGCAGCAAGGCAGCTCCGGCTGAAACTGAATTCGAAGGCCCGGAAAACGAAGCTGAATCCAAACTTGATGCCGAAAACGTTCGTTTTTACTTCTTTACTGCTGACGGTCGCCCGTTCACGCTTCTCTCTGAGAAGGTCAATGGTGTGGTTGAAAAAACCAATATGGTGAAACCTCAGGCTATCAAATATACCAACAATGCTTTTGGTAATGAAGAAGTAGCAGAAGGTGTACTTGTTCTCGGAAAACCCGATGTACCTTATATTGGTCTTACTCCAGCAAAAGTTGTTTGTGTCGCAAATCCTAAAAACGTTCTCAAATTTGATGAATTCGCTAACAAGACTCTTGCTCAGCTAAAAAATATCGAGGCAATTCGTCCTACTGACATGAATACTTTCGCCATGATCAGTTCAACTTATGCAAACGGCACTGAAGAAACTTATTGGGCAGATTGTTCAAATGCAGCTAAGACAACTATGGATGAGGCTACGCAAAATCCCGTACATATCTATATTGAGCGCCTTGCTGCAAAAGTTCGTGTTGCCGGACTCGGTACTTCAATAGTGCAGAAAAAGGACGGTGAAACCACTACCGATGAAACTTTCACAATCACTACAGCCATGACTGAGGCTGGTGTAGCAACTAAAATAGAGTCTAAATTGGATGTTGAATTGGTTGGATGGCAGCTTTATCAGAAGCCAAGCACTTGTAATGCTGTCAAGGATATTGCTTCGGTAATCGGAAAAGATCCCTTCGCAGACTGGAATGATGCAACTCGTCATCGTAGCTACTGGTCTGTAACCGGTGCCCCCGAGCGTTATCAGACATCTTATAACATCCATGATGCAACTCAGTTCATACTTGGTAACAAAACAAATGCTACCAATAATAAGGACTATATTTATGAAAACACCTCTGTTCAGACTACAGATGCCGGCGCTGCGCTCACAGTAACAGAGCGTTCGACTCATGCTCCTGCTATTGTGGTTAAGGGTGTAATTAAGCTTAATGGTCAGACTACCGGTTACGATTTCTGCCGTTGGGGAGATCAGCTCTTCACAAGCACTGCTCTCAAACAGATGATTTTCAATGCTTACAAGCAGGGCCATCCCAACACCGAGCTGACTGTTAATGATGTAAATATCAAAGGCAGCGAAGGAACTAAGAGCAATACTTGGAAAGCCAAAGTAGGAAATGAAGAAACCAATTTTGACAATATCTCTTATTGGGAAAAAGGTGAAACTTCTTATTGGCTGAATATCCAGCATCTTGGTGGCAAGTTCGGTGTTGTCCGCAACCACATTTATGACTATAAAGTTGACAATGTTGTAGGTCTTGGCGTTCCGGGTAACGATCCTAAGAATCCCGATCCCGAAACTCAAACTTACCTCGCTGCACGCCTCTATGTTCTCAACTGGCGCGTTGTCAGCCACAATGTAACTCTCGAGTAATACTTCGGTAACTACTACTTTATTTAAATAATGATTGAATCCGCGGCGGCTCAATGGAAGCCCCGCAATGGACCGGAAGCCGCCGCGGATTTTTTCTCTTCTCGACCAAACAAAACTCTCGATCCTCACAAAAGCAACCGCCCGAAGGCCCGCACAGGCCCGGGGCAACAAAAAAATGATGGCCGACAAAAGGCAAAGCAATAGCGAAAGCCCCATGAAAGCGTCATTTTTCCAAAATCGAAAATTCAACAGGCGATCCGTCGCCGACACCATATATCTCTCGAACATCTCTCTTCACCGAACAGACCAATCGAAAATAAAGAAAAATAAAAACTATAAAAAAACAAAACAACAGCATGAAGCTTAAAACGAAAATATTCAACTTCGCTGCCGGGATTCTCGCTACTGCGGGACTGACCCCCGCCATGAGTGGATGCCACGCTATCTACGATGACAGCGACTGCGTGGAAAGCTACAACACAGTGCGCTTCGAGTACACTCACAACATGAAGTTTGCCGACGCTTTCACCAACGAGGTAAAGAGCGTCACTCTCCTCGTTTTCGACAGCTCGACCGGTAAGCTTGTCAAGCGCATCGACGCCCCGAAGGATAAGCTCAAGGACGGCAACAAGCTCGACCTTGTGGTCGATCCCGGAGAGTATGACATCCTCGTGTGGGGCGGACAGCACTCCGACCACTACGCCATAGCTGCCGGCGAGACCGGCACATCGACGTCCTCCGACTTCCACTGCCGCATGAACCGCACCGAAGCAAACGGAGTGTCCGTCTCGAAAGATGATCTCGAACCGCTCTTCCACGGAATGGTTCACGTCTCGCTCCCTTACGCCGCTCCCTCCAATCCCCACGAGGTCGTGATTCCCGTGATGAAGGACACCAACGTGATCCGCGTGGTCCTGCAGCATGTGGGAGGCTCAGTGGTCGATCACAATCTCTTCGACTTCTCCATAACCGACAACAACGGATGGCTCAACCACGACAACTCGCTGCGCGACGCCAACACCGTCATCGATTACCGCCCCTGGCGCACCGTGACCGGCTCCGTTGACATCAACACCGATCCCAAGCCCGCGCCCGGAAGCAAAGCCGACGCCTTCGACATGACCGGCTACTCCCGCGCCGTACTCGGCGCATCGCTGGCCGAGTTCACCGTCAACCGCCTCTTCATGTCGAACAATCCGACTCTGACCGTCACCGAGCGCTCCACCGGCAAGACCGTGCTTCAGATACCGGTGCGCGATTACGCACTTCTGGTCAAGGGATTCTACCACGAGCAGATGGACGATCAGGAATATCTCGACCGTCAGGACGAATATAACATGACCTTCTTCCTGACGGGAGACAACAAGTGGCTCTCGACCGTGATCATCATCAACGACTGGCGCATCGTCCACCACAACGTTGACATTCAGTAATCTACAACCCCAAAGCCTTGGAATTATGAAAACAAACGTAATGAAACCTCTGCTTAGGCCGGCCGGGCGCGCATTGCGCCGACTGTCGCTCGTCGCGGGGCTTGGCGCGGGGCTTCTCCTCTCCGGTTGCATCGACAGCAACTCCGAGTGCATCGAGGATCAGCCGGGTTATGAGGAAGGCAAAGACGTGTGGCTCTCCGTCAACTTCCGCAACGTTGACAGCGAAGGCCGCTCGCGTGCCGTCACCGATCCGGTCCACCCCGATGAGGAAGCCACTGCAGCGGAGAACTATATCGACGGCAACGACCTGACCGTCATGTTCCTCAACAGCGACGGCCGCGTCATGAAAGTGTTTGACAAAAACGAGATTTCGGTTGTCTATAACGACGAAGTCAATTATCGTGACTACGAGCTGAAATTCCATATCAATCAGGACTATTTCGAGAAGACGGGCGCCACCTCGACTTTCTCGCTTCTCGTAGTGGCCAACCATAAAGGCACGGGCGACGGGCAGACGTATAACCCCGACAACCTGTGGATGAAATCAGTTGCCGATCTCTCTGCCTTGAAAACCTCTTTCGGTTACACTGGCCAGAACGGCACCGAAGCCTGGACGCCTGACAAAGACGGTGGACGTCACATCCCTATGGCCGGTATCCATCGGTTCACCGTCAGTCGCGCTGCTCTCGAATCTGCCACCGACGCCAACAATCCTCTTGTCATCACCGACGGCGGCAATGAGATAGACATGCAGCGCGCAATGGCCAAAATCCGCGTCATCGACGCCCTCGACGAAAACGGCAATATCGACAATGAGATTACAGCCGTGACCCTCACAGGCATGAACACCCGCGGCTCCTACCTCCCTCTGGTGCCCTCAAACGAATGGGGAACCCAGACCACTCCCAACACAGCTGTCTGTCACATCGCTCATGGCGACGCCTCTTGGTTCAACCCGGGCAACGTTATTCCCTCCTATACCATAGGCAACAACGGCTGGGGCTTCTACATCCCCGAATTCTCGTGGACGCTTGCCCCTGCAGCCGCCGAACCGACGTTGCATATCACCGTTCACTCCGCTTCAACCGGTCTTGACCGTGTCTATGACTATCCCGTCAGCAAAGCCCTCGGCGCTTCCGACATGACCCGCAACCACATCTACGAATTCCGCGTCACCGAAATCGCCGGCACCGAGGCTGAACTCACTCTCGTTGTCAAAGATTGGGACGATCAGGAAGTCATCTGGGATTATACCGACAATCCCGGTCTCGCCACCGGAGGTTGGATAGTGTTCGATAGAAACACATGTGCTGTAGTCGATGACTTGGCGCAGGCTGTGTTCAGAAATGACATGGCCGACATCAAGGCACAATTTACGCTTGCAGAACCTGTCAATGCGACTTGGCGCGCGGTGTTCATTTACGAAAAAGGAAAGCAGGGTGCGTTTAGGTTCGTCGATAAGGATGGTAACGAAGTCGAGACCATCAGCGGCGAAATAGACGGCACGACTCCCGCATCGCTGATAATCCGCACCAAGGACACTCCAAGGGAGGATGATAATGTGGCACGTCTCCAGATCATAGTAACTATGGCCGACGGACGCACTGTCACTGCTAATGTCCTTACCGGTGGAAACTACGGAAAGAATACCTATTTCACCATCATACAGAACCGCCAGTTATAATAACACCTACTGAATTATGTTTTGCAAAATATCATATATAAATCATATCGGGCTTTCATTGCTTGCAATGCTGCTTGTCATGATTGTCCCTGCAGGATGTTCCGATGATCTGGACAATGGTCTTGCGTCGGGTGACGAGGCGGGGTATATCACTCTTAACCTGCGCAACGTCAAAGGTTCTCGTGCAACAGATGATGCCAACAATGAGGACCGTCTCGAACGGGCAGTCGTCTGTCTTTATCCTAACGGAGCTGTTGCAGCGACAACTCCCTCCTATGTGGAGTATTTCGATCTCTCGAATAATGAGACCGCAACAGTGAAAATCAAGCTCAGCAAGACACTTGCTTCAGCTCTCTTCGGTGATGGTAACGGCACCTGCACCGCTTACGTAGTTGCCAATCTTCCCGCTGATGCTCCTGCTATCACGACTTCGACTCTTCTCGCTGATATCAGTAAGTTCACCATCTATTCCGATTTCGCTTCAATGCAGCCTCAGTCCTCTTTCGTCATGGACGGAACTGGAAACGTCAATCGATCTGGCTCTGGCACCGCTGAAGACAAAGCTACCGGTACGATTGAGCTGAGACGCGCCGCTTCGAGAATATCTCTCGCCGTTGAAGTGGCGAATAGATATACTGACGCTCAAGACAACGTGTGGACTCCCGAGCCCTCCAACATGTCTGTACTGATCACTAATGGGGTTAACCGCTCTCAAGTGGAATCATCTACCTATACTCCCGTTGACGGAGATTATTATTCCACAACAACGGCTGCTGAAAATCTTGATCATCGTCAGCGCGGCTTCTCGGGCCCTGTTTCAGGGGAGAAGTATAACTATCAGCTTGCATCGCCGTTCTATACTTTCCCCAATAAATGGAACGAAAACGAAACCGAGACTCCAATGACCTACATGACTCTGATGCTCCCATGGAAAAATGAGACGACCGGAACTGTCCGCACATGTTTCTATATGGTGCCTGTTGTTAAAGGTAACGAACTCATCCGCAACGTTGCCTATTCAGTGAAGCTCAGTGTGAATGTGCTCGGAAGCTTTACCCCTGACAAACCGCTTCCCCTCACGGATCTCAGCTACTATGCTGTAGATTGGGGCTCTCTTGATGTCGATGTTAACCTCAACGAATCGCGCTACCTCGTAGTTGACCGCAACAACTACACCATTGATAATGAAAGATCTATTTCGATTCCGGTCTATACTTCCCATGAGACCATTGTAACCTCGGTAAAAGCAACCTATTATCGTTACAATACCTCAGCTCAGGGACAGGAAGTTCCGGTTGAGATAACTCAACAACAGTATCAAAATACGGTTGATAGAGGGAAAGGCAAAATTTATGATGCCGTTATGGATACAACCCATTACACCGACGGGCGAGTTCTGATTAATCTCAATCTCGATCATGAACTGAAAGTCTGGGATCCGTACAACATTTCCAATCGTAGAGTAGATTTAGAATTGATAAGTAAAACTGAAGATCAAGATGGTAATTGGTCTTATACATATCCCTCAAATATTTCCTCAAATATAACCAGCATAAACTACTATCAGAAAACCGATGTCGATGCTTTCTCCAAATACAAGTTCGAGATAACCATTCAGCATAAGGATAAGTTTGAAAGTACAGATCCAAATGAAAAAGAAACATTCAAGGAGGTCTTGACGATTATGCAGTATCCTGCCGTCTATGTAGAAGCATACGGAGGTTATCGTTGGACAGGATCGAATGTCTCAGGATATAATGGAAATACTTTCGTGAATGGAGAGTCGGATACGGATGAGAATTTTGGTTGGAATGGTGTTTATGGACTTCAGACCTCCAATAATGCCAATCCCAACAATACGATCATTACCATAACACAGCTTAATGAAGGCCAAAAATATATAATCGGAGATCCACGTGAAACTACAGCTACAGATTTAACCGGAACTACTTTTCAATATAATGCAGGCAATTTTTGGTGGCCTAATTACGTCACAGTTAATTTCAATACAGGTAATAACACAGCTCCTAATAAAGCATGGCGATTAGCCCCCGGTATTGATGATCTGAATACACCAAGGAAACTTACGAACTATTATCCCACCGGAGGTGAAGGGTATGAACGATATATCGCTCCGAAATTACGTCTTGCATCATCTTTTGGTATATGTAATAACGGTAATTCATTGGAAGAAGATAAGTTGCGTTGTGCCGGATATCAGGAGCTTTCACGCCCGGCCGGACGTTGGAGAATTCCTACAGTAGCCGAGATTGAATATATCATGAAACTGTCGAATGAAAAAAAGATTCCTACAACTTTCAATGAAGGTAGTGATTATATGTCGGCACAAGGAGTGGTAAATTCAAATAGCACTAATGACGACGGAACTTTCAAAGTAAAAACAAATACAACAACTGCTGCTGTCCGTTGTGTATATGACGAATGGTACTGGGGGACTGATACGATCAAACCGGTCTCAGGTACTTCCGGGACTCGAAATGAGCGCTATCAGTTCACATGGGGCGACCGTCCGCGTAAAACCACTAATTAAGAATAATCCGAATAAAAGACAAAAATATGAAAATACTTAGATATATACCGTTTTTGGCTTCGTTGCTTCTTTTGTCGGCTTGCTCGGAAGATGTTCTTGCGCCTGACCGCCAACCCGGAGTAAATGATGACGGAACCATAACTCTTGACGTGTCTATCGCCGTCCCCCAGATGGTCGTGACTGATAGCCGCGCAATGGCCGGTACTCCGGACTATAACGGACTGCAACTCTATGTGGTAGCCTTCGCGATGAACGACGAGAATGATCCGACGGCCAATTTCTATATCAATAACTACACGGCCACCAATGAGAGATTCGATAACTCAGACGGGATGCTTCACTTCGATGTCACTCTCACTCAGACGTCGGAACCCGTTGTGCTCCATCTAATCGCCGTGCCTGACGGTGTGAATCTCAAACTTGACGAATATGGCTCAGAGGAACTTATGGCGCGTCTTACTACCACCGGAAACAATGATGCCTACTGGCAACGCGTGAAATTCCCTAAAGGCTTCGGTTCAGCTGATGAAAACGGAAACTTTACTCTTGATGAGCAAATAATAAAGGATAAACTGACTGCAGTTCCGATGGTCCGCAACTTCGCGCAGGTAACTGTGGAAGAAAACCTTGACAACTTTGAACTCGAAGGGTTCATGATTGTCAACACTCCTACTGCCGGGACCGTGGCTCCATGGGGCAGCGACATGAAGTTCCCTGAATTTATAGACAAAGACAAAAAACAGCTTGATTACAGCGCTCTCTCCTATCAGGGAATTCTGGCCGGGAACGCGCAGTTCGGCAACAGCGATGTGACTGATGCGGACGGCAAATATACCACGGCTCCGAAGTTCCTGTTTGAACATCCCAAGAGTTCCATCAATCCTACTTCGGTAATCATCAAGGGTCGGTATAACGGCGGTGCTTCGTCATATTACAAGATTGACCTTGGTATGAAGAACGCGACGACCGGAGTTTTCGAGATCTACAACATACTCCGTAACTTCCGTTATGCGGTTACTATCACCGGGGTTACCACGAGCGGTTATGCAACTCCTGACAAGGCTCTTATAGGTGTTACCTATAACAATCTTTCATTTGACGTGCGAACCGAAAAGATGCTCAACATCTCCAATGGTACTGCAATGCTCTGGGTTACTCAGACAACAGAAGTCGTGACCAAGGAGGATAACCGTACATTCTATTTCGGCTACAAATTCAAAGAAAATCTGACATCAACCAATGTCAACAACGAAGATGTCGGTAGTGATGCTTTGCTTAACACTATAAAGAATCTTGATGTAGTTGAGTCAGCAACAAAGATAGAGGGTATTCCCGCAGGCTATGATGCTACTTTATATGCTGATTATCAGTTTTTCGAGATAAAGACTGTTGCAGTCGGCCAGACAACCAAGACCGGTTCGTTTGTAGTCGTTGACAAGACGACAGGTCTGGGTCGCACGATCAATATAGTTGTTTCGCCTCCATTCGAAATAACCCGTAACCGTCTCTTCGCCGGTAACTACAATGTTCCCGGGCAGTTCCCCTACAACAGACCGACATGGGAAGATGTGGTTAAAACAGGTACCGGTAGCCCTATGACAGTCTTCTTCACTCTTGATGATGAACTGCCGGAGGCGATTTTCCCCTTGGTGTTTGAGATCGAAGCAAATCCGCAGGATATCGAGAACAACCCGATCGGTACACTTGTGGTGACTTCGGGGGAATCGGATTTTCCTGAGCTGAATAAACAGCAACGAATCAAATATCAGAAGGTAGTGACTTGGCAGAATTATAATGATACGCTCAGCGCTGAAAAGCCGTTCGGCCTTATAGTACCTGACAAGTTGAATGACAAGAACGGGAAAAAGAAACTCTATATCCGTCGTGTCCGTTGCCGTCTGAGAACCATCAATGCAGGGGCAAATAATCAGGAAACTGTTATCCGTATAACTAATCCATATTTCAAACTTGGAAGATGGACCAAGATTAATTGGGCCGGAGAGACGGTTAAGACCATAGAACCCAATGATATCATTGAGATGACGTTCAAACGCACTACTTCCAATGTCGGCGAGAATTTCACTGATTGGACTTCAACTTTATCGACAGAGTAATCATTAGGATATTGATTGACTTTCGCTACATATTTCCGTTTATTGTTGGCACAATGATAATGGCTTCCTGCAGCGGTTCCGGTAAGGAACAGGCTGCGGGGGGCCATGACTCCGCAACGGCCGTGTCTGCTGATCCGCTGCTGCTTCCGTTGCCGCAGGTGCCCGACTCGCTGACTGAACCGGTGGAGAGGGCCTCGTTTCTCGCGATGCATTTCTGGGACGCTATGGACTGGAAGGACCGGAGCCGGAGCCTCGACACGGCTTTCGTAGAGCAGAACTTCGCCAACTATCTGACGGTGCTTCCGCTGGCCGACAGCCTCTCGCGCACGAAAGGGGTCGAGACTCTGATGAAAAGCGCGGAGGCCGACAGTGCGGCGTATGCTTTTCTCGGCGAGACAGCAGCGAAATATCTCGGCGACCCGAACTCGCCTATGCGCGACGAGGAGCTATATATTCTTTTCCTGCGCGAGCTGACGCGCTCGCCGCTGACCGACGGCGCCATGAAGATGCGCTATGACCATCATCTGGAGGCGGCGATGAAAAACCGTCCCGGCATGCGCGCGGCTGATTTCCGTCTGGCCGACGCGGAGGGCCGCATCACGACACTGCATGAACTCGCGGCTTCGGCTCCGCGGACCGTCGTTCTCTTCTACGACCCTGACTGCGACCACTGCAAGGAGACAGTGGCACGGCTTGCATCCGTGCGTGTTCCCGAGAGTGTGCGGATAACGGCGGTAGATGTGATGGGCGACCGCGACCGCTTCGAGGCCACCAAAAACGAATTCCCTTCAGGCTGGCGGGTGGCATTCGCCCTTGATCCAATCGAGGACCGTGGGCTTTACGTGTTGCCCGCGCTGCCGAGCCTTTATCTACTAAATAGATCTGCACAGGTTCTTCTGAAAGATGCTCCGATTGGAGCTATTACACAACAACTTGATGTGGATAATTGACAAAATGGTTTAATTATTTGAGAGCGGTCCTGCATGTGAATGTCGGGCCGTTTTTTTTATTCGCCCGATTAGCCAAATTGGTCCAACACGACTCATTTTTCAATAATTATCGGGTTTGAAGTGCAAAAATAAATAAAAAGTCTTATATTCTGTCTCTTATACACATCTCCGAGCCCACGA
>ENA-OYXX01001175-OYXX01001175.1-human-gut-metagenome-genome-assembly--contig:-NODE-1175-length-10453-cov-4.646951_pt1 | contig 10453 bp, 7 predicted proteins | sample MGYA00243976_ERZ653434 | MGnify/ENA primary metagenome ERZ653434 (study PRJEB26926, sample SAMN06165112) | human gut metagenome | biome: ENVO:00009003; feature: ENVO:2100002; material: ENVO:00002003...
GTCTCGTGGGCTCGGAGATGTGTATAAGAGACAGGTCATCTTCTTCGTGGCCGCCACATCCAACGGCGCAAATCTCAACGACGGCCTCGACGGCATGACTGCCGGCCTCTCGGCCATCAGCGGCGTAGCACTCGCCGTCATGGCCTATCTCGGAGGCAACATCATCTACTCTGCTTACCTTAATATAATGTATATACCGCAGTCGGAGGAACTTGTCGTATATATGGCCGCCTTTGTCGGCGCATTAGTCGGCTTCCTGTGGTATAACGCCTCGCCGGCACAGGTCTTCATGGGCGACACGGGCTCGCTGACCCTCGGCGGCATCATCGCAGTCTTCGCCATCCTCATCCACAAGGAGCTGCTGCTGCCGATACTCTGCGCCCTCTTCTACATCGAAGACCTCTCGGTCATTCTGCAGGTGGCCTACTTCAAACGCACAGGCGGCAAACGCATCTTCAAGATGACTCCAATACACCATCACTTCCAGAAACCCGGTAACGCCGGCTATCAGGCTCTGATACAGCGCCCCATACAGCCCATACCCGAGGCTAAAATTGTCACCCGCTTCTGGATTATCGGCATCATACTCGCCGTCGTAACTTTCGTTACGCTCAAAATACGCTAATCAACTTATATTCAGCATAATCATGAACTGTAAAAACATAGTCATCCTCGGCGCCGGCGAGAGCGGCTGCGGCGCCGCCGTCCTTGCCAAAGACAAAGGCATGGACGTCTTTGTCAGCGACTTCGGCTCTATCGCTCCGCGTTATCGCGAGATGCTTGAGGCCGAGGGGATACCTTACGAGGAAGGACACCACACCATGGAGCGCATCCTCGCCGCCGACACCGTCATAAAGAGTCCCGGTATCGCCGAGACCACCCCCGTCATGCAGGCAGTGCTCGCTAAAAACATCCCGGTCATCTCCGAGATAGAATTCGCAGGCCGCTACACCGACGCCAAGATGGTCTGCATCACCGGCAGTAACGGCAAAACGACAACCACACTGCTCACCTACCACATCCTGCGCCACGCGGGTCTCAACGTCGGCCTCGCCGGCAATGTCGGCAAGAGCCTCGCCCTGCAAGTCGCACGCGACCCTCACGACGTCTATGTCATCGAGCTCAGCTCGTTCCAGCTTGACAATATGTATGAATTCAAGGCCAACATCGCCGTCATACTCAACATCACGCCCGACCACCTCGACCGCTATGACCACAAGATGCAGAACTATATCAACGCCAAATTCCGCATCCTGCAGAATCTGACACCGACCGACGCCTTCATCTACTGGCAGGACGACCCCGTCGTCACGGCCCAGCTCCGTCAGATTCAGACCGAGGCCCGTATGTATCCCTTCGGCGAACATCTCGAGGAGGAAAATCAGGCAGCATATATCGACGCATGCAACGAATTGATTATCAACACTCCGTCAAGCTCGCTCACAATGCCGCGCGCCGACCTCGCGCTCAACGGCATACACAATCTCTATAACTCGATGGCCGCCGGCATATCGGCATGTCTGCTCAACATACGCCGCGACGACATTCGCGACGCACTCGCCGACTTCAAAGGAGTAGAGCACCGCCTCGAGCACGTCGCCAGCATCGATTCGGTCGAGTGGATTAACGATTCCAAGGCCACAAACGTCAACTCTTGCTGGTATGCTCTCGACTCCATGACGACTCCCACCGTGCTCATACTCGGCGGCAAGGACAAGGGCAACGACTACTCGGAGATTCTGCCGCTCGTGCGCGAAAAAGTTAAGGCAATCGTGGCCATGGGCGTCGACAACCGCAAGATTATCGACTTCTTCAAAGGCGAAGTCCCCGAGATACGCGACACACATTCGCTTGACGAAGCCGTGGCAGCCTGCCGCGAGCTCTCGACCGCCGGCGACACCGTGCTGCTCTCGCCCTGCTGCGCCAGCTTTGACCTGTTCAAAAGCTACGAAGACCGCGGACGCCGCTTCAAAGACGCCGTCATGGCCCTCGCCGAACATAAATAAAAACAGTGTCTGACGACACTAAATCTGATTACGACTATGAACACCGCCGCCGAAGATCTGCAAGCCATCGCCCCGAAGGTGCGCACCGACCACCATATCTGGGGCATATACATCTTTCTGCTGATTGTCTCGGTCATCGAGCTATTCAGCGCATCGAGTCAAGAAATCGAAATCAACGATATCTACGGCCCTATCATCCGTCATGCCCGTTTTTTAGCAATCGGCCTTGTGCTGATGCTTATTATACAGCGCTTTCACTACAAATACATCTATAAGCTCATCCCGGCCTTTGTCATCGGCTCGATAGCGGCCATGATATTGGTGCTCTTGGTCGGCGTCAACATCAACGGCGCGCGCCGAGGCCTGCAGCTCGGCTCGATTATCATCCTCCCGGCAGAGTTTCTCAAACTCGCGGCGGCGGTAGGAGTGGCCTATATACTGAGTCTCAATCAGATAAAAGGCCGGCGCGACGTCACCACCCGCGGCGTGGTCTACGCCACTGCGCTGACCCTCTTCTGCAGCGGCCTCCTATTCTCCCACGGTCTGACCAACACCCTGCTGCTCATGGCCATCTGCATGTCAATGATGCTTATCGGCGGCGTCAGCATGCGCAAATTTCTTTGCGTAGTCGGCATCTTCGCTGTCGTCGGAGGCGGCGCCCTGATTTACAAGATGAAATTCAAGAGCAGCGGTGCTCCGACCCCTGAGGCTATCGAGATTGCTCAGCTCAACCACGAAGACCCGTCGACAGCCTCCAGAGACCGTTCGGAGACGTGGAAAGGGCGTATCTCACGCCATTTCCGCCTCAATAAGCATCTCGACGATATAAACGACCTCAACAAACAGGAGCAGCTGAGCTATATCGCACAGGCTCACGGCGGACTTTTCGGCGTCGGCCCCGGCAACTCGCGCGAGAACGCCCGTCTGCCCCTCGCCTTCTCAGACTATATCTACGCCATCGTCATCGAGGAGCTCGGTCTCTTCGTCGGCATATTCATCCTGCTCTGCTACCTGTGGCTGCTCGCCCGTGCCGGCCACATAGCCACAAAATGTAAGCAGACACTGCCGTGCCTCTTGGTCATCGGCTGCGCCATATACATTGTCTATCAGGCCCTATTCCACATGGCCATCGTCACCGGCGTCTTCCCCGTCTCGGGTCAGCCCCTGCCGCTCATCTCCAAAGGCGGAACATCAGTAATCGTCACATCCATAGCTCTCGGCGTGATGCTCTCCATCAGCCGCCACGCAGCCTTCAAGGGCGACAAAGAGGCCATACGCGAGGAGCTCAAGGCCCTCCCGGCAAATATCCAGAGTGAAAACCCCTCTCAGCTTTAATATACTGACTCTCAATCATATTCAACCGACTCATATATGACACAATCATCAGATAAGAATACGCCTGACCGCCTGCAGCGAGTGCTCATCAGCGGCGGAGGCACCGGCGGCCACATTTTCCCCGCCATCTCTATCGCCAACGCCATCCGCCGTCGTTACCCCGACGCCGACATACGCTTTGTCGGGGCAGCCGACCGCATGGAAATGGAGCGCGTGCCGGCAGCCGGCTATCCCATCGAGGGTCTGACGGTCAGCGGTTTCGACCGTCACAACCCGCTGCGCAACATCAAGGTCGTCTGGCGTCTGATTAAGTCAATGCGTCGTGCGCGCCGCATCATACGCGACTTTCGTCCTCAGATTGCCATTGGCGTCGGAGGCTACGCTTCGGGAGCCACACTCAAAGCCGCTCAGAAATTAGGCGTACCGACTTTGATACAGGAACAGAACTCCTATGCCGGCGTCACCAACAAACTGCTTGCGGCCAAGGCCCGGCGCATCTGTGTGGCATACGAAGGCATGGAACGCTTCTTCCCGGCCGAGTCCATCGTCATGACCGGCAACCCGGTGCGCGCATCGCTGCTTGACTGTCCGATGACTCAGCCCGAGGCCAAAAGCGCCCTCGGTTTTGACCCGCAGCGCCCCTTGGTACTTATCGTCGGAGGCAGCCTCGGTGCCCGCACCATCAATCGCGCAGTCGCCCAATCGCTTGACGCCCTTACCGACGGAGGCACACAGCTACTCTGGCAGACCGGCAAGACCTATGGAGCCGACGAGGCCGCCCGTGCCGCCGAAGGACATGCCGACGTCAAGGCCACGCCGTTTATCGACCGTATGGACATAGCCTACCGCGCCGCCGACCTCGTCGTCTCGCGTGCCGGAGCCGGCTCCATCAGCGAACTGCAGCTCCTCGCCAAACCCGTTATACTCATACCGTCGCCCAATGTCGCCGAAGACCATCAGCGCAAAAATGCCCTCGCCCTCGTCGAGCGCGACGCAGCCGTAATGGTCGCTGACGACGAATGTTGCGAAAAACTCGCTCCGACAGTCGCCGCCCTCATCGCCGACCCCGCGCGGCGCGGGCGTCTCTCTGTGGCCATCGCCGGCATGGCTCTCCGCGACAGCGACGAGAAGATTGTCGACGCGGTCGAGGAAGCCGCCCTACCCGCCGATGAGCCTGACAAATAAAATACAAACTATTATAACCAAGCACAAGACTTAAATGGCTCAAAAAATATACTTCGTAGGCGCCGGCGGCATAGGCATGGCCGCTCTCGAACGCTATTTTCTCTCACAGGGTTGGGACGTCGCCGGCTATGACCGCACACCGACGCCACTGACCGATGCCCTTATCGCCGAAGGCATCAGAATATCATTTGACGACTCGATGGACGCCGTGCCCGACGCGTTCCGTGACCCGGCGGTGACAAAAGTCGTCTACACGCCGGCAGTGCCCGACGACAACGTGCCTCTGAGTTTCTTCCGTAATAATGGCTTTGAAATCAAAAAGCGCTCCGAAGTGCTCGGCGACATCACGCGCAACAGCCTCGGCCTGTGCTTTGCCGGCACGCACGGCAAGACAACCACGTCGTCGATGGCCGCGCATATTCTCCACTGCGGGCCTAAGGGCTGCAACGCCTTTCTCGGCGGCATCCTGCGCAACTACGACAGCAACCTGCTGCTTGCCCCCGACTCGCCATACTCGGTCATCGAAGCTGACGAGTATGACCGCTCGTTCCATCGGCTGACGCCTTATATCGCCGTCATTACAGCCACCGACCCCGATCACCTCGACATCTACGGCACCGAGGAGGCCTACTTGGAGTCCTTCGCCCACTTCACCGAACTTATACGTCCCGACGGCAAACTGCTTGTCCACACCGGTCTAAAACTGTGCTCGCGTCCCGTCGAGGGTGTTGAGACATATACATATTCGCGCGACAGCGGCGACTTCCACGCCGACCGCATACGTCACGGCGGCGGTACGATTTTCTTTGACTTTGTCTATCCCGGCGGACGCCTGAACGACATCGAGCTCGGTGTGCCGGTCGAGATAAACATCGACAATGCGGTCGCCGCCCTTGCCGCTGTCTGGCTGACGGGAGACTTCGAGCCTGATTCGGCCCGCGAGGCCATGGCGTCGTTCATGGGTGCCGAACGCCGTTTTCAGTTCTGGCTCAAAGAGCCGGGCGAGCACGGACGAGCTATAATCGACGACTATGCCCACCACCCCGACGAGCTGCGTCAGAGCATCCTCTCGGTCCGCGCCCTCTATCCCGGCCGCGAGCTGACCGTCGCCTTCCAGCCCCATCTCTACTCGCGCACACGCGACTTCGCCCCCGAGTTTGCCGATGCTCTGTCTTTAGCCGACCGAGTCATTCTCGCCGACATATACCCCGCGCGCGAAGAGCCGATACCCGGCGTGACATCAAAAATCATATTCGACCGCATAAAATGCGCCGATAAAGTGATGATTTCCAAACAAGACTTTGTCGAGACCGCAAAAAACAGTAACTTTGAAATCCTCTTGGCAGCCGGCGCCGGTGACCTCAGTTTCAGCATCCCGCAATTAGTCGCCCAACTCAACGCCGCCGACCGGACAAAATAAAGGATGGAAAAAGACAGCGTCATAAAACTGATATTATCGGTCCTGCTGGCCGGATATCTTGTCGTCACTCTCTCGATGACAAGAGCTGCCGCACACGCCGACCGCTACAGTAATCTGCAGATTGAGCTGCGCGACTCGCTCGGCTCGGGCTTTGTCACCGAGGCAGACATAGACCGCGTGTGCGGCAATCTGATGCACGCGGTCGCCACGCTGCCCGCTGACTCGCTGCCTATATCGCTTATCGAGCGACGTCTGATGGAGATGCCCCAGATTGAGTCGGCCAATGTCTGCCGTCTTAATGACGGGACTCTGCGGCTCGATGTCACCCCCATGATACCCGTCGCACGCGTCTTCGAGCCGGGCACGGGGCGCTCCTACTACATTAATGCATCAGACAAACGTGTCGACGCCGATGTGCGCTATCATGTCGACGTGCCCGTAGTAATCGGCCGATTTGACTCGACTCACCATGCGTCAAGTCTCCTGCCGATGCTATCACATATCGCAGCCGACCCCACAGCCAACGCCCTCGTGTCGACAATCACCGCCTCTCGCTCGGGCGACATAATGATTATCCCCGTCATCCGCGGTCAGGTCATCAATTTCGGCGACACATCGGCCGTCGCCGACAAATTCGACCGTCTGAAATCGTTTTACCGTCAGGTCATGAGCGCCAAAGGCTGGAACTATTACGACACAATCTCGGTCAAATGGGCCGGACAGGTCGTGGCCACACGCCGCCAGCACAGTCTCGGAGCTCTCGACCTCGTAGCGGCTGACGCAGACTTTGACGACATCGACGACATCGAGACAATGACAACCGACGATTTCACAGCTGACTCAGTTGACACGCCTTCAGATAAAGCAAAAAGATAACAGCCTAAAAAATCAAAATATAACACACTCGATATGGACAACAGATATATCGTCGCACTCGAAATCGGAAGCTCTAAGATAAAGGGCCTCGTCGGAGCCGTCGACGACCTCGGCACCATCAATATCATTGCCTGCGAGGAAACACGGCTCAACAACTGTGTACGCTACGGCAAGATACAGAATGTACAGGAAGTCTCGGCCCGGGTAAGCGAAATAATTCGCAAACTCGAGAATCATCCGCGTATAGCGCCCCGCAAAGTATCAGAGGTATTCATCGGCCTCGGAGGACGCACGTTCGCCACAATCCCGGCATCAGCCCAGAACTCATTTCCTGCCGCCATACAGATTACCGAAGATCATATCGAACGTCTCAAACGCGAGGCCGGCTTTTCTTTAGTCTCTGACAAAGAGGCTCTCGCCATGATACCCAAAAGATTTTTTGTTGACAACATCAAGGCTGAAAAAGCCGTCGGTACCGTTGGCTCGCGACTCCGCGGCGAGTTCTCGGCTGTCGTCTACTCGGCTGTCAACCGTCGCAACCTCGAGATGATTAAATTTGACAGCGATGAGCGTCAGATCGGCCGTCACTACGTGCTTCGACCCATCGTCGAGGCAGAGATAGCGCTCAGTTCATCCGAGAAACAGCTTGGTGTCGCCCTTGTCGACTTCGGCGCCGAAACCACGACGATTGTAATCTATAAAGACGACGTGCTGCAGCATATCGTCACCCTCCCCATGGGCTCGCGCAACATTACCCGCGACCTCATGTCAGGTATGTCCATGACCGAGGAACGTGCCGAACTCGCCAAGACCACCGAGGGCACAGCCGTCGCCGACGCTTCAGACGCCTCAGACCCAGTGCGCGCCGAAATCAACGGCTACATACAGGCACGCGCCGGCGAAATCATAGCCAACGTCCTGCATCAGATAGACTTGGCCGGTTTCAAGACCGCCGACCTCCCTGCCGGCCTCGTCATTACAGGCGGCGGTGCACGCCTGCGCAACTTCGCCCGTCTCGTCGAGCAACAGTCTAAAATGAAAGTGCGCAACGCCGCCTTAGAAGGCTCAGCCCGTTTCCGCGGACTCGACATCGACCGTTCAAACAACATCGACGTTCTCGCCATCGCGCGGTATGCCGCCGACTCGTCTGATATCGACTGCCTCACTGCACCCGCACCCGTCATCACCGACGACTTTGACGCCCGCGAGGCCGACGAGCCGGCCTACGAAACGCGTCAGCCGCGTAATGAGCCTTACGGCGGCTCACCCTATGACCGCCGGCGCCGTTATGTCGACGACGAAGACCTGCTCAACGACGACCCCGACGATGACGACAACGACCGCTACGACACAGGCGAGTCGCGCCAGAGTGTGCGCGGCACATCGTCGCGCGACCGTCGTCCCGCGCGCGAGCCGCGATATGACGACCGTGCCGGCGAAGACATCGACGAGCTCGTCGACGACAATTACAACGGCGGCAACGGCGACGAGCCCTACCCCGGAGAAGATGACCCCGACCGTCAGAATATTTTCAGCAAACTGCGCAAAAAAATGTCTGAATTCTGGATGCGTTCGCCCGATATAGACGATAACATCGACGAACCTACACGCTGACCATCCGTCACACAACACTTATCTACGAAAACCCTTAATATAAGAGCCTTATGAGCGAAGACGAAAACGCTTTTCTCGACAAATATTCACAGACAGCCGAAACACCTGACCGCATCATGGTCGTCGGTGTGGGCGGCGGCGGCAACAACGCCGTAAACCACATGTATAACGAGGCCGCCATACACGGCGTGTCATTTGTCGTGGTTAACACCGATAAGATGGCCCTCGAGGTATCACCGGTGCCGCGCAAACTCCTCATCGGCCCTAACACCACCAAGGGTCTCGGCGCCGGTAACATCCCCGAGCGAGCCCGCGAAGCCGCCGAGGAGTCGGCCGAGGAGATTTCAGAGCTTTTCAAGCCTGAGGCCCAGATGGTGTTCATCACCGCCGGCATGGGCGGCGGTACGGGCACCGGCGCAGGCCCCGTCGTGGCACGCATCGCCCGAGAGAAAGGCCTGCTGACCATCGGCATCGTCACCATCCCCTTCCTCTTCGAAGGCATGCGCAAGATTTCCAAGGCCATCGCCGGCGCTGAGGAAATGAGCAAATATGTCGACGCCCTGCTTATAATCAACAACGAGCGTCTCTCTGACATCTATCCTGACCTCGGCTTCGAGAGCGCGTTCGCCAAGGCTGACGACACACTCTCTATCGCCGCACAGAGCATATCGGAGATTGTAACCAATCCCGGTTACATCAACCTCGACTTCAACGACGTCGACACCACGCTGCGCAACGGAGGCACCGCCCTCATCTCCATCGGCTACGGCGAGGGCGAAAACCGCGTCACGGCAGCCATCGACGACGCCCTCCACTCGCCCCTGCTCAAGAACACCGACGTCTTCTCGTCTAAGCGCCTGCTATTCAACCTCTCATACTCACGCAAGGCCGAGACACCTTTCAAAACTCAGGAGGTTAGACAGTTAGACGATTTCGTTACCAAAATAGGCTCGCAGGTCGACGTCATCTGGGGTGTCACCTATGACGACACTCTCGGCGACAAGGTCAAATTCACCATTCTCGCCGCCGGCTTTGACGTCACCGTCAAAGAGGCCTCCGAGGGTCGCATCAAGACCGAGGAAAAGACCATCAAGGTCACCAAACCCGAGGCCGGGCCACACGATGCCGCCGAAATCGACTACGAAGCCATCCGCGCCAATTATGGCGACGAAAAGGTCGACGAGATGCAGCGCCAGCGCGACACCCTAAACTTCATTATCCTCGAAGACAATCAGCTCGACAATGACGAGATGATCGAAACATTTGAGAAGACTCCGGCGTTTAATCGAAACCGCAAAGTGTCAGCCGCCAAGCCCAAGACTGCCGATCCGGCTCCCGCCACAGAGACCCGTCAGGCCTCAGCGTCTGCCCCTGCCGAAGACCGCGCCTCACATAACCGTCCGGGCCGCAACTCTGAGTTTATCGACTTCACCGACGACTGACCACGGCGTCTTCATATAATAATTTAACTCTCCTGCTGATGAAAAAACTCGTAATCTCCACCGGCGCCGGCATGAGCGCCGAAAGCGGCATCTCGACATTCAGAGACGCCGGCGGTCTGTGGGAACAGTACCCCGTCATGGACGTGTGCTCTGCTGACGGCTTTGAGCGCAATCCCGCCCTCGTCCACAAATTCTACAACGACCGCCGCGACCAGCTCGTCAAAGTCGAACCTAACGCCGGCCACCGCGGACTCGTCGACCTCGAAAAACGCTTTGATGTCTACGTGATTACGCAAAATGTCGACGACCTCCACGAGCGCGCCGGCTCGTCGAAAGTGCTCCACCTGCACGGCGAACTGATGAAAGTGCGCGCCATCGACGACGAGAGCCGTGTCTACACGCTCCGTCCCGAGGCCTGCCACACCACACCCGACACCGTCATCGACGGCCACCATGTGCGCCCCCACATCGTCTTCTTTCAGGAAGCCGTGCCTAATTTTGAGCCCGCCACCGAGATTGTAGCCGAGGCTGACATCTTCGTCATCATCGGCACGAGCCTCTCGGTTTACCCGGCT
>ENA-OYXX01001178-OYXX01001178.1-human-gut-metagenome-genome-assembly--contig:-NODE-1178-length-10434-cov-5.307351_pt1 | contig 10434 bp, 12 predicted proteins | sample MGYA00243976_ERZ653434 | MGnify/ENA primary metagenome ERZ653434 (study PRJEB26926, sample SAMN06165112) | human gut metagenome | biome: ENVO:00009003; feature: ENVO:2100002; material: ENVO:00002003...
TCACCGGCTATCCCGGCGGTCAGCGCGAGCTCACCCCCGAAGTGCTCATGAAAAAATCTTTCAACAAGCACATCAAACCCGGCATGCACCCCCTCTTTATCCGCGTGATGAAAGGTATGCTTCCCAAAAACCGTCTCGGTCGTCGCATCATCGAGAACATGCACGTCTACAACGGCCCCAACCATCCCCACGAGGCACAGAATCCCAAAGTCATCGACATTAACAAACTGAAATAATTGAAGCATGGAAACAGTTAACGCAGTAGGCCGCCGCAAAGCCGCAGTCGCACGTGTAATCCTCAAAGAAGGCAAGGGCACTATCACCATCAACCACCGCCCCCTCGAAGTATATTTCCCGTCTTCGATCCTTCAGTACATTGTTAAACAGCCTCTGACCACTCTCGACGTAGCCGAGAAATATGACATCTCTGTCAATCTCGACGGCGGCGGCTACAAAGGCCAGGCCGAAGCTCTCCGTCTCGGCATCGCCCGCGCCCTCGTCAAAGTTAACGCCGACGACAAGGCTATCCTGCGCAAGCATGGCTTCATGACTCGTGACCCGCGCGCCGTTGAGCGTAAGAAACCCGGTCAGCCCAAAGCACGCAAGCGCTTCCAGTTCTCAAAACGTTAATGCTTTTTGCTTGGCCGCCTGACGGCGCCCGACTCTCAGCATAACAATATAGTGTTTAGTATCTAAACCGCGTGGATGGACACGTTCCCTACCCCGCAGTTGTCATTATCTAAAGAACGTAAACAAACTACAAACAAACAATGGCTAATCTCACATTTGACCAACTCCTCGAAGCAGGCTGCCATTTCGGCCACCTCAAAAGAAAATGGAATCCTGCAATGGCGCCCTATATCTTCATGGAGCGCAACGGTATCCACATTATAGACCTTTATAAGACAGCTGCCAAAGTTGAAGAAGCTGCAGCAGCTCTCAAAAGCATCGCCAAATCAGGCAAAAAAGTGCTCTTCGTAGCAACTAAAAAACAGGCCAAACAAGTTATCGCCGACCTCGCCAAGCAGGTCAACATGCCCTACGTAATCGAGCGCTGGCCCGGCGGTATGCTCACCAACTTCCCGACCATCCGCAAAGCTGTCAAGAAAATGACAGCCATCGACAAGATGACTACCGACGGTACATTCGACAACCTGTCTAAGCGCGAGCGTCTGCAGGTAAGCCGCCAGCGTGCAAAACTCGAGAAGACTCTCGGCTCAATCGCCGACCTCAACCGTCTTCCCTCGGCTCTCTTCGTAGTCGATGTGCTCAAAGAGCACATCGCCGTCGCTGAGGCCAACCGTCTCGGCATCCCCGTCTTCGCTATGGTCGACACCAACTCTGACCCGACAAACGTCGACTTCGTAATCCCCGCCAACGACGACGCCTCTAAATCAATCGAACTGATTGTAGGCACACTCGTTCAGGCTATGGCCGAAGGCCTCGAGGAGCGCAAAGCAGAGAAGGTAGACACAGTTGCCGCCGGCGAAGAGGCCGCAGCCCCCGCTCCCAAACGTGAGCGCCGCCGCGTACGCAAAGCCGACGCCGACGCCGACGCTCCCGCAGCCGAGGCTGAGGAGAAACCCGCCGAAGAGGCTGCCGAATAATCGGTCTCCGAGGCAAGCATTTATAGTCAATCAATTTTAATAACCGTCAAAACCCTATAATTATGGCAGTTACAATGGCAGAAATCACCAAGCTCCGTCACCTCACAAGTGCCGGACTGATGGACTGCAAAAAAGCCCTCGCAGAAACTGACGGCGACATCGAAGCCGCTGTCGAGATTCTGCGTAAAAAAGGTCAGGCTGTCGCCGCAAAACGCGAAGACCGTCAGGCCGCCGAAGGCTGCGTGCTCGCCGCAAGCGACGGCGACTTCGCCGCTGTCCTCGCTCTTAACTGCGAGACTGACTTCGTAGCTAAAAACGCCGGATTTGTCGAGCTCGCCAAAAAGCTCCTCGCCGCAGCTATGGCTAACCGCGCCAAAAACGTCGACGCTCTCAAAGCTCTTGTCATCGACGGACAGACCGTTGAGGCTCTCGTCGTAGAAGAGAGCGGCAAGACCGGCGAGAAAACCGAAATCGGCGCTTACGAAGTTGTTGAGGCCCCCACAACAGCCGCTTACAACCACTTCAACAACAAGCTCGCCGCTATCGTCGGTTTCAACCTCGAAGGTGTCGACCCGCAGATCGGCCGCGAAATCTGTATGCAGATTGCATCGATGAACCCCGTTGCCGTTAGCCGCAACGATGTGCCTCAGGCCACAATCGATCAGGAAATCGCAGTCGCCGTCGAGAAGACAAAACAGGAGCAGGTGCAGAAAGCTGTCGAGAACGCGCTCAAAAAAGCCGGTCTCAACCCCAACCACTTCGACTCTGAGGACCATATCGAATCAAACATCTCAAAAGGCTGGATTACAGAAGAAGACGCTGCCAAGGGCCGCGAAATCATCAAAGCCACCGCTGAAGCCAAGGCTGCAAACCTGCCCGAGCAGATGATTCAGAACATCGCCAACGGCCGTCTCAACAAATTCTTCAAAGAGTCATGCCTCATGGAGCAGGAATATGTTCAGGACAGCAAACTCACTGTCGGCCAGTTCCTCGAGCAGAATCGCAAAGGTCTTGTCGCCGTTGCATTCAAACGCATCAACCTTAACCAAGACTGATTCTCTCAGCAAAAAAGTCATAACGATTAAATATGCCTGCAGCGCCCGATTCGTCAAACAATCGGGCGCTGCTATTTTTATGCAATAATTGAAACTGCGTTTTTATGCAATAATTTACGAATGGTGATTTTTGCTATTATGACAATTTTGCTTAACTTTGCAGAGTCTAAAGGTCGCCCGAATGGTGGAATGGTAGACACGAGGGACTTAAAATCCCTTGGCCATTACGGCTGTGTGGGTTCGAGTCCCACTTCGGGTACCCTCTTCGGCTCTGACTCGTAGGAGTCAGAGCCGAAATTGTTTATTTAACTTTAGTAGGGACTTGCCAAAGCGAGCGTCATGGAGCGGCGGCATGTATGATACGCGATTCATGGGCGGCCACATTATACGTGCCGAGTGGCACGTCCCTACATTTGTTTTTAACAACCGGTTTTTCACATTGACCCCATATTTTTCCTATCTTTGTATCACAAACCATCATATTCACTCCAATGAACTATCAATATCACCCGGTCGGCACATGCAGCCGACTCATAAACTTTGAAATAAACGAAGACGGCACAATCGGCGAAGTGTCGTTTGTCGGCGGTTGCCACGGCAATCTGCAGGGCATTGCGGCCCTGTTGCGAGGCATGAAAGCCGACGAGGCTATAACACGGCTCAAAGGCATACGCTGCGGAGCCAAACCGACATCATGCCCCGACCAGCTCGCATGCGCCCTCAACGAAGCGCTGAACTCATAATTAAAACAAAGCCAAAGCATTTTTAAGACACTTTTAAGTCTAAATAATAGCATTGCGAAAAAATTTTTATATCTTTGAGTCCGTGTATGGCCGAAAAGCCTGACAACCTTAATTATTAAACGACTGAAACACAAACTTACCAATAATCAATATCATACTTATCATGAAACCCTACGTACTCGGAATCGACATCGGCGGCACAAATACTGTAATAGGTATCGTCGACGCACGCGGCTCGGTCATCGCCAGTGACTCTATCAAAACAGCAAAGCACAGCAAACTCGAAGACTACATCGACGAATTATATACGACAGCATCACGCCTGATTGAAAACAACGACGCCACAGACAAAATACACGGCATCGGCATCGGCGCTCCCAACGCCAACTATTACACCGGCATCATCGAACAAGGCGTTAATCTTCCATGGCCGACTCCGATACCCTTGGCTCGCCTCATCAGCGAAAAATTCGGCATCCCCGTAGCCATTACAAACGACGCCAACGCCGCAGCTATCGGTGAAATGACCTATGGCGCGGCTCGCGGTCTCAAAGATTTCATCATGATCACACTCGGCACCGGCGTCGGCTCAGGCATCGTCATCAACGGACAGATGGTATACGGCCATGACGGATTTGCCGGCGAGTTGGGACACGTGATTGTCAAACGCAACAACGGACGCCTCTGCGGATGCGGTCGCACGGGTTGCCTCGAGGCTTACTGCTCGGCGACCGGCGTGGCGCGCACAGCCCGCGAGTTTCTCGAAATACGCAACGAGCCATCTTCGCTGCGCAATCTGCCCATCGAAGATATCACATCAAAAGATGTCTATGACGCAGCAATAAACGGTGACAACCTCGCTAAAGATGTCTTTGAATACACCGGCAAAATACTCGGCGAGGCCATGGCCGACATGACTGTATTCTCGTCGCCCGAGGCATTCATCCTCTTCGGCGGTCTTTCCAAATCAGGTGAGCTGCTGCTAAAACCACTGCGCAACGCCATGGACAAAAACATGCTCGGAGTCTTCAAAGGCAAACCCAAAGTAATGCTGAGCGAGCTCAAAGAGGCCGACGCCGCAGTGCTCGGCGCATCAGCTCTCGGCTGGGAGGCAAAGCCTCTGCAGCCCGCACAAGCCGCTCCCGCAGTACCCGCGCAGCCCGTAGCTCCGGCCGCCCCTCAGGCTTAAACTAATAAAAATAAACGAAATGGATACAATGACGCCTCCACGCAAACCGATGGGCTATCAGGAAGCTATCAGATTAGCATTCAAAAACTACTGCGTCTTCACCGGGCGCGCCGGACTCGCCGAGTTCTGGTGGTTTCAGCTTTTCACTTTCTTAGTCGGATTAGTATTAGTAATGGCGCAGAAGGCCACAGGGATGGATGTCTTTAACATCCTCTCATCCATATTCGGACTCGTCACACTGCTCCCGCAGCTCGGACTGATCTGGCGTCGCCTGCATGACACAGGTCGTGCCGGCGGATGGTTCTTCCTCATTTTTATCCCCATTGTCGGCATCATCGTCCTCATCTGGTGGTGGCTGCAGCCGAGTGAGCAGGGACCCAACCGTTTCGGGGACCCCGCCTGAATAAACTGATTACCCTTTTAAAATCCACGGGGGATAGCCGGCCAACAGACTATCCCCCGTCATTATAACCAAGCCAATCATGTCTGAAGAAATATCTACCTTAGCCCTCAAAGCCGAGGCTCTCGCTGACGGCGAGAATCTGCCGCACGCCGATTACCGCGACGGCGACATTGCCATATTCAACGACTTCAGCTTTCTGCCACGTTACTGTAATTCGCTCCGCATCAACGTTTTTGCGCTGATGATATGTATGGACGGGGCCATGCATGTAGAGATTAATTCAAAAAAACATAACGTCGTGGCACGCCAGTGTCTGATAGGACGTCCCAACGACGTAATTGCAAACTGCCATAAGAGCTCCGATTTCAAGGGCAAAGCCATCCTGCTCGCGCCTCAGTTGGTCTCGGAGTGTATCTCGGATAACGAACGCTGGTCGACAACGCTGAGCCTGTTCGACAACCCAACCGTAACCATCAGTCCCGAGCGCATACATGTCTATGAAATGTATAGCAAGCTGCTGCTGACAAAATTATGCCTCGAAGAAGGACACAGCGACGCATACAGCCGACGCAGCATTTGTGCGCTTGTGCGTGCGGCCTTCTATGATATTATATCGGATATGGACGGCAGCCAAGGCGTCGCGCCCAAAGCTATCGTCAGCCGTTCGGAGATACTCTTCAGGCGCTTTATCGATTTGCTTGAAAATTCGGCTGTGCCCGAGCGCTCGGTTTCTGCCTATGCCTCAAGATTATGCGTCACTCCTAAATACCTCTCGGCCGCATGCAAGGACTTTTCGGGTGAGACGGCGACCGAATGGATCAGCCGTTCGGTTAATTCGTCAATAAGGCATGAACTGAAGTACAGCAGCCTTTCGATAAAAGAAATAGCCATAAAACTCGGATTTGACAACCTGTCGTTTTTCGGCAAATATGTCAGAGCCAAATTCGGTCAGTCACCGCGTGCGCTGAGACTAAGTCTGCGCTCGTCTGAAAGTGACAAGACGATTGAAGATAAAGTTTGAAAGCGTGTAGACCAAACATCCCAATATCGTCGCCACACCATAGCCTGATATCACAAAGCCCGAAAGCCGGAATTGCAACTGACCGAGCGAAGTGGTGTTGAGCGCCACGACTGCGGCAAGCTGCAACGCATAACATATAGCAAATCCTATAAAGAATTTCAATCCTTCGGCAAGCAGACGTCCGTCTGAATGGAATACCCACTGACGGTTCCATAAAAACGAGTTGACAACACCGGCCACATAGCCTATGGCATTTGACACATACTCGTTGACCCCGAAGAGTGACTTACAGATAAAAATCGTGCAAAGGGTCACAAGCGTGTTGAGCGCTCCTACCAGACAATATCTGATAAACCGTAGCGTCTCGGCCCCTTTGCTTATGCCGCTCAGTCTGTCCATGATTTATTCTGGCAGGCTGTCTTTATCGACCTTGAGAATCGGCAGAGACCACCCGTAGTGCACCGCAAGCACCCTCAGACCTACAATCACCACCGCACACGCCGACTGAGGCAGCCACAGCGGCGCGCCCGTAAGCTGCACCAAGTAGTAGACCAAGCCTCCGGCGAGGCAGGCTGTAGCGTAGATATCCTTACGGAAGAACAGAGGCTCGTCATTGATGAGGAGGTCACGGATAATGCCGCCGAACGAGCCTGTGATGATGCCCATCACTATCGCCACCCACATCGGATAGCCCACGGCTAAGGTCTTCTGTATGCCGACGACGACAAACAACGCAAGACCGATGGCGTCGAAGATAAATAGCGTACGCATCCCCTTGACAAGAAACTGGCGGAAGATAATCACGGCTATCAGAGCTATGCCCGTGACGCCGAGATATCTGAACGAGAGCATCCAGAAAACCGGCACATCCAAGAGCACATCGCGCATCGTGCCGCCACCGATAGCCGTCACAAATCCGACAACGTACGCTCCGAACCAGTCAAAACGCTTTGCCGCGGCCAGACGGATGCCCGATATTGCGAATGCTATCGTACCGAGAAGCTCGATAACGACAATAAACGTCTGGTCGGCTGTAAATTGATTCATAAATGCTTATTTCTTTGCAGTCTCTGCTGTTTTATCCGCCTCACTTGCGGCGGCTTTTGTGGCGCGCTCGTAATAGCGGCAAAGATCTTTCAGACCGCACTCGCCGCATAGAGGCTTGCGAGCCTTGCAGACATATCGGCCGTGGAGTATCAGCCAGTGGTGTGCACGCGGTATTTTCTCCTCCGGAATATTTTTGACCAACTGCCGTTCGGTATCCAATGGCGTTTTGCTGCCCGTGGTGAGGCCGATGCGGTCAGCCACACGGAAAACGTGTGTGTCGACAGCCATGGCCGGCCGGTTAAATATTACCGAGAGTATGACATTGGCCGTCTTTCGCCCGACGCCCGGCAGAGCGAGCAACTCGTCCATATCCTCGGGCACCTCGCCGCCATGACGCTCGACGAGAGCCTGCGCCATACCTATCAACGAGCGAGTCTTGTTGTTCGGATATGAGACCGAGCGTATAAGGTCAAACACCTCGTCAGGATCGGCGGCAGCAAGCTTGGCAGCCGTCGGATAACGCTCGAAGAGCGCCGGCGTGACCATGTTGATACGTTTGTCTGTGCACTGAGCCGACAATATAACAGCAACCAGCAGCTGAAACGGGTTGTCATAATGCAACTCGGTCTCCGCAAACGGCATCTCGCGCTCAAAACGCTCGATGACCCGGCTGTAGCGTTCGGCTTTTTTCATCATCAGAAGCAATGCCCGATCAATGCGCCGAGGTAAATTCCTCGAGGAAGCGGGTGTCGTTCTCAGAGAACATGCGCAGATCCTTCACCTGATATTTGAGGTTGGTGATGCGCTCTATGCCCATGCCTAACGCGAAACCGGTGTATTTCTTTGAGTCTATACCGCAGGCCTCCAAGACATTGGGGTCGACCATGCCGCAGCCGAGTATTTCAACCCAGCCGGTATGCTTGCAGAACGAGCAGCCCTTGCCGCCGCAGAGATTACAGCTGATATCCATCTCGGCCGAAGGCTCGGTGAAGGGGAAGTAACTCGGGCGCAGTCTGATTTTAGTCTCGGGGCCGAACATCTCGCGGGCAAAGTACAGAAGCGTCTGGCGCAGGTCGGCATATGTGACGTTGCGGTCTACATAGAGAGCCTCGACCTGATGGAAGAAGCAGTGCGCACGCGCCGAGATTGCCTCGTTGCGGTAGACGCGTCCCGGGCAGATGATACGGATAGGAGGCTCTGTCTTCTCCATCACGCGTGACTGCACCGACGAGGTGTGCGAACGCAGTAGCACATCAGGCATACGATTGATGAAGAACGTGTCCTGCATGTCACGCGCCGGATGGTCTGCACCGAAGTTGAGCGACGAAAACACATGCCAGTCATCCTCTATCTCGGGACCTTCGGCAATAGTGAAGCCTAAGCGGCGGAAGATTGCTATAATTTCTTCGCGCACCAACGACAACGGATGGCGTGTGCCTAATTTTACGGGCGAGGGAGTGCGGGTGAGGTCAAGACCGCTGAAGTCATCCGACTTATTTTCGAGCGACTCGCGGAGGCCGTTGATACGCTCTGTCGCAAAATTCTTAAGCTCGTTAACAGCCTGACCTATTTCGCGCTTACTCTCGGCCGGCACCGAACGAAAATCATTCATCAGCAGCGAAATTTCGCCTTTTTTGCTGAGATAACGTATGCGGAGGGCTTCGACCTGCTCGGCATTATCAGCCGTAAGCGTCTCAATTTCAGCCCGTAATTGTTTGATTTTGTCTAACATTGCCTTGTTGGTGTATTTAATGGGGCAAATTTAGCAAAATTTTCCCTAAACGACAACACCACTTCATCTCCACTCACTCCGACAAACAAAATGTAGAGCCAACTTTATACACCACATTTTGCTAACCACGGCACCTATCTCGGAGAGATAGATATGCGGCACGACAGGGCCGCTTTCAGCCCCAAATTAAGCGTGACAGCGCGTATTTGGAGTAAACAAGGACACCAACAAAATTTTTCTCGGAAAGAATAAACTTTGCAACGAACTCTATTTGTCGACGGGATAGTGGCGGGTGAAGAATTTTTCGTGTGAGATGACCACGGTCAGACAGTAGGAAACAACAGAGACTATCAGCAGCGGCAGAAAATAGCCGTAACCGTTACTCATCTCGGATGTAAGGAAGAAAGCCATCAGCGGAGCACGGATTGCGCCGGCCATCACACCGGCCATGCCGATATAGGCGAAGGCCGCGGCGTCGAGCCCGAGGTCGAAAGCCGCGTTGAGCGTCGTGGCAAAAAACAGTCCGGCGATACAGCCTGCAAAAAGTGTCGGCGCAAAATCGCCGGCCACGCCTCCGGCGCTGTTGCTCGCCGACGTGGCGAAACATTTGACTGCAAGTATGCCTGCGAGCAACAGGGGCAGCGTCCAGCGGCCGATGTGTACGCCGTAAAAGACAGACCCGTCGAAAAGCGCCTGAAAATCAGCATTTATAATGCGGCCCATAGCCTGATAGCCTTCGCCGTAAAGTGTCGGAAACAGAAATACGGTGACCGCAAGTACGATGCCGCCGGCAATATTTTCGAGCCACGGATTTTTAATGCGCTCATAGACACGGCGCATACGGTGCATAACCCGAGAGTAGTAGACCGAGTAGAGCGCACAGAAGACACCGAGGAGCAGCGACCACGGTATCATCTCGCCGACAAACTGCGGAGCATGCGTCCACGGTAGATCCATTGTGAATCCCGAAAAGACATAGGCTGTCGTCGAGGCACACACAGCCGCCGCGACAAGGGCGATGACAGCAGGTGTGCTCATGGCCATGCCGAGCACCTCAAGCGTAAAAAGTACGCCACCGATCGGCGCCTTGAATATGCCGGCGATACCGGCTCCGGCCCCACAGCCTACAAGAAGCATCAGAGTCGTGCGGTCGACGCCGAATACACGGCCTATGTTTGAGCCTATAGCCGCCCCGGCGTAGGCGATAGGACCCTCCGAGCCGGCGGAGCCTCCGAAGCCGAGTGTAAGCGTGCTTACGATAATAGGCCCGTAGGTGAGTTTGGGGCCGAGAGCCGGATTGCCGGCTGCTATGTCTCGCGAAAGCCGGTCTACGCCGTGTGAAAGGCCCGTGCGGATTATATATCGCTGATAGACGCCGGCAAGGACGATGCCGACTATCGGAACGACCAACAGAAAAGCATTTGACGAGGAAGCGTCAAACATTATGGTCACCCCCCGCGACAGCCATGCTATTGCCTCTTTCAAAACATATGCGGCGGCTCCGACAGCCACACCTATGATCGATGCGATGACTATCAGCCTGATATTCGACGGCAGATCGCCCCATAATAATGATTTAGGCTCCTGAGATGACTGCTCTGTAGCGTCTTGCACGTTCATAATGCGTTTATTTTATT
>ENA-OYXX01001180-OYXX01001180.1-human-gut-metagenome-genome-assembly--contig:-NODE-1180-length-10413-cov-9.234698_pt1 | contig 10413 bp, 9 predicted proteins | sample MGYA00243976_ERZ653434 | MGnify/ENA primary metagenome ERZ653434 (study PRJEB26926, sample SAMN06165112) | human gut metagenome | biome: ENVO:00009003; feature: ENVO:2100002; material: ENVO:00002003...
ATGTGGCGTTTTTGAAGCGTGCAAAAAAGTCAAAGACTTTTTTGACACGCTGAAATGAGACTGCGCTTTGCAGTCTCATTTTTGCGTTCACGATACAAGGCAATCGACCGTCAGCATAAGGCAGAAGCCGAGGAGCATGCAGTAGGTCGAAAGCCGGCCGCTGCCGCGGATGTGGGTCTGCGGCACCATGTCGTCAACTATGACATACAGCATCGTTCCGGCTGCAAAGGCGAGCGCAAACGGCAGTATGCCGCGCGAGAGCGTTATGGCAAAGTAGCCGAAAAACACACCAGCTACCTCGACAGCGCCGCTTATAAACGCAACTATCGCCGCACGCTTTTTACCCGTTCCGGCTTTCAGAAGCGGCGGTATGATTATCATGGCCTCCGGAATGTTCTGAAATGCGATGCCGCTTGTTACCGTCACGGCGTCGGAGAGGTTTCCCGTTCCGAAGCTCACCCCGGCGGCGATGCCCTCGGGAAAGTGGTGTATCGCAATGGCCGCGACGAACAAAAGCGCGTGCCGGCATGCCTCGTCATTGCCGTTTGTCATGCCCATGCCTCCGGCAAGCCGCGGGCCGACGATGTTTATGCCGCTTAAAAAGAATGCACCGCAGAATATGCCCAGCGGCGTGAGCCACAGCGCCCGCGCGCCGGAAAACTCCACCGACGGCACGACAAGGCCGAGTATCGCCGCGCACAGCATTATGCCGGCCGCCGCGCCCGACAGCGCGTCCTCGACTGCCGGCGGTATATTCTCGAACAGAAAGCCTATCACAGCGCCGACAAGGCTGCAAAGTGCAATTCCTGCCGCCGTAATAAGTACATAAGTCATATAATTCCCCCAATTGCGGTCGATGCATTCTATGCCGCATTGGAAAAATTGTGATTGACAGCGAGGCAAATTTCCAATACTATAATGTATAAAGTTATACACAAACCCAAAAGGAGTTCAGAGCATGAAAAATATGTCCCGACGCTTTGCGTGTCTTGTGCTTGCACTTTCGCTGTGCCTTGCTTTGCTTGCCGGCTGCGGAAAGGATAAGGGCGGCGCGCCGGATCCCACGCCCGAGGCGACAAAGCAGACCTTTGACCCGGCAGCCTATGTCAGGGGCGGCCTCGACGCCGTGTATCTCGGCGAGTATTCCGACGAATACCTTGCCATGCTCGGCGGCGAGACTAAGGACAGCTGCGATGAGCGCTATGAGCGCGGCATGCAGGTGAGTCTTGAGGTTTTCTGCGAATATTTCGGCATTGATCTTGCGCAGTGCAGCGACGCGACGCGCACCGAGCTTCTCGACCTCATGCGCCGGATGTATAAATGCGCAAAATACGAGATCGGTCCCACGGTGCAGAACGGCGACGGCTACACAGTCTCCGTAACGGTCAGTCCCATTGCTGCGGTCGCGCAGGCGGCGCAGAACGATTACCCCGGCTTTGCGCAGAATGCGGCAAACCGCATTGCCGCCGGGGAGCTGGACAAATCGTCGCAGAGCTTCAAGGACTGGTGGGCAAAGTCGATCTGCGGCATGGTCTCGGCGCGCCTTGCTTCGCCCGAATACCTCGCTGCGCAGACCGTCAGCGTGACTCTTGCAAAAAACGATGGCGGCGCCTACGGCTTTGCAGGCACGAGCCTTTCGGATGTTGACGCGCTGATCGTCTCCTATCCGGCATAAATGAGCAAAAAATCTTCGTATCACTTTCGATACGAAGATTTTTCATTTTAGCGTCATTTTTATGTGCGGTATGCCGTCCTCGTCGCGCAAAACGAGGTGATATGCAGCCTTGTCCGCGTCATCGACCTCCTGATACGGGCAGCTTTGCTCGACCACGAACACCGATACGCGCAATTTGTATATCTCGAACAGCTCCTGCGCGTAAAGCTCATTAAGCTCATTAAATTGTTTCACCACAAGTTCCATACTTTTAGTGGCGATTTGGCGCATTACTTATACATATATTGCGGTAGCCCGGTTCGTGACATTGGATAAAACCGTGATTGCTACGCAACGCACTAACGTATGGCGAGGCAACTATGGTTTCCTCCGCACCTTCGATACCGGGCTACCAGAGATAAATGTATCCGCAACTGCGTCAATTCGCTTTTAAAAAATGTTGGTGGTGGAGAGGAAGGCGGCGACGTTTGTGACCTTGCCGTGCTCGAAGGTAAGCTCGATGCTCACTCTGCCTTTTTCCGCGCGGCAGGAGTTAAAGCCGCCGTCGGTCATTTTGTATCTTGAGTCGAGCAGCGCCGTTTTCGCGTCAAGCTCATCGTCGCCGACGCGGATGCCGAGAACGGAGTAAGACTTCTCGGCCGAGGAAAAGCCGACCACGCCGTAACCGCCAAGCCCGGAATCGGGGTGCTTGCCGAGGTAATAGCGCGTGTCGGTACCGGCCTGCATTATGCCCTCGCCGCGCTCGTCGGAGAACCACTCGAAGCCGTCGGCGTCATACTGCTTTGCGTCGTCTGCGCTGCGGATATAGTCGATCGAGCCGCCCAACCGCCAATCGGTGAGCGAGCGCGTGTTGAACTGGGCCAGCTCAAATGTTCCGAACCATGTGAACGCGGCGCTCAGCAAAACCGCGGCCGCAAGCAGGATTATTATTGCAAGCTTTAGTGTTTTCTTGGATATCCTTTTATGAAACGGCATGTAAAATGCTCCTTTGAATCGTTGTAGATCGATCTGACGTTTCTGACTAAAATATCATAACATTTAATGATGAAAAGTCAATAACGGACACTTACTCGAAAAATTAATATTTTGTAAAGAACAAGATTGTCAATAATGCACTAAATAATTTGCGGATTTTATGCTAAAACGTCAAATGTTAAGGCGTGGCAAAATTCATGCTTCAAGTTCGGCATATGACTATGTTATAATAATTTACATCGGCACAACCGAAAAATTTTTATCAGGAGGAGCAATATGAAAAACACCAAGAAACTCCTTTCTCTGCTTCTGGTCATCGCCATGATATTCGCTCTGGCGGTTCCGGCATTCGCAGAAGGGGAGACCCCGTCTATGGCAGGCAAAACCGTTATTGTACACTCGAACGACGTTCACGGTGCGATAGCCGGCTATGCAAACATTGCTGCACTTGCGGCGGAGTATGAAAGCCAGGGCGCCAAGGTAATAGTTGCCGACGCAGGCGACTTCAGCCAGGGCAAGGTCGAGGTCAGCTCGAACAAGGGCCTGAACGCGGTCAAGATGATGAACGCGGCAGGCTACGACATCGCAACCCTCGGCAACCACGAGTTCGACTACGGCTATGCTCAGCTCAAGGAAAACCTCAAGGAAGCGACATTCAGCACCATCTGCTGCAACATCCTCGACGAAAACGGCAAGCCCGCATTCGAAGGCAGCAAGGTGTTCGACATTGACGGCCTGAAGATCGGCTTCATCGGCGTCAACACGCCCGAAAGCCAGACCAAGGCAAACCCGGCGCTCATAAAGGGTCTGACCTGGCTTGCAGGCGCCGACATGGTCAAGGCAGTTCAGGCCGAGGCCGATAAGCTTAAGGCCGGCGGCACCGACGTTATCGTCGTTCTGTCTCACCTGGGCGTTGATTCCGAAAGCGAGCCCAACCGCTCGACCGACCTGTGGGCAGGTCTCACCGGCGTTGACTTCATCATCGACGGCCACTCTCACAGCGTTATGGAAAAGGGCGATAATAACGAGCCCATCCAGTCCACCGGCACCGCATTTGAAAACGTCGGCGTTATCGTTATTGACAATGCCACCAAGAAGATCGAAAAGAACATGCTCGTCAAAGTGACCGAAGACTCTGCAAAGGACGAGGCAGTCGCAAAGGCAGCTCAGGACATCACCGACGCTATCAACGCCGAGTACGGCGCGGTCTTCGCAAAGAGCGAGGTCGAGCTTAACGGCGATAGAAGCTACAGCAGCAAGACCGACCTCTACGGCAACCGCGACGGCGAGACTAACCTCGGCGACCTCATCACCGACTCCATGGTATGGTCGGTCAAAAAGACCGGCGGCGTGACGGTTGACGAGAAGAACATCGTTGCAGTCACAAACGGCGGCGGCATCCGCGCGGCGATCAAGGCCGGCGACGTCACCAAGAAGGACGTAAACACCGTTCTGCCCTTCGGCAACACCATCGCAGTCGTCTATGTTACCGGCGCAGAGCTGCTCGAGGCTCTCGAGGCTTCGACCTACTGCTCGCCCTCCAGCGCGATCGGCGGCTTCCCCCAGGTTTCCGGAATCAACTACACCGTCGATGCATCCAAGGCATATGACGCAAACGACACGACCTATCCCGGCTCGACCTACTACGGTCCCAAGACCATAAACCGCGTTACCATCGACAGCATAAACGGCCAGGCGTTTGACGCAAAGGCAACCTATGCGGTCATCACCAACAACTTCCTCGCAGCCGGCGGCGATACCTACTATGCATTCGCCTCCGCAAGCGCTCAGTTCGACACCGGCATTCCTCTTGACGAGGCACTGATGGACTACATCACCACCGAGCTCAAGGGCGTCATCGGCGAGCAGTACAAGGCTCCGCAGGGCCGCGTCAGCTACACCGAGCCGTTCACCGACGTGACGGCAGGCGTATACCACGACGCTATCATGTGGGCATACAAGAGCAAGATCACGACCGGCGTTACCGAAACCACCTTCGCTCCCAAAGACAGCTGCACCCGCGCTCAGATAGTCACCTTCCTGTACCGTGCAGCAGGCTCGCCCGAGGTCGCCGAGAACGTTACCAACCCCTTCACCGACGTCAGCAAGGACAGCGTTTACTACAACGCTATCATGTGGGCTGTCGAGAAGAAGATCACGACCGGCGTGACCGAAACCACCTTTGAGCCCAATTCCCCCTGCACCCGTGCTCAGATAGTCACCTTCCTGTACCGCGCGGCAGGCTCGCCCGAGCTTGCAAAGGATGCGGCAAATCCGTTTAGCGACGTGTCCGACAGCAGCGTTTACTACAACGCCATCCTGTGGGCGGTCGAAAAGAAGATCACGACCGGCGTGACCGAAACGACCTTCGTTCCCAACGACACCTGCACCCGTGCACAGGCCGTCACCTTCCTGTACCGCGCAAAGTAATTTTGCGTCCGGCAGGAGCTGAGGCTTATAATTAAATATGTAGCACCCGAAGCCTTGCGGCTTCGGGTGCTTTTTTGCCGAGCAAAACTTTCGCGCGAAAAAATATATAAATTTTCGCACGAATTTTTTAATAAAAGCCTTGACAAGAATAAAAAACAGTGCTATATTAGCACTCGAAGGCTAAGAGTGCCAACAGACAAGAGGATTGAGTGCTAAATGAGTATAAGCGAAAGAAAAAAGAAAATACTCGGCGCACTGGTCGATGAATACATCAAAACTGCCGAGCCTGTCGGCAGCAAGGCCATTGCGAGCATCTCCGGTCTCGGATGCAGCAGCGCCACGATACGAAACGAGCTTGCGGAGCTCACGGCGCTGGGCTATCTTGAACAGCCGCACACCTCCGCCGGACGGATCCCGACCCCCGCAGGGTACAGGATGTATGTCAACGAGCTTATGGAAAAGCAGAAGCTTTCCCTTGAGGAGGCCGAGGACATAAACCGGAGCCTGAACGAAAAGCTCACTCAGCTTGACGAGCAGATGCGCGATGTCGGAAAGCTTGCATCGCAGCTGACCGATTATCCGGCGCTTGCACTTGCGGCCTACGCTCCGGCGACGATAAAGCGCTTTGATCTTATCTATATTGATGCCAACACATTCATAATCGTTGTGATGCTGAGCAACAATACGGTTAAGAACAAGCTCGTAAATCTCCCGGTTTCGGTCGATCAGCAGATGATACAGAAGCTTGCAACGCTGTTTAACGCAAACTTCACCGGCATCTCGAGCGACAAGATAACGCCGCTGCTGATATCTTCAACAGAGCGCGCCGCCGGCGACACGATGGGTCTTGCGGCGGTCATAGCGTCGTTTACGATGGAAACGCTCGAAAGCCAGCAGGGTGTCGAGGCCTATATCACCGGCGAGAACAGGCTGCTCAGCCAGCCCGAGTTCCGCGACCCGGACAAGGCGCATAAGCTGATGAATTACCTTTCCGACGGCGGCCATATAATTGCCGACGCGGAAAACGGTCTGTTCGATGATAATTCCGAGGTGCGAGTCCTCATAGGCCCGGAGAATATCGCCGAGGAGCTTAAGGATTCAAGCGTTGTTATAGCAAGCTATGACATGGGCGATAATACGAAGGGGCTGATCGGAGTTGTCGGGCCGACGAGAATGGATTATTCTGCGGTTGCCGCAAAGCTGAGCTTTCTGGCTGCCGGACTTTCCAAGCGCCTCGGCGCGGGCTCCGCACCGCCGTCGGGCATGCATAATAAGCTTATAATCAAGGGAGATGACATAATAGATGAGCAGTAACAAAGATAAAAAAGAGCAGGAGCCTCAGACCGAAGAAATAAAGGAAGAAAAGGTCGAGACCGCTGCCGAAGAGATAAAGGACGAAGCGAAAGCGGAGCCCAAGGAAGATAAAAAAGATAAGAAACAGAAGAAAGAGTCCAAAAAAGAGGCCGAGATAAAGGAAACGGCCGAAAAGCTCATTCAGGCGGAAAAGGAAAAGTACCTCAGGCTATGCGCCGAGTACGATAACTTCCGCAAGCGCAGCCAGAAAGAGCGCGACGGCCTGTACGCCGATATAAAGGCGGACACGCTGCTCAAGTTCCTTCCCGTCTACGACAATCTGGAAAGAGCGCTCTCCACGCCGACGGCAGACGAAGCGTACCGCAAGGGCGTGGAAATGACGATGGTGCAGTTTAACCAGACGCTCGAAAAGCTCGGCATAACCGAGATCCCGGCGCTCGGCGAAAAGTTTGATCCGAATGTTCACAACGCGGTCATGCACGTTGAGGACGAGTCCCTCGGAGAAAACGAAGTCGTCGAGGTGTTCCAAAAGGGCTTCAAGCTCAATGACAAGGTGATCCGTTTCGCTATGGTAAAAGTAGCGAACTGATTATAAATTAATTGGTATATTATTGACTTTCAAATAGGAGGATTTACATTATGGGTAAGATTATAGGTATTGACCTCGGTACAACTAACAGCTGCGTATCCGTTATGGAAGGCGGCGAGGCTGTCGTTATCGCAAACGCAGAGGGTGCTCGCACCACCCCGTCGGTCGTTGCATTCACCAAGACCGGTGAGAGAATGGTAGGTCAGGTCGCAAAGCGCCAGGCCATCACGAACCCCGACAGAACCATTTCGTCCATCAAGCGTGAAATGGGCACCGCATACAAGGTCACCATTGATAATAAATCATACACTCCGCAGGAGATCTCCGCAATGATCCTTCAGAAGCTGAAGGCAGACGCAGAGAGCTATCTCGGCCAGCCCGTAACCGAGGCTGTCATCACCGTTCCCGCATACTTCACCGACGCACAGCGTCAGGCGACCAAGGACGCAGGCCGCATCGCAGGTCTGGATGTAAAGCGTATCATCAACGAGCCTACCGCAGCGGCTCTGGCATACGGCCTTGATAAGGAAAGCGATCAGAAGATCATGGTCTACGACCTCGGCGGCGGCACTTTCGATGTCTCCGTGCTGGAGATCGGCGACGGCGTTATCGAGGTTCTCGCAACCGCCGGCAACAACCGTCTGGGCGGCGATGACTTCGACGCATGCATCACCAAGTACCTCGTTGATGAGTTCAAGAAGGCAGAGGGCATCGACCTGTCCGGCGATAAGGTCGCAATGCAGCGTCTGCGCGAGGCTGCCGAGAAGGCGAAGATCGAGCTGTCCGGCGTTACCACCTCGAACATCAATCTGCCTTACATCACCGCAGATGCAACCGGCCCGAAGCACCTCGACGTAACTCTGTCGCGGGCAAAGTTCAATGAGCTGACTCATCACCTCGTTGAAAAGACCATGGGTCCTGTAAAGCAGGCACTGTCCGACTCCGGACTGTCCGCTTCCGATATCTCCAAGGTCCTGATGGTCGGCGGCTCCAGCCGTATCCCGGCAGTTCAGGAGATGGTAAAGCAGCTGACCGGCAAGGAAGGCTTCAAGGGCATCAACCCCGATGAATGCGTTGCCATCGGCGCAGCTATCCAGGGCGGCGTTCTCGCAGGCGACGTAAAGGGCGTTCTGCTTCTGGACGTAACTCCGCTGTCTCTGGGCATTGAGACCCTCGGCGGCGTATGCACCCGCCTGATCGAGCGCAACACCACCATTCCGACCAAGAAGAGCCAGATCTTCTCCACCGCTGCCGATAACCAGACCGCAGTTGAGATAAACGTCCTTCAGGGCGAGCGTGAGATGGCTCAGTACAATAAGAGCCTCGGCCGCTTCAACCTCGACGGTATCGCACCGGCTCGCCGCGGCACTCCTCAGATCGAAGTCACCTTCGATATCGACGCAAACGGCATCGTAAACGTTTCCGCAAAGGATCTTGGCACCGGCAAGGAGCAGCACATCACCATCACCTCCTCGACCAACATGTCAAAGGAAGACATCGACAAGGCAGTCAAGGATGCCGAGATGTACGCAGCGGAGGACGCAAAGCGTAAGGAAGAGGTCGATGCCCGCAACGAAGGCGACCAGATCGTTTACCAGACCGAGAAGACCCTCGAAGAGATGGGCGACAAGGTCGATCCGAGCATCAAGAGCGAGATAGAAGCAAAGCTTCAGGCGCTCAAGACCGCACTGACCGGCACCGACACCGCAGCTATCAAGAACGCTACCAAGGAGCTGACCGACGTGTTCGGCAAGATGTACGAGGCAGCGCAGGCGGCTCAGGCTGCACAGGGCGGCGCGGGCTTTGATCCTAACGCTCAGGCCGGCGGCAATGCAGGCGGCCAGGATTACTACGACGCAGATTACACCGTAGTTGACGACGACGATAAGAAGTAATCGCAAAGCGGCGATATCATATGGGCGCACTCTGTGCGCCCATATTGAGCGTTAAAAAAGTCATATAAAGCAGCAGACTTTTTTGACTTGAGCGAAGAGAAAATCACAATACAGAGTGTCCCCCTATGCATTGAGAAAAGCAATAGAGCAGCAGGGGAGCTCGAGGGGACAAGGCCCCACTCGTAGTCAGATTATAGCCATCAAAAACGTCCGGTACGGGCTTTTTGACGAGCGTAGCGAGATTTTTCGTGAAAACTTGTTTTCACAAAAAATGTGGCGTTAAATTTTTGCGCGCTCAAAAAAGTCGCAGACTTTTTTGACTTGAGCGAAAAAATGAGGTGGACTTATGGCAGAAAAAAGAGATTATTATGAGGTTCTCGGCGTATCAAAGGACGCGACCGAGGATCAGCTCAAAAAAGCATACAGAAAGCTTGCCAAAGAAAATCACCCCGATCTTCATCCCGGCGACAAAGAGTGCGAAGCGCGGTTTAAAGAGATAAACGAGGCTTACGAAGTCCTTTCTGATGCTGATAAGCGCGCAAAGTACGATCGTTTCGGCCACGCCGCGTTCGACCCGAGCCAGGGCTACGGCGGCCAGGGCTACGGCGGCCAGGGCGGTTTCGGCGGCTTTGGCGATTTCGGAGGTTTCGGTGATTTCGGCGGCTTTGGCGATATATTCGGCGACATTTTCGGCTTCGGCGGCAGTGGCGGCGGTAAGAACCCGAACGCTCCGCGCAAGGGCGAAAATCTGCGCGCAAACGTGAACATAAAGTTTGAGGAAGCGGCGTTCGGCGTCAAAAAGGAAGTGTTCGTAACGCGCGTTGAGCAGTGCCCCGACTGCAAGGGCACAGGCTGCGCCGCGGGCACGACTGCCGAGGTCTGCCCCGACTGCAAGGGCTCGGGTCAGGTGAAAACCACGCAGCGCACGCCGTTCGGTATGATGCAGCAGAACACGCGCTGTAGTAAGTGCAAGGGTCGCGGCAAGATCATCCATAGCCCGTGCGGCACCTGCCACGGCATCGGCAGCATCCGCCGCCAGCACAAGGTGAGCATCAGCATCCCTGCCGGCATCGACGACGGACAGACCATATCTCTGCGCGGACAGGGCAACGCCGGCGTAAACGGCGGCCCGGCCGGCGATCTGCTGGTAACGGTGCTCGTGCAGCCCCACGCAAGGTTTGAGCGCGAGGGCGCGTCGGTGCTCCTTAATCAGGACATATCCTTTGCGACTGCGGCGCTCGGCTCGGAGATCGAGGTTCCCACGCTCGACGGTAAGGTAAAGCTCAACATACCCGAGGGCACGCAGACCGGCACGACCTTCCGCCTCAAGGGCAAGGGCATTCCGTTCCTGCGCTCCGGCGGCAGAGGCGACCAGTTCGTGACTGTGAGAGTCGCGGTCCCGAAAAACCTCACCTCGGCGCAGAAGGAAGCTCTGCGCGGCTTTGCCTCCTCGCTCGGCGAGACGGTCGAAACCAAAAACGGCGTGTTCGGCAAGCGCAAAAAATAATGCATAATTGTTGAAACTGTCTCTTATA
>ENA-OYXX01001181-OYXX01001181.1-human-gut-metagenome-genome-assembly--contig:-NODE-1181-length-10403-cov-8.211732_pt1 | contig 10403 bp, 6 predicted proteins | sample MGYA00243976_ERZ653434 | MGnify/ENA primary metagenome ERZ653434 (study PRJEB26926, sample SAMN06165112) | human gut metagenome | biome: ENVO:00009003; feature: ENVO:2100002; material: ENVO:00002003...
GTAATGAAATTCGGTGGCACCTCGGTTGGGACACCGGCACGCATGCAGAATGTCACAAAACTCGTGACATCATCGGGAGAACCCGTTTTCATTGTACTGTCAGCAATGTCTGGCACGACCAACTCACTCGTGGAAATATCAGACTACCTGTACAAGAAGAACCCGGAGGGGGCCAACGATGTAATAAACAAACTGGAGAAGAAATACACCGGGCACATAAAGGAACTGTATTCGACAGAGGAGTGGCGCCGCAAGACTCTTGACTTCATAACCGAGATATTCAACTATCTGCGCTCGTTCACCAAAGAGCTGTTCACAAGTTTCGAGGAAAAGAACATTGTGGCACAGGGCGAGATACTGAGCACGAACATGGTGGCCAACTACATGAGGGAGCAGGGCTACAGCGTGACGCTGCTGCCGGCACTCGACTTCATGCGCACCGACAAGAACGCCGAGCCGGATCTGGCTTACATAAGAACGCATCTCGGAGAGCTGCTCGAGAAGAACGGAGGCTCGCAGGTGTACATCACACAGGGATTCATCTGCCGCAACGCCTACGGCGAGACTGACAACCTGCAACGCGGAGGCAGCGACTACACGGCGTCGCTGATAGGTGCCGCCATCAATGCCAAGGAGATACAGATATGGACCGACATCGACGGCATGCACAACAATGACCCGCGCATCGTCGACGGAACGACACCCGTACACCAGCTGCACTTCGAAGAGGCCGCCGAGCTGGCATACTTCGGGGCAAAGATTCTGCACCCCACGTGCATACAGCCCGCCAAGTACGCCAACATACCCGTGCGCCTGCTGAACACCATGGACCCCGAAGCCGAGGGCACGACGATAAGCAACGACACTGAATGTGGCAAGATAAAGGCTGTTGCGGCCAAGAGCAACATCACCGCCATAAAGATAAAGAGCAGCCGCATGCTTCTGGCCACGGGATTCCTGCGCAAGGTGTTCGAGATATTCGAAAGCTACCAGACACCCATCGACATGATATGCACGTCGGAGGTGGGTGTGTCGATGAGCATCGACAACAACGCCCACCTGCGCGAGATTGTGGACGAGCTGAAGAAGTACGGCACGGTGACGGTGGACAGCGACATGTGCATCGTCTGCGTGGTGGGCGACCTCGACTGGAGCAACGTGGGCTTCGAGACGCTGGCCACCGAAGCGATGAAGAACATTCCCGTGAGAATGATTTCGTACGGCGGATCCAACTACAACATCTCGTTCCTAATAAAGGAGGAGGACAAGAAGCGGGCCCTGCAGAGCCTCAGCGCCACGCTGTTCGGATAAAGGGCTGCACACACGCACACGACAAGAACACAAACACACATAAATGACGAAGACTGCAATGAAGAAAACATTCCCGACGGACAAGTTCCGTGACATGAAGACGCCGTTCTACTACTACGACACCGCCCTGCTGCGCAACACGCTCGCGACGATAGGCGAAGAGGCGGGCAGGCACGAGGGCTTCATAGTGCACTATGCGGTGAAAGCCAACGCCAACCCCACCCTGCTGGGCATCATCAGAGAGGCCGGTCTCGGGGCCGACTGCGTGAGCGGAGGCGAGATAGAGGCGGCGTGCGCGGCTGGATTTCCTGCCGGAAAGATTGTCTTTGCCGGCGTGGGAAAGAGCGACTGGGAGATAGATCTGGGCATAGACCGCGGCATTTTCTGCTTCAACGTGGAGAGCGGCGAGGAGCTTGAGATAATAAACGAACTGGCACGGAAGAAGAACAGGACGGTGGACGTGGCCTTCCGCATCAACCCCGACGTGGGGGCGCACACCCATGCCAACATCACCACGGGACTGGCCGAAAACAAGTTCGGCATATACATGAGCGACATGGTGGACATGATACGCAGGGCGGAGAAGATGACGAACGTGAACTGCATAGGACTGCACTTCCACATCGGGTCGCAGATACTCGACATGGAGGACTTCAAGGCCCTGTGCCGTAGGGTAAACGAGCTGCAGGACAGGCTCGACGACAACGGCATCCGCCTGGAGCACATCAACGTGGGCGGCGGACTGGGGATTGACTACAACGACCCAGATGCCAACCCCATACCCGACTTCAAGTCGTACTTCGACGTGTACGCCAACCACCTGAAGCTGCGTCCGGGACAGAAGGTGCACTTCGAGCTGGGACGCGCCGTCGTGGCACAGTGCGGCACGCTCATCGCCCGCACGCTCTACATCAAGCACGGCAAGCAGAAGCAGTTTGCCATAATAGACGCGGGCATGACCGACCTGATACGCCCCGCCCTCTACGACGCCTACCACAAGCCTGAAAACATATCGGCGGCGGAGGGCACCGCGGAGGAGACGTACGACATAGTGGGCCCCATCTGCGAGTCGAGCGACGTCTTTGCCCGGCAGGTGAAGATGGCCCGCACAAACCGCGGCGACATGGTGGCCATACGGTCTGCCGGCGCCTACGGCGAGATAATGGCGTCGGGCTACAACTGCCGCCCGCTGCCGAAGGGCTACACGAGCGACGAACTCGAAGCGTGACCCGCTGAAAACATACTAAAGAAGAAAGGGATAGAGATATATGACTGTCGATGTCATGACGATAACGATATGCGCGGCACTGCTGCTGGCGGCACTTGTCACGCCACTGTGCAACGCCATGTTCAGAAAGCCGCGCGGCTGTTCTGCAACGGGGGCGGCAACCGATGACGAAGCGGAGGCAACAACCGGCGCAACGACGGCCGGAACAAGTCTGCCGCCGTTGTCAATAGTGATATCAGCACACGACATGGGCGCCGAACTGGAGCGCAACCTGCCGCTGATACTCAACCAGGTGTACGAACCGGGCTTTGAGGTGATTGTCGTGGACGAATCGTCCACCGACCGCACCGCCGACGTGCTGACAAGAATGAAGCACGAACACCCCAACCTCTACACCACATTCATACCCAAGTCGAGCCATTATCTGAGCAGGCGCAAGCTGGCACTGACCGTAGGGATAAAGGCGGCGAAGAACGAATGGATAATACTGACCGACGCCGACTGCCGACCGGAGAGCGAAGAATGGCTCGCCTGCATGGCAGCGCACTGTCACGAAGGCAACGACATGGTGTTGGGGTACACCAACTACGAACACGCCGCGAAGCAGTTCTACCGTTTCGAGCGCATGCTCACCTCGATGTACATCATGCGGCAGACACGGAAATCGGTGGCCTACCGCTACAACGGCAACAACATGGCCGTGAGGAAAAGCGTGTTCATGGAGCACAACGGATTCTTGAAAAACCTGAAGTATCTGCGCGGCGAATACGACTTCATAGTAAACGAATACGCCCGAAAGGGACGCACGGGCGTGGCATTGCAGCCGGAGGCGTTCGTGAGACAGGACTGTCCGTCACGAAAGACATGGACAAACACCCATCTGTTCTACATGGAGACGAGGCGGCATCTGAAGCGCAGCCTGCCCTACCGCCTGCTGTTCTGCACCGATACGGCCCTGCTGCACCTGAACTACACGGCCGACACGGCCGTTGCGCTGCTGTCGCTACTGCTGTGGAACAACACCGTGACGGCAACGGCGGCCATCCTCTCGCTCGTCATTACGGCGTCGGTGCGCATGCTGATAGCGGCAAAGGCGGTGAAGATGTTCGGCGAACGCATCAGTCCCGCCGTAATACCGCTGCTGGAACTGAGGGTGATGTGGCAGAACGCATGGTTCTTGCTGCGCCACAGAATCTCGGACAAATATGACTTCATAAGAAAATAAGACGCATGAGAATACTGCATTTTCACCCTTACGGGAACAAAAACATATCGGAATATGTGACACTGCTGTGCCGCGTGATGGGTGAATATGCTGAAGTGACAGCCGCAAACAGCATCACCGACGTATCGAAACAGATAAAAAGGCAGCGGCCGGACATCATCCACCTGCACGGATGCTGGACAATGAACAACGCCCGCGTGGCACACATGGCCTCACGCAAGGGCATACGCACCGTACTCACACCCCACGGCCAACTGGAACCGTGGATAATGAAACAGGACTATCTGAAGGAGAAGCTGCCCCGGACGGTACTTTATCAGAAACGTGTGGCGGGCGGCGCATACGCCGTGACGGCCATGGGCAGGATGGAAGAGTATCACCTGAAGCAACTGAAATGGAACCCGCGCATAGAGACCGTGTACAACTCGGTAATCACAGACACCATCACCGACGGGGAGATGTGCCGGCAGATATACGCCATATATAACAAGGTGATGCACACAGACGTGCTGAAACTGATGAACGACATGACGCGGAATGCCACTGCGGCACTCATCAAGGCCGGCCTGACGGGAAACCACCTGTGGCTCAACGACCACGAATACGGACTCTTCCGCACACCGAACGACATAGAATGGGAAAAGCTTGTGGTGTACGCCCATCAGGAAGGCATAGGCAACACCGTGGCCAAGGGCATGGCGGCGCTCGGCCTGCCGCAGCCGGACATCACTCCGGAAGACATTCCGCATTATCTTCCGGAGGGCTTCACGGAGCCGAAACCTTTTTCGGCATCAATAAATGCAAAAGATGACACCACATATTTTACGGAGATGATGAGACTGGCCAAGAAGGCCGCAGCACATAAAAGCCTCACTCTGAGCCATGTGGTGGAGACGGCCGAGGCACTGCGCGCACGCGCCATAGACGAGGGCAAGGCCGTGGAGACGCTCCGCGAGAAGGGCCTGCACAAGTTTGCCGGACGCATGATGCAGCTGCTCGCCGACATGACAGGACTGGAAGAGGGATTCATGCCCGTGGCACCTGTCAACGACAGACAGACAAGACATATAAAAACTATAATCACTAAACATCTGGAGATATGAGCAACAACAATAAAAACGACATAAACGCCGACATACGGTATCTCAGTCTGCTGGCGCAATCTTTCCCCACCATCGCCGATGCCAGTACGGAAATAATAAATCTTGAGGCCATACTCAACCTGCCGAAGGGCACGGAACACTTTCTCGCCGACATACACGGAGAGAACGAAGCCTTCCAGCATGTGCTGAAAAATGCGTCGGGCAACATCAAGAGAAAGGTGAACGAGCTGTTCGCGGGCAACATACGCGAGTCGGAGAAGAAGGAACTCTGCACGCTAATATACTACCCCGAGCAGAAGCTCGAGCTCGTGAAGGCCGTGGAAACGGACATCGACGACTGGTACCGCATAACGATACACCAGCTCGTGAGGATATGCCGCGACGTGAGCAGCAAGTACACCCGCTCGAAGGTGAGGCGCTCGCTGCCTGCCGACTTCAGCTACATCATTGAGGAACTGCTGCACGAACGGGCCGATGACACCGACAAGACGGCCTACGTCAACGTCATAGTGGACACGATAATAACCACGGGACGGGCCGATGACTTCATCATAGCACTGGCCACCGTGATACAGCATCTGGCCATAGACCAGCTGCACATACTCGGCGACATATACGACCGCGGCCCCGGAGCGCACATCATCATGGACACCATGCGCCAATATCACAACTGGGACATTCAGTGGGGCAACCACGACATACTGTGGATGGGGGCCTGCGCGGGCAACAACGCCTGCATCTGCAACGTGCTCCGGCTGTCGCTGCGCTATGCCAACCTGGCCACTCTCGAAGACGGTTACGGCATCAACCTGGTGCCTCTGGCCACGTTTGCCATGGACGTGTACGGCGATGACCCGTGCGAGGAGTTCATGCCGAAGCTGCTCAAGGGCAACCGCATGGACGAGAAGACCAAGATGCTGACGGCAAAGATGCACAAGGCGATAAGCATAATACAGTTCAAGGAGGAGGCGCGCATATTCAACCGCCGCCCGGAATGGAACATGCAGGACAGGTGCATGCTGAACAACATCGACTACACCGGCGGCACGTGCACCGTAGACGGAAAGGAATATCCGATGATATGCACCCACTTCCCCACCGTAGACCCCGCCGACCCCAACCGTCTCACGCCGGAGGAGAAGACGCTGATGGACAAGCTGCACCACTCTTTCACCGTTAGCGAAAAGCTGCACAAGCACATACGCACGCTGTTGAGCCACGGGTGCATGTACGCCGTGTACAACAGCAACCTGCTCTACCACGCCTCGATACCGCTCAACGATGACGGCACGCTGAAGGAGGTGGAGCTGAGCAAGGGACGCCGCTACAGCGGACGGGAGCTGATGCTGAACATGGGGATGCTGATACGCTCGGCTTTCGAGAACGACACTGAACCGGAAGAGCGCAAATATGCCACCGACTATTTCCTGTACCTGTGGTGCGGCAAGGACAGTCCGCTGTTCGACAAGTCGAAGATGGCGACGTTCGAACGCTACTTCCTCAAAGACAAGGAGACGTATCACGAGGAGAAGGGAAACTACTTCAAGTTGCGTGACGACGAGACGGTGTGCGACCGCATACTCGATGCCTTCGGGGTGACGGGTCCAAACCGCCACATCATCAACGGCCACGTGCCCGTGCATGCCTCGAAAGGCGAGAACCCGATAAAGGCAAACGGCAAGCTGATGGTGATAGACGGAGGATTCAGCGAGGCATACCATAAGGAGACGGGCATCGCGGGATATACGCTGGTCTACCACAGCCGCGGCTTCCAACTCGTTCAGCACGAGCCGTTTACATCGGCTGCCGATGCCATACAGCGCGGCACCGACATCAAGAGCACCACGCAGATTGTGGAGATGTCGGCCAACCGCATGCTCGTGGCAGACACCGACAAGGGTGAAGAACTGCGCACACAGATATCCGATCTGAAGAAACTCCTTTATGCCTACCGCCACGGTATGATAAAGGAAAAGAGATAGACGTTCAAAACGAAGAAGTTTTTTCAGTCTTTAAACGACACGAGAGTTTTCTAAACGCAAAGACGCGGAGACGCAAAGGTTTTTCTATCCTTTGTATCTCCGCGCCTTTGCTTTCCCCTATCCCTCCTTTGCATCTTTGATGTTTAAAAATCCTCTCCGTTCTCTTTATGTCTTTGCGCCTCTGCGTCTTTGCGTTTAAAAAATCTTATCCGCGCCTTTGCGTTTAGAAAATCATCCTATCACCTTATACTTGGCGAACTTCAGCAGCAGCTGCTTCGTTCCGGCATTGCGGAACTGCACCGTCGCCTTCATGTTCTCTCCGGTTCCCTCCACCTTCAGTACATCACCGATACCGAAACGCTGGTGTTCTATAACATTGCCCGCACGCAGACTGTCGGACGAAACGGCGGATGACAGCGATGATACGGGTGAGGATACAGGTGATGGTGGGGTTGACGGTGATGATGACGATACCGGTGTATTTACGGCGGAAGTCCTGCCCGACGGGGTAAAGCCACGGCCTGCGGGCGTCTTTATGTCATCATGGAACGGTGACGGCGCTGACTTTGAAACGGACGTTCCGCTGCCGTAAGTGCCGTACGACCGGCGGCGGCCATAGGTATCAGACGCAGAAGGAGCCTCCGACCCACCGTTCTCCACACGTATCAGAGACGGATCGAAATCGCGGAGAAACCTCGAGGGAGTGTCGTATTCCATACGTCCGTAGCGGAAACGGTTTTGGGCACACGTAAGTATGCAGCGCTTCTCGGCACGCGTCACAGCCACATACAGCAGCCGCCGCTCCTCTTCCAGCTCGCGCATGGAGTTTACACACATCGGCGACGGAAAGATATTCTCTTCGAGTCCGACGATAAAGACCGTTGGGAACTCGAGTCCCTTGGCACTGTGTATCGTCATGAGCACCACCTTCGGCACAGAGGCATCATCGTCGCTGTCAATGTCTGTAAGCAGCGACACCTCCTGCAAGAAGTCGTCAAGCGACACCTTGTCCTGCATATCCTCCTCGCGCCGGCTCTCCACAAAGTCCTGTATGCTGCCGAGAAATTCTTCGAGATTCTCCTGCCGCGACACATCTTCCGGGTCGTGACTGCTGTAGATCTCACGACTTATGCCGCTTTCCGTTATTATGTCATGACCGAGCGTATAGGCATCCGTGGAGGCCGCACGCTCGGTCCACCCCTCCACCATCTCGCGAAACTTGTCCAACTTGGCCATCGTTCCCTTATTGACTTCCAGTCCGTAGGCCGCGGGACTGGCTATCACCGTCCACAGGCTCACCCCGTTTTGGGTGGCGGCCGCAACGATGCGCCCCACGGTGGTGTCGCCTATTCCGCGCGACGGATAGTTGATGATGCGCCGAAGGGCCTCCTCATCGTCGGGATTGACCACGACACGGAAGTATGACAGCACATCCTTTATCTCCTTACGCTGGTAGAAACTCATGCCGCCGTATATCCTGTACGGAATGTTCATCTTGAGCATGCACTCCTCAAAACTGCGGCTCTGCGAGTTGGTGCGGTAAAGAATGGCGAAGTCACTGTACTCACAATGGTCTTCGCGACGCAGGCGCCTGATGTCGTTGCAGACGATAAGCGCCTCCTCCTTGTCACTGTATGCCGGCTTGAGCACGAGCTTCTCGCCATGCTCGTTGCGGCTGAAGGTGTCTTTGGGAATCTGCCGCTCGTTGTGCCTGATAAGGCTGTTGGCCGCACGGACGATGGCCTGCGTGGAACGGTAGTTCTGCTCGAGCTTAAAGAGACGGGCGTTGTCGTACGACGATGTGAAGTTGAGTATGTTGTCGATGTTGGCCCCGCGGAACCCGTAGATGCTCTGCGCGTCATCACCCACGGCGCAGATGTGCTGATGGTCGCGTGTGAGCTGCATGACAATGGCCTGCTGGGCGTAGTTCGTGTCCTGATACTCATCGACGAGCACATAGGCAAACCGCCCCACATACTTGCGGCGTATGTCCTCGTGACTGTCGAAGAGCACGAAAGTGTTGACAAGCAAATCGTCGAAGTCCATGGCGTTGGCCTGACGGCAACGGTCACAGTATTGCCTGTATATATCCTTCAGTGCGGGCATCTTGCGCGTGGCATCCTCCTGCACCGTCACGGCACTCGAGGCGTATGCCTGCGGCAGAAGCAGGCGGTTCTTGGCCATGCTTATCCTGTCGGCCACGGCCGTATGCTTGTAGTTTTTCTCGTCAAGTCCCATCTCCTTTATGATGGCTTTCACGAGCGAACGCGAGTCGCTCTGGTCGTAGATGGTGAAGTTGGGACTGTAGCCGATGGCGGCAGCCTCAACCCTGAGAATGTGCGAAAAGACGGAGTGAAACGTTCCCATGTTGAGACGCCGGGCATGCTCCACGCCAACGAGTGCGCCGATGCGCTCCTTCATCTCCCGTGCGGCCTTGTTGGTGAAGGTGAGTGCCAGGATATTCCACGGCATAAGCCCCTGTCCGAGCAGGTATGCTATCTTGTACGTCAGCACACGGGTCTTGCCGGAACCGGCCCCGGCTATCACCAGCGATGCCCCGTCACAGTAAGTAACAGCTTCACGCTGACTGTCGTTAAGCTGTTCCAATATATTGTCTGTCATTGTTTTATTATAAATCGGTGGCCAAGACCAATATTCATTCCTTCAAGTTTCGGGCCGAGCGCGAAATCTTCCTCATGGCCTTGTCCCTTATCTGGCGCACACGCTCGCGCTTGAGCCCCATCTCCTGTCCTATCTCCGCAAAGGTCATCTTCTCGCTTCCCAAACCGAAGAAACACTTCACCACCGTGCGCTCCCACTCGTCGAGAACATCGAGAACACGGGCCAGCCGCTCGCCGAGCAATGCCGTATCGACATCGTCGTCATGATTTGAAGAGTCGGGGTTGGCTATGAAACTGAGCAGGTTGACATTCTCACGACCGCCCAGCGGCGCATCGGCAGACAAGGCCCTGCTGCGCTTCCGGGCCGCCGGCGTGATCTCGCCCTTGGGAATACGGTAAAGCGCGGCCTGCTCCTCTATGGCACGCTCGATACACTTGCGCACCACCGGCACGGCATACGATGCGAAACGGCAGCCGCGACCGGCGTCATAGTGCTCGGCGGCACGCATAAGTCCGATGTTTCCCTCGCTTACAAGGTCTTCTACAGGCACTCCGCTGTTCTGATAAGCACGCGCCACACTGACCACAAGCCGCAGGTTGGCCGTGGTGAGCCTGTCCAAAGCCTGCCGGTCGCCGGCCTTTACACGACACGCCAAATCACGCTCCTCGGCTTCCGTGAGGAGCTGTTCCTTCTTTATGTCATCCATGTATTTGTCAAGGGATGTATTGTCTTTATCCGTCATTTTATTAAGTTTTTTGTTCGTAAATATGTGCACAGTCCGCCGTTGCGGCTATGCCTTTACAAAAATACAAAGAATATACCGAATAAACGAATAATGGACAGACAAAAAAAGAGAGACCAGTAAGTCTCTCCTTTTGTGACTCCTGCAGGATTCAAACCTGCAACCTTCTGATCCGTAGTCAGATGCTCTA
>ENA-OYXX01001183-OYXX01001183.1-human-gut-metagenome-genome-assembly--contig:-NODE-1183-length-10395-cov-7.536944_pt1 | contig 10395 bp, 8 predicted proteins | sample MGYA00243976_ERZ653434 | MGnify/ENA primary metagenome ERZ653434 (study PRJEB26926, sample SAMN06165112) | human gut metagenome | biome: ENVO:00009003; feature: ENVO:2100002; material: ENVO:00002003...
AGATCTAGTACGGTCTCGTGGGCTCGGAGATGTGTATAAGAGACAGCGCCTGCCGATACTGATATATCTTTTGCTTCTAACATATTGTTCTTGTCTTATTGTGGGCAAATGTACAATAAAAACGTGAGATTATGCACCGGCGGAATGAAGAAAATGATTTTCTTTTTATCGTAAGCCATGTTTTCCGGCAGATAAAAACACGACATATATATAATGTATATCAGAAAAAAACAGTAACTTTGCGGCGTAATTACAAATGCAATTACAGGACAGATGACTAACAGTAATATCACAAAAGGACAACTGAGGCTGCCGGCCGAGTGGGAAGAACAAAGCGCCATACAGTTGACATGGCCCCACGAGGCTACCGACTGGCAGCCCATAATGGCCGAAATAACAGCAACTTATGTAGAGATGGCTATCGAGATAGCCCGTCGCCAAAAGCTCATCATCGTTGCTCCCGACCCTGACGAGGCCCTGTGCCGGATAAGGGAAGGTGGTGCCGCGGAGGATGTTATGTGCAGGATAACCACTCTTGCCTGTCCCACCAACGACACATGGGCACGCGATCATGGTTTCATCACGCTGAAGGACTGCATCAGCGGCCGTCTGCATCTGCTCGACTTCTGTTTCAACGGATGGGGCCGTAAGTTTGAGGCCGACCTTGACAATGCCATTAACCGCAGGCTGTTTGAGGCCGGAATGGTGGACGGTGAATATGAAAATCATCTTGATTTTGTGCTCGAAGGCGGTTCGATAGAGAGTGACGGGCGCGGTACGGTGTTTACTACAACCGGCTGCCTGATGGCTCCCAACCGTAACCAGCCGCTCTCTCAAAGAGAGATTGAGAGCGAGCTGAAGCGCCGTCTGCATGCCGACCGTATTGTGTGGATAGACCACGGCAACCTTACGGGTGACGATACCGACGGACATATAGACACATTGGTGCGCGTGGCACCCGATGACACATTATTATATGTGGGGTGTGACGATGCCGCCGACGAGCAGTATTCCGGCTTGCATGCCATGGAAGAGCAGCTGAAGACGTTGCGCACGGCCGCCGGCCGGCCATACCGTTTGCTCCGTCTGCCGTCGCCGTCGGCCATATATGACGATGGCGAACGTCTGCCGGCCACTTACGCCAACTTTCTGATAGTCAACGGTGCCGTGCTCTGTCCCACTTATGCGCAGCCTGTTGCCGACGGCAAGGCCCTTGACACGATAGCCAAGGCATTCCCCGGAAGGGAGATAGTGGGCATAGACTGTCGCAGCATCATCAGGCAATACGGTTCGCTGCATTGTTGTACCATGCAGATGCTTTAGGGTATTAATATGAGTGTATAAAGAAAAGATTGTAACAATAAGATGAAAATAGGATTTCTACAACAGCATAACACCACTGACACACGTGACAATATATTGCGTCTGGCGGCGGGTGTGGCAGATTTGGCAAAACGCGGTGCCGGGCTGATAGTGCTTCAGGAGTTGCACAACTCGCTGTATTTCTGTCAGGTGGAGAGTGTCGACAACTTTGATTTGGCCGAGCCTATACCCGGTCCGTCGACGAATATGTTTGGCGAATTGGCCCGCGAGTATGGTGTGGTCATAGTAACATCATTGTTTGAACGGCGTGCTGCCGGACTGTATCATAACACGGCTGTGGTCATAGAACGTGACGGAACGATAGCCGGAAAGTACCGCAAGATGCACATTCCAGATGACCCTGCCTATTACGAGAAGTTCTATTTCACTCCCGGCGACCTCGGCTTCCGTCCGATAGACACCAGTGTAGGGCGTCTCGGGGTTATGGTGTGCTGGGACCAGTGGTATCCCGAAGCTGCCCGGCTGATGGCTCTCCGCGGGGCTGAGATACTCATCTACCCCACGGCCATAGGCTATGAGAGCAGCGACACGGCCGAAGAGCAGCAGCGGCAGCGCAGGGCCTGGCAGACAGTGCAGCGCGGTCATGCGGTGGCCAACGGCCTGCCGGTGGTGGCGGTAAACAGGGTGGGGCACGAACCCGACCCTTCCGGGCAGACGGGCGGCATACAGTTTTGGGGCACATCGTTCGTTGCCGGTCCGCAGGGTGAGTTATATTATGAGGCATCGGAGACCGAAGAGGAGAGCATCATCGTTGACATAGACATGGGGCATAGCGAGCAGGTACGCCGCTGGTGGCCGTTCCTGCGTGACAGGCGCATAGAGGAGTACGGCGGACTGACCCGCAGATACATTGACGACTGACGTTTGTATAATGGGTATCGGACGGCGCGTCCGCCCCGAATTTTTATAAAAAAGAACTTCAAACAACAAAAACAACGAATATAATATGTCTGCAAACTTAAGATTTCAGGTAGTGGAGGAGGCTTTCAAGAAGCAGGCCGTAGAGGTGAAGGCCCCGTCAAACCGTCCGTCGGAGTATTTTGCAAAATATGTTTTCACGCGGCAGAAGATGTACAAATATCTGCCGGCAGACGTTTACGCCAAACTTATTGACGTGATTGACAACGGCACACGTCTCGACCGTTCGATAGCCGATGCGGTGGCCGCGGGCATGAAGCAGTGGGCCATGGAGATGGGTGTGACACATTACACGCACTGGTTTCAGCCGCTGACGGAGGGCACCGCCGAGAAGCACGACGCCTTTGTGGAGCACGACGGAAAGGGAGGAATGGTGGAGAACTTCAGTGGCAAGCTGCTCGTACAGCAGGAGCCGGATGCCTCGTCGTTCCCCAACGGCGGCATACGCAACACCTTCGAGGCGCGCGGATATTCGGCGTGGGACCCCACCTCGCCCGTCTTCATCATCGACGACACACTTTGTATACCAACCATATTCATATCATATACGGGAGAGGCACTCGACTACAAGGCTCCGCTGCTGCGTGCGCTGCACGCCGTTGACCGTGCCGCAACAGACGTGTGCCGTTATTTCTACCCCGAAGTGAACAAGGTGAAGTGTAACTTGGGATGGGAGCAGGAGTATTTTCTCGTCGATGAGGGACTCTATTCGGCACGTCCCGACCTTATGCTCACGGGCCGCACGCTGATGGGGCACGAGAGTGCGAAGAACCAGCAGATGGACGACCACTACTTCGGAACTATCCCCGACCGCGTGCAGGCTTTCATGAAAGACCTTGAAATACAGGCACTTGAACTGGCCATACCGTGCAAGACACGCCACAATGAGGTGGCGCCCAACCAGTTTGAACTGGCCCCGATATACGAGGAGTGCAACCTGGCCGTCGATCACAACATGCTCCTCATGTCGCTCATGAAGCGCGTGGCGCGCAAGCATGGCTTCCGCGTGCTGCTGCACGAGAAACCTTTCGACGGCATCAACGGCTCCGGCAAGCACAACAACTGGAGCCTGTGCGCCGACAACGGTGTGCTGCTGCATGCCCCGGGCAAGACACCTGAGGAGAACCTGCGTTTCGTTACGTTCATCGTCGAGACGCTCGTGGCCGTTCACCGCCACAACGGCCTACTCAAAGCCAGCATAATGAGTGCCACTAATGCCCACCGTTTGGGCGGACACGAGGCTCCTCCTGCCATAATATCTTCGTTCCTCGGCAAGCAGCTCAACGAGTTGCTTGACCATATAGAGACATCCGACAAGGACGAACTGTTCAACCTGAAGGCCAAGCAGGGCATGGAGCTTGACATTCCGCAGATACCCCAGCTGATAATCGACAACACCGACCGCAACCGTACCAGTCCCTTCGCCTTCACCGGCAACCGCTTCGAGTTCCGTGCCATAGGCTCTGAGGCCAACTGTGCTTCGGCCATGATTGCGCTCAACTCGGCCATGGCTGAGGCACTTACGGCCTTCAAGACACGTGTCGATGCGCTCATCGCCGCCGGCGAGAGCAGGATAAGTGCCATTCTCGATGTACTGCGTGAAGACATAAAGGCTTGCAAACCAATACGTTTCGACGGCAACGGATACAGTGAGGAGTGGGTTGAGGAGGCCCGCCGCCGCGGACTCGACACGGAGCGTAGCTGCCCTGTAGTCTTCGAGCGTTATCTCGATCCGGAGAGCATTGAGATGTTCGAGCGTACGGGCGTGATGTCGCGCAAGGAGCTTGAGGCTCGCAATGAGGTGAAGTGGGAGACGTATGTGAAGAAGGTGCAGATAGAGGGTCGCGTGATAAGCGACATGTCGATGAACCATATCATCCCCGTGGCCACACACTATCAGAGCACTCTGATACGTAACGTGCAGAGTATGAAGGCCGTATTCCCCGCTGAAAAGGCCGACCGCCTGTCTGTACGCAACATGAAACTGATAGAACAGATAGCCGAGAGCACCGAGACGATAGAGCGTCTTGTGGAAGAACTCACCGAGGCACGCCGCATAGCCAACCGCATAGAGAGCATACACCGCCGTGCCATCGCATATCATGATACGGTGGAGCCGAAGATGGAGGCCATACGTATGGAGATAGACGGTCTGGAGATGATTGTCGAGGACGGTCTTTGGACGCTGCCGAAATATCGCGAACTGCTGTTTATAAGGTAACGGTACCATATATATTAAGGAAGCACATTGTAGGGACATATTCTTGTATTTGTCCGCTTAATAGACGTTGATTATCAATACGTAATATGCGGACAAATACAAGAATATGTCCCTACAATGTGCTTCCTTTGCATTTTGATACACCCTCTTTATGTATAAACCTTATTTTGACACGGTTTCATGAACCGGTTTACTGATAATCTCCAGCGCCTTTTCCATTGCCCTGTCGGCAGGTACGGCCACATCGGGCATCGTGCCGTGGATGTCATGCTCGTCGGCCCCGTACAGCCAAAAGCGTTTGAAGGATATTGTGCACTGCAGATTGGATATCGGCATACGGTAATAGATATTGTCACCGAAGCTGACGTTCATTCCGCCAGACTCCTCACCAATCACCGTACCCATGCCGAACTGGCGGAAAGCCCACGAGAACGACGAGGCTGAAGAGAATGTACGGTGGCTGATGAGCAGGTATACATTGCCGTTGAAGCGGCCCTTTCCGTCGGGGAGCGGTTCCGTCATGTTGTTGTCTCCGCTGTCGTGGAACGACAGTCCGGGGGCGGTTTCAGTCATTTTGCTGTTTCTCAATGTCGTGGGCGTGATACGGACGAACGATTTGGCAAACTGCTTGAACGGGCGCGGTGAGATGTGGCGCAGCAGTTCGTCGCCCACCTGCGAGTTGCCGCCGCCGTTGTCGCGTATGTCGATGATGAGGTTTCTTATGCCGTTGTCGTGCAGCACGGTGAACATGGAATCGGCAAAAGTGCGCATCCTGCCGTGATTCTCCATACTCAGAAAGTCCATCACGGCCACACCCTTGTCCTTCATTATCGTGAATGAGTATGCGTCTCTGCCTTCGTATCTGTTTTTCTTTTTGGCTATGCGGCTTCTTATTTCTTCCAGTCTTGTGGCGGGGAGAACGGCCTTGCTGGTCTTCCTGCTGCCGCTTTTGCGGTATTCCACCGTGTATTCATCGGCCTTGTACATGAGTTGGAACAGTGTCTGGAAGTAGCCTTCTACCCTTGCAAGGCGGAAAAAGTAGCGCTCGCCGCTCATTCCCTCCATCATATGCTCGAGCATAGTGCGCGCGGGTATTCCGTTGATGGCCGTAACCTCGGCGTTTTCCGGTATGATGTTGTCAATGCACCGTGATACGTGCAGGGTGTAGTCGTCAAGCCCAACCTCAATGTCCATGGGCAGCCAGCGCTCGTCATCGACAACTGGCGGGCGCAGACATGTGTGTCCGTCGCCTATCATGGCAACGAGCGGGGCAGCGGCCAGAAACAGGTCGGAACGTGTGAGCGAGTCGGGCAGCGACCGCTTCACGCTGTCGGCGGCGGCCATCAGCCTTTCCTGTCCGCATGTGTGAAACATCGACGGATGTATTTCGCTGATGGCATATATCAGTGCGTTGATGTCGAATTGTGCCTGACGGCGGCTCAGAAGCCCCGACGGCGATATTGTCCTGATGCGTGTGGGAGGGTCTTCAAGAGGGTTGTCGGATATGCCCTCGATGCGTGTATAGGCGGAGTCACGGCCATTGAGGAGCACTGCGAAATCGTAGACGCCTCCGGGTTCGACATTGAACGATATCGAATCGCAGTCGCTTATGAATGTTACCTTCTGTGCCGACGTTTCGTATACATCAGGTTTCAGTTCGGGATTTACCAGCCATGGGTATCTGTTTGTCCATGTTTTGCCCTTGTGACGGTTGACTATGCGTAGCACTTTGTCGTTCGCCCGCATTGTAGGCAATGGCGTCTGCTGTGCCATGGAAATTGTGGTTATGTTTAAAAGTGCTGCGGCAACGCTCCATTTTGCGATGAAAGATGGAAAGGATAGGTTTGTCATATAGATTGTAATGTGATAAATTGTTTGAAAAAACACTGCAAATATAGCCCACAAAAAACATTCCGGCAAATTTTATTCCTGATTTATACTTAAAAAGATTTAAAAACCATTTCTGTGGTTTCTTATTACGCTTTAAAAGTTGTAACTTTGCAATTTGAAATTATAAAAAGCTGAAAAGCGTGAAAATAAAGGAAGTTTTGAACGCCCTTGAACAATTCGCGCCTCTGCCCTTGCAGGAAGGATGGGATAATGCCGGCTTGCAAGTAGGATTGACAGAGGCGGAGGTTTCAGGGGCATTATTGTGTCTTGACGTGACCGAGGCCATCATCGACGAAGCCATCAGACGGGGGGATAACCTTGTCGTGTCTCATCATCCGTTGCTCTTCCGCGGGCTGAAGACCGTGTCTGACGCCGATTATGTGCAGCGTACGGTGATGAAAGCCGTCAAAAACGACATCGTGGTGGTTTCCATGCACACCAATATGGACAATGCCCGTGGCGGTGTCAACTATAAGATAGCCGAGAAACTGGGGCTTCGTGACGTGCATTTCCTGGCGGGAAAGACTGTCGGCGGCGTTGAGGCTGGAAGCGGTGTGGTAGGCGAACTGCCGGAAGAGATGGCCGCCGATGACTTCATACAGACGGTGAAGCGCGGTTTTGGCGTGGAGTGCGTGATGTGTAATGAACTGCTGCGTCGCAAGATACGTCGTGTGGCGATATGCGGCGGGGCGGGGGACTTCCTGCTTGACGACGCGGTGAAGGCCGGTGCCGATGCCTTTATCACCGGAGAGATGCACTATCACGTCTATTTCGGATATGAGCAGCGCATCCAGATATGTGTCATCGGGCACTATCAGAGTGAGCAGTATACGACCGAGATATTCCGTTCGGTGATAAACGATGTGTGTCCGGAGCTGCCTGTGCACATAGCCGTGACGTGCACCAATCCCATTTTGTATATTTAATCCGGTCCGCCGTGTGTTGCCGTATCGCGGACAGACGGGTGGAAGTAGCGTGTTTAAAGAAATAATTACCAAATATAATAGTTAACGATTATGGCAAAGAAAGAACTGACAGATTTGTCTGTAGAAGAGAAATTGAAAACACTTTATCAGCTTCAGACGGCTCTTTCGTCGATTGACGAGAAAAGGGCTTTGAGAGGCGAGTTGCCTCTTGAGGTACAGGATTTGGAGGATGAAATCGAAGGATTGTCCATCCGTATCGAGAAGATACAGAACGACATAGACGAATTCCGCAATGCCGTGAGCCAGAAGAAGGCAGAGATAGAGGAGGCACAGGCCAGTGTGGATCGTTATAAGACTCAGCTCAATGACGTGAAGAACAACCGTGAGTACGACACATTGAGCAAGGAGATTGAATTTCAGTCGCTGGAGATAGAACTGTGCAACAAGAAGATAAAAGAGGCTCTCGTGCGCATTTCGGAGAAAGAGAATGAGTTGAAGGCCAGCAATGAGGCTATCGAGGATCGCAAGAACGACCTTGAGATGAAGAAGAACGAGCTTGACGAGATAATGGAGGAGACCCGTTCGGAGGAGGAGCGCCTGAAGATAAAGGTGAAGGAGTATGAGATGAAGATAGAGCCGCGTCTGCTCGCATCGTTCAAGCGTATACGCAAGAGCGCCCGTAACGGCTTGGGAATCGTTTATGTGCAGCGTGATGCCTGCGGCGGTTGCTTCAACAAGATTCCGCCACAGCGCCAGCTTGACATCAAGATGCACAAGAAAGTCATTGTGTGCGAGTATTGCGGACGCATCATGATCGACCCCGAACTGGCCGGTGTAAAGACGGAAACACCCGTTGTGGATGACAAGAAGAAGACACGCAAGCGTGCCATCCGCAAGATTTCGAAGAGTGCTGACGACGTGATGGAGGATTAATCAGAAGTCATTGCAGGCGGACTCTGCGAAGCAAGACAATTCAGGAAAAAGGTTCATCAATATTGTAGGGACATATTTTTCGCTATGCTCAACAACACGTCTTGTATTTGTCCGCAAAATAAACGTTGAATACCAATAACGTTACGAGCGGACAAATACAAGACGTGTTGTTGAGCATAGCGAAAAATATGTCCCTACCAAGTATCATGTAGTCATGTCTCAGAGGTTGCCGTACTCCGGAATATCCGGCAGAAACAGGTATCTTTGGTTGTCGTAATCCATTTTGCAACAGTAGTGCCGCATGCCGTTGCTGACGATGAGGTAGTCTACATGGAGCAGAAGATTGTACGTGGAAATTTGGTCAAATACGCTTTGTTTCAGCTCTATTGTCGGTGCCTTATATTCAATTATCATGCGCGGACGCAGCGATGTGTCGTAAAGCACGCTGTCGCAACGCAACTTTTTCGCCCCTGACTTCAGTTCCACTTCGTTGGCCAGGTATGCCGTAGGGTAGCCTTTGTGTTCCGTCAGATAATGAATGAAATGCTGGCGTACCCACTCTTCGGGTGTCATGGCAACGTATTTGCGGCGCAAGACGTCAAGTATGGCGTAACGCCCGCCGTTCTCCTTTATTTTGATGTCATATTGTGGAAGATTCAGTCTGTACATATTATTATAATGGGATAATTATTTTGAATTAACTTCGGTTTGCATTATCTTTGCATGCAAAATTAATAAATAATAGCGTAAATGGAACATGGCTGAAACTAAAAACTCAACCTATGAAGGTATAATGCGTGATTTGAGGGCCGGCAGGTTCGCTCCTGTCTACTATCTCATGGGAGACGAGCCGTACTACATAGATAAGATAACGGAGTATATTGCCGGAAACGTGCTTCGGCCGGAGGAACGAGACTTCAACCAGACGGTGATGTTTGGTTCTGATGTGACGGCGGCACAGATAGTGGATGCGGCAAGGCGCTACCCGATGATGTCCGACCGGCAGGTGGTCATTGTGAAAGAAATGCAGAATCTGCGCAGTGTCGACGCTTTGGAAGCTTATCTGAAGAATCCGCCGAAAACGACAGTTCTTGTGATGTGTTACAAGAATGGAACCGACAAGCGCAGGAAGTTCACCTCGGCCGTGGATAAGGTGGGGGTGCTCTTTGAAAGCAAGAAACTGCGCGAACGTGAGTTGCCCGCGTTCATCGAGACTTATCTCCGGCAACAGGGGGCATCCATCGATCCTAAATCGCGGCAGATTATTGCCGACTCTATCGGTGCCGACCTCAACAGACTGTGCGGTGAACTCGACAAGCTTCTCATAGCCCTGCCCGAGAACGACCGCAGAGTGACACCGCAAGTTGTCGAAGATCAGATAGGGGTTAGCAAGGATTTCAACTCGTTCGAGCTGCGTGATGCCATTGTCAACCGCAATGTTTTCAAGGCCAATCAGATAGTGAAATATTTTGACGAAAATCCTAAGGCGGGAAGCATTTACAGCTTTCTCCCGATGCTCTTCAATTATTTCCAAAACCTGATGATTGCGTTTTATTGTCCCCAAAAAGCCAATCCTGAAGCCTTGGCAAAGTGGCTCGAATTGTCTTCGCCGTGGGCGACGAAAGATTACATGACCGGTATGAGGAATTACAGCGGAATGAAAGTTATGCAGATAATTTCCAAAATTAGGGAGATAGATGCCAAAAGTAAGGGCCTTGACAACCCAAATACACCCGCTGGAGAGCTCATGAAAGAGTTAATTTTCTTTATTCTTCATTGAAAAAAAGCATTTTTCGAGCTTTTATTTTTCTAAAACAGGCGTTCTATATGAACGCTTTTTTTGTACCTAACTACTATATAAATCAGGCACTTTACTCGTTTTTACACCCTCCAAAACTCGCATATTTTCAATTTTTCGACCGATGGTTCGGAATTCTTTTCGTATGGTGATTTTCCCATTTTTAGGCCGGATAAAATTCGTTATTAGATTTTATTAAGATTTTGTTTTGTTGATTTTGAAATACAAATCAATATAGAGCGGTTTATGATTTGTTGATATTTAGAGCATATTTACATTCTGTCTCTTATACACATCTCCGAGCCCACGAGACCGTACTAGATCTC
>ENA-OYXX01001184-OYXX01001184.1-human-gut-metagenome-genome-assembly--contig:-NODE-1184-length-10394-cov-6.332624_pt1 | contig 10394 bp, 4 predicted proteins | sample MGYA00243976_ERZ653434 | MGnify/ENA primary metagenome ERZ653434 (study PRJEB26926, sample SAMN06165112) | human gut metagenome | biome: ENVO:00009003; feature: ENVO:2100002; material: ENVO:00002003...
GATCTAGTACGGTCTCGTGGGCTCGGAGATGTGTATAAGAGACAGCTCCTATATACATCATTGCAGAAAGAAGAGAAATCCTTATAGACTGCACCTTTGCTGAAAAGGCCTCCCTCCGGGGCTTCATAACCATCTACGTAATCATATAGATCTTCAGCAACGATTGCATGCGAATCTTTTGTCCGAGGTGTATGTAAGAATGGTTTGAATCCATCTTTCTGACAAGCCATCTCATCAAGCCATTCATTAAAGCAATCAATAAAAGTTTCCAGTTTATCATACATACCACGTCCAACTTTCGATGCCATTCCAAGCGACCTATAATAAACTTCCCTTTCTGGAATTCTGTCATTAGCGACATAATCCTTATAGTACTTAAATGTTAATCCCATGGTAAAAATAAACTGCATATAATCTTCAAAATCGTCTTGGCTGAAATGAGTGAAGTTGAACTTTGCACTGCCTCCCAAATCTTTTGGCATTCCAAATTCACGATATTTGTCCGCCTTTAATGTATTCTCATCCTTGCAGATGAAATCCAGAATGCTCATGGCCGACAGGAACTCCACTATGTGAGCGTCATTTTTCTGCGTGTCACGTCCTTCCGAATATGGCATACTCGTAGGCTCATCATCACCAATAAAATAGGTGGTCGCCAACTTGTCATATATGTTTTTCCCGTTATGATCGGACTCTGCATAATACGACAAAGCAGCTTTTTGTTTTGAATTGAAGATATTTGAGTTGATAGCACCACCGGCCGGAGTGTTCACCTTAAAATACGGCATCACGACACATGCCCCAACCATTGCACTGTCAAAGCCCGCAATACCGGAATAATGTATGGCGTCAACAATACGTGGAAAGCCCGACGAACCCGTGCCGCCGAATATGGAGCTGATAATGAACACCCTATCTCTTGCCGGATCAAATGTGTTGCAGAAGCGTTGGAACTCGGGATCGTCCTTGAGGTTTTCAAATACTATGCTACCAATATTGGGATTACCCTTAAAGCCCATCGACAATTCCAGATTAAGTTCGGTAAACGGATGAGAACCTTCAGGAAAGTCTCTTGGCTCGTCGTTGTAAAGGGACGCCAACAGGTCTTTAGTCAAATAGGTGTCGCCCATCATATCCCTATAATTGATATAATCGGCGAAAGTGCCGGCTTTTGTATTATCATCCAAACCGAAAGTAAACTCAAAACTTGGTCTCACATTCACATCCTTTTTACCGGCAAGCGTGGCTACATCAGACAGATGGCTGATAACAGGATGAAAGAAATTGCGGTCTTGCGGATCCATGTTCACACCGCTGTAAGCCATATCACGAATGGCTATATAGGTATCAAGGAGTTCTTTTGTCCTCGTTTTGTCTCCATTGTCTTTATCGTAATCGATAATGAGTGGAATGATATTCGTTCCATCAGGTATCTTCTCCATACCGGAAGCAAGACAAAAAGTAAGGCTCCTCAACACGCGGGCGCCGGTTCCTCCTATTGCAAATATAAATACGTTCATTGTAGTAGTCGTTTTTTTGTTAATTAAGTGTGTTGTCAGAATGGCACGTAAGCCGCATAAGTGGTAAACTTCTTGACGCAAATAGAGATAATAAAGAATATCAGGATTGATATTACGGCATTGCCGAAATTAAGATAATAGGTCACGTCGCAACCGGCCGTCAAAGTGTCAACGAATTGATTCGTAACTTGTATCAGGGCTTCCCGGCCAACCTCATCATCTACAGGAATACTTTTCATAAGATCGCTTTGGCGTTCTGCAATACTATGAAATAGACCTGTGCTTGCCGCACTGCTTCCTATGACAGTGACATTTGTGATGACAAACGTCAACACCGCATCAAGCAACAGCGTGCAAAGCCAAACGCCCAAGTTTGCAAGCCGGTTGACAGCCATACCTATCCACCCGTAAAAGAAGAGAGCCGCCACTATAGCAACACCGACTGCTATAAGAAAAGCATGTAAAAAAGCTCCTTCTGTACAGAAATACTGTTCCAGATACCCACGAGTGTCACCGTTGAGCCATGTGTCACATTGGGCTACAAAAAAATACAATTTTTCCATAATTTATTATTTTAGATTAAATATTTTGTGCTGCTTGTTTATTTTTTCTTGAACTTCAGTTTTCTATCGAATATATTGAATTCCTTGTCCGGCAATACTCCGTGGTCGGTTATGCCATGTATGAAATAAGAGAAAAGGAATGTTCTGTTGTCTGCTTTTACCTTTATCATATATTTATCATCCTCATTGGTTATATCAGCTATCCAATCCGGACTGAAATAAGGTATATAGACCCGGATATCGCTTCCTTCTGAACCGGAACTCAAACGTGTCGGATCCAACTGGATTTTTATGGCATGGTGCAGACTGTCTGCCTCAGCGTGAATATTACTATAATATGTGCCATCTATCTCGACACGAAGATTCTCCGCTAATTTCGTATAATTAAATGATTTGGAAACATAATTCTTAAATGCCTCATTGGCAATGAGGATATTTATTTTTGTATCCCGTTTGATGTCACGGGATCTTAATGTCACCACACCATTCTCTATAATATGAGGGGTGCCATCGCCCGTATTGACACTTAAACATTGGTTGATGGCCAGAGAGTCAATGAAATGTACCTCGTCCGACTGGCGCAACTTGAACATAGACTGACGCTGCCGCTGGGCAAGACGCTCTTTGAAATGAGCCACCACAGCCGGCGATCCGATAGCGATGATATAGAATGAGCGTTTTGTATCAATTTGCTTATGGTCATTATCATAGCAATAATATTCACCTTTAAAATCACTCACCAAACGATACACAGACACTCCGACCTTCTTGTCGCGGAACACTTTGGATATGGAGTTCATCAGATCCTGCCTGTGGTCGATGTTGTATTTTTGTCCTTTTTTCTTCGCTTCCAACACATCAGCATCAGCACCACACATAATTCCATCCGTGACAAAAAAAGCAATGGGGGATTTCTTCTCCTTTGCCATACTCTTATCAGGTGATTTTTCCCCTTTTGCATTGTTCTTTTGGGGAGCAACCTTTGCTACGATTTTTGCCATATCCTCATTAAGCAGAGATTGTCCAACATAAGGGATTTTACCATTTTTCAGACTGGTAATCAATTCAGCACCGTTCTTTATTATGATATCTGAATTGATACATTCCGCATGAGTGTCAGGATAAATACTCATTAAATCCGCAAGAGCATCAATATAACCACAGCCATGAACATATCCCTTCATACTGACTGAATTGTCCAAATAAACAGTTGCAGCAGATACATCCTCTGCTTTAACAGGAGAAACCGGTTTTATTTCTAATTTCGATGGAAGTGGAGCAGGTTTTAACCACTCATAAATTGCATATCCAAGAACAGCAACAGCCAAAACTATTGGAATAATTTTAAATAATTTTTTGTTGTCGTTTACGGATTTGCGGTCACGATTGTTTCTACGATTATTTCTCATCATTATATGATTTTTAATTATTCTTGTACTGATACTTCCGTGTTATACTTATTAGTGCCATAAAGAACAGCCATTTTTTTCACTTCCACAATCATGTCCTTTTTTGCATTGACATCCACGAATTCTGTATTCTTCACATTGTCATATTCATCTATAAGAGTGAACGGGCGGGCATAGTTCAGCTTATAACCCAACGAATTCACATTCTTCTGCAGCAGCTCTGACAGTTTCTCAAACTCCATTATCTCAGATTTGTCGATGTCCTCAAACATTTTGCGCATCGTATAAGAATACTCGTCGGCCATAATCACCGCAACACCACAATACGTCTCAAACAAGTCACGATACAATTTTGCCCGAAGCGTTTTGACCTGTTTTTCCCCATCCGTCTCGCCTGATAAAAGTTTATCGATCCAACCATTCTTTGGAACAAGCCCTGAAGCAGACAGCATACGCAATTCCGGCTCACAGACACTGTGCAGATCCTCGATCTTGTCTATAGATTCTTTATATTTACAATTGATTCTTGTCATGAAATAGCAGAACAAATCGAAGTCTTTTCTTTCTTTTTTCTTATAATGGTTATACATCACGGTGGCAAGGTTCTCGGCCTTGTATACATTATCAAACAAATCTACAGCTTTTGACGCGAATGACTTACATGAGAGATAGAACACAAGACTATCTTTATATTTTTTGGTCTCGTTTCCCATTTCTTCTAACTTTTTATTTAATATGTCTTTTTCTCCTTTAACTTCCTCACAAGCATTATGTTCGGAATTGTATTTATTTTCAAATTCGATGACCAATTTTTTTTCGGCCTCTATTTCGTTGTTCAATCTAGTTTCTTTGTTTTTCCATTCATTCTTCTGGCCCTGAAATTTATCTATCGATCCCTTTAAATCATCCAATGCTTTATGTGCATTTGAGAGTTTTTTCTGCTCAGTCTGCAATATTTGACAAAAATCAGTTAAATATTTAGAAATAATCTCCACCTGATTAACAAATATATCATCAGATTGTTCAAAATTTTGCGACAATATTGACTGTGTAGCCGAAGCATTATCATCCTGTCCTTTCACTTTATGTGTAAAATCACCCACAGAAATGACTTTCACCCAAACCTCTTTTCTATCAACAATAAATTCTCTCCAGTCCTTCTCATCTCCCTCTGGCTTGCTATACTCAAAAACCACAGGCAATTTAACGACATTTTTTTCCTGAAGTTGATTCTTAATGATTTCTGTTATATTTATATTATTAACATTAATTTTTGCTTCTTTATAATATACACGCAAATCTTTTTCTATATTATCTGTAAATCTTTTTGCATCCTCCTCATCTTTAGGAAAAGTTATCAGTTGATATAAAAATTTATAGCTTTCATTATCTGTGGGCTCCGATCTGGCAAGCTTTTTTAAATCATTTTCAAACGAGTTTTTATCAAAGATGAAGTTATAATCATCTTTTTCCTGTTCATTTTTTTTAGACTTTTTTCTTTTTTTGAGGATAAATATGGCAACAAGCACCACACATACAACAACCAATAACAATACGACTACAATAACATCCCCCCGATCATTGTTCTCATCAGATTGGAGATATGTCATCGTCACAGCAGTAGGCAAAAAAGCTTTGCCACGCACCACAATATTAAAGCAATCATTATTCTCTGACTTATTAACAAGGGTATTCGCCTTTGCTCCTATTGTACACACAAAAGAGCCATCACAATAAATATCAATTGTATCATTTGTTTTATTGAAAAGCAATCCTTTTTGTGGAGACAATGGAACAAATAGTATATCATATTCATCTATTTTCAATAAAGAATCAGCCTCATCAACATCAACAAACTCTACGACAGACAGTTTTCTTGAAGTTACATTCGCGACTTTTTTAAATACTCCATCCGCATTTTTTACCTTTAGAATAAACGGAGCTTTCATGCCACCATTAACAGGTTTGATTTTAAAGTTCTTTGCTTTGTCGGATATTCCATCCTTTGCAAAGAAAACACAATTCTTGCGCAACAGGAACATCCGCCCATCATCACTTTTTATAGTATCATCACTCCCCATATACTGGTAATATCCAGTATTGTCGCCAGCATAGACGATAAAGGTGGTTAAAACAAACAAAAGAAATAATAACTTTCTCATAATATCATTTTTTAGAATCTACGTATTTTCTTTGATTTATCCACATTGTCATACCATTTACCATATTGTGGTTCCGTATGATTTGAGCCACTTACAGTTTTACTTTGCGATTGCGACTTTGACGCAGTATACTTCTCTGATTGTGCCACATCACCGGCATCCTCATCTGTTGTGGCAAAGACATAAGCCCAATCATTTTCCTCTGCAATATCACGTGTCTGTATATCAAGATCAGAACGGCTTTCTGTCATATTTGTATCAAAAGTAACACTACATGTGACAAAATTATTTCGACCGACATCAATGCTTATTCGCTTAGTACACTGTGTAACAGGTATACCTGTCAGATAATTCACCTTATATCGATTACTCTCAGCAAGCAAGCTTTTACCTGTACCGCTGCCCATAATCTGATAGAACGACACGGTCTGTCCGTCACCGTCAAACAAACTTTGTAGGTCGATGCCGCCATGTACCATATTGTCGTCTCCAAACACACTGTTCTGATTGAGAAGAATATTGATGTCAGACTCCACGCCCGTGGTGTGCTTGAATCCGTAAGCACTAGACAAACGGGAATTATCAAGAGTAACAAGTCCGTTATATATACCATACCAGCAAGCGCCATACGCAACAGATGTTTTTATTTCTTCATCATTAAAAATATCTACACTTTTACAGTTTTTAGAATGTTTGTTTAAAACATCATTCACCATATCACGTATCTTCGGGAATATAGTGCTTCGTCCTGCAAAAATGATCTTATTGATGGCTATATTTTCCACATCCGGATATTTCAATATTTCACTCACGGCATCCTTTACTTTCGAGTAAACATACTCTTCCAATTCTGGAGAATTTATAATATCGTTCCTCATGTCATGCGCGAAATTTTCGCTGTCAGAGAATTTTTTCAAGGCATCCTCAATAGTATTGGACACGCTTAGAGAGCCTTGCTGATCGTGGGCAAATTTCATGAAAGACTCCTTGTCGTAGAGTACGCCGAGCAATCCGGGATCGGCCTGTTTATCCACAACATTCAAAATATTAAGTTTCAGTTGGTACATTTTCTTCAATAGCTCTGTCTTATGTTTCTTCTCATATTCATGTTTTTCATAAGACGTCCTGGAGTTCATTGCAAATATGCGTTCCATAAGCGCAACATCTATATTGTCACCGCCCACCGCATAGCCGATACGTCCCAAAGTTTCTATATTATAATAGATCGAGCTATTCTTGTTAATGTATTTGACACGGAAAACAGTAAGATTGATTGTGGCTCCACCCATGTCATACACCATGATATTCTCGGAACCGGAATGTTTCTCACCAAAGGTCTTGCGCAAATAATTGAACAACACTCCTTCGGCCTCATAGATGAAACGTATCTCCTTGAAATGATTCAAGCGGGAAACACTTTCTATCATATCCTGTATCTTAGGTAACGTATAATTATTTGGTATCGCCACAACCGCACGCCGAGGACATTTACCATCATTTGTAAATCGCATTTTATCCAAAGATGGAAGATTGGCAATATACTCCAACAAGTCTCTGTCAAGACCTTTCACAAGAAGATGAGCCAAATCGACTCCAGTCATCTCCATTACGCCATCCTTTCCCCGAACTTCAATTCTGTCATTGGCAGCTTTTTTATAGCCCAAAAGTTTCTTTATACTTTGGAAATGTGGAAGGTTCCTCGAAGCCTCCCAGTTAACATCAGCCTTTATACCATACATATAATCCGTATCAGGCAACATTGACATTGGAGTTTTGCCTTGTAAGGCTTTATCAAAAATAATCTTTGAAGGGATTATATTCGTCTTTTTTTGCCCGCGACTTACTTCTACCATTGTTATATTCGGATTATTCAACGGTCCGCTTGGATTACCCAAAGCCACACATGAACCAGATGTTCCAGGATCAAAACCAACCCAGCCCCGTCCAAGATCTTCAATAAAGTAAAATTCATAGACATTAGGAGATATACCAATATCGGAATGTTCAAAGAAACCAAACAAAGATGTGATTACCTTAAAATCAAGCGTGACACTACACGCATGCAATTGAGCCACATCCACAATATTGGGATTGATATTAATGTCCAGCTCAAAACTAAAGCATCCATTCTTTAATCTGACAGGAACAAAATCCTTACATGCCTGAGCATTGATGTAATAATCAAAACCTTTAGGCTTCGCATCCTGAAGTCGTACATAAAGTTTTCTCATTCCTTTTATTGAAAACATACGGCATGTTGCCACATTGCCGCTCACCTTAATCTTGTTAAGATTATTTCCTTTTACATAGAACCAACAAGGAAGTTCCACAGCTCCACGATCCTTTGTCACATTGACATATTTTTGGGCGAATCTTGATATTTGAACCTCAACCTTTTTCTTCAAACCTCGCCAATACATTAAAGCGACAACAAGGATAAAAATGGAAACCAAACCGATAATTGTCATTATTTTTCTTAATTGCTCATTAATATATGTGATATTGCTCTTATCAATAAGTTGCTGGGATGTCAACGAAACTGGAAGCACGTTGTTGCCCTCATCGTCATGGGTCATAGTATAAAACACATATTTAACCATAACGTCACCAAGTGTAGATTTAGTTAGATTCAAAGAGGATTGATCTGGAATTTCATACTCGTTGTGTTTTGTCTTCAGCTTCTCTGCCTCTGAATCTCCCCGTGTGATAATTCTATGACACAATACATTATTGTTTTCTATGAGCATCACACCGATACTGTCTATTGTTGTTGCCTTATCCTTGGAAAACGAAATGATTGCCTTGCTTAGATTAAACTCATTACCTTTCTTTTGAGACAAACTTAAACTGCTGCTTAAGTTCAGTTGCGACTTCATCACCACGCTTTTATGTATAAGTCGAGTTCCTTTTGCAGCCAAACCTTGTGATTGGAAATGCATGAAATCAGCCTGCACAAAAGGGGCTCTCATAACATTGATTTGATGTTCAAAGAAAGCTTTCACATCCTTATTACCTGCTGTCATCGAGACGAGTGTGTTCCAGTCATCTTGGTCGTTATTACTATACAAACCAGATTTAAAATCACTGACAACAATAAGATAATATTCATTTGCAGTCTCATTTTTGGGAACGAAATCCATTATCAACGGATAAATGAAATGCGACATGGTAATTCCGCTATTCTGTTTAATAGCAACATGCAATGGATCCGTTCCGTCAAACAATGTCCGCATACTTTTATTGAAAAATGTCACCAAATCAGCCTTTTCAACCTGCGTCAACGATGAAGACGTAATTACACCATTTCTATACCTATCACGCTTATGTATGAGAGAACATTTGATGTCATCAAACATATATTTGGGTGAATATCTATTCTTATAACATGCTGCATGTATACGGCCATACTCCCCATGAACTGAAGGCATACCACTTCCGACAAGCCCAAATGCAAACAGAGAAATAGCATCATCATTCTCGTCAAAAGAATCTATCTTTGGTACGACAGAACTATTCTGTACCAAATATGGTATAGGGTCTTCTCCTTGCAGCCATTTATTTATAGCTTGATTTAAAGCCAACATATATTTTGTTCTATCTGTTGGCAACGTCTGGTCAACAACAATTATGAAATGTCTTTTAAACGGCTTTGAAACTTCAGCACAAAACATCAATACTGGAAATACCAGCAGACACAATAAAACGGTTATTTTCAATCTGCACCTATAAAACATATCCTATTTATTTTTCCATCAAATCCTTAAGATACTTCACTCTTATTCCATAATTAAACCCTTGTGTTGTATCTATACCGGCAAAGTTGACCACAACAAGCTGGCCTTGTAAATTAACCACAGGCGAACCGCTACTGCCGTGCAAAGCGGGAATGGAGTACATCAAACGTTCTGATGTCTTTTGGCTTATTGCACCACTATTGAATTGGGATTTTACCCCCTCCTTGGTTAGCGCAAGTCTGGGGCCAAGATTAAAACTGGACATGAACAGCTTGCTATTTTTGTCATCACTGACTGTTTTTGTTATATTTTCCTGCCAAGTGTAAGTTTCCAACGGGTCTTCCTCCGGAACGACAAATACGTATTTATCCTCAGGAGTCTTCTTGTCTTTCAATTGAATAATTGCCAAGTCGTGTTCAGCATCCGTTTTTGTAACCACACATGAAACAAAATCTTTAGTGTTCGTCACGAAAGTGTTGTTGTATGCAATGCTCACCTCATTATGATACTTAATCTCCGAATCACCTGCCCGTATCTCATCCAAACCGTTATAATACTGAGCATATTTTTGCATTTCTTCTTTTATGGCATCACGAATATCCCTAACCTTATAAAAATCTTCATAGCTTACTTCCGGACTTTGGTTTGCATATTCATATGCAGCCTGCACTTTTTCTAACTTTTCTTCATAACTATTATAGGCAGCAGCCAGCACTTTTTTCAAGGCAGAAATCACAGTAGCTACAGATTTGTTTACATCCTTGTCTGCCACCATATTTGACACGACATGAGCGTTTGTCGCAATTTCCCCTGTTTCAGAAATAAAGAATCCTGTTCCATAATTTGTGACAACTTCTACTGAATCTTCATCCGTGGCAATTCCCTTTAAATCTCCATCTTCATCAAATGTTGAGAAATAAAGTGACGACCCGTTAGAAAGAACCACTTCATAATAACTTCTGTCTCTTATACACATCTGACGCTGCCGACGACTCCTTACGTGTAG
>ENA-OYXX01001185-OYXX01001185.1-human-gut-metagenome-genome-assembly--contig:-NODE-1185-length-10382-cov-10.172945_pt1 | contig 10382 bp, 10 predicted proteins | sample MGYA00243976_ERZ653434 | MGnify/ENA primary metagenome ERZ653434 (study PRJEB26926, sample SAMN06165112) | human gut metagenome | biome: ENVO:00009003; feature: ENVO:2100002; material: ENVO:00002003...
GAGATCTAGTACGGTCTCGTGGGCTCGGAGATGTGTATAAGAGACAGATTATCAACCGCGCAGTGCTGTCTGGCATTCCTGCCACATAAACATAGTGTTCCCAATTGGCGATTGGGCAGCGTGAATCAACGATTCAGCGTCGTAAATCAACGAATTAGCATCGTCAATCAGCGATTTAGGATTCTGTATGTATCGTTTGCAATCGCAAACGATACATTCCCATTCTCAAACGAGTCCTTTTCTCCGGTATGTTGGATGTATGTTGGACTTGGGTTGGACATGGGTTGGACTATGAAATTTCTCAATTTGCTGAATTTCAGAGCTATACCCGTGTTTGGGTTGGACGTTGGACTAAAAGCACAAATTTTTCAGTGTGCGCGCGTGTGAGCATCAAATTTGTAGCGAAAGGGAGCTGTGTAGCAAATTGACTAATATGCTATACTCCAAGCACCACAGCAGGGTCAATATTGAGTTTACGGCTGATTTCCCTACATGTCTTGAGCGACGGCTCACCTTTGCCGGATATTATTTCACTGATTCGGGCACAGCTAATACCAAGCATTTCTGCGAGTTTTGCCTGAGTAAGTCCCATCTCATACATTCTAAGACGTAATGTATCTACCAGTGATGGAGTTTGTATCGGATAATGTTTTTCTTCATATTCTTCAACCATATCCGACAGCATGTCGAGTTCAATGTAATTTTTGTCATTGGTCGGTGTCTCGTCATTTACCAGCGGCAACAATTCGTCAATTCTCTGCAATGCGACCCTATAAGCTGCCTCGTTCTTTATCTGTGCCATATATTACAAATTTTGAATGTCCTTAATTCTATCATATTCTGCATGATTTCCTACAAATCGGATATATACCCGTTGAGGTGTAAACTGTATCACAACAACCAGTCGGTAGTCATTGCCTTTAATGTTAAAGACATAATGCTGTTTGCCAACATTATCGACACTGTTGAATGTACGTTTTATATCAGCGAAACTGTTCCATGTTGCCCTTGATGTTTTTACATACCAATCCTCTAATGCTATTTTTGCTTGAGGGTTCTTTGTATAATAGGCAATTAATGTACTTCTTGAAATTACATGCATATATTTTTGTGGCAAAATTACGAATAATATTCGATATTGCCAAATATTTTTCGGAAAATAGTAATTTTGTGGTTTAAAAGCGTTTGACAGGGTAGTGTGTTACATTTTTTATGAGGATGAAATGTAAAAACAACGAAAAAAGAGTTGCAAAATTGCAACTCCTTTTCGTAGCGGGAGGGGGTCACGATCCCTCGACCTCCGGATTATGAATCCGACGCTCTAACCAGCTGAGCTATCCCGCCATTTTAACGCTGATTTTGAAGTGATTTTCAAAACCGAGTGCAAAGGTACTGCTTTTTTTTTATTCCGCCAAATGTTTTGCTGTTTTTTTAGATTTAGAATCAAAAAAAGTTTGAATTATTAACAAAATGGCTGTTGAATGCTGCATAAATGTGTTTTTTACGGTTTTAACTTGCATTATTTATAGATCTCAGTTCTGCTAAGAAGTGTAGAGTGGCTGATACACTTAATCTGCGCTCCATTAATAATAAATAATGTAAAATATGGGAATTTCTGAGTTTTTATTGTTAATTTTGCAGCGATTTTGCAAAATCATGAAGTGAAGATGAGATTATTTCGCATAAAGAAATTGGATATATTCATTGCCAAACAGTTTGGACTGCTGTTTGTTGGCACTTTTTTTATATGCCAATTTGTGTTGATGATGCAGTTCCTGTGGCGATATGTCGACGAGCTTATCGGCAAGGGACTTACCATAGATGTGCTGGCACAGTTCTTCTGGTATATGGGACTGATGCTTATGCCGCAGGCGTTTCCGCTTGCCATTTTGCTGTCGTCGCTCATTGCCTTTGGTAATTTGGGTGAGAGCTCAGAGCTTACGGCAATCAAGGCTGCCGGTATTTCGCTGATGCAGGCGTTCCGCTCGCTCATTGTGCTGGTGTGCCTCATAGCGTGCTGTTCGCTGTTCTTTCAGGATGTTGTGGGACCGAGCGCCAACCAGTCGTTCTACCGCCTGCTTATAGCCATGAAGCAAAAGAGTCCGGAACTGGAGATTCCAGAGGGCATTTTCTATGATGGCATACCGGGCAGCAACCTCTATGTCCAGAAAAAGGACATGAAGACTGGCAAGCTCTATGGCATAATGATTTACCGCATGAACGGCAGCTATGAAGACCAGGCGATTATCCTCGCGGACTCGGGCATGTTGCAGTCGACGGCAGAGAAAAAGCACCTGCTGCTCACTCTCCATAGCGGAGAATGGTTTGAGAACATGCGCTCTCAGGATGTGGTGAACAGTGCATCGGTGCCATACCGCCGTGAGACATTCTCGGTGAAAAGGATTGTGCTCGATTTTGACGGCGGATTGAACATCGACGATGTGTCGGACATCTCGTCGGATGCACGTTCAAAGAGCATTCCGAAACTTTATCACGACCTTGACTCAATACATCTCTTTAATGACAGTGTGGGGCGTGCATTTTTTGCTGATGCCAAACGCTATTCGCTGCGTATGCCGACAACGCTCACAAAACAGGATTCGCTGAAGGCTGAGCAGCAGATGAAAGCCGGTAAGGTGAACATTGACACGGTGCTGGCAAAGCTTACAGCCGACAAGCGGCAGAGGGCTTACGGCATGGCGGCGAGCGATGTGAGGATGGCGGCAAGCGACCTGACAATGAAGTCCGACTATTCAATACAGCTCAACCGTGTTGACCGCCGTCATCAGATTGAGATTGTGAAGAAAATCACTCTTTCGCTGTCGTGTATCATTTTCTTCTTCATCGGTGCTCCGCTTGGCGCAATCATCAGGAAAGGCGGACTTGGTGTGCCGGTAATCATTTCGGTGCTCGTGTTCATCATATACTATATTTTTGAAAATTCAGGCACTAAGATGGCGCGCGACGATAACTGGACGGTGTGGTTTGGAACACTCATTTCCACGATGGTGCTCACACCGCTGGCGGTCTTTGTCACATATAAGGCAAACCGTGATTCCACCGTGTTCAACGTTGATGCCTACAAGAGTTTCTTTATGTCGCTGTTTGGCATTAAGCCTAAACGCCATGTGAGCCGCAAGGAGGTGATTATCAATGATCCTGACTATACGGCAGATGTCGTGACCCTGCAGCGGATAAGTGACTCCATAACAGAGTATGCCCACACCAACCATCTGCTTCATTTGCCAAATCCCATAAAGGTGTTTTTCAGTGCAGGCAATGATCAGAGTATAAAGGCGATGAACGTGGTCTATGAAGATGTGATAGAAGACCTGTCAAACTCAAAGGATAAGGTGATTATCAACGAGTTGAACAATTATCCCATTATTGCCGTAAATGCCCATACCCGTCTGTTCCGCCGCAAATGGCTCAACATAGTGTCGGGAGTGATATTGCCTTTCGGACTGTTCCTGTATCTGAGAATGTGGCGTTTCCGTCTGCGGCTTTATGCTAATCTCAAACAGATAAAGCAGACCAACGGGCGCATCATCCAGCGCATAGAGGAAATGGGGCAGGAGAGTGCAAGATAAATGCTATATATTATATATAAGGTGTAGCAGGTGAAAAAAGAAAACAAAACATAACAACAATAAATCAAGGTTTATTATGACAGACTTCAAGATAAATACTGTAGAGGAAGCGATTGACGATTTTCGTGAAGGCAAATTTGTGATTGTGGTTGACGATGAAGACCGTGAGAATGAGGGTGACCTCATCATAGCTGCCGAGATGATAACAACAGAAAAGGTGAACTTCATGCTGAAGCATGCACGCGGCTTGCTTTGTGCGCCCATCACCATCGGCAGAAGCGAGGAGCTGAACCTGCCCCATCAGGTGCAGGACAACACATCGTTGCTCGGCACGCCGTTTACTGTGACTATCGACAAGATTGAGGGGTGCTCCACTGGAGTATCGGCACACGACCGTGCCGAAACAATCAAGGCGCTTGCCAATCCTGCATCCACACCGGAGACTTTCGGCCGCCCCGGACATGTTAATCCCTTGTACGCTCAGGACAATGGAGTGCTGCGCCGTTCGGGACATACTGAGGCGGCAATCGACTTGTGTAATATGTCGGGGCTCTATCCTGCAGCAGCCCTCATGGAGATAATGAACGATGACGGCACCATGTCGCGTCTGCCGCAGCTTGTGGAGTTTGCCCGTGAGTGGAAGCTGAAAATTATCACAATCAAGGACATGATAGCATACCGTCTGAAGCAGGAATCGCTGATAAAGGTGGGAAACAAGGTGAGCTTGCCCACGGAATACGGTACGTTCCAGCTTATACCTTTCCTTCAGAAAAGCAATGGCTTGGAGCACATGGCTTTGGTTAAGGGCGAGTGGAACGAGGATGAGCCGGTGCTGGTGAGAGTACATTCATCGTGTGCAACGGGCGACATTCTCGGCAGCAAGCGTTGTGATTGCGGTGCGCAATTGCACAAGGCTATGCAGATGATTGAGAAAGAAGGCAAGGGAGTACTTATATATATGCAGCAGGAAGGCAGGGGCATTGGACTGATGAACAAGATTGCCGCCTATAAGCTGCAGGAAGAGGGGCTGGACACTGTCGAGGCAAACATACATCTTGGATTTAAGCCGGATGAGCGCGATTACGGTTGCGGGGCTCAGATGTTGCGCCATCTTGGAGTGCACAAGATGCGGCTTATGACTAATAATCCCACCAAGCGTGTGGGGTTGGAGGCATACGGGCTGGAAATCGTGGAGAATGTTCCGATTGAGATTGCGCCAAACGAGTATGATTACAATTATCTGAAAACAAAAAAAGAGCGCATGGGGCATAATTTGCATATTGATTGATAAAATATGCACCTGAAATCACAAAAAAAATAAAAAAGTAGGCAAAATGTACCGTTTTCACAAGAAAAACAATTACTTTTGCAAATAAAAAACAAAAAAGATATATAAAATATGGCAAAACTGTCAGACCGTTTGCAAAGACTTGCGCCGTCAGCTACATTGGCGATGTCGCAAAAAAGTTCTGAGATGAAGGCTCAGGGCATAGATGTCATAAATATGAGTGTGGGTGAACCGGACTTTAATACCCCTGACCATATTAAGGAAGCTGCGAAGAAGGCTGTCGACGACAACTTCTCGCGCTACTCTCCTGTGCCAGGCTATCCCGACCTGCGCAAAGCTATCGTTGAGAAACTGAAAAGGGAGAACAATCTCGACTATACGGTGAATGAGGTGCTGGTGTCGAACGGTGCAAAGCAGAGTGTGTGTAACACTATCATGGCACTTGTTAACGACGGCGAGGAGGTTATCATTCCTGCTCCATACTGGGTGTCTTATCCACAGATGGTGAAGCTGGCTGGCGGTGAGCCTGTGATTGTTGAGGCTGGTTTCGACCAAAACTTCAAAATCACTCCCGAACAGCTTGAGGCGGCAATCACCCCCAAGACCCGTATGCTTATACTCTGCTCGCCAAGCAACCCTACCGGCAGCGTGTATTCTAAGGACGAGCTCGCGGCACTTGCCGAGGTTATCAAGAAGCATGAGGATATGTTTGTGCTTGCAGATGAAATCTACGAACACATTAATTATATAGGCAAGCACGAGAGCATAGCCCAGTTTGAGGGTATGAAAGAGCGCGCAATCATCGTTAACGGTGTGTCGAAGGCGTATGCCATGACAGGATGGCGTATCGGCTATATTGCTGCGCCGGAGTGGATAGTAAAGGGCTGCAACAAGCTGCAGGGACAGTACACCAGCGGTCCGTGCTCAGTGAGCCAGAAGGCAGCCGAGTTTGCATATACCCAGAGTCAGGAGTGTGTTGAAACCATGCGCCAGGCATTTGAGCGCCGTCGCAATCTTATTGTCAAGTTGGCAAAGGACATACCGGGTCTTGAGGTCAACGAGCCTCAGGGAGCATTCTATCTCTTCCCCAAATGTACCAACTTCTACGGCAAGAGCTATGAAGGCAAAAACATCAATAACTCTACCGATCTTGCAATGTTCCTGCTTGAGGTAGGACACGTGGCAACCGTTGGCGGAGACGCTTTTGGCGACCCTGAATGTTTCCGCATGAGTTATGCCACAAGCGATGAGAATATCGTGGAGGCTATGCGTCGTATAAAGGAGACTTTAGGCAAGTTGAAATAGTTTGTGTGATGGAATGGACGGTGAAAATAGTTGATATCTGTATAGATGTTGGAAAATATTAATGCATTTGCAGTTAAAAACTATTAAACCGTTTTGCGTTCCGCAATTATTTACTATCTTTGCAGATGGTAAGCTAAAACAGATTTAAAATTAAACTTAATTTATAAACTAAAAACTTTTTAAAAAATTATGGCAACAACAAAAGCAGCAAGCCCAAAGAAATCGGGCTTCGGAGGCATTAAAAATGCTTGGGTTATTATCGTTATCTGTTTCGTAGTGGCATATTGCTTCTATGAGTATTTCCTTGGTGATTCTGCCAACTTCGCTAACGGCGACAAGGAAGGTCATCCTCTGAACATGCTCGGAACAGTGTACAAAGGTGGTATCGTGGTACCTGTCATCCTTACTTTGCTCTGCACTGTAATCGCACTTGGTGTTGAGCGTTACTTCGCTCTCCGTTCAGCTTTCGGTAAGATGAGCTTGGCTAAGTTCACAGCTCAGGTTAAGGCAGCTATCAAGGCTGGCAACTTCACTGAGGCTAAGAATCTTTGCAACAAGATGCAGGGTTCAGTGGCTAATGTAGTGCTCGCTTCTATCAACGCTTATGAGGAAGTAGAGAAAGTTGGCGGTATGAAGAAGACTCAGAAGGTGGCTAAGATTCAGCAGGCTCACGAGGAGGCTACTCAGCTTGAGATGCCTACTCTGCAGATGAACCTTCCTATCATTGCTACTATCACTACCCTCGGTACTCTTACCGCTCTGTTCGGTACTGTGCTCGGTATGATTCGTTCTTTCCAGGCTCTGTCTGCTGGTGGTGGCGCTGACTCTATGGCTCTGTCTGCCGGTATTTCTGAGGCACTCGTGAACACAGCATCAGGTATCTTCACATCTTGGTTTGCAGTTGTATTCTACAACTTCTTCACAAACAAGATTGACAAGCTTACATACGCACTCGACGAAGTTGGTTACACAATCGCACAGACTTACGAAGCTAATCACGCAGACGAGGCTTAATTTTTAACCTATAAATATTTTACGTTATGGGTAAATTAAAAATTAAGAAAAAGGACATCTGGATTGACATGACCCCTATGTCGGATGTGATGGTGCTCCTTCTTACGTTCTTCATGCTGACATCTACATTTATGTCGCCAGAACCGGTGAAGGTCAACACACCAAGCTCTGTCAGTGAGGTCAAAGTTCCAGAAAAGGACGTCCTGAATATCCTTGTCAACCCAGAGGGCAAGATATTCATGGGCACCGACAACAAGAACAACATGCTTGCCATGCTTGATAACATGACAGCAAAGTTCGGCGTTACTCTCACTAAGAAACAGCAGAAAACGTTTCTTGAGGACGCAATGCTCGGTGCGCCAATGTCCAAATTGTCACAGTATTTGAATCTGCCGCCGGAAAAGCTGTCTGAAGCAATTCAGCTGCTTGGCATTCCAACCGACAGTATCAATGGTGGCAAGAGTGAGTTTCAAGAGTGGGTTTCGGCTGCCAAGGAGGCAAATCCTGACATTAAAATCGCTATCAAGTGCGATGCTACAACTCCTTACAAGGTTGTTAAGCAGATGATGTCGGAGCTGCAGGATATGGACGAGAACCGTTACCAGCTTATTACAAATCTTAAAACTGCATCGGAGGAGTAAGACATGGCAAAAAAGAAAGAAAGCAAACAGAAAAAAATGAATACCCGCGTAGACTTTACGCCTATGGTGGATATGATGATGCTTCTTATCACGTTCTTCATGCTGTGTACTACTCTTAGCAAGCCGCAGGCAATGCAGCTTACCATGCCAAGTAACGACAAGAACGTTACAGATCAGGACCGTAATGCCACAAAGGAGTCGCAGACAATCACAATATATGCTGCCGGAAACGACAAGATATATTATATTGCAGGTATTCCGAAGTACGATGATCCTACATGTATCAAGGAGACCACATGGGGACGTCAGGGCATTCGCGACGTGCTTATCAAACATACTACCGAGGAGGGTATCAACCCTGTGGCACGTATTATGATGGCAAAGAGCAAGCTGGACGAAGAAAAGGCTGCAGGCAAGATGAACGACTCTATTTACAATATGAGACTTGCCCAGATTAAGAAGGGTGAGCTTGAGGGTGGAAAGATTCCTACAATGACTATCATTATCAAGGTTCTTGACACTGCTTCATATAAGAATATGGTTGACGTTCTGGATGAGATGCAGATATGTTGTATCGGTACTTATGTAATCGACAAGATTAATGAGAACGATGAGAAACTGCTTCAACTCAAGGGTATTAAGTAATGGATATGTCTAACAATTAAAAAAAGAAAGTAAACATGGCACAAGTAGATTTGCTTGATAAAAATTGGGTGGACATGGTGTTTGAAGGCCGTAACACTGCTTACGGTGCATACCAGATGCGTAGAAAGACTGGTGTGCGTAACGGAAAGGCATTGATATCCATGCTTGTATTTGTTGGCTGTATCGTCGGTGGTTCATTAGCACTTACTGCCTATCAGAAGTGGCAGGCAGCACACGTGGCAGTGGAGACTGACGTAGAGCTGTCGCAGCTGGCTGAAAAGAAAGAGGCTAAGGTTGAGAAGCAAGAGAAGGTTATCGTTGAGCCTGAGAAGGTAGTGGAGCAGGTTAAGAGTTCTGTGAAGTTCGTGGCTCCTGTCATCAAGAAGGATGATGAAGTTCGTCCAGAGGATGAGATGAAGTCGCAGGATGAGCTCGCAGAGACAAAGACCGCTATCGGTACTTTCAACGTAGAGGGTAATGACGATGCCAACGGTGAAGTGCTCAAGGCTAAGGAAGTGATTGCTCAGCCTGAGCCTCCGAAGGAAGAAGAGACCAAGGTGTTTGATGTTGTGGAGGAGATGCCTTCATTCCCTGGTGGACAGGGTGAGTTGATGGCTTATCTCAGCAAGAATATCAAGTATCCGGTGGTAGCTGAGGAAAATGGTGTTCAGGGACGCGTAATCTGTACATTCGTGGTAGAGCGCAACGGTTCAATCACTGATGTTAAGGTTGTTAAGTCTGTTGACCCGTCACTTGACAAGGAAGCCGTGCGTGTGATTAAGACCATGCCTCACTGGATTCCTGGTAAGCAGAACGGTTCTTCAGTTCGTGTGAAGTTCACACTTCCTGTAATCTTCAGACTTCAGTAAACTTTAATACAAGTAAAGAATAATTAGATGAAGAAAACTCCATTCAACACATTAGTTGGATTAACACTAATATTAGGCTTGTTGTCGTCATGTGGCGACAGCAAGCCTAAAAGTGGTAGAACTGACACTTATACCAGCGGCACTATAACTGTGGCGATGGACGAGAGTTTCAGTCCGCTTATTGAGGAAGAGATTCAAATTTTTGAGCTTGTCAATCCACAGGCAAAAATCAAGCCGCTATATACCAATGAGCTTGATGCCGTCAACCTGCTCAAGACAGATAGTGTGTGTATAGCCATTGCGGCGCGCAACTATCGCCCGGATGAGATTGACAATCTTAAAAAACGCCGTATGGTGCCTGTCTCCTTCCCCATAGCCTACGACGGTTTGGCTCTTATTGTTAATAAGGAAAACACCGACACTTGCATTTCAGTAAAAGATTTCAGCAGCATACTGAGCGGCAAGGTTACAAAATGGTCGGATATTTATTCCGGCTCGAAGTTAGGACACTTTGACGTGGTCTTCGACAACAAGAACTCCAGCACAGTGCACTATTGTGTGGACTCTATTCTTGGCGGTAAACCCATCAGTTGTCCTAATGTTTCTGCTGTGAAGACAAGTGCCGAGGTGATAAACTATGTGGAAAAGCATAAGAATGCCATCGGTATTATCGGGTCAAACTGGCTCAACGACAAACGTGACACTACGAATCTTACATTCAATAAAAATATAACAGTGATGCAGGTGAGCAAGCTCGACAAGGCTACAGCCATGAACAGCCGCAAGCCTTTCCAGTATTACTTCCTCACCGGTGAGTATCCGTTGGTGCGCACCATTTATGTGCTGCTCAATGACCCGCGGCGCGGACTGCCGACAGGATTCGGCAATTTCATCAGCGGTCCTAAGGGACAGATGATAGTGCTGAAAACCGGACTTCTGCCATTCCGAGGAGAACTGAACATCAGGACTGTCGATGTGCGTGAGGAATGAAATGAAAGAGTGTCAAAGTAAAATAGTATAAAATTAATAT
>ENA-OYXX01001186-OYXX01001186.1-human-gut-metagenome-genome-assembly--contig:-NODE-1186-length-10378-cov-5.215441_pt1 | contig 10378 bp, 9 predicted proteins | sample MGYA00243976_ERZ653434 | MGnify/ENA primary metagenome ERZ653434 (study PRJEB26926, sample SAMN06165112) | human gut metagenome | biome: ENVO:00009003; feature: ENVO:2100002; material: ENVO:00002003...
AATGGTGAACGTGTAGGCGTAGTTGCGGGCGAGTGCCGGAGAGATGTCGATCCGGATGTCGTACCAGCGAGACAGGTAGCGGCAGATTTCGCCCAGCGACTGCCGCTCGAAGACCAGTTTGCCCGCGGCCCAGCAGGATTCCAGCTCCACGTTGCCGCGACGGATGTCCAGCTTTTGTGTGGCGGTGTTGTAGCGGGCGATTTCACCGGGGTACAGCTGGCGCTGTTCGCCTTTGCCGGAGTCGAGGGCCACCGAACCCTCTACGAGCGATACGGCGACGGTCCGGTCTTCGAGCGAGGTGTTCACGTTGAATTTGGTGCCGTGAACCCGTATGCGCAACCCTTCCACTTCGACCGTGAAGGGGCGTTCGGGATCTTTGGCAATGTCGAAAAATCCCTCTCCGCGAAGCTTTACGTTGCGGCTTTCGGCGCCGAAGGAGCCGTCGCAGGCAAGCGTCGAGCCGCTTTGAAGCCATACGGTCGAACCGTCGGCCAGGTGTGCCAGCGATTTACCGCCGAAGGCGCAGAACTCCTGTCGGGCCGGACTCGGTGTGAGGGCGGCGTCGGGACGGACTGCGAAGAGCGTGACGACGACGCCCGCGGCGACGGCAGCCGCCGTGCGAAGTATCGGCACCCAACGGCGTTTCGGCGCGGGCCGTTCCGTAGGCTGCGGCGATCCGGAAACTCCGATACGTGACTGCAACTGTTCCCAGAGCCGATCGCGGTCGGGAGTGTAAGCTGCGGCGCGGCGCTGTGTGTCGTCCCATATGCGGAGGGCGTTTTCGTAGATGCGGAGGTTGTCCGCATTCGAGACCCACAGGTCGAATTCGCGGCGCGATGCGGTGTCCAGCGTGCCTTTCAGCGCACGGATCAGAAGATCCCTGTTATGTTTGTCCATGACGGTATTCGGGTTTTATCCGAAGACACGAAAAAGGCGGCCGACCCTTACGGGCACACCCTTTTTTCGGACACAACTTTTGTGATTAGGAAAAATAGTTGATTGATAACGAGTTAGTAAATGACACAAGTACGGATTTATCCGTATAAACATTATTTCGCTAAGGAAACTACTCTTTTCATGTAGGTTTCTATGTAGGTTAATTAATACCAATTGATTCCTACTAATGCGAATTAATAATAAGTCATTAACTAACTCGTTATCAGTCTATGTACACGATTAACATCAGGGGTAAGCAGAACCCGAAAGACACCAAGATGGTCAAGCTGGAGATAATTTTCTTCAAGACCGGTTACGCCCGTGTGCCGAAGGTTATAAACATCACAGGGCTATTAAAAGACTGGGATGTCAAGTCTCAGAGTTTCCGTGTAGGGAGTGCGGAGGCCACTACCAAGAACAAACTGCTTTTCGATTTGCGAACCAAATATCTGCATGTCGCCGATACCTGGGAGATGGAAGGCAGGAACTGGTCGCCCGTCCAGCTATCACATTGCTTCGATGAAATCAAGGCGGCCAAACCCGAGGTCAAAGTAAAGAGTGTCCAGCAGATGATCGATTATCTTGAAGAGACATTCAAAAACAAGAAACGCATCAAGAACGGTCAGATTGTCGACAGCACGACCAATGCTAAACGGTATGTCTATCTCAAGCGTGAACTGCAGGCGTTTACAAAGGAAAAATATGAAAAAGCCTTTTCCTCTTATTTCTTTACGGATATTACAGAAGAGTTTCTTCTTGACTTTGCGTTTTGGCTTAAAGAAAGAGGTATCAGAAATGGCAACAAGGCCGGACTTACACACAAACTAAGGTTGCTCCGTGCCGTATGCAGGCAGGCAGAAAAGAAAGAGATGTACGGGGTGAATATGGATAACTTCCTCTGTCTCGGTGATGATATTAATTGGCCGGAAACCACTTCAAGAGCAGTTCCGGAAACAGTCATAGCTAAAATCGCAAATGTTGACCGTACCTTGTTTACGAAAAAAGAGCAGTTGCATCTTGATTTGTTCCTGTTCAGCTACTATACCGGAGGTATGGCGAATGTCGATGTATGTAACCTGACATGGGATTTGGTCCAGGAAGACCGCATCGTCTATGAACGTATCAAGTTTCCCAAAACAGCCAAACCGGAATTACTCAGTAAAGCAAAAGCCATCATGAATAAATACCGTGGGCAAAGTTATGGAAATTATGTATTTCCTGTTTTTACTCATAAACACACGACCACTTCCAAGAAGACTACACGTGTCAAGCAAATTTCCACACGCCTTTCACAAACCTTGACGAAAGCATGCAAGATGCTGCGCATTAAAGAAAACATCACATGGTATTCCGCCCGTGGCTCTTTCATATCGAAGATGGTAGATGCCGGTAATAATCCGTATGTGGTTGCAGAGATGGCTGGTAACAGCCCATTGACCATCTATAAGCATTACTACAAGAATACAAAGCGGGAAGAAATCAAGCGGCAGATGGAAGAAATGTTCTGACCAGACATATCCATAAAGTTGTAAACACCTTGACAATTTCTCTGATGGATAAATCATACGGTGTAATGGCTGTTAAAAGTCATTGATTACCAATGTGATATTTGCAATATTGACAAAATCGCTCTTATTCTCGATTATTTTCATTACCTTTGTGGTCAATAACTTAAATAGAATTTATATGAAAGAATTGGTTTCAAAAATACAGGAAGTATATGCTACATTCTCCACGGATGCGGCACTTCAGATTGAAAAAGGCAACAAGGCCGCAGGGACCCGTGCCCGTAAGACCTCGTTGGAACTGGAAAAACTGATGAAAGAGTTTCGTAAGCTTTCCTTGGAAGAGTCTAAAAAATAACCTTTACACGTCCGGTCGTTATCACATAATGGCCGGTTCTTCTGCAGATGCGGCATAAAAACCATATTGGCAGAACGACATAATAAAATACGGAAAGCGTTAGCTTTTGTCATGCACCGAAATCTGGTAAATTTCACTTATCCGCAGGACAAACAGTTTTCGCCTATGCTTTTGCGTGGGCTTAACTTGTTTGCGGATAGGTTTACCAGAACCTCGGTGCTACGGGTTATGTCCCACGCTTTTTGGTCTTGGTACATTGAATGCTTGACGGGACTCAAGCCAAATACGGAGATATTATGAACGACATGAATCTGATGGATGAACTTTTGAAAATTCCTGCTGATGCAACTGCCGCCACCGTACAAGGCATAGAAATGCTGCTTATCGATGAAAACAAGGCGGGGGCTTTATTGGAGTCGGATCCTAATGACAACACCATCCACGAATGCCTTTTAAGCAACGGCCGTTTCCTGTTCCAATCGGACAATACCAACCTCGTTGCCCTGTATAAAGTAACAGGAGCATCTGAATAACGCTCCTGTTGCATATAATCACCTTATTTGTCTGATTTCATCCTTCCTGCAAAGGCTTTTGACGGTTTGAATGCCGGGATATTGTGGGCAGGCACTATTATCGTGGTATTCCTGCTTATGTTGCGTGCTGTCTTTTCCGCACGGTGTTTGATGATAAAAGAACCGAAGCCGCGAAGATAAACCTCCTCGCCGTTTATCATGGAAGACTTTACGCTATCCATGAATCCTTCGACAACTTGTAACACGACCTGCTTCTCCAGACCGGTCTGCGTTGCTATTTCCCTGACGATATCCGCTTTTGTCATATTAACTCTTGATTAAATACTGTCAATCCGTTCACAAAGATACATCATTTCCTGAAATATCCTCCTTTTACAAACACATATAATAAACATTAGCCGGCGTCCGTCTCTACTCTTTCGATACAAATAGTATCGAAGTATGAAGCTGACACTCAACCGCAAATTCAAAGGTCAGACCTATACCATAGGCGACCTGTCCATCGACGGCAAATTTTTCTGTAATACCATCGAAGATGCCGTGAGGGAACTTCCGGCAACCTGTCCGGATACTCCTCGCGGCCGTTCCTGTACCTGCAAGGAAAAGGTCTATGCCAAGACTGCCATTCCTGCCGGGACTTATAAAGTCACTCTTCAGTACAGTCCCAGGTACAAGAAGAAAATGCCATATCTGCATGATGTGCCGCATTTCCTCGGCATCCTGATCCATTCCGGCAATACCGAAGTCGATTCCGCCGGCTGTATCATCGTGGGAAAGAATACGGTCAAGGGAAAAGTTTTGGAATCCCGTACTACATTCCAAAAACTGTATGCTATACTCGAGTCCGAAAGGGACATAACCATTCAGATTGTATAAATCTAATGGCGGTCAACAGGCTCAAACCACCCAGAAACCTGCGCATCGAGTTCAAACCGTCCCCACGGCAGTATGAACTCTGGAAACTGTTGCAACCGAACTATTGTCCCCATTGTGGCGGGGAGATCGAGCAAATCCTTATCGGCTATGACCAGCAAGGCAACCCTCAGTACAGGCCCCAATGCAGGCATTGCAAGTCGCAGAACCTGCCGCAGCTGATACTGGGAGGCGGAGCGGCCGGCGGCGGAAAATCGTATATCGGCAGCGTTTGGCTGGTGTCTTCATGTATCCGGTTCGAGAATATCCGTGCGGTGGTGGCCCGTAAGACACTCAAGTCGTTGAAGGAATCGACATGGAATACCATCAAGTCGATTCTGAAGGATTGGGGACTGAAAGAGGATACAAACTACAAGATAAACAACCTCGAAGGCACGCTCACATTCTGGAATGACTCGGTCATCATCATGAAGGAGATGGCGGATATCCCCAGCGACCCCAACTTCGAGCGTTTCGGCTCTTCGGAATACACCATCGCCATGGTGGACGAGGTGTCGGAAATCTCGGAACGGGCCGTCGAAGTGCTGTTCTCCCGTCTCCGCTGGAGAACCCATGAGACATTCAAGACTCCGAGAATGCTGCTCACCACCAATCCGACGATTAACTGGGTGCGTTCCCGCTTCGTGCAGGACGAAAACGGAGACAAGGTCATCTGCCGCGAGGGTGAAGCGTATATACCTTTTTCCGTGTTTGACAACCCGAATATCGCTTTCCGTCAGGTGTACGAGGCGGCCCTGAACAAGATCCGGGATCAGGCGACAAAGGAACGCCTGCTCTATGGCAACTGGGATTTCGTGGAAGCCAACGATATGGCGATTTATAACAGTTTCGACGGCTCCCGGCATCTCGTTACCGGACTGAAAGAAAAAGCATACGATCCGACCAAGCCGCTCATCACGGTGTGGGACTTCAATGTTGCCCCCCAAATGTCGGTGCTCTCCGCACAAATAGACTATGAAAACAGGAAGGTCTATATACTGGAAGAGATACTCGGCAAGCCGGAGGAAAAGGAGAACAACACACCTGCGTTGGCACGGAAAGTACGCTTAAAACTTTACCGGGACAAGCATATCGGCGGAGTGGATGTGACCGGTGACCCTTCCGGGTTACAACGCTCCACCACCAACGAGGACGGCATCAACAACTATACCATCATCACGGACACTTTCGGCAGAGGAATCCTGCGACCGAAGGTAAAGCTGTTACGCAAGCAGCCTCCGCAGGCTACACGGTGCGAGTTCGTCAACGAGGTATTCGGGGGCTATGAAGGCTGGGAGATACAAATCGATATCAAATGTCGCAAACTTACCCAGGATCTGATTTACCAGCTTCGTAACGAGGACGGTACCAAGAGCAAACAGAAGACCACCGACCCGAAAACCGGTGTCAAATATGAACGGTACGGGCACTTGTCCGACTGCCTTGACTACCTGCTCTGTTACTACCTGCGCGACAGCTGGTACAAGTTCAAGAGCGGAGGCGACGGGAACGGGTATGTGGTCTCCACATCGGTAATTCAGGAAGGATTTTCATACTAATAACGGAACAAGGATATGTACAGACGGTTTCTCAATAATGACGACTATCTTGGGATAATTACTCCGGAAGCACTAGCACAACTCACGCGGGGCAATGATGCACGATTCATCCAGGCGGAAGAATCGGCGGAGATGAGCATTGTGGAATATTTGTCGGAGAACTACGAGATTGAAAAGGAACTTGCAAAAGGAAAATATATCGCCGAATACGACCGTCGAATTACCTATCCCGTGGGTGTGCATGTCTATTTCGAGGGACAAATCCATGAGGTGACACGCTCCGTCAGCGGCTATCGCAAGCCGGCAACGGCAATCTATTGGGAAGAGTGTTCCGATATCCACGTCGATGCGGGACAAGTTGTAAATTATTCCCAGTTCAACACCTATTATCCGGGTGATAAAGTAAACTACAACGGTGTTGTCTATATTTGCCTTGCCGAAAACGGGTACAAGTTCGATGATATCCGTATCCCGATGGTCGGCGGTTGGATCGAGACGGAAGTCACGTTATGGCAGCCTGTCGAGTATCCTCTGTGGTCAGTCGTTGAATATGAAGGGGCGTTCTATACTTTGATGACGCTTGACTGTTTCGATTGCAATCTTGACCCTATGGTGTCCGACTGTTGGGGAGCCATAGCCGATTACGATTCATCATACAATGCCTACGAATTGTCGGAACACGAATATGTAGTTTATGACGGACGGGTATTTTACCCGGAAACGGATGTGAACGCGGACACGCCGCAAGTCGGTCTAAACCTATCATTACACGATCCACGAAACTACAACCTCAAGAAGCATATGGTTCGATTGGCTATCTACGAGCTCACGAAACTCATTGCCCCGAATAATGTCAGTGTTGTCCGTATGCGCGATTACGAGGATAGCATGAAATGGCTTAATGATGCCGCCAAATTGCGACTTAATCCACAAATCCCCCGTAAAGTCGATGACACGAAAAAGCCGGTTACCGATTGGCAACTGGCTACTTTCCAAACAGATTATGACCCGTATCGAAACCCGTGGCTGACCTAAATAACAGTAAATACCGCTACCGGATTTGTTGTCGTAGTCTTTACCATGAACAAGAAACGAAATTACTGCTTGTTTGTTAGTTCCGTTTCCACAAGAGCCCCCCTGATCGGGTGGCAAGTTCCTTGTAATATGCCGCCAAAAGAAGATATAAATTTGGCCTTTTAGAATAATCCAATCTGCTATATTCCTTACTGCCTTTGCGGTATTTAATGATCTCAAGACATTGAATAATTACTTACTTGTTTTTGTGCCCGTTGGATTTAGGTTTGAATAAGGCATGAAGTCTTATCACGCACACCAACAATGTTTCATAATCAACATGAAAGTAGAGGCGTTCATCTTTCAGACTACATTGAAAGTGAATCCGATAGCGGCATGAAACGGTTCTCCCTACAGGACGGGCAGATGAGCAACTGCATGCTCTCTGCCCGTTTTCTATGGTACAAGGCAATTATAATAAAGCCATTTTTATTTTTCCCTGAAAAAAGTGTCGGTTATTTCATTGCAGAACAAAACATTTTTCTAATTTTGTATTTGAAGAAGTATTCACTCTAATAAACTGATATGTATGACAATGGATACATTGTAAAATGTCGCTCGATTTTAACAAATGATATTTGTTTGAGCGAAGCTTCGCATAAAGCGGACGTTTTTCTTGTGTGCATTAGCTTCGCCAACTGGCAGGGGCTGCATATAGACAAAGATACCGTTGAGCCAGACGAACTGGCCCGTGCCTTCATGGATTATCTTGATTGTGAATGCACCTATTTCCCATCCATGAGTGACGATGACCCTATCATGTCAGCCTATACCTATGCCCAACGGCTCGGCGTACGGGAAGGCTTCATCCCCGTTCTGGTCAATGTCGATGAAGGTTTGTGGGAAAACATAATCGGGAACTCGGATCCTGACAGCGAAAGCTCGGATGATTACACATTCAACCGGGAAAAAGTCAATGAATTCCGCAGAAGGCTGCTTGAGGCTCCTGTCATGGACGGGAAATCCATCCTTGACAAGCTGACCGGGCAGGACAACGATGATATTGATGAAGAGCCTGAAGGCGGATTCGACAACAACCGTTATTCGAGCTACTGGAATACCGATACGAACATGACGCATCCGCTGATCCTTGCCCGTATTCCGGTCACGGAGCCGTGGAAAATATTCGCGTACCTGCCATTCGGCAACTGGAACGACTGTCCTGCAAACCCCGAACTGATGGCCATCTCAAAGTATTGGTACGAGGAATACGGTGCTGTTCCGGGAACCTTTACCAGCGACCAGCTGGAGTATGAACTTCCAGCTCCCGTTCCGGAAGACAGAGCAATGGAAGCCGCAATACAGCAATATGCTTTCTGTCCGGATATGGACCAGAGCTGTGACGGCATAGGCAGTCTTGCCGACACGTTGCGTCAATCCAGAATATGGTATTTCTGGTGGGATTAACCGATTCTTTCACATTCAAAAGCATTTCAATATGAATCAAGTATTTCAACAAGACCTAAATACAAAGGAACTGCAGCCCGGAGGACCTTTACTTATAAACCTTCTGTTCAAGGAACCGGTTGAATTGCCGGATACGCAGAGGGTGGCTGATGTATGCCGGAAGCATTTCGGCAATGTAGAATGCCGCGAAGGTGATGACAAGTCTGTCTTCATCACAGCTTTGGACCACATGGTGGAGTTTGAGGACGGGAAAGCACCCGTGCAGTTCCTGATGACTTCGTGCATGGACTTTGACGGAAAGACCGTGGACGACTTCACCCGGAGCCAGATGTGGGACTGCCAGGAAAGCCGTGACCGTATCCTTGAGGAATGCCGGTACAGTATGCTCGCTACGGACTTCCTTGCCCGCGGCCTGTCTTCTCTGGAACGTGCCAATCTGGAAATGGACTACCTTGAAGTGCTCGCCGAACTGTTCCTGTCCTGCGAAGCGTTCTTCTTCAGCGGCAGCGGGAAACTGTTCGAGGCGGAGGAAATCCGCGGCAATCAGATAGAAGGTCCTGACCGGTTCATCCGCTATGCCGTAAACGTCCGTTTCTTCACGATTCAGGGTTCCGACGACATGCTGGTCGATACACTCGGGATGAACACGCTGTTCCTGCCTGACCTGCAGTACCACTTCCGCGGACTTGATCCGAACTGGATAGTGAACCATGCCTACAACGTGGCTTCCTATCTGCTTACAAGCGGCAACGAAATAGATTCGGGAGAAACCATCGATGGAATCAAAGACGGTGATATGGACCGCAGCATCCAGTGGAAATGCCAATACGAAGACGCGCTGATACAGCCCAAGCGTCCCGTACTTGACATCAACACGGGAGAATATGCAGCCGGGAACAGGGAATGATTTACCAATGACCAATTAACTTGTTGCGTATGCCATTGAACTTGACAGAAGAACAGATATTGCAGCTCGCTCCCGACGACTCATCTGTAAAGGCCGGCAAAGGACTTGCGACCTTGAGCAAATGGGTACTGAAGGAATGCAGCGGACGTGCCGTCTGGGGTCATTGCCAGGGAAGCGGAAAGAATCCCTACCAGACGGTGATAGACTTGAATGACATTGCGTTCAAGTGTTCCTGCCCGAGCCGCAAATTCCCGTGCAAGCATGGGCTTGGCCTGCTGTTGCTGTACGCCCGCCAGCCTGACCAGTTCACGCAGGCGGAAGAGCCGGAATGGGTGACGGCGTGGCTTGCCAAAAGAACGGAGAAGGCCGAAAAGAAGGAGCAGAAAGCCAAAAGCGAAACCCCTGTGGATGAAGCGGCTCAGGCCAAGAGGCAGGAGAAGCGGCACCAGAAGGTACTGGGAGGCATATCCGACCTTGAGGTATGGATGAAGGACCTGGTGCGCAACGGATTCCTGAATGTTCCGGAACGTGCCTATACCCTGTTTGACAACATGGCCCGGAGGATGGTGGATGCCCAGGCACCGGGACTTGCGGGGAGACTGAGAGCCATGGAGGCTATAGACTTCGACTCGGAAAGCTGGAAATCCGACCTGACGGAAAGCATGGGCAGGCTGTACCTGCTCATGCAGAGCTACAGAAACATGGACGGCCTTCCCGAAGAATGGAAGGACGAGATACGCACGCAGATCGGATATCCCCAGTCCAAGGACAACGTCCTTGCCGGAGAGCCGGTGGCGGACAGCTGGCTCGTGCTTCACAAGCAGTCCCGTAAAGTCAACGATATCAATACCGACATCTACTGGTTTTACGGAAAGGAAAGCAGACTTTTCGCCAGATACCTGAGTTTTGCCGTTGCCGGTACCTTTTCCACCGAGAACTGGATTCCGGGCAGTGCCTATAAAGGGGCGCTATGCTTTTACAACGGCACGGGTACATGCCGGCGTGCATTGTTCCGGGAGTCCGTACTCGCGGAAGAAAACTTTGTGCCGGCGTGCAGCCCTAACCTGAAGCAGGCTGCCGCGGTGTACCGCACGGCCATGCTGACGAATCCGTTTTTCGAGGACGTCCCCCTGCTTGTGGATGACGTGAGGGTTGCCCGTAACGGGAAAGACGACACGCTGCTGGAC
>ENA-OYXX01001190-OYXX01001190.1-human-gut-metagenome-genome-assembly--contig:-NODE-1190-length-10358-cov-5.521499_pt1 | contig 10358 bp, 11 predicted proteins | sample MGYA00243976_ERZ653434 | MGnify/ENA primary metagenome ERZ653434 (study PRJEB26926, sample SAMN06165112) | human gut metagenome | biome: ENVO:00009003; feature: ENVO:2100002; material: ENVO:00002003...
CACGTAAGGAGTCGTCGGCAGCGTCAGATGTGTATAAGAGACAGTTCTAAATGATTCGATATAAATATAAATCAATTCCATATATTCCCTCTACCTTTCCAATCATTGACGTTCGTTATGTGTTTTCCATATTTTCATGAAGCTGATCCGCCAAGTCTCTAAGCTCTGTTTCCCAATCAAGCAGCTGCTCGGAATATGCCAATACCTCAGACATAGGACTGTCATCGGACAGCCCTCTTTTCATAGTCAGAGCCTTTTCTTTCAGCTCATTGAAACGAACATTGTACTTTTCAAGAGCTTCGGGACAACGCTTGAGCTTGCGTTTCTGATTATTGGTATTGTTGTAAAATGTGGTGTAAATATTTTGGACATCACTCTCGGCGTTCTTTATGCGGTTTTCCTTTGTCCATTCACGCTTGTGAACATTTCGGCATTCTCGGCTGCAAAAATCGGAATTATTGGTCTTATCCTTGATGATGAGCTTACCGCAGACGGGACAATTTGCAACTATACGGTTAGCCTGCTTGAGCATATCAACATAAATGCGGAGAACGGCGAGAAACGAATCATCGGCAACATAAGCAGTTTGCCAAGTCCCGTTAAGGTGTGTGTAATAGATATGTACCGTAAGATCGGTAGGCGAAGCATTTATCTGTTCCGGTATGTTCCAATAACGGACATTACTTTCGGGAACAGTAGGCAGATTGCGAAACGGCAGAAGCATATCGGATACACAAGTATTAAACTGCTCCGCAAATCGTGCGGCAGACTTTTTCATTGATGAAACAAAAACGTGCCATTCGGAATTCAGTGTACTGTGATTGTATCGGTAGTTCGTCAGAATAAAGAAAATCATAAAATTCAGAAGCATATTGCCCTTGTTGGAGCTGTCGTACAGTTCTGCAAGGGCATTTATATATTCTCCCGCAGATTTGTTTCCTTGCCCGTCGCTGATAATGCCGCATAAGCCATTGGAACATTCGGCAAGTGTTTGCATTTTATCATCAGCTTCCGATTGAGCAAGTTCATTCATTTCATCAACAAGGCTTCCGAGCTTACGGGTACGAATTTCAATTTCGGGATTTTCTATACCGAGAGTGAAATATGCTTTCAGTCTGTCAGGACTTCCAATAGCAATTATCTCACGTTCGCTGGGAATATCAAAGTTGATTCCGATAGAAGCGGTCTTGTTTTCTCCTGATATGTTCTTTATGTTCAATATGTGACCTCCAAATTGTTGATTGTGTGTTAATTTGTCATATTGGTTAAATTATACAATGATAAGCCTTTTTTGTCAAGCAAGACAGACAAAATCAATCAGAATCAAAGTGATTGACCTGCCATTCACATTCGATTGATGCCCAATTACACAACAAATTCCGTACAAATGCGAAAATTGATGATATAATGTCGATAACGAAAATCGCAAAGGAGGTGAAAACCAATGGAGAACAGAAAGAACAGTGCTCCCGAAATCCTATCCGCAAAGGACTTGCAGGATATGGGATTCTCCCGTTCAATGTCATACGCACTGTTCAACAGAGCCGATGTTCCCGTTATACACATCGGCAAGCGCAAGTTTATTAGACGTGAAAAATTTCTTGAATGGCTTGCGGAGCAGGAGAGAAGCAATGAAAATTAACCCCTAAAAAATTATTTCAAAGGAGAAGAAGCGAATGATAAAATTCAATGACACTTTCATCATCGGAATCGACCACGGCTACGGAAATCTCAAAACCGCAAACACAGTGACCTCATCGGGCGTAAAGGTGTATGATTATGAGCCCCCCTTCAAGAAGGACGTGCTGGAATATGACGGAAAGTACATCTGCATCGGAGAAAATCACAAGTCTTTCACCGCTGACAAGACCACCGATATGGATAACTACTACCTTACACTTTACGGTATCGCACAGGAATTATCCCTTGCAGGAATTACAGAAAGCCACGTTCATCTGGCAGTGGGACTTCCGCTTATGTGGTATTCGGAGCAGCGTGAGAGCTTTGCAGAGTATCTCAGGCAGAATGAATATGTTGAGTTTGGTTACAACGGTAAACAGTACAGAATTCATATTGACAGCGTTTCCGTCTATCCGCAGGGATATTGTGCGGTTTATGACAAGCTCAGAAATATGGACGGAGTAAATATGATCGCAGATATCGGGAACGGCACTATGAACATTTTGAAGGTCATTGACCATAAGTGCATCATCGACAGCTGCCGTACCGAAAAGCTGGGAGTTGAGAAGTGTGTTTTCAGAATACGCAATGCCGTTATGAATAAATTTCACGAATGTATTGACGAGAGCATCATTACAAAGTTTTTCAGAAACGAAGAGCAGGAGCTCCCCGAAGAATACAGAAAGGTCATGGAGAGTTGCACCACAGAATACTGCAAGGACATTCTAACCGCCCTTTACAACAACGAGTACAATTCAAAGTTTATGAAATTGTATGTGGTAGGCGGCGGAGCAGTTGTTATGAGCAATCACAATACCAATACACCCAACACAACGTTCATTACAGATATTTGTGCGAATGCAAAGGGATATGAATTTCAGGCAAAGAGAAATCTGAGGAAGTGTGCAGATGGTAAAGACAACAAATCTCAGGCTTAATCTAGACAAACCCGACCACCGAAAGGCGTATGAAATTTTGCAGAACTCCGACAAGAGCTATTCAAAAACGATAGTTGCCGCACTTCTCTCATTTTTCGAAAACGAAGAAAATCGCAAACACCTATTTGACGGTATCAGAGAAATTGTCAGAGAGGAGATAAATGCAGTTTTTGAAAATGTGGATATTGTGCAGGAGAGCGTTTCCGCAGATTTATCAGATTCGGAAAATGCTCCCGAAAGCGAAAATGCGAAAACCGATAATTCCGAAAATACCGCAGATGTAGATTATGATGAAAATGAAGATTACGTCGATGACGATTTTCTGAATATGTGAGATTTTTCGCAGTTGGTATAACTTTTTCCCGAGTTGTATGACTTCAATATCCCGATGTTTTGATATAAGCATTAAAAACAGGCTGAAATGGAGCTGAAAATTTGGTATCGGAACAAATGATAATTGAAGTCAATCGGAATGTGGTGCTGATATGGGGCAGAAATGAAGATGAAAATTTGGTATGAATTATGCCCCATATTAACGTTGAAAACGTAAGCAGTGCCAATTTTCAAATGTTTTGGAGCTGATAATCGAAACAGTAAAGTGGTATAAGCTTCAAAAAGGACGGTGAAATATGAGAATCAGCGAGTTTTGCAAAAAATTCAATGTTACCCATCAGGCGGTACATGACAAAATGAAAAATCATGCTGCAGAGCTGGAGGGGCATATCACGAAAGACGAGAGAAATGTACTTAACCTCGATCCCTTTGCAGTGGAGCTTCTGAAACCCAGGCGTGCGACCTACAAGGCTCTGGAAGAACGTAATTCTTATCTGGAAAATATCTATAAAGAAACAGTTTCGGAGAATGAGCAGCTTCGGGAAGAATGTGATAAATTGGCTTCAAAAGAAGCCGATTACGATGCCGTTATTGAGTTCATGAGCAAGCAGGTCAAGGAATATGCGGACGAAAATGCCAATCTAAAAAATCAAAATGCAGAGTATCAGAGTAAACTGTACGAAGCAAATAGGCTTAAAAGACAGTATGAAACAAAATGCAGTGAGGAAAACGAAGCACACGAATCGGAAATTGCACGGTTGACTGCTGAGGTTGAAAAGCTGAATGAAAGGATCAAGTGTTCCAACGACAAAAATAATGAACAGTGGAAAAAGCTGCAGGAAAACAGAGTGGAGATCTCTAACCTTAATATGGACGTTGCCAAGAGAGATGATGAGTTAGTAATGCTTCGTAAAGAAATTGAGGATCTGAAAGCTAAACTTCAGAAATTTGAGGATAAGCAGTCTGGAAAACAGGACGCATCGAAACAGAACAGCACGAAAAAGTCCTTATTCGGACGTAAAAAATAACATATCTGCAAGGCTTGCAAATATGTGCAGGTCGCTTGCGGATAATCGGGAGAACGGCATGATTTTTACGGAGGAGGTGGCTGCTATGATTTAGCAAGCATAGAATTTGTGTACCCAAATTCAGACGGCTACCGCCGTCGAAATGCCCGGTCGGGCATTGGATATAGAATAACCATATAAAGGGGAGGTATTATGAATAGAACTACAATTATGAAATTCCGAGCGACAGAGGAAGAAGCGGCTGAGATCAGACGCAAAGCCGCTGCCGCAGGAATGACCGTCAGCAGATTTTTGAGGACTTCTGCCGTAAACGGTCAGGTGGTGCTTTACAACACCGCAGACCTTTTCGGGCTTCGTTCCGAACTCAGGCGCATCGGGAACAACATCAATCAAATCGCAATGGTGGTTAACTCAAATAGGGCGGTTTATCAGAGTGATGTCAGAGAGCTGAAAAAGCAGTTTTCAGAATTGAGCGAAAAACTCAACGAGCATCTGAAACCACTGTCATACGAGGTGCTGTGATTTGGCTTATGTCAAGCATACTGCAATTCATACAACTCCGAAAGCTCACTTGAAATATATTCTCAATCCCGACAAAAATGAAAAGATGAAATATGTCACGGGCATCTGCTGCGGCGATGACCTTGAAACTGCTTATGACAATTTCAAGGAGATTTTTGAAAAGTACAATTCCGAAAAATTTGATGATTGCGAATTATCAAAGAAAAGCGGAAAGCGGCATATCCGTATTCACTCATACACGCAGTCTTTCGATTCAAGCGTTTCTCACGAAGAAGCACATCGGATAGGAGTGGAATGGGCGAAAAAGGTATTCGGAGTAAACAGACCGATAATTGTCAGCACTCACGTTAATACAAATTGCGTACATAACCATATTGCCGTTTGTCCGTATGACCTTGACGGGATCCGTTGGCACGGCAATTACAAAACCTTGCAGTTCGTCAGAAAGCGTTCCGATGAAATTTGCCTTGAACATAATCTTGACATTATCAGAAATCCGAGAAAGAAAAGCACTATCAGCTACAAGGAACACGATGCCCGTAAGAAAGGTTATTCGTGGAAGGTCAAGATGGCAGATACCATTGACAGGCTTATCCACAGTGATGATGTTATGGATATTTATTCGCTTATCGAAAAAATGAAAGAGTGTGGTTACACCTTTACCAACGAAAGTCGAATGATCGCAAAACCGAAAGGTGTGAAATACGGCTGTTGTATTTCAAAGCTGGGATTCGGGTATTCATATCAAATGTTAATTCAGAGGATAAACAACAAGCAGAATGAATTTGTGGGAAGAAAGATAAGTGCGTTCATCGGTTTTCAGGTTGAAATTGCTGTCGGGCTTCGTGAACGTCAGTTTGACATATATCGTTCTCAGTCGGTGCATATGCCGACTTATGCGGAGGTGAAAAAATCTTTTGAGGTGCTGAACTTTATACACAGCAATCACATTCATTCTCTTGATGATATGAAGTCCTGTCTTTCGGCGGCAAATCGTAAAGAGAACTTTGCTATGCACAGATATTTCAGTCTTGCAAATAAAAAGGAACAGCTCAAAACGCTGGAATATTTGGGAGATGAATATGCCCGTCTGCTGAAAACTGAAAACAGAGATGAAGCACAGCAGAAGCGGTTGGAGAAACTGCATTGGCAGCTTATGATAAGCGGAGGTATCAGCGGTTGGGATACTCATATGGATAACTGGCTGCCGAAGTTAAAGGACAAGCTTTGTAATGAACTCCGACAGCTTGACAGTCTTGCCGCAGAAATGGGCAGGGCATCAAAAGAGCGTACAAATGCGGAAATGTCGTTTGCGTATCTGGAGGATTTTCTTAAATCCGATTATGACAGGATTCGGGAACAGGAACAGCTCCGTATTCAGATCGAGAACTATCACAACGGACTTGAACCGCAGGAAGATGGTACATATAAAGCAGAGCCTGAACTCACAGCGGAGAGAAATGCGGAGTTTGAGTATATGGATATGCGTGAGGAACAGCGCAGGAGAGCAGAGGAACAGCGGTGGAGAGATGAGCGGCAGAGAGAAATGAGGAACAGGAGTCGCAGCGGTTATTGTCGGTGATGAATGTTCCAAATCAAAAAACGAACAAAAGAAATTTCCAAAGGAAAGGAGCATTTTTGCTTATGAAAGAAAGAATAATCGAGCGTACCGTTAACGGTATCAAGGTGACATCTCACATTCCCGAAGATGTGAGCGAGAGCTTTAAGCAGAATAAGATCAATCAGATATATGATATTCTTGTTGCTGCCGATAAAAGAATTGATAAATCGGACAAGTCCGAATCTGAAAAAACAGCATAAATAAATTTGCAAACATCACTTTAAAGTGTTGGAATTCAGAGGCGGATATGTTATAATAGATATAACGTAAAATCGCCTCTGAATTTATATAAAACGTTTCGGAGGTAATTTAAAATGAATAAGTATATAGCTATTTATGTTCGCCGTTCTGTCAGTGATAAGGAAAAAGGAAACAACTCACTTTCCATTCCTGCTCAGATAGCGGACTGTATCAAATTCGTAGGGGAGGATGCTTTTTACAAGGTTTACGAGGAAGATGGAAAATCGGGCAAGGACATAAAGCACAGACCTGCATTCAGGCAGATGTTTGAGGACTGCCGAGAGGGACTTGTTTCCAAAATCGTGGTTAAGAAATACGACCGTTTCAGCAGAAATATGCGTGAATATCTGAACATTACCGATGAGCTTGACAAGCTGGGAGTAAGTGTTGTTTCCCTTTGCGAGCCGTTCAATACAGATACCAAAGAGGGCAGAATGATGCGAAACAATCTTCTGAACTTTGCGGAATTTGAGCGTGAAGCGATAGCGGCGAGAGTTAAGGACAGCTACGATACCAAAGCACAGGAAACAGGCTTTTATCAGGGTGGAGTTGTGTATTTCGGCTATCAGAGTTCAAGGCAGACCATAAAGGGAAAGACAGGCTCCGTACTTGTTCCTTACGATTCCGCTGTTACCGTCAGGACAATGTATGACGTTTATGCAAATCCCGAAGCATCGCTCCGAGATGTTATTCTGTATATAAACGAGAACAATCTCCCGATGGAAGCTCCGAAAGGGGACGGCACAGTTACAAGGGGCTTTGATGCACCGAATATCGCTGCCGTACTGAAAAATCCGCTTTACGTCAGGGCAGATAAGAATGTATATGAATATCTGCTGAAAAACAATTACCGCATAATTGATGATGTGGACGCATTTGACGGAAAGCACGGACTGTTCTGGCACAATTACAGGAGCAAGACCGACAGATATGTCAAGGTCGGCTATCACGAGGGACTTGTTGATGCGGACGTGTGGCTTGCGGTACAGGATAAGTTTTCACATCATCATATTCCTTTAAGAAAGGGAAAGGTTCTACGTTCATGGCTGTCGGGTCTGCTCAGGTGCGGTCATTGCGACCACGCCGTAAAGGTCGATTATACATACAATCCAAAATCGGGCAGCAGCTGGCGGTATTTTACCTGCAGCGGATACAACAGCGTTCGTGGGTGTAGGTCATCGGGTATCAAGATGAATGTCAATCAGGTCGAGGAGCTGGTGTACAGCGATATGAAAGAGCATATTGAGGCTTTTGAGATAGCACGAAAGATTGATAAAAAGCCCTCAACCGAGGTTGATAAAATTCATTCAGAGATACTGAAAATTGAAGCGGAAACCTCAAAGCTTATGGAAAAGCTTGCCGATGCCGACGAGGTGCTTTTCGGATATATTCAGGATAGAATAGGAAAGCTTCACAGCTCAAAGAATGAGCTTGAGAAAAAGCTGATGCTTGTTGACAGGCGTGTTAAGAAAATTGATACGAAACCGCTTCTTGATCCGCTCAACAGGTGGGATACGCTTACAGTCGAGGAGAAAAATAGTCTTGCCCGAATGATGATCGATAAGATTTATATATCTGTGGAAAAGGGTGTAATCATACACTATTATTTTTAAGATTTTTTAGGCTCTCTTGTTTTGTTGGGCAATCCCTTGATTAAAAAGGAAATGGAGCTTCAGGCACTCATAAAAGATCTGAAAATGGAAAAATCACGATATTCCGAGCATATCTATGAATTGCAGGATAATATCCGTGTGAAAATACCCGAAAAGCTTCGTACCAATGAGCTTGTTATTGAGCATCTCCAAAAAGATATGGATGCTGCAAACAAGGCTCCGAAGTTTGTTGACATAGACGGCAAGGAGACACACCCTGTCACAATTATGGGTACAGTGTATAATGACCGCAAGGAAGCAGGCACGAAGCTGAAATCGGTCATTTCTGCCAATGCTGCAAGGATAGCGGAGGGGAAGATGTTTGATGTGGGAGAATACAGAGGTTTCAAGCTGTCGGTATTCTTTGATGCTCTCTCAAAGCACGTTAAGGCTTGCCTTGACGGTGAAAAGCATCATTACTGCGACCTTAATCCCGAAACCGACACAGGCAATCTTATCCGACTGGATAATTGTATCAACAACATACAAAAAAGCATTGAAGATCTCAAAAGTTCAAATGAAACTATGAGGTCAGAGCTTAAACAAATGGAGGCTGATGTGGACAAGCCGTTCTCAAAGGCGGAAGAGTTGCTGAAAGCAGAAACCGAAATAGAGGAGGTTCATCTCCAGCTGACGAAATTTGAAATGACAGATGATACGCTGCAAAAGGAAGTTTTTGAACATCTTGCCGATATGTTTCCGCAGGTGCTTGAGGGTGACAGTGAATATATGAAATTCAGCGTAAATGGCGGAGAGGATCTTCATGTGGAAATGAATGGCGATGTTCTTACCATTTGTCAGACCTATGAGCAGAACGGGGACCTTATGTACGATCCGAGAATTGACCTCAAGGTTGATTATGACAATCAGAAGGTGATTCCCTTAAACTATGAAAACAGCGGAATGGGGGTATATGAGGAGTTCGGCTCTGAATTAACACCCGAAACCGCAAAGCAGATGAATGATGTACTTGATTTTATGGACAGCACTATGCTTGAAAATATTGAAGCTATGGGTTATGAGCCTATGGAAATAGAAGCTGACAGGGATAGGAATGTCCGTGAAAATGATATGAGCAGATAGCAATAGAATATTTTTATGGCGGTCGCTATATGGTGACCGCTTTTCTGTGAAATTTGTTTTTCCTACTGTCAAATAAATTACAGATGTTGGATTTTTTGCCATAAATATTAAAGAAACGCACGATTAATATTGAAATGCAGTTCGATATAGTGATAATATCTAATTATAAACTTGACAGATGTAAAAAAATGTGATATAATGGCTATGATTAAACAGTTTGTTCATAATTGAGTGTATTGAGGTGGTTTTTATGGCACACTTTATAATAGATAATGCAACTATATATAATCCTGTTAATACTGTACCTGAGCCTGAAGATGGAAACTATAATGAGATTGATGGCTTTTGGGTTACTGGTTCAAGTAATATTCTTGTTTCTGAGAATGGATTTAATAATCTAACTACCAAAAAGGCAGATTGTGAAACAGGTGAGGATCAGAAAGGTGAATGAAATAAATTACTTAATCATTTCCAGCACATTGGATTTTTCTACCGATTATGTTACAGCTGAAATGAAAGATAGAAAATTGAAATATTTGCGAATAAATAGAGATAAATTTAGTAATTATGTTTTTAAGTATTCTGCAGGGCAGCTCTACATAAAAATTCAAGATAACGAATACATAATTAATCATGATTCGTTGAAATCAGTATTTTTTAGAGCACCTGTTTTCATACGATCAAATAAGTCTTATACTGTTGAAGAACAATTGTATAGAAGCCAATGGAGTTCGTTTATACGTAATTTAACTGTTTTTTCAGATTCAAAATGGTTAAATCATCCTATGTATACTTATCAGGCTGAAAACAAACTTTTTCAATTAGAAACCGCCGAATCTGTTGGATTGAATATTCCGAAAACAATTATAACCAATAGTGAAAACGGTTTGCAGGATGATAAAGTCTATGTTGTTAAGGCTTTGGATACACCACTATTTCATGATAGTGTAAATGGATATGACAGTTTTACATATTCTACTGTTGTAAATGGAAGAGATATAAAAAAATCAACTCTTTCGGAAGCACCTGTTATTATTCAAGAATATCTTACTAATAAAACAGACATAAGAGTGACCATTGTTGGAGAAAAAGTGTTTCCAATTTCAATTATGCGAAATCAACAAGGAATTGCTGGAGATTGGAGAAAGACCAAAAAGGTTGAATTACAGTACACGCCAATTTTAATTCCAAAGAGTATAGAGAACGGTTTATTGTTATTCTGTCTCTTATACACATCTCCGAGCCCACGAGACCGTACTAG
>ENA-OYXX01001191-OYXX01001191.1-human-gut-metagenome-genome-assembly--contig:-NODE-1191-length-10358-cov-5.352130_pt1 | contig 10358 bp, 9 predicted proteins | sample MGYA00243976_ERZ653434 | MGnify/ENA primary metagenome ERZ653434 (study PRJEB26926, sample SAMN06165112) | human gut metagenome | biome: ENVO:00009003; feature: ENVO:2100002; material: ENVO:00002003...
GTAGCGGACGTCATGCAGATGTCCGCTACCGTGCCGATGGCCGCCAGCGTGCAGTACCGGGCAAAGAGAGGCTCCTCCCGGTCCGGCCCGCCCAGGGCCAGCACCAGCTTCAGCGCCACGCCGCAGCCGGCCAGATGCTTGAAGGGATAGCCGCAGTCCGCCCGGTGGGGGTCCACCACGGCCACGGCCCGGGGCAGGACCTCCCGGCACTCGTGGTGGTCGGTGATGACCACGTCCAGCCCCAGTGAGTTGGCGTAGTCCACCTCCTCCACACCGGTGATGCCGCAGTCCACCGTTACCAGCAGGCGCACGCCCTGGTCGAAAAGGCCCTTGATGGCGTCACGGCTGAGACCGTAGCCGTCCTCGATGCGCCGGGGAATGTAGTGCACCACGTCGGCGCCCCGGCTCTTGAGATAGTCTACCAGAATACAGGTGGCGGTAATGCCGTCCACATCATAGTCGCCGAACACGGCGATCCTCTCGCCGCCCGCGATCGCCTGCTGCACACGCGCCGCGGCCTTGTCCATGTCCCGCATCAGGAAGGGACTGATGGTCAGCTTGTCCTCACGCTCCAGAAAGGCGGCGGCCTGCTCCGGCGTTTCGATGCCGCGCGCGGAGAGCACGGCGGCCACCAGATAGGGATAGCCGGCCGCGCGCAGACATGCCTGCGCCTCCGGCTTTTCCGGCGCGATATGCCACTTGCTGAACCGCACGGCGGTCACCTTCCTCTCTGCATGATAAATGGAACTTTCATCCCATGATAACATTACTAATACTTTATTATATCAACATCGTGCGGAAAGGTAAAGAAAAAATTTCTTTTCCGCACCTGTTCGGAAAAGAAAACAACAGCTTGCAATCCGCGGCCATATGGTCTATGATGGATACAATACAGACAGAATCGAGGAACTGCTCATGCGCCCTGACGGAAAGCGAGTAAAGGACCTGCCCCCCATCGTGGCAGCTATTCCCTACATCATGCCCAAGCGGTACGATGCCTGGAACACCATCACCGAAAACATCGACGAGGAGGGCATCAAGGCCTATATCCGCGAAAAACGGCGCGCTGGGATCCGCATCAACCACATGGCGGTGATCATCGCCGCCTATTACAAGGCCTATCAGACCAACCCCAAGCTCAACTGGTTTGTGGTCAACAGTCATCTCTATGAGCGCAACCATTTCTGCGTCTCCTTTGTCATCCTGAAAAAGCGGGCCGACGGCAGCCCGGATGAGACGACGCTGAAGATCTATCTGGAGCCCAAGGACACTATTTTCACCATCAACCAGAAGATCGCCGATGCCATCGCCGCCAACAGCCAGACGGAGCAGAAGAACAGTACCGACAAGTTCGCCAAGATGATGTTCTCCATCCCCGGCCTGCCCAAGTTCGTGATCTGGCTGGCCTACCATCTGGACAAGCATGGCCTGCTGCCCCGGAAGATCATCGACCTGAGCCCCTTCCACACCAGTATGTTCATCACCAACCTGGCTTCTATCAAGACCAGCTACATCCACCACCACTGCTATGAATTCGGCACCACCAGCGTGTTCGTCTGCATGGGCAAGCCGGTGCCTAACTACATGAACGGTGACCTGACCAAGAAGATGATGCCTTTGGGCATCGTTATGGACGAGCGTATCTGTACCGGTTATGAGTACGCCGCCTTCTGTCACGACTTCCGCAGGTGCCTGCGGGACCTGACCTGTCTGGAGACGCCCTTCGACGGCAGCGCCCCGGCTGAGATGCCGCAGGCAGAGGAAGCGGCTCCCGCCGAAGCGTGAATACAACAAGCCCCGGAGCGATGCCCCGGGGCTTGTTCTCTGCATATTACCAGTTGTCCTCGCCAAAGGGGTCGTGGGGACGGAACTGATCGTCATCCTCCGGCCGCGGCGGGAAGAAGCCTACGCCCTTGATCTTTTTGATCTCCTGGAAGAAGGCGATGTTGGCCTGCGCCCGATAGGGTGCCACCCAGATATCCAGAATGCCCAGTGTCAGACTCACCAGAATATTCCATCCGATAAAGCTCAGATCCAGCACGAACAGCTGCCACTTGAAGCCCAGGGTCTGGGCTTTGCTCATGTTGAGGGCCTCCATGACGCCGATCTCCGGGTTTTCACACAGGTTCAGCATAGCAAAGCGGTAGCGGTAGGCCGCCACGATGCCGGGGATCACCAGCAGCAGCGTCCACAGGGAGATGAAGATGACCTGCACGACATACAGCAGAATGATCTTCCCGGCGAAGGCGAAGCCATCGAACAGGGTGACGAAGGGCATCTCCTCACCACGGCGGATGCCCAGGTGATACAGGGATGCACCGACGGTGAGCACCACGCCAAGCAGCGTGCACACGATGGTCACAAACCACACCGCAAAAGCGGGGAAGGCCCGGTGCAGCGCCAGGAAGCTCAGATCCATATCGAACCGCAGGGAGTAGACATAGGCGAACTCGTCGTCCATCTGCACATAGTCGCTGATGCCGTTGATGACGAGCATGATGGCCAGCAGCACCAGCGTGAACAGGTAGGGGCTGACCTGTGCGGTCTTCAGCAGCATCTTGGACTCCCGCTTCAGGGAACCACGGTCAAGTACCATACTAAAATACCATCCTTTCGGAATAGAGTTTGATATCCGGCGGAGGACCGTCTGCCGCAGTGCAGGAAGTTTTTTCCGGCGGTGTCCGTCCCTCTACCGTATAGTGTAGCACAGCTGCCCGAAAAACACAAGAGGCGGTCTTTGCCGGTGAAGTTTCCGACAAAAACCGCAAAAAAACGTGGGAATTTCAACGCGGGGCTGGACAAGAGAAAAGTTTTGTTGTAATATTTAAGACAGTATGCGGTGGCATAGCGCCACCCGGTAGTAAGATGAGGTGAAGACAATGGCACAAGCTTTCTTTGGCGGCGTTCATCCCAACGACATGAAGGCCGCGACCAATGAAAAGGCCATCGAAAAGCTGGCGGCGCCGGCTGAGGTGGTCATTCCCATGTCTATGCACATCGGTGCGCCTTGCAAGCCTATTGTAGCGGTAGGCGACAAGGTTAAAATTGGACAGAGGATCGGCGAACCCGGCGGATTTGTTTCCGCCCCCATCCACGCCAGCATCTCCGGCACGGTCAAGGCCGTGGAGCCCCGTCCCTTCTCTATGGGCGGCAAGATGATGTCCGTGGTCATTGAAAACGACTTCCAGGACGAGGTGTCCGAGGAAGTCAAGCCCGTGGCGGATCCCGACAGCCTGACGCCCGAGCAGCTGGTGGAGATCGTCAAGAACGCCGGCATCGTCGGCCAGGGCGGCGCGACGTTCCCAACCCATGTGAAGATCTCTTCCGGTCTGGGCAAGGTGGACTATGTGATCATCAATGCCGCGGAGTGCGAGCCGTACATCACCGGCGACCACCGCACCTGTCTGGAGCGTCCGGAGCAGGTCATCAAGGGCGCGACCCTGCTGGCCAAGTGCTTCGGTGTGGATAAGGTGTACATCGGCATCGAGGCCAACAAGCAGAACGCGGCTGACGTCCTGAACGCCAAGATCGCGGAGCTGAACGCCCCCGTGGTGGTGGAGGTCCTGCACACCCGCTATCCCCAGGGCGCTGAGAAGCAGCTGGTCCAGGCCGTCTCCGGCCGTCAGGTGCCCAGCGGCAAGCTGCCTGCCGACGCGGGCTGCTGCATCTTCAACCTAAATACCACCTGCGCCATCTACCGCGCGGTGTATGAGGGTATGCCCGTGGTCAACAAGATCGTCACCGTCTCCGGTTCCGGCGTCATCGAGCCCAAGAACATCGAGTGCCCCATCGGCACCCCCATTACCAAGCTGTTTGACGCCTGCGGCGGCCTGAAGGACGAGACCTACAAGCTCATCATGGGCGGCCCGATGATGGGCCTGGCCCAGTACGACGTGGACGTCTCCGTGGGCAAGGGCACCGGCGCCATGCTGGCCTTCGCCGACAAGGAGGAGCAGTACGTCGAGGATCCCCAGTGTATCCGCTGCGGCAAGTGCGTGGGCGTGTGCCCCATCCGTCTGGAGCCCATTTTCATGTACAAGTACCTGATGAAGGGCGACGTGGACACCTGGCAGAACGTGCTGCACGGCATGGACTGCATCGAGTGCGGCGCCTGCACCTACACCTGTCCTGCCCGCCTGCCCCTGACCCATGCGTTCCGTCTGGGCAAGCAGGAGGTCAACAACGCGAGAATGGCCGCCAAGGCCAAGGCGGAGGCCGAGGCAAAGGCCGCTGCCGAAAAGAAGGAGGCGTAAACCATGACTGATTACAAGAATCTCAAGCTGATCGCGTCCTCCTCCCCCCACATCCGTTCCAACGAGGATACCCGCAGCATCATGCTGGACGTGATCATCGCGCTGCTGCCCGCGCTGGCCTGGAGCGTGTACTGCTTCGGCTGGAAGGCCCTGCTGCTGACCGCTGTTTCCGTGGTGTCCTGCGTGTTCTTTGAGTGGGCCTACCGCAAGGTCATGAAGAAGTCCTGCATGGTGGGCGATCTGTCCGCTGTGGTCACCGGTATCCTGCTGAGCTTCGTGTGCCCCGTTGACCTGCCCTGGTGGGTCATCATCATCGGTGCGTTCTTCTCCATCGTTGTGGTCAAGCAGCTTTACGGCGGCATCGGCTGCAACTTCCTGAACCCCGCGCTGGCGGGCCGTGCGTTCCTGCTGGCCAGCTATGCCACATGGATGACCACCTGGGCCATTCCCCAGATCCGTCCCGATGTCACCTCCGCCGCCACCCCCATGACCATTATGAAGGAGGGCACCGAGGAGGCGTTCACCACCCTGATGAGCAACTACTCCATCGGTGATATGTTCCTGGGCAAGGTCGGCGGCTCCCTGGGTGAGGTCTCCGCCCTGTGTCTGCTGGTGGGCGGTGTCTACCTGCTCATCCGCAAGGTCATCTCCTGGCAGATCCCCGTGGCGTACATCGGCACCGTGGCCATCCTGACCCTGATCGCGGCGCCCGCCGGAATCGACAACGTGCAGTATATGCTGTACAACGTGTTCGGCGGCGGCCTGATGCTGGGTGCCATCTTTATGGCTACCGACTATGCCACCTCCCCCGTCACTAAGCCCGGCCAGCTGATCTTCGGCCTCGGCTGCGGTCTGCTGACCTGCTTTATCCGCCGCTTCGGCTCCTATCCCGAGGGCGTCTGCTATTCCATCCTGATCATGAACTGCACCACCTGGCTGCTGGATAAGTACATCCGTCCCGTCATCTATGGTGCGCCCAAGAAAGAAAAGAAGGAGGCGGCGAAGTAATGAAGATCTCCGGTAAGTTTATTCTCAAGGTCGCCGGCACCTTGACTGTTATTTCCCTCGTTGTGGCCGCCCTGCTGGGTCTGGTCGACAACGTGACCGCCGACAAGATCGCCGCCATCGATGCGGAGAACACCCGCATCGCCATGAGCGCTGTGGCTCCCGAGGGCAGCGAGTTTGGCGACAAGCTGGACATCACCGACGACATGACCGCCGCCGCGGCCGCCCAGGGCGGCAAGCTGGTGGAGCTGTATCCCGTGACCAACGGCGGCACTGAGGCCGGCTACGTCATGAAGATCTCCGCCTCCGGCTCCCAGGGCAGCATCGTGATGATGGTGGGCGTGGACGCCGACAAGGCTATCACCGGCATCTCCGTGGTCAGCCACGCCGAGACGTCCGGCATCGGCACCAAGGTCGTGGGCAACGAGCCCAACGCCGCCGGCGAGCCGGTCCTGGATCAGTTCATCGGTGAGAGCGGCGCGGGCTCCCTGGTGGTGGGCAAGAACATCATCGCCGTCTCCGGCGCTACCGTCTCCACCAAGGGCATCAACATGGGCGCCAATGCCGCTCTGGCTGTTGCCGAGCTGCTGGGCTAAGAAAGGAGGAGCTGCATTTATGAATTTCGGTAAGCAACTGAAAGAGGGTCTGATCACACAGAACCCCGTCTTGGTTCAGGTGCTGGGTATGTGCTCCACCATGGCCATCACCACGTCGTTCTTCAACGGCCTGGGCATGGGCGTGTCCGTGCTGATCATCCTGACCCTCTCCAACATCTTCATCTCCCTGCTGCGCAAGATCATTCCCAATGAAGTGCGTATCGCCTGCTACATCGTGGTCATCGCCGGCTTCGTGACCTGCGTGGACCTGCTGCTCAAGGCGTTCGTTCCCGCCCTGTCCAGCTCTCTGGGCGTGTTTATCCCCCTGATCGTCGTGAACTGCATCATCCTCGGCCGTGCGGAGGGCTTCGCCTCCAAGAACGGCGTGGGTGCCTCCGCGGTGGACGGCATCTGCCAGGGCATCGGCTATACTCTCGTGCTGATCGTCATGTGCGTATTCCGTGAGTTCTTCGGCGCCGGCACGTTCGGCGGCGGTCTGCTGGGCGGCGGTGATCTGGGCAAAGCACCCGGCATCGAGATCTTCCCCGCAGACTACGGTGTCAGCGTGTTGACGCTGCCCGTGGGCGGCTTCCTGACGCTGGGCTGCCTCATCGCTGTGATGCAGTGGGCTCTGGCCAAGAGCGAAAAGAAAAAGGAGGCCAAGTAAGCTATGAGTGTGACTACCTTGCTCGCCATCTCTCTTGGCGCTATTCTGACCAATAACTTCATCTTTGCCCAGTTCCTGGGCATCTGCCCCTTCCTGGGCGTGTCCAAGAAGATCGACACGGCCATCGGTATGGGCGCCGCCGTGACCTTCGTTATGGGTCTGGCCTCCGCATTCTGCTACCTGATCAACATGGTGCTGGTGTCCCTGCATCTGGAGTTCATGCAGACCGTGGCCTACATTCTGGTCATTGCCGGTCTGGTGCAGTTCGTGGAAATGTTCCTGAAGAAGAACATCCCCACCCTGTACACCGCCCTGGGCGTCTACCTGCCCCTGATCACCACCAACTGCGCCGTGCTGGGCGTGGCTCTGCTGAATACCCAGAATGACTACAACTTCATCGAGTCCGTGGTCTACGGCATCACCGGCGGTCTGGGCTTCCTGCTGGCCATCTTCCTGTTCGCGGCGGTCCGCGAGCAGCTGGAGGTCTCCGGCGACAACCCCAAGGCCTTTGACGGCTTCCCCATCGCGCTGGTCACCGCCGGCCTGATGGCTCTGGCCTTCATGGGCTTCAGCGGCCTGAAGGTCTGGTAAGGAGGTAAGGAACTATGACTATTGTATACGCGATCGCCGTTCTGGGCGTACTCGCCATTGTGTTCGGTCTGATCCTCGCTGTTGCCGCTAAGGTCTTCGAGGTCGAGGTCGATCCCCGTCTGCCTGAGATCCAGGCATGTCTGGCCGGCGCCAACTGCGGCGGCTGCGGCTATCCCGGCTGCGGCGGCTGCGCCGAGGCGATCCTGGCCGGCAAGGCCCCCGTTACCGCCTGCGCCCCCGCCGGCCCCGAGAACGCGGCGAAGATTGCGGCCATCATGGGCATGGAGGCTCCCTCCGGCGACAAGATGGTGGCTCACGTGTTGTGCAACGGCGGCTGCAACGCCAAGGATAACTTCGAGTACCGCGGCGTGAAGGACTGTCTGGCGGCCACCAAGGTCTGCGGCGGCGACGCCAAGGCCTGCCGTTACGGCTGCTTCGGCTTCGGCTCCTGTGTGGCGGCCTGTAAGTTCGATGCCATCCATGTCGAAAACGGCGTTGCCGTGGTGGACAAGGAGAAGTGCACCAACTGCGGTGCCTGCCGCGCTGCCTGCCCGCACCACCTGATCGTGGAGGTGCCCTACAAGCAGAAGGTGTTTGTCAACTGCTCCAACAAGGACAAGGGCCCCGCCGTTACCAAGGTCTGCGCCAACAGCTGCATCGCCTGTGGTATGTGTGAGCGTACCTGTAAGTTCGACGCCATTCACGTTGTGGACAACGTGGCCGTCATCGACTACAGCAAGTGCAAGAACTGCACTATGTGCGCCAAGGCCTGCCCGCGCAACGCCATTGAGCCTATCCCCACGCCCGAGGAGAAGGAGAAGTTCAAGGCCGCGCAGAAGGCTGCTGCCGAGAAGAAGGCCGCCGCTGCCAAGGCTGCTGCCGAGGCCGCTGAGGCTCCCAAGGCGGAGTAACTCCCTGCAATACGCATCCCCCCGGCGTCAGCCGGGGGGATATTTCTTGCAAAAAAGCAGGCACACATAGTGTGCCTGCTTTTTTTGCGTCTGAGCATTATCCCGCCATGATCTCAAATTTGAGCACGTCCTCCGCCGCGGCGGCACGGGTCATCAGATCATCCAGCTCCTCGGACATATCGCCCGTCTCCGCGGAGATGGTCACGCCGGCGCAGCCGTTGGTGGGGATGGTCTGGTTGATGGTCAGGATGTTGGCGCCGGAATTGGCGAAGATGGACAGGTAGTTGGACAGCACGCCGGGGTTGTCCTTCAGCAGGGCATAAAAGGTGATGATATGCCCCGCGTGCATATTCTGGAAGGGCTGTACGGCATCCTTGTATTTATAGAAGGCGCTGCGGCTGATGCCCACCTGGCGGGCGGCGTCGCCCACGGTGGCGGCCTCGCCTACCTGCAGCATCCGTTTGGCCTCTGCTACCCGGAGAAAGACCTCCGGCAGAGCGTCGGCGGCGACTAAGTAAAATTTCTGTTTCTCCATATCGTTCCTCCCTGTGTCCGCAGCTTGCGAACAACTGTATTCACATCATAGCACACCTGCCGGCAGAGCGCAAGAGCCTTTTTTGCGCCGTGACGGAAAAGTTGCGCCGCGCCGCCGTTGTCCCGTTGTGCAGTTTGTCAGGGGCGTGGGCGAAAAGCCCTGGGGGACAGGTGGTTTCACGGTTATTCAACAGCGTGTCGTCCGATAGGCACGCACAGCAAATGAATATGCACGCAAGTATACACGCATAAGAGTAAAAGCCGCCTGATTATGTCTATTAACTGTATTTTTGCAACTTTTTACGAGAGTTATCAGGTAACATAACGCTGGTGGAAAAAGGTGTGGAAACTGTGCAAAACCCTATACACAAAGGGCTGCGCCCGGTTGCGGCCGGGTTATTTTTTGTGTAAACCAGTCAATATTTCAGGGGCCCTAACATTTCTTGCGGAAGCGGCGGGGAATGGGGCGTGTGAGCGCTTGCAAAACGCCTGCCGATACTATATAATGTATAATGAATTGTGATCGGTATACACCGGAGGATAGATATGGCAAAGAAAGCGACTTATGATAATGAAAGTATCTCCAGTCTGAAAGGGGCGGACCGGGTACGGAAGCGGCCCGGCGTCATTTTTGGCTCCGATGGGTTGGAGGGCTGCGAGCACGCGGTATTCGAGATACTGTCCAACGCCATCGACGAGGCCCGGGGCGGCCACGGCAAGCTCATCACCGTGACCCGGTTCGCCGACCGGTCCATCCAGGTGGAGGACCAGGGCCGGGGCTGCCCGGTGGACTGGAACGAAAAAGAAGGGCGCTACAACTGGGAGCTGGTGTTCTGTGAGCTGTACGCCGGCGGCAAGTACGACAACGAGAACAGCGAGAACTACGAATTCTCCCTGGGCCTGAACGGCCTGGGCTCCTGCGCTACCCAGTACGCCTCCCGCTATATGGACGTGACCGTCTGGCGCGACGGGAAGGAGTACCGGCTGCACTTTGAGCGCGGCGAGATCGCGGGCAAGCTGGAGGTCAGCGAACAGACCGGCAATAAGAAGCGTACCGGCACCACCATCCGCTGGCTGCCGGACCTGGACGTGTTTACCGACATCGATATCCCCGTGGACTACTACCGGGACGTGATGCGGCGGCAGGCGGTGGTCAACGCCGGCGTGACCTTCCGGCTGAAAAACGAGACAGCCGCCGGAAAGTTCGAGACAGAAGAGTTCGTCTACGAGCACGGTATCGAGGATTACATCCGGGAGCTGGCGGGTCTGGATGCCCTGACGGAGCCGGTGTACTGGGAGGCGGAGCGCAAGGGCCGGGATCGGCCGGACAAGCCGGAGTACAAGGTGAAGCTCAGCGTGGCGCTGTGCTTCTCCAACAAGACCGCCCTGTGCGAATACTACCACAACTCCAGCTTCCTGGAACACGGCGGCAGCCCGGAGAAGGCCACCCGCTCGGCCATGGTGTCGGCCATCGACAAATACCTGCGGGACAACAACAAGTACGTCAAGGGCGAGGCCAAGATCACCTTCCCGGACGTGCAGGACTGCCTGATCCTGGTCAGCAGCAGCTTTTCCACCCAGACCAGCTACGAGAACCAGACCAAGAAGGCCATCACCAACAAGTTCATCCAGGAGGCCATGACGGAGTTCCTCCGCAGCCGACTGGAGATATACTTCATCGAGAACCGTGACGCGGCGGAGAAGATCGCCGCTCAGGTGCTCATCAACAAGCGCAGCCGCGAGACGGCGGAGCGCACCCTGTCTCTTATACACATCTCCGAGCCCACGAGACCGTACTAGA
>ENA-OYXX01001198-OYXX01001198.1-human-gut-metagenome-genome-assembly--contig:-NODE-1198-length-10314-cov-3.645385_pt1 | contig 10314 bp, 6 predicted proteins | sample MGYA00243976_ERZ653434 | MGnify/ENA primary metagenome ERZ653434 (study PRJEB26926, sample SAMN06165112) | human gut metagenome | biome: ENVO:00009003; feature: ENVO:2100002; material: ENVO:00002003...
CAGCGTCAGATGTGTATAAGAGACAGGCTTTTAGAGCGTATTCAATCGCCGCATCAAAGTCATTGCGCATTCCCTCGATTTCCGAAAGATTGCTGTAATTGATGCTCATTTCAAGATTCTCATGATAGCGGATATTGATTTCAAGAGCTTTCTTAAAGTAGTCTTCCGCTTTTTTAATGTCGTTTGCACGGAGACAACTTACACCTAAGTTGTTGTAAAATTTGGCTATATCCTTGTGGTTATTGAGTTCTTCGCATATCTTCAGTCCTTTCAGGCAATAGTCTGTCGAGAGCTGGTGCATTCCGACTTCATCCATGGCCGCCCCGAGCATCAGGTAGCAGTAGCTTTTGAAATTTAAAGCTTCAGTCGAAAGTTGTTCGCTCGTGTCAAGTATATCGAGAGCCTGTCTGAAATATTGGAATGCTTTGGTCTGTTCTCCCTTCTCAAACATTGATCGTCCGAACGACCTCAGTGTTCGATAAACCACACTGTCGGGTGTATCTTTTTTCCCGACATCCTGAATTGTCTTAACATCTTTGTCGGAGTGCAGGACTTCCTGTGCAAATTGCTCGGACAGAAATATGAGTCTGTCGCGTGAAACGTATTGTTGAGCTGCCGAAACAGGCTGAAAGAATGATATTATCGTTACGAACAGGAGCAGCGCCCTGTGGATATATTTCGTCATAGTTTGACTTCGGGAAGGAATCATTAGATGAATTTGATGCTGTAAAGGTAATTATTCCATTTAATATCTGCAAATGTAATGCTGCATATTTCAGTCAGATAGTGAAAATGACGTAGTTTTGTCGCAGGATTTTTCGGGATGCCGTAATTGCGTGGGGGCTGAAAATTTGCATTTCGGAGAGGACTCGGATAAATTTGCCGTTGAACTTCTGAAGCAATTTAGTTTCATTCAAAATAAATTCATTATGACAAACTTTACATTGAAATCCATTGGCGCTACGGCCGCTATCCTGTTGACATCGGGCACTGCAAGTGCCGATTGGGGTACCGCTGAAAACGCGGGAGTACTACTTGATAACAGCGAAATGTATGACGCCGCTACAGCGCGCACTTCTGACGGCGGCATGTATGTCATCTGGCCGGATGCCATAACTCGCGACGGATATATGACTTTCAATCTCTATGGACAGTATCTTGACCCGCAGGGCAATAAGATGTGGGGTGAAGAAGGCAAACTTATTGACAGTCACATGACGCCTTCATGGTTTTCTTACTGGAATATTCAGGTGACACCTGAGGATGACGTCGTGATTTCTTGGGCTGACTCACGTTCACAGGAAAAGGGTGAACCTCTTGGCGAGGGTGAGACTTATGAGGCTCAAGTCCCTGTTCTTTACAAAATTACCCGTAGCGGAGAGATGCTTTGGGGTGACGAAGGCGTTGCACTGGATGCAACTAAATATATGTATCCCGTTCAGCTGATGCCGGTGGGAGCAACACTCTACGCGAAATGTATCTCTGCTGATGATTATGGACCGATGGAGCTCCAGATGCTTGATGAGTTTGGTGAATTCGTATGGCCCGAAGGTAAAAAGTTCGGTGGTCAGATAATCGCAAGTGAAGGTACGGATTTTATCGGTGTTTATGCCGGTTCAGAAGGTGTCGAAGCCATGCGTTATAACAAGGATATGGAGCCTCAGTGGGAGAAACCCGCTTTTGTGAGCGACAGAGTATTCGGTGGATATGACTTGAACCCTTATACTCTTAAAACTGACGGTAAAGGTGGTGTAATCTTGAGCTACCTTGTTGAACTCGGTCAGTTCTCACATATTCCTCTTTTGGGCTATGTCACGGCAAATGGCGAGACTGTGTTTTGCGAGCAATATGTTGACACGGAAGATGGCGATCATCTCTATGGTGTGTTTGGAGTAAATACCCGGACTGAGGAGATTATGGCTATGTGGCAGATGAATATGGGATTCGGTGTGCTTCAGGCAGAAAAATATGATTATTTCGGCGAACGTATGTGGGGCGAACTTGGGGCAAACATGGCTTATAAAGAAGAGGAGAGTGGCTATAGCTACGGTCCGATTGCCGTTGAGCCCCTCGAAGACAACAAATGGCTGATATGTTATGCAGACGAGATTGGCTGGGCTCAGAATCAGCTTTATCTGGCACGCGTTGATGGCAACGGTAGCGTTGAATGGCGTCTGCCGATGGGCGGAGTCGGTGATGTACAGAACATTCATATGTATAAGTTTGGCAATGACATAGAACTTATCTGGTCATGCATAGGCACTGAATATGACGATGACTGGAATGAAACCCGTTATGGGAAAATTATGGGTATCCGTACCAACATCGAAAATGTCGGCATCAATGACATCTCAACAGATGAAGCAGATGGCGTGGAAGCTATCTATAATCTGAACGGTATGCGTCTCGACAAACTTGTCAAAGGTTTTAACATCGTGCGCAAGGCCAATGGCGAAACCGTAAAGATTATCAACAAATAATGTTTGTCGTTCGATAAACCTGATTATGATTATAACGCACAAATCTATAATTTTAAGCCTGGCAATGCTCCTCTTGGGAGCATTGGCCACGGTTGCTCAGGATGTGTCCGGCTATCCTTTAGGCCACTGTAATGGTGAAATCAGCACATCGTCGAGAGTGAAACACGACACTGCCGGCGACTGGATCAGCAGCGCTGTGTTTATAGCTCCCGAAACGGCAGCTACTGTGGCCGGCAATCATATTGATAAAATGAATGTCGGTCTATGTTCCACAATACACATCGAGAAAGTGACGGTCTGGATCCGCTCAGACCTAAACGGCTCAAATTTGGCTGAGACCACCGTTGATGTCTCTGACCTGAAGAAAGGGTGGAATCTGATTGATTTAGAGAAACCATATAACATTCCGGCCGATGGAAAAGGATTTTATCTTGGATATTCAATACTCCAGGATGGAAGATGTGCAGGCCCGGCTTTACTAACCAAACCCGGTGTCGGTTCATTCTACTATCAGGCGGGAAATACTGACTGGCAGGACATGTCATCATAATACACTCTCTGCCTCGAGGGAATGGCATACGGAGACAATCTACCTAAATATAATGTCACTCTCGAAGAAATCACGCCTCAATCTGTATTCATTGTCAGTGACGGCAATCTGAAATGTGTGGCCTCTGTTCGTAACCGGGGCACAGTCATCGTCACGGGTCTTGACTTCAGCGTCGATATCGACGGGGCCGAACAGCCGGTATCCGGTCACGCTGATTGTTCGATTCCTTTCGGCGAGACACAGAATGTCGTTTTTTCGGTGCGTCCTGTGCTGAAATCGGTTCCCGAGTCTTGCGGGATTAATGTTACAGTGACTTCCGTCAATGGCAACAATGATGAAGACCCGACCGACAACACTGCTGTCTCTTCATTCGATGTTATGGCAGATGCTTTCCCGCGCACCGTCATTGTCGAGGAGTTTACAACAGAGAATTGTCCTAACTGTCCCGCAGCTGCCACCAAACTCCATAATGTCCTTGCGGAACCCTTCTATTCTGATAATGTCGTGGCAGTCTGCCATCATTCTGGCTACCGCTATGATAGTTTTACGACAGATTTCGACCGTGATTACGAGTGGTTCTATAACGCCAATGGTGGCACTTATGCCCCAGCCATGATGCTTGACCGTGCTCTGACAGTTGAAAGCAACACTCCTGTTTTCTTTCCTTCGTCAGAGAGTATGCTGAAAAATGAGATTGACAAACGTCTCGCAAGTCCCTCTTCTGTCTCTTTGGCTATCTCGGCAGAAAAGAAGAGCGACAGCAAACTGACCGTTAGTGTCTCCGGAAAACGAATCGATGGAATGGATGATGACCTCAATGTCACGGTGTTCTTAGTCGAGAATAATATTTCCACCGACCAGCAGGCAGGTGTCGGCGCCGGTTATCTCCATCAGCATGTGTCAAGGGCTGTCAATCAAACGTGGGGTAGCCCTGTTGTCTGGAGCGGTAACGAATATGAAGGAGAATTCACGTTCCCTCTTGATGGCAGCTGGAACTATGACAACCTCGAGGTAGTCGCCATGATGAACCGTTATAACGAAACAGACCCTAAAGGATGCTCTGTTGAAAATGCGGCGCATATCTATCTCAGCAGCAGTGGTCTCAACGAAATCGCTGAAGATAAATCGCCGCTTGTCACGGGATATTACGACCTGATGGGCCGCAGATTCTCTGAGCCGCTCTCAGATGGTATTTTCATTGTAACCTATTCTGACGGTTCATATCGCAAGATTATAATCCGATAACTGTATCTTACGTTGACATAAAACTTACAGGGAGGGCCTGGCGCGATGCCGGACTCTCCCTGTAAGTTTATCGTTTCGGTGAAAGTCTAAAATTCCGAGCTGAAATGGAATTTGAGTTTCGGAAAATCTTGCTGGGCCATGGTCAGCACGTAGTTCGAGTCAGCCATGAACACGTCGCGGCCTTCTCGGTCTACAGCCATGAACTGGTGTTTGCGGCGTTTGAATGCTTCCAGCGCTTCGGCGTCATCGCTCTCCACCCAGCAAGCCTTGTACAGAGAGATGGGCTCCCAGCGGCACTGTGCGCCATATTCGTGGAGCAGTCTGTACTGAATGACTTCAAATTGAAGTTGGCCGACTGTGCCGATGATTTTGCGTCCGTTGAAGGTGTTCGTAAACAGCTGTGCTACGCCTTCGTCCATAAGCTGCTGTATGCCTTTTTCGAGCTGCTTGGACTTCATCGGGTCTGTGTTTTCGATATACTTGAACATCTCGGGCGAGAAGCTTGGCAGACCCTTGAAGTGGAGGTTTTCGCCCGAGGTCAGTGTATCGCCGATTTTGAAGCTGCCGTTGTCAGGTAGTCCGACGATATCCCCCGGCCACGCTTCGTCCACAATATTCTTTTTCTGTGCCATAAACGCTGTGGGTGCCGCAAATTTCATGAGCTTGTTCGAGCGGATGTGCTTGTACGGAGCGTTTCGCTCAAATTTGCCGGAGCATATCTTCACGAACGCGATACATGAACGGTGGTTCGGATCCATGTTGGCGTGTATCTTGAAGACGAATCCCGAAAAAGACTCTTCATCGGGATTGACGCGTCGTTCGACGGCTTCCACAGGTCGGGGCGACGGCGCAATTTCAACGAAGCAGTCGAGCAGCTCTTTGACACCAAACGTGTTGAGTGCCGAGCCGAAGAATACGGGCGCGAGCTTGCCCCTGAGATATTCTTCTTTATCAAATTCAGGATATACGCCCTCAATCAGCTCAAGGTCTTCGCGAAGCTGTGCGGCGTCGCTTTCGCCGACTTCGGCGTCGATGCGCGGGTCGTTGACGTCGTCAATCTCCACACGTTCGCTCACTTTCTGTTTGTCAGGCTTGAAGAGGTCAAGCGTATGCTCATAGATGTTGTAGACGCCCTTGAATTTCTGACCTATGTTGATGGGCCAGGAAAGGGGACGCACGGCTATTTTCAGCTCGGCTTCAAGCTCGTCGAGGATGTCGAACGGATTGCGCCCCTCGCGGTCGAGTTTGTTGACAAAGATGATGACGGGAGTGTTGCGCATACGGCACACCTCCATGAGCTTCCGTGTTTGTTGCTCAACACCTTTGGCTACGTCGACGACAATTATGACTGAGTCAACGGCAGTCAGTGTGCGGTAGGTGTCCTCGGCAAAGTCCTGATGACCCGGTGTGTCGAGGATGTTGATTTTGTAGTCGCCATAGTTGAAGCCCATCACTGAGGTGGCTACCGAGATGCCACGCTGTTTCTCAATCTCCATCCAGTCAGATGTGGCGGTCTTTTTGATTTTGTTTGATTTCACGGCACCGGCCACATGGATGGCGCCACCGAAGAGCAGCAGTTTTTCCGTCAGCGTTGTCTTACCGGCGTCAGGGTGTGAGATGATGGCGAACGTGCGCCGTTTGTTGATTTCGTCAGTTATTGTCGATGCCATTGGCGTCTTTTTCTTGGTTTTTGAGAGTTTCTATGCAGCGGGCAAGCGATTCTTCCCAATGAGGAATGGTGAGCCCGAATGTTTTTTTGATGAGCGTCTTGTCGAGCACGGTATAGGCCGGACGACGCGCCGCGGTGGGATATTCGGACGTCAGCAGAGGTGTCACATTGCATCCGCTGATGCCCCAAAGCCGGTGGATGGCTTTGGTGAAGTCATACCATGACGCCACGCCTTCGTCGGTATAATGATAAGTACCGGGTAACCAGCGAGGTGCGGCGATGACAGCAACAATGGCTGCAGCCAGGTCTGTCGCCGATGTCGGGGTCCCGATTTGGTCAAACACCACTCCAAGTTGCTTTTTCTCGCGACCGAGTCTTATCATCGTCTTGACAAAGTTTGAGCCGTGGGGCGAATAGAGCCATGCCGTGCGGATGACGATAGCGTCGGGACACATGGCTAACAGCGTTTTTTCTCCGCGCCGTTTGGTGATTCCATAGACCTGAAGCGGATTGGCTTTGTCGCTCTCGCGATATGGCGTATGTCTTTCTCCGTCAAAGACATAATCTGTCGAAACATGGATTACCTTGACCCCGCGCTCCGACGCTGCCCGGGCGATGTTGGCCACCGCTTTGTCGTTGACAGCCGAGGCGATGTCAGGCTCTGATTCGGCCCGGTCTACGGCCGTGTAGGCCGCGCAGTTTATTATATGCGTGATGTCTTCATCGGTAACGGCGCTTCTTACGGCGTCGCCATCGGTCAGGTTGAGTGTGCCGATGTCCGTGTAGATGTTTTTCCCCGGCCATCTCGCTTCGAGCAGCGGCCGCAGCTCGCGTCCGAGCTGTCCGTTGCATCCCGTCACAAGTATTCTCATTTTTGGTTCGTTAAAGTGGTGCAAATGTACGAAAAAAAGCCGACACGGCCCATAGGGTGGTGTCGGCCGACAGCTCCCGCTGTCTTATCATTATGTTCAATGGTTGCTTTTGGAGTCTTATCAGAGTTTTCTGAAGCGGATGGCAAACCCGCCGCCGCGGGCCATGATGACCGGAAGCGTGTCACCGTGCCTGACGGTTTTGCTTTCGATGGTGTATGCTTCGGGATTGGTGAAGCAGTCGGCCGAGTCGGCGTCGCGATAGATCTGAGCCTCATATTTCTGTCCCGGCTCGAGGAAGTCGAGGCTCAGCACTCCCTTGTGTCCCATACCCCCAGCGATACCGCCGGCATACCAGTCGTCCGAGTTTTTGTCGCGGCGTGCCACGATAATATATTCGCCCGGCTCGGCGTCGAGATAGCGGCTTTCGCTCCAGTCGACGGGCACATCTTTGATAAACTGGAATGCGTCGGCTTTCTCTGCATAATGTTCGGGCATGTCACATGCCATCTGGAGAGGAGAGTACATCGTCAGATATAGACCAAGCTGATTGCTTATCGTTGCGCGCTTTTTGTTGGTATTGCCCGGCGCGAACGATCCGATGTCCATTTTGAAGATACCCGGAGTGAAGTCCATCGGGCCCCCTTTGAGTCTGGTGAAGGGCAATATTGTCGCGTGTTCGGGCGACATTTGCTGGAATTCCTGGCCCATGGCGGCCTCATTGCCTATCAGGTTGGGATATGTGCGTGCAAGTCCGGTGGGGCGCACGGCCTCGTGTGCGTCAACCATAATCTTATGGTCAGCGGCTTTCTTGACGGCGCGGAGATAGTGGCGCACCGATTCCTGGTTATAGTGGTTGTTGCCTTTGGGCAGGATGTTGCCGACATAGCCGCTCTTCACGGCGTTGTACCCGTATTTGTTCATCAGCTTGTATGCATCGTCCATATATTTGTCATAGTTGGGTATCGACGCCGACGTCTCGTGATGCATCATGAGTTTGATTCCCTTTTTGCGGGCATATTCGTTCAGCTCTTTGATGTCGAAGTCAGGGTAGGGTGTCTGGAAGTCGAAAACAAAATCTTTCTCCTTGCCAAACCAGTCTTCCCAGCCGGTGTTCCAGCCTTCAATCAGCAGCTGGTCCATGCCGTTGTCGGCCGCGAAGTCAATATATCTTTTGACGTTCTCATTGTTGGCGCCATGCTTTCCGTGAGGCTTGGCCTTGGTGTAGTCAAAGGTTGCGAGGTCAAAGTTTTCGGCGTCCGTATATGACCATTGGCTTTTGCCGGTAATCATTTCCCACCATACGCCCATAAATTTCACGGGTTTTATCCACGAGGTGTCCTCCAGTGCGCACGGGTCGTTAAGATTATAGATAATGTTGGAGGCCAGAATGTCGGTCGATTTGTCACCGGTCATAACAACACGCCACGGCGATTTCCAGGGAGTGTCGACTGTCGCCAGTGTGCCGTCGGGCATCGGCGTCAGATGCGATTTGAAGGTGAGGGTAGTGTCGTTGAGGTCGAGATGCATTGCCGGGAAGTCAATCAGCTGGGCTTCGTGCAGGTTGACATATTTTCCTGAAGGCGTTTTGAGCATCAGCGAGGTCTGGACGCCTGTGGGCGAAAAGCGCGACGACGATACATTGCTCATAAATTCCTGGGTAGATAGCCCTCTGATTTCGCTCAGTTTCGATTTGGTGTACTCATATTCCTGAGTGTCATAGTCTCCGGGAATCCACCATGCGGTGTAGTCGCCGCCCATCGACCAGCGCGTCAGCTCGTCGGTGATGGTTATCTTTCCTCCTTTCTGTTTGTCGGGAAGTATGTAGCGGAATCCTACGCCGTCGTCATAGACACGAAACTCGATGTCCATACGGCGTTTGCTCGCGGGCTGAGTCAGCTCCACTGTCATGATGTTGCAGTTGTCTATGATGGTGCTGTTTTCTCCCCACACCGGTGTCCAGGTCTCGTCTTTTGAGTCGTGTGTCATTTTAACGAGCTTGAAGCCTTTGTCGAGGTCAGCGGCGTCTTTCAGTCTGAAGCCCATTTCTGACGGCTTGATTATCTGTTCGCCATCAAATGTGACGGCATAGGTGGGTTCACCTGACTGTGTCAGGGCGAATTCAACTTGCACACGTCCGTCAGGCGACGTCTGTGTCTCGGCGGCGTTGGCTGCAAAAGCTGCGCCCGCTGTCAGTGGAATTAGAAATAGGATTTTGTTCATGGCTTTTTATGGAGTTTTTGCGTTTCGGTTGCAAATTTAAAGCTCCATAAAGCCTGATTTTTCGCCGTGAGGTTTTTAGTAGTCCGTTATAAGATTTATAAGCCTTTATAATAATTACTTAGGCTTTTACGCTCCATACGAAATAGTAGCGGTTTCATAGCCCTATTTCGCCCACTTTAGTCTCAAATTGGTCTCTCGGGACGATGGCTGCGTTGCGCATTTTGACACGATAATTGTAGATTGTCGAGACTGACCGCCGAAGATAGGTGGCTATCTGCTCCGAGTCGGTGATGCCGAGTCTGATGAGTGCGAATGTCCTCAGCTCGTTACTCATTGACCCGTCTTTGTTGAGACTGACGGCTGCCTCCGGTTTTACAAGTGCGTTAAATCCGTTCACGAAATCCGGGAACAGTTCTAAGAATGTCTTGTCAAAGTTGCTGTAGAATCGTTTCAGGTCGCGGCTGTCGTCAGCTTTGGCCAACAGCTGTTCTACGCCCTCCAGGCCTTTTGTCCGCAATGCCGATGAGACGCTTGTTCTGAATTGCGCCAGCGCACCCATGAAATACGAGCATAGGTTGAGATATTGAAGCAGATAGGCGTCTTTAACCTGATTGCTCGCTTTCAGCCGCGTGTTTAACTCCGTGAGACGTCGGTTGATGTCACTGACTTGGTTGCGTGACCTGCGAGTGAACCATAGAGACAGACCGAGAACAATCGCCGCCAGACCTATTGTCACCATAAGATAGACCTGAAGTCTGCGGCTTTTGCCGACCTGATTCTCTCGAGCTTTGACTATCTCCGCGGTCATCGCGTTGACAGCCATTGCGTTGTCCACAACACGCGCTGACACACCGTCTTCGAGCGCATGGTTGATATATCGGTAAGCGTGGTCCACGTCGCCGCTCTTGAACATGAGGGCGGCGAGCTCATAGAGCGACTTATAGTCGCGCACCGGAGTGATGATGTCGTTATATGCGCTGACAGCTAAGTTGTTGGCCGCTGCCACCGTGTCGCCGGTCCTCAGGTTGGCATGAGCTTTGAGATAGTGAGTCAGAGCCACATCATGAGGATTTCGCGACAGTTTTTCATAGTTGCTGTCGATATATCTGACGGCTTCCTCCGGATGTCCCGAGTGTAACAGCCGGTTGATGGTGTTGTATGCCTCTCGGCCCGAACCTTTGGGTAGTATCTCTTCCATCTTGTTGAACCATTCAAGCGGATTGCGCTTTTTGATCTGTCTCTTATACACATCTCCGAGCCCACGAGACCGTACTAGAT
>ENA-OYXX01001199-OYXX01001199.1-human-gut-metagenome-genome-assembly--contig:-NODE-1199-length-10310-cov-5.438128_pt1 | contig 10310 bp, 5 predicted proteins | sample MGYA00243976_ERZ653434 | MGnify/ENA primary metagenome ERZ653434 (study PRJEB26926, sample SAMN06165112) | human gut metagenome | biome: ENVO:00009003; feature: ENVO:2100002; material: ENVO:00002003...
GGGCGGCCAGACGATGAGGAAAAACAGCAAGATCTCATTTCCACAACCCACGTTGCCTTTCGAGGAATTTCTGGAATGGAGCGATGAGCCATTGCCTGCAGACACATCGCAGTCTGAGGCATCGGGTGACTCCCCGGAGGCTGAGCTTCTGATCAACGCCGGTGAGGAGGGTGCCGAGCCCGAACGGCTGTATTTTATCTCGTTCGGCTCCGGCTCCAGCGGCAACAGCTGCTATATCGGCACCGATGCCGGCGGTATAATTGTAGATGCAGGGATACGCACGGACCTGGTGGAGGCTACGTTGAAGAAGAACGGTCTCGGCATGAAGGACGTCAAGGCGTTGCTGTTGACCCACGACCACTCGGACCATGTGCGCTACGCCTACCAGCTGCTGCGCAGCAACAGGCACATGAGCATGTACTGCACACCGAGGGTGCTGAACGGTATGCTGCGTCGCCACAACATCTCAAAACGCGTCAAGGATTACCATACCCCCATATTCAAGGAGATTCCCTTCAAGATCGGACGGCTGGAGATAACGGCCTTCGATGTTCCTCACGACGGCAGCGACAACATGGGCTTCTCCATCACCTTCGGCCATCACAATTTCGTATTGGCCACGGACCTGGGCGAAGTCACCGAGCGTGCGGACTTCTATATGAAGCAGGCAAACTACCTGGTGATCGAGGCGAACTATGACCGTGACATGCTGCGCTTAGGCCGCTACCCTGAATATCTGAAGGCCCGCGTGGCCAGCGGTAGCGGACATATGGACAACCAGCACACGGCTCAGTTCCTGCAGCGGATCATCCGGCCGGAACTGAAATATGTGTTCCTGTGTCATCTGTCGAAGGACAACAACACGCCGGCCAAGGCGCTGAAGGCTGTCCGCGACGCGCTGGAAGAATCAGGCAAGCATGTCGGGAACGCCATGGAGGTGGTATCCGACCTTCACGCCGACGTACAGTTGATGGCACTGCCCCGGTATGAGGCAACGCGCATGTTCGTATTCCGATGACTCACTGCGAGAAAGCCAGTTGCTTCCTCCACACTGCCATCGCTTAGAAAATCGGGAATGACTTGGGGGTACAGATGTATTTCTGCACGAATTCCTGGTCAGTCATGCACAGTATCAATATGCCCTGGACCAGCATGAGCAGCGTCCAGAGTCCACATGTCACGAGCGACAGCAGAATAGTCAGTATTCCAGCCGAGACCTTGCCCATGATGAAGTAGTGGATTCCGAGGCCACCGAACAGGATGGCCATGATGCCGCACAGTATCTTCTTGCTTGCAGCGTCGGGCGGACAGTTATACGGTCCGCTAGGCTGCTGAGTATTGTAGGGACCTTGCTGATAAGGATTGTACTGCCCCTGTTGATAATACTGCCCCTGGGACTGCTGGTTGTACTGTCCCTGCTGGTTGTATTGTCCCTGGGACTGCTGATTGTAATAACCGTTAGGATTCTGGTTGTCCATATATGATGAAATTTATTTCCAATGAGTTTTATCTGCGTTTTTAATCGCGTTTAGTGTCATCCTCCCGTCAACGGCAGGATTATCTGCAAATATAACGCTAATTTCCCATATCCACAAATATAATCAATATATAAATGGCAAGTGTGGCAATAATGTTTCCGGCTGCGCCTTTCTTGACACAGCCGGAAACTATTACATCCACAATCGAAAATAAAAATCATGTCCTCAGACCATTATTTTACGGATCTTTGTTCCCTGTTTTACAATGAACATACCTTTCCGGTCTTTCAAGAGTGAATCAATATCAGAACCTCTGTCCACCAGCCTCCCGTCTATACCGTAAATCAGGATTTCCTGCACAGGATACATTACTGCCGCATCTATTCCCGATGGCGTTTCAAGAGGAGCCGTACAGGCATTTATCACATGGCGATCTTCCATATCAATAAGCATCACTACAAAATGACACTTCTCAATGTCATCCACACTTTCGGGAATAAGGAATCTATAATCGTGCATGATTTCAGTCTCGGCATCGAACGACTCCGGCACACTTTCAGGAATTCCATCGAACTGCCAGTCAAAACCTCTAACCACGTTCCGGAAATACATATCCGATATGACCGGACCCATATACTCATACCCGTCCCAATCATCGGAACTGCCGCTGTATTTGTTCTTTTGACGATATCTCGCGTCATCGGGATGATAAACACTATCCTCTACCAGATAATAGGCAAGCCTGTAGTCTGTGTGTATTCCTTTCTTTTCAAAATGCAGCCGGGAAGAAATGTCCGCAATGTTTAAATCCCTGTCATAGGCGGCTGTCGCTTCCAATGCGACCTTAATATCGTCCTGATCAATACAATCCAGCAGTTTTTCCTCAATCTCAAAAGGATCGCACATGACGTTACGATCAAGGACTGCTTTAGGAAGAGAGTTAATCGATATATCCCTACTGATGCTGTTAATATTTTCCTCATACCAGTCCACACTCATCACATCTCCCTTATGAAGGGACATCAGAATGAATTTGTCGGGATACTTCTTTTCCATACGATCCATCATCACTATGCCGCGTATACACCAGCCACACCATGTGGCCGTAGCTTCCTCCACCACTATCTTACGCTCATAGTTAATTGACCCCTCTTCCCTTTCAATATACTCATCAGCCTTAGATTCTGTTTGTGCCGACAATTGTCGGCACAAACATAGCATAAGAACGACGAATAGACAATACTTATTCATCTGGTTTTGTAATTTGGTCCATGTTATTTGGAGCCAATGACCTTCTTGACCGATGCACCTTGTTTCACAAGATATACCGCTCCGTCCTTCATTTGTTCCGGCTTTATCTCATGGCCGTTGATGTCATAGACAATGATGGATGAATCGTCCACGACTTCAATACAGTCCATGCCGACCGTTGCATTCATCTTAACAAATTCCTTCCATACTTCCGCAGTGTGATATTTTTCAATACTTTCTTGGGGGACTGTCACTTCGACCGACTTATATAAGTCCTCAGAAAAGGGACGCATCACCGGAGGGTCAATCGCATTGGAAGACAATTTGGCAAGCTTTGTATATCTTGAGCCAAATAAAGCAGTCGCGTCAGTCACATTATTGCCTATTGTTATATCCACAAGGCCAGTGCAGTTATAGAAAGGAGTGCTCCCGTATTCATCCGAGGTATAGGTAAGGTCACGCCCCAGATAGAGCGACGTCGCTTTCAGGCGTCCCATTGCCATTTCTCCAAGTTCGAGGGATTCCTCGCCATCAGCGAAGATGACATTCTCCAGTTGCGGGCAACGATCAAAACAAGCATAACCGATAGATTTCACATTACCGGGAATTGTGATTTCCATAAGATTAGAGCGCCGGAATGCGGCATCGCCGATGCTTTCCAACGTTTCGGGAAGAGTTATTGATTCCAGATATGTACAGCCATCGAACACACCTGTATGGATACTTGTCACAGGTCCCTGGATGTCTACGGATGACAGACGTGTGCAGCCGTAGAATGCATTGGGATATATCACGGTGACTTTTTCCGGAATCACTATTTCCGAAAGACTGGTACATCCCATAAACAAATTGTTGCCTACATCGGGGATTGATGCCGGGAGCTTCGCTTCCGACAATGAAGAGCAGTAGGCAAAGACATATGTACCGATTTGATCGCATCCGTCCGGTAATTCAATTTCGGTAAGATACTCGCAATTGGTGAAGGCATAGTCTCCTATAGATTTTAGAGTCGATGGGAACTCCAGGTCGTTCAGACGCTTACAGTCATAAAACGAATAATCACCTATGCTCTGAAGCGAAACAGGAAATCTCACAGTCTTCAATCCGGAGCAGTTGTAGAATGTCTCCATCTCAATAGAGGTCACTTTATCCGGGATTTCGATTGAAGAGAGAAGCACACATGAGTTGAACGCTCCTGTTCCGATTCTTTCGATCGAATTCGGAAGCGAGATGGACGTAAGCCCTCCCATACTGTCGAAGGCATAGTCGCTGATCTCAGTCACAGTGTAGGTCGTGCCTTCGTATTCTATGGTTTCAGGAATCACCATGTCGCCGCTGTATGTTCCCTTTACTACGGTTACTGTGGAATTGGATATTTTCCTGAACTCGATGTTGTCTACCGTGAAGGCATGCGCTGCCTCATGCGCCATCATGACAATGGCCATAACCAAGATGGCTATCGTAACGAAACGATGGGGATTTGTGTTGTGTATCATATTTTTATTGGTTAATGGCAGGGAGATGTCCGAAAGACACGGGACACCTCCCTTTACCGATTGATTTACTTAATGATTTTTATTACAGCATTGTGTCCGGATTCGTCAACCGCATTTACAAGATAGACACCTGGTGCCAGTCCCGAGACATCAATGGAATCGACGTTATCCTGTGTAATCACCACACATCCGTCGGACGAGAATACACGCACCGCGGCTGATCCGTCCGCAGTATAGAAATGAATATTCTGTTGCATACGATCATAGACTATGCAGATATCAGACTGTTTCAGTACAGGCTCCACCCCGCATGTCTCTAAAGCGGATGTTTCTACAGCACGACTCTTACCGGAACTATAGACAGCCTCAATTGCATATTTCACTTTTCCCTGGCGGCCTTCGGGGATGGATGCAATATCCGTATCTATGAATGATAGATCTCCTGTATTGCTAAGCAAACTGCGGTTCTGGCCATCGATCCTGTAAACATTGTATGTGACCTCAGGACCAATATAATCGGCATCACTCGTACTTCCTGACTCACCAAGTTCCTCGGCAACGGCGCGTATCATATAATGACTGTTGATTTCAAGATCTTTCTGATCAGAAATGGTGTAATTATATGATTCACCAGCGAAGTAGTCCATTCCTCTTTCCAAAGGATATTCATCGGTGACCTCTGTGGCGCCAATACCCATAAAGCCATCGCAACTTAACGCCACCATGAAACCGTCGGCCTCAAGAGGTTCTGGCAATACGAAGTTATTCCAGGAATTGTCTTTGAATTCCACTCCTCTCGATACGTACATAATCTTCTTCTTATCAGGCAGTCCATCGGTAAGGCCGAAAACAAATACATTGAAATTGTCATGTTCGTCTTCAACCAGATACCATGAAATCTCATGAAGAACCGCACGCTTATTGTAGGCGGTGCCGAATATAACCTCACTCCATCCACCGGATGAACCGAATGACGTAGCCAACACTCCGGTATCATGATGCATCTCGGGGAATGGCTTGTGCCAGCTTATATGAGCGGCTCCATCCTTCAACTCGACCTTGGTGGCGAATGGACGATGAAGTTCTGGACGTACAATGACCTCAGGAACAGTTTTGTCGGAGCCATTGACCTCAACAAATGCCTTAGCCGTCTTATAATAAGGATTATATACAGTCATAAGATAAGATTCGCCGGGTCTGCTCCAGACTCCGCTTATACTGAACTCTCCCTGACTGTCAGTAACGGTCTCGAAGGAATCATAACCGGACAGATTGACACGGGCATTCGCAACAGGCGAGCCAGCATCGGTCTGGACTCTCCCATTCACGGAATAAGTCGGTATTGGAGCCAGATCGATCGAGACAACGGCCGTCTCATCCTCCTTGATGGAATACGGGAAAAGAGTTGTGGCATAGCCAAGGGCATCGACCAAAAGCCTGCCTTCGCCGGCCTTCACGTTCGTCAGGCTGAAACTGCCCGTATTGTCCGCAACTGTCGAGTACTTTGTTCCTTCCACCACTATCCTTGCTCCTTGTATGCTTTGTCCACCTGAATGAACAGTACCGGTCAACGTTCCGGACGGTGACATCTCCACATACATATCCACGATTGGGTATGTAACGACACTTTCCACCTGGGCGGCTTCTTCATCCCAGTCTGCATAACGGGTCATGGAGCGCTTCTCGTCAGAAGGACATAGGATGAAATTCTTTCCTTCTATGAATTCTCGCCCATGTTTCACTCCATATACCACAAGATTCCGTCCCTTGAACTGGTATGGTTCGTCAAACGGTATGACTACAAATTGGCGACCGTCAGGAATATATACTGTTCCATCAAATACTTTCGTGAGTGTCGATGGATCCACGAACTGCGATTCGTCAAAGTTATCCAGGTCTGTCTCTCCGACGTATATCTGGAATTGTTCCGAAAGATAGTCTCCGTTGTTGCTTGAATAATATACTATACTGTTGATCTTGCCATCAGACATCCCTATCTCATTAGCCTTGTAAATGGTTTGCGTCTCTGAATTCACCGCATAGAAATTTATCGGATAAGCCGGACCAGAAAGGAGTTTCCGGGTATCGTCTATGATCTTTTGACTCTTTATATTGCTTCCATTTACTGCGATTGCCATGATATTGGATTCATCGTTGTCGGCACAGGCGTCATCAGGTATTATCACGCGTGCCCTGACCCTATAGGTGCGCTGTTCATGAGGTATGAAACTCAGCGGACAATCAAGAGTGGCCAGATGCTCCAGTCCGGGAGCATCGTATGAATCCAACACATCACCGTTGTCGATGTCATAGAGTTCAACTTTAAACGCATCTCCATGGGATGCGCCCATATTTCGCACCCGAGCCATATAGGACATCTCCTGCTCGCAGTTGCCAAGCGTTATGCCACGAAGATGGCCAAGCGCCATATCGCAATCATGAGGAGTTCCAGCCTCTACGTCATCAACGCAAATCAGGTATGGTTTTTCGATAGGGGCCATGAAATCATCGTTGTCATGTCCGAATTTAACAGCAAATCGGCAGCGTTTTCCGGCATAATCCGGCAACGGGATGCTGATTCTGCGATAATCTGTCGATGCGACGTGAGGATTGCCTTCCGAGGCCGCGATAGTATAGACGTTTGCCCATGTGCTTCCATTGTCGTCACTGACCAGTAGCTGTATTTTCGGCTCCTCCTCTGGCGTGGCGACATTCAGGTCGATTCCCATGAGGTCTGTGTTTGTAAGACGGTAAGAGAATTTGAATTCCGGCTTGTCTCCCATCTCGACATAATTTGTGGTAAACCCTACAAGACCGTCATCGTTCAAAAGACATACGAAACTTGTAGTAACGAAGGCTCTGCCACCGCCTTGCCCGTTATTCGCACCGTTGACAGCGCCTTTGGGAAGTATCCAGCCGTCTGGACCACCCTTCTCGAAATCCTCGAACATGTAATCCGTTATGACGGATTTCAATACTTTCGCCGTCACTTCAACACGGATATCTCCACTCACGGGATCATTTGTGGTCAGGATAAAGAATCCTTTGTAGTCACATGCCTCACGTACGTCAAGAGTAACCTGAAGTGTGGCTTCATCAAATCCGGCGACACTGCTCGGGAGACCTGAGATCCTGATTTCAGGACTGGCTTCTTTAAGGGAGAGTTCGAGAGTCTCGGCGCCGTTGTTCTTGACTATATAGTCATTGACAATGGGACTTGCCAACTCATCGGTCTCCCCGAAATCCATTGACACCGGTCCTTCAAAGTAAGGACTATCACCATCCGAAACCATTATGTCATCAACCATCATGCCTCCTGTTCCTGCCGGTGAGTCAGCATGAAATCCCATATAATAAGTACCGCTTGCGGAGGGAGCGAAGAATCGCGTCACTTTCGCCCAGCCATTCAAAGACTTGGATCCATAGAACACTTCTTCCTCCATTGACCCGGGATCTGGCTGAGAACCCAAGTATAGATGAAGGCTCTCGTCATTTCCATATGAGCTCTGCATCCATACCAGAAACTCGAACCTATAGTTCTTACCCCCTTCAAGTTCAATTGCCGGGCTGAACATCCATGAGTCATGTGGCGTTGTGTTGTCAGGGCTTGGCAGAATGACTGCATATTTCCCGGCAATAACCCCTTTTTCGCCATATAGGGTTGCAGCAATCCATTTGTCCTCAGGAAGACCCGGAGTGGGCGAGATAGTCCAGCCAGCAGGCAAGTCATACGGCGGTGCGGCAGTGACGGTCTCGAAATTTTCCTGAAATACAGTCCCGGGGCCGGGAGTATTCAGGCGAACCGGCGCCTTGCCTGGGGGGACACCAGTTGCTGCGGAAGAGAAGGCAGGATCGACAGCGGTCGATCCTTTTCGACGGTGCCTGCGGCTCCAGCCTGCGCCATGCATGCGAAAGCCGCGAGCAGCACCGCGATTCCATTAGTGTAACATTTGTTCATAATACTTTTGTGATTTTATAGATTAAATCCGCCCAAAATTAGTTATAAATCTAAAGGAACCTTATAAAAAACAGGCCTTTCAGGTGTCAATTCAAGAATGGACACCTGGAAGTTGCGGAAATGAATATTATGACACGATTTTACATAATCGCACTCATTGCAATCACAGCGATATCGGCCTTCCCGGCAAGCCGGGTGGAGTTGATTCGTCAGAAACTCGAGCCGTTGTCCGGTCTCATGCTTGTGGAAACGGGAAACGAATGCCTCTCACGCAATTCATGCGACACGGCATTTACCGCCTTCTCCATCCTGCATGAACGTTTCGCCAGACCGCGCACTCCGGATGAGAAGGATTCCCTTGCGATCGCTTTAAATGGAATCGGTATAGTCTGGTTTATGAAAGCCGAATATGGAAAGGCCTACATATATTTCAAGAAGGCCGAAGCCGCCGGGTCACTGTCTCAGCAGATAAATGCCCTCAACAACCTGGCATCGATGTATTATTATTTCCGGGACATTGAGAAAAGCCATCGGTATTATACACGTGCATTCAGGATGGCTGAAAGCCTGAAGGACTGGAACTCGATGAGTATCGCTGCCCTCAACCTGATGAATCTTGAGTTCGAGAATAGCAAAAACGGTCGGGTAGACCCAATTTACATCAAAACCGTGCGTGGGTTTAAAGGCAGACCCGACAACAGCAGGACCGAATACATAGAACAGACCGGCTTTGCCATGGAACTTGTCAACAAGAAAGAATATGGACTGGCAGAGAGAGCATTTGCCAATACCCTGGCTCTGACCGACAGCCTGTATATGCCTCCACGACAGAAATACAACGTGCTGATAAACATGGCTCGCACCGCTTTGTTTGCCGGGAACGGCCAAAGACAACTTGAATATCTGAATAAGGCAGACTCAATAGCGGAAGAATGTGAATCCTCTGAATTGAAAATCGATATCTGGGGGAAACTCGCCGATTATTACGACAGACATGGTGAGAAAAATCTCTCCAACCATTACAGATACCGGAAATATGCCCTCTCTGATTCATCGTTTACAGCCTTGGAGATGAAGAGGATATATGACGTGGATCTGGAAATGGAGGCCGAGAAATACGAGCGAAAAATCAACACTCTTGATGTAAAGCTGGAATGGCGAGGCCGATGGCTCCTGACGCTCTCCATCATGCTGACCCTCACCGTATCGTTAGGACTGCTTACATGGAAACAGAACAGGACCTTGAAGGACAAGAACAGAAGCCTTTTCAAGGCAAACTGCGAGATTATGGAGAAAACGACAATGGGAATGACATGCATTGAGTCCGAAGCAAACACGGCACCGATCGCCATTGAACCCGAATCCGGTGGAAGCACGGCAACCGACCCCCGTTCTGTTGACAAGGCACTCCTGGCCCGCATACTGAAAATAATGGAGCAGACTGAAGTAATATGCAGAAACGATTTCAGCCTTGCTTTACTCGCCGAACTGTGCGGTTCAAACACGCGCTATGTCTCCTCAGCGATCAATGATGGACTCGGAATGAATTTTCCAAGTCTTGTCAACCGCTATCGAATAGACGTGGCCCGACGTCTGTTGCTGGACCAATCGAATTCCAAATATACCCTTGAGACAATCGTGGAGAGACTGGGTTATAAATCGCGGTCTTCTTTTTCAAAAACATTCAAGAAATTTACTGGCTTATCTCCATCAGAATTCATAAAACTGGCTAGGGAAAAGCAAAACCATACGGAGTGTCAGGAAAATTCGGGCAAGGCATATAAAGATCTCATCCCCCCATCCGACGACATCTAAAAGACAGACTCCGACTGTATTATATCATTACACAAAAATTGAACCGGTAACCATGCCGATTGCAAGCGCACACATTCCAGTGTACATTATAAGTTGTTTAAGCACCCTCTCAACGACTTCATGGGAAGAGATGTCAGGATTCCACTTTAAAAAGATTTTTTATACAACTTCATTGATAAAGGCTTCCTTTATTGACCGAAAATTGTTAATTTTGCAGGTATGGAGACACCGATACCTGAGGGATTCAAGGAGATGATACGGAAGCTGTCTCTTATACACATCTCCGAGCCCACGAGACCGTACTAGATCTCG
>ENA-OYXX01001205-OYXX01001205.1-human-gut-metagenome-genome-assembly--contig:-NODE-1205-length-10277-cov-9.906965_pt1 | contig 10277 bp, 8 predicted proteins | sample MGYA00243976_ERZ653434 | MGnify/ENA primary metagenome ERZ653434 (study PRJEB26926, sample SAMN06165112) | human gut metagenome | biome: ENVO:00009003; feature: ENVO:2100002; material: ENVO:00002003...
AAATTAAGGGGTTAAACCAAATGTCGAGTGCAGCCGACAGTCATAGAACGTAATAGTTTTTTGCCATGAAATCTGCGCTATAGTCATTTGGTTTAACTTTTCTTATTTTTACCGGACCAGCAACGTCAGGTCGGACGAGTCAGACGAGTCAGACAGGTCGGACAAAGCCGACAACAAAAAAAACAACAGACAATGAAAAGGATTGTTTTATATTTGGCAATGGCACTCATGCTATTCTCAGCCACAAGCCTGAATGCCCAGAAAAAGAAGCAATATGCGCTCTACGCAGTGGCATTCTACAACCAGGAGAATCTTTTCGACACTCTGCACGATGCAGGCAAGAATGACTATCAATATCTGCCCAACGGCTCCTACCACTGGACCGGCATGAAATACAAGAGCAAGATAAAGAACATGGCAAAGGTGCTGTCGATGCTCGGCACCACCCACGAAAACCATCCTGTAAAACCAGCGATAATCGGACTGTCGGAGGTGGAGAACATCAACGTGCTGCGCGACCTTGTGGCGGACGAGAGCCTGCGCAACCGCAACATGAAGATAGTACACATTGAGGGTCCCGACAAGCGTGGTGTCGACTGCGCCTTTCTCATCGACTCCACACAGTTCAAGCTGAAGGACAGCCGCCTTGTGCAGTATGTATATGAGAACGGTGACACAGTACGCAAGACCCGCGGCTATCTCATAGCACGCGGCGAAATGGCAGGCGAGGATGTGGCTGCAATAGTGTGTCACTGGCCAAGCCGCTTTGCCGGAAGCGAGTTCCGCGAGATGGCAGGCAGACAGGTGAGAGTGGTAAAGGACTCGCTGCTGCGCATCAACCCCGACATGAAAATAATGGTGATGGGCGACATGAACGACGACCCTGACGACAAGTCGATGAAAGATGCGTTGGGAGCCAAGCGCGAGAAAGAGGACTGCACTGTCAATGACATGTACAACCCATGGTGGAACGTGCTGCGCAAGCAGAAAACCGGCACTCTGCTCTACGACGGGAAATGGAACCTGTTTGACCAGATAGTGGTGAGCGGCAATATGCTCAACACTGACAAGAAACAGCTGTCATATCTCAAGCCAGAGATTTTCCGACGCGACTTCCTGTTCCAAACTGAAGGGAAATACAAAGGAAGCCCCAAGCGAACACACGCAGGAGGTGTGTGGCTCAACGGATACAGCGACCACCTGCCGGTGGTGTTGTGGCTGGTGAAGGAGACTGCGGGGAACTGAAAATGAAAACTAAAACAAATAAAAAATAAATGAAAAAACGACTACAACTGTTGGGCGCAATGCTTTGCACAGCCCCCATTGCCTTTGCGCAGACAGTGCAGGAGCAGCAGAGCGACTCGCTGCAAAACACTTTTCGCGAAGACAACGCAACATTCATTTTTTCTGAAGACCAGCTGAGCGAGGATGACGACAACGCCAACGTGTCGTCACTGGTGCACAACGCAAACGACCCTTATCTCTCGGAAGTGGGATATCTGTTCAGCCCCATGCGGTTTAAATACCGTGCGTTTGACTCGCAGTACAGCCGCAACTTCATGAATGGCGTGATGATGAACAATGTGGAAACAGGACGGTTCTCGTTCTCGGGAATGACTGGAGGACTGAACGACGCCACACGAAACAAGGAAGGAATCGACCTGTTCGGGCAAAACAACTTCGGCTATGCCGGACTGGCAGGCGCAACAAACATCAACCTGCGCGCCAGCCAATATGCGGCAGGCAGCAAGCTGGGACTGGCAGCCACCAACCGCAACTACATTCTGCGAGCCACCTACACCTACGCCAGCGGAGTGCAGGCAAACGGCTGGAGCTACATGGCGAGCTTTGCCTACCGCTGGGCAAACCGCGGAGTGATTGACGGAACATTCTACAACGCCTTCAGCTATATGCTGGGAGCAGAGAAATACATCAACAACCACCACCACCTGAGTTTCGTGACATGGGGAGCGCCAACAGAGCGCGGACAGCAGGGAGCAGCCACCGAGGAGGCATACTGGCTGGCAAACAGTCACTACTACAACCCCTACTGGGGCTACCAAAACGGCAAGATGCGCAACAGCCGCGTGGTGAACGAGTTCTCGCCAAACGCAATGCTGACATGGGACTACATGAAAGACGAGAAGACAAAGCTCACAACAAACCTGAGCTTCACATACACCATGTACTCATCGACAGCGCTGAGCTACAACAACGCATACAACCCTATGCCGACATATTATAAGAATATGCCGAGCTCGGTGTTCAATGTCTACAATCCTGAATACAACAACCCTGAGTGGCTGGCTGCAAATCCGGGCATATACGACCAGTACAAGTCGCTATACAACTACTGGACAGCATCGAAAGCCAACCGACAGGTGCAGTGGGACCGCATCTACGCCATGAACCAGGCTGCCAACCTTGAGGGCAAGGACGCGCTGGTGTATCAGGAGAAGCGACACAACGACCAGATGGTGTGGCGACTGAACACGGTGTTCGACAAGATGCTTGACAACGGGCATCATTACACCCTGGGCGCCAACCTCAACCACACAAAGGGCATGCACTACAAGACTATGGCAGACTTGCTGGGCAGCACCTCGTTCCACGACTACGACTCGTACTCAATAGCCGACTACGGCTACGGCAGCCAGGAGGTGCAGAACGACCTTGACAACCCCGACCGCATGATAAGCAAGGGTGACCGCTTTGCCTACGACTACGACATAACCGTGAACAAAGCGCAGGCATGGGGCCAGTACTCGCTCACAGCAGGAAACTTCTCGGCTATCATCGCCGGCGACATTGAGGGAACGACAATAGAACGCTACGGAAACATGCGCAACGGAAGGGCTGCCAACTACTCGAAAGGCAGCAGCGGCACCGCAAAATTCCTGGGCGGAGGCGGACGCCTGCAGCTGGGCTACAAACTGTTTGGCTCAAGCACCCTCACACTGAGCGGAAACATCGAGAGCCAGGCACCGCTGGCATACAACAGTTTCGTGGCACCGCGAATGAGCAACAACTTTGTGGACAACCTGAAAAACGAGCTTGTGATGGGCGCACAGGCTGCCTACAGATTTGACTTCGGACCGCTGGGAGGTATCGTCAGCGCATACTACAACCGCATATCGGACATGACACGCCAAACTGCATTCTACAACGACGACATGGGCTACTTCACCTATCTCACAATGAGCAACATCAAGCAGGAATACAAGGGTGTGGAGGCTGCAATATCACTGCGGGTTACAAACGGGCTGAAATTCAACCTCATCGGAACAATAGCCGATGCAAAATACATCAACAACCCCGACGCACAGCTGGCATACGAAGGCTCTAACGCCGAGGCCATAAAGAAAATCAACACATGGCTGAACCCTGTGACCAAAGCCGAGATGGACCGTAAGCTGCAGGTGAACTACGACGGCATGCGCGAATACTCAACACCTCTCACCGCGCTCAGCTTCGGCATCGACTACAATGTGAGCGGATGGTATTTCAGTGCCAACCTCAACTACTACGACCGTGTGTACATAGGCGCAAGCTCGTACAGCCGTCTTGCCAATGTGCTCGACAACAACATGGGCTACTACACCAGCGACCAGATTGAATACAACATCGACGGAACGGTGACAACGGGAGCCGACATGGCTAAGGCAAACGGAGGAAACCTCTATGCCAAGGGCATGGAAGGAGTGGCTGACGGCACTCTGCTGGCAAGCTACGCTCCAAAGCAGACAAAGGCAAAGGGAGGATTCATGCTCGACGCCTCTATAGGCCATCAGTTCTATCTCCCCCACGACCGCAGGCTCAACGTAAACCTTCAGGTGATAAACATCACCAACAACCGCAACCTGTGTACGGGAGGTTACGAGCAAAGCCGCAACGACCGCAGCGAATATCAGTTCTCAAAGAACTCATACATATTCTACGCCAACGCCATCAATGCGTTCCTGAACGTGAGTCTACGTTTCTAACCATATATATAATATAAATAAGGTATATGAAAAACTTACTAAAATATACAGCAGCGGTGGTTGCAGGCATGTGCCTCACAACATCGTGCATGAACAGCTTCGACGAAGAGCAGGTGGACACCAGCATCGTGACCGCCGACAATGTGGGAACACCCAATGCCACCATCACCGGCATACGCTCACAATATGCCTCTGCCATAAGCAACTCAAGCTGGCAGGTGGTGGAGAGCGAGACTGTGATTGAGGGCATAGTGACCGCCAACGACATCAGCGGCAATCTCTATCAGCAGATACTGATTCAGGAACTGGGATCCGACGGCCGCGTGCGCACCGACGTGCCGGGAATAATGGTGGGAATGAAGGGGCTGTCGTGCTTCTACACCATCTTCCCCGTAGGTCAGAAGATACGCATAAACCTCAAGGGACTCTATGTGGGCGGCTACGGCAAACAGGCAAAGATAGGCCAGCCGTATATGAACACCAACGGCGCATTCCGAATGGGTCCCATGTCGCTGCCATACATAAAGAGCAACATACAGAAGGTGGGCACACCCGACGCCACAACGGTGGAAGCACGCCCGGTGACACCGGCAGACATCACAAGCGGTAACATCGACAAGCTCACTCCAATGCTCGTGAAGATGGAGGACGTGACAATTCCAGACGCCAAGTCAGACGATGCCGAGAAGTATTGCTTCGCCCACGCTCCATACAGCTCAAGCACCTACTCGGTGGAGCACACCATAAAGTTCAACAACGGCGGAGTGCCCAGCTCGTGTACACTCTACACCAGCACCAGCGCACTCTTTGCCAGCGAGAAAATGCCTCAGGGCACAGTGACCATCTATGGTATGCTGGGCAGATACAACAACAACTATCAGATGCAGATGAGAGACCTCAACGACATCAAACAGTAACATCGGGTAACAATATTTTCATCAAAAAACAGAAATATAAAAAAAGAACAAGAATATGAAAAAGATTTTCAACCTTCTTTCAACGGCAATAATTGCCTTTGGCATCAGCGCATGCAGCGATGTGCCTGCACCATACGACATCAATGACAGCGGCGAGACAGGTGGCGACAACTCCACCTATATCAACGAATCGTTCGCAAGCAGCTTCGGGTCGTTCACTGTCAAGACCGTAAAGGGTATTGACTGGGTGATAGACAGTCATAGCTATGCAAAAGCCACAGGTTATGATAATGATTCTAAAGCTACAACACCATCACAGAGCTATATTGTATCAAAAGCAATAGACCTGAGTAATTCTACAGGAGCTTACATCAAATTCGAATATGTTTTGCGCTATTACACCAACTACGGCTCGTCAAAACCAGGTGTTGAGGATAAAGTGCTCATAACAGATAATTACACAGGCGACCCAACCACCACAACATGGACAGACATCAGTGGAAAACTAACAGAAGGCACAGACTGGAACACATGGTATACATACGCAAAGAATATTCCGGCAACATTCATCGGTAAAAATAATGTTGTTGTTGCCCTGTATTATGCATGCCAAGACAACTCTGCAACATGGGAAGTAAAAGAACTTACAATGAAAGAAGGTATTGTGGAAGAGACTCCAGACACTCCTGATACTCCAGACATACCAGACACCCCAGGAGACGGGGTATATGCAAACGAAAGTTTCAAAACCTCATTTGGTTCTTTCAATGTACAAACTGCTACCGGTCTGCCTTGGATTATAGACTTCAGCTGTGCCAAAGCTACAGGATACGACAATTCAACCAAAACCACAACACCATCAAAAAGCTATCTCATGTCAGCTCCTATTGACTTGAGTTCATCTGAAGGTGCTGTAATAAAATTTGAATATATACTGCGTTACTTTACCAACTACGGTGAGGCAAAACCTGGTGTTGAGGATAAAGTGCTGATAACAGACAATTATACAGGCAATCCAACCACTACAACATGGACCGACATCAGCGGAAAACTAACAGAAGGCACCGACTGGAACACATGGTCAACATACGAAACAGAGATACCTGCTGCATTCATAGGGAAGAATAACATTGTTGTTGCACTTTATTATGCTTGCCAAGACAATTCTGCAACATGGGAAGTAAGAAACATAAGCATAAAGGAAGGCAAAATAGGAGATAATACAGGCACAGGCGGTGAAGTATCAGAAAACTCGATCACACTCATTCCATCAGAGTTAAATCTTGCCAATGGTACAGAAATGGGAACACAGACTCTTACAGATGGAACACAACTGATATTTGCAGGTGGAGGCAATACTAATGTACCCAAATATTACAATACTGGTACAAACATACGTATGTACCCTAAAAACTCCGTAACAGTAAAAGCGGCAAAGAATATCAAGTCCATTGTTATAACTTGCGATAAAGCTAACGATGCGATATACAATGCAAGTGGAGATGTTTCAGCAACAAATGGTAAAGTAAACACAAATGAGACAGTTATCAGCATTAATGACATCAACAATACTGAAACAGTTATAACCAACACTTCAACCACAACAGGAGCACCAAGCCAGATTCGTATCGTGAAACTTGTAATTAATTATGCAGAATAAAACAAAGCATGACATTGATATATAAAATATTGAATAAAACCGTAATACTCGCCACTATGCTGGCGAGTATTACCTTTGTGTCTTGTGGCAGCGATGATGACGGCAGTACCGACCCGAAGAAGGTAAACAACAACCGCAACCTGCAGCTAAACGCTCAGGGATGGGAAGTGCCACGCCTGCAGTCCGACGCTGTATTCATCAACCACACTCTCAGCGACGGCACACGCAACTACTGCATGGAATATGTCAACAGCAAATATCACACCCGCTGGGTGGCATACCGCTACGACCCCAAGAACGCACAGCAACTCTGGAACAAGCGCACCGATGCCTGGGCACCCGACCCGATGCTCGACAAGACTCCGCAATACCAGATTGACATTCAGTCGTTCAAGGGCTACAACCGTGGGCATCTTGTAGGCAGCGCAGAACGGTATTACAGCAAGGAAGCCAACGAACAGACTTTCTATATGACCAACATGAGCCCGATGATAGGCGCTTTCAACCAAACATATTGGAGCTGTGTGGAAGACCCTTGCCGCGACAATTGGGGACGCAAATGCACATCAACAGGCGACACCATATATGTGGTGAAAGGCGGCACCATCGACCAGACTATCGGCACCTGCCAGTTACGAAACACTCTTGGCAACACAGTGCAGATGGTGATACCCAAATATTATTTCATGGCATGCGTGAAACGCACTAAAAGCAACACGGTGACAGGTATCGCTTTCTGGATGGAGCACAAGGACTTTGGCAACAAGGACAAGAATTTCCTGAACACTCTGGCAAGACAATCGGCAATAACAATCGACGAGCTGGAACGCAGAACGGGAATTGACTTCTTCTGTAACATGCCCGACGAACTGGAAAACAAAGTGGAGGCTACATACAACGAGGCAAATTGGGCAGGACTGTAAAGTAGCAAAAGGAGTTAGAAGGAGGCTATCCGAGAACGTCTGCCGCACTTTCTTTTAGGCACGGATTACACGGATTTTCACGGTTTTCTTATTTATCTTATCAGTGAAATCCGTGTAATCCGTGCCTAAATCGTGACACAGTGTAAGCAGGGGCTGGCTTTTCGGACAGCCCCCAATTAATCACTTATTGAGGTCGAAACGCACTCCGACCTTGAGTCTGAAATTAAGCGGTTTGTCGCTATACGATGTCTGAAGCGACGAGCCGTTATCAATATAATAAACCATGCCTGGCTCAGCATAAATGCCTAGATTTCCAAGGATATTATACTGCACTCCGGCTGTCAATCCCACTGACCACTGCATTGGAATATCTTTTATGTCATCGCTCTTCTTGTCAATGACTCCACCTTCCACTACACACTGTGTATCCATCTTTCCTCTGACACCAAACTCTGCTGTCACGCCTCCGCTGGTATACACAGACAGGCGCTTGCCTTTTATCCACTGATAGCCCGCCAACAATGGCACTCCTAAATATTGTATTTTTTGGTTGCTGTAGATATACGACTGCTCCGTCCCCGATTCGGTCTCACTTTCAAGCATGCTGTACGTCACTCCCGTTTCCACAGCCCAGCGACTATTTAGAAAATAACGTGCTCCCAAACCTATACTTACTGGCTGATGATGGTCTACCTTTGTCACAGGATTTGCATAACGGTTGCTGTATGCCACGGTGTAGGTTGGATTAACAAAGTTTGCCACATTGCCATGAGGTCTTACCGACATTGGGCTGGAACTGGCAAAAACACCATAGCCGTCCGTGGCCGATGATGACGATACAATGTTGGATGCATACATCGACAGCGACACTCCCCTGCCCTTGTAAGTGACAACAGACTTCTGACCACTGTAGTCGGCAAGCAGGCGATTGGTGCCGGTTGTACTACCTACGTTGTTTCTTTTGGTCGGATTATCAGAAATTCCATTTTTCTCAGATACAGAAACTTCTTCCTTCACAGGTTTAAAGACTTCTTCTTTTACAGGTTCTGATACTCCTTCCTTTACTGGAGAAGATACTTCCTCCTTTACAGATTCTGCCACTTCTTTTCTTACGGCTACGGCAGGCACCCTTACATCACTTTCACCAGCGTATGCCACCGCAGGCTCACCAACGTTACCAACCTCAGTGGCAGCAGGCGATTGCAGGACAGCCTTCTCTGCTGCGGCTTGCATCATTGCATCCTGTTCCTCTTCCGACGGCGCCACCATAACAAACAGTGCCGCCACTACAGCTGCTGCGGCAGCCACCGAGGCTATTCTCATCCACGGTATAACGCGGCGCTGCGGCTGGCTGTCGAGCACACTCTCAATGTCATCCCACAGTCCCTGCGGCACATCAGTACACTCATATCGCAACATACGGTCGCGCACATCATCGGTCCAATTCTTCTTTTTCCTCATACTTCATTCCTCCTCTTTTTTATCATTTTAGCCAATGTCTTTTTGGCGTGAAACAACTGCGATGCCGAAGTGTATTCTGATATTCCCAACATCTTGGCTATCTCCTTGTGGCTATATTCCTCAATCACGTAAAGGTTCAGAACTGTGCGGTAGCCCTCAGGCAACTGCCTTATCATCTCATAGAGCAGCTCGGTCTCCACCTCCTGTGTCTCCGGGTCGTCGCCGTCATCCTCTACGTCGGCAATGTTGTCGGTAGTCTCCGTCATCATGTTCTTGCGGTTCCGGCGGAGATGGTTCAACGCCTCATTTGCAACAATCCTCGCCATCCATGAGTTGAGCGAGTTTTCATTTTGCGGCACAAAGTCGCGCAGTGCATTGAATATTTTTATATAACTGTCCTGCAGAATGTCCTTCACATCCTCCTCGTTCTGCACATAACGGCGGCATACGGCAGTAAGTCGGGCCACCGACTCGCCATACAGTTGCTGCATGGCGCGCCGGTGGCCTTTTTTCAGTTCCGTTATCATTAGTGCCGTCTGGTTCTTTGCCATCATGTGTGCTTTTTTCGTTGCCGGTGTCAGAACACGTTATAGTTTATTACCCATGCATTGTACACATAGACAAGTTTGGCGTTGTCCGGCATACTGTTGTAGGTTTCCACCGCTTCTCCGTCAACTGATATTGCTGACAGCCGCATAATGAAATGATACTTCCAGTGTATCATTTCCTCGTATGTCATCTTGCCGTCATCAACAGTAAACTCAGCCGTGACCGTTCTTTGCCTGCCTTCCATATTCACCGCAAAATTCAATGCCTCCGGTATCAGCTCCATCTTTAAATAATCGGTACGGTAATTGAATGTCGCCGGCAAATTCTCATGGGTGTACTCCATACTCACAGATGCTGAAGCATCAGCAACGGCTCCCGGCAAATAAGTCAGTATCTCCTGACACGGGAAATCGCCTATATTCATAGTGCTGGCAGTGATATAGGTGCTTATACCCGAATGACGCACTGTATTGTGCTTGTCTGCAGCCACAGTGCTTATAACGTCTATGTCGCCCATAAGCATTGCCGACTTATAGGCTTTACCTATGAGTCCGTCGTTCATCATTGCTGCATCACCATACTGCAGGTTGCTGGCGTCATCCTCATTATTGATTGTACATGCCACCACAGAGCACACCAGCAATACAACGGCAAGCATAAGACTTTTTCTTAATAAAAGCTCTCTTATATATGTCATTTCGTTATTTTTCTTTTTTATATGTTATAACACATCATTCTGTCTCTTATACACATCTGACGCTGCCGACGACTCCTTACGTGTAGA
>ENA-OYXX01001206-OYXX01001206.1-human-gut-metagenome-genome-assembly--contig:-NODE-1206-length-10274-cov-5.731089_pt1 | contig 10274 bp, 6 predicted proteins | sample MGYA00243976_ERZ653434 | MGnify/ENA primary metagenome ERZ653434 (study PRJEB26926, sample SAMN06165112) | human gut metagenome | biome: ENVO:00009003; feature: ENVO:2100002; material: ENVO:00002003...
AGCCCGGAGTAGCTGAAAGAACTCAAACAAAAAATATACACGAAGATGAACCCGAATCCTTCAATTGAACTGACTGTCGACGAAATGAACGGCACCAATCCGGTGGCCTGCGCTCCCTATGTGTGGATTATCCTGATGGACGACCGCTCGGGTTGCGCCGTCGACTGCGATTTCTACACGCCTGAGGAAGCGCCCGCTAAATTGCGCGAGTTTCTTGACGATGCCGGTTTCTCACTGACGCGCTCTGTATTTGAGGCCGTCGGGTGCAAACTCGAAGGCATCGAAGGCGATGATGCCGCCGACGCCATCTCGATGGCGCTGCTGAGATATTTTGAAAACGACGACTGCCTGGTGGAAAATACTTTTTATGACGCACCTTTCGACGTCGACTTTACCATAAAAAACGCCTGGAACGGCGAGACAGACCGTTTCACCCTCCATCCCGACAGTCAGATATCTTTCCCCGGAGAATAAACGATGAAACCCGAACAAAAGGCTCCCAAGCCGACAAACTCTATGGTCGACCTCTGTCTCGGGATAGCCCTCAAGGCTCATGCCGGTCAGGCAGACCTCGATGGCAACCCCGTGATACTTCATCCCCTCACCGTCGGTCTTGCCGGCAAGACACCCGAGGAGCAGTGCGCCGGATTTCTCCATGACGTGGTGGAGGACACCGACTACACCTTTGATGACCTTCTGCAGATGGGCGTCAGCGCGGACATCGTCGATGCACTGCGCCTCCTGACCCACGACCCTGCAGAACCATATCTCGACTACGTGCGCCGCATAGCCGGTTCAGGCAATGCGATAGCTATTGCAGTCAAGCTCAACGACCTGCACCACAACCTTGAACGCGGCCGCCGTGCTGGCTACCAACGCCTCGTCGCCAAACACGAATCAGCCCTCGCCATCTTTGACGCCCTCCCCAAATAACCCCGACGTCCCATATACATTTCACAACGTAAAATGCTGGTACTAAGTAGGGACGTTCTTCAGAACTAACCTTTACCCACAAATAGGTCCGTTTCTGTTCTCGATCAGATATTGATATATTGTCTCAATTCTGTCGATTCCTCTCTTGAATGTTATGATTCCCGGCTTCGGCTGCGATGGCATCGCACTCCATCCGCCCTCGCATGCCACAGCCCATGCCGCCCATGCCAATGAACCTTTGTAAAAAGGATTCCGATGTATTTTCTTGGGCGAGTTGAAGTGGCTGTTCAGTTGTGAGACGATGTGTATTTCCAAAGGGGTGAAAGCTATTGATGCCGGTATGGTCTCATCTTTGCTGTCAAATCCTTTTTTGACAAGCGCCACCTCATAGGCACTTTTGATACAAATTGCAAGGTTCACTTCGAAGGCTTTTGGATCCTCAACCTGTATATCCTCTATTCCGAAGCCCTTTTTCTTCAGGAGTCTGTGAAAATCCTCTATAAACCATCTGCGACGGTAATAATCAACTATTTTGAGCGCATCATCCACTGAGCTGACCTCTATCGATGTCAATAACAGCCAGTCCACCTGATTGTTGCATGATGAAGCGGAGGAGTATTCAGTTACTCTCACGAAATAGAGTTCCACAGTTTTGCGGGGATATACAGGACTGTGCGGACGACGTATCGTCAGCTTTCCGTATCTGACTGCGACATGTGCGACCCTGCCTGCTTTTCGGGGGCCTTTCCCGATTTTGATATCATAGGAATGTCTCACTTCCTGAGAAGCGGTGTAACTGAATATGTCCTGTGTCTTCCCGGCGGGCAATATGGCAATCCGTTTTTTGGATGCCCGGACCACGATGTCAAGATTTTTCAGTTCGTCGGGTAGTGTCAGCAGAGGATACATGTCGCCCTCCCTGTCCTGCAACATTATGATGCGGACATCACAGGGCAGTTTCCCCCTGATCGCTTTTATTGAATCTATCCATCGAGAAGACTCTGAGTCTCGTTCCGTTATGGGAATGTTATATTTATATCGGGTTTTACCGGTGTCGGGGTCGGTAAAATAGTAGGAAGGCTGACGTCTGCGGTCGGTCCAGACGCGCTATTCCTCATTTTCAAGCTGCTCCTTTGGCTTCCTGCCCCATATTCTGAGAAAACCGAATCCGGCAGGTACGCCTGTCTGCGCATCCATCACGATGGCCGAATGAGAACGCATACCTTTTTGTTTCTGGACACTTTCAAGGACTTCCCGGCCATTTTTACTAAGCCTCGCGGCAATGCTTTCTCTGACAATCTCCATTGTGTCCTGGGCAACGAGAACTTCTTGCAGCCCCCTCGCTTCCACATTGTCAACAGTCTGATGTATAAGGTCTTCCTCGATTTTATCCAGCGTGACATTTTCATTATTTACGAACCTGTATGCCGCTTTGCGGCTCGAAGAATCCTTGCAGGCTCTGTTGATGACAGCGGACCCGGATGAGGCCATTGCAGTCACCAGTCCGGAATATTCCTTATCAAGACGTTTGTCACCGAAAATACTATCTGTCTTCATTCTTTTCCTTTTTATTCATGCTATCGTATATAACAATCAGAGAATGAAGATGGTGCCTATTTGTGGGCAAAGGTTAGCTTTGAAAAGCGTCCCTACTGTAAGCTACTAATTTTTAGTTTATTGGATAAAAAAAAGCGGCTTTAGGACCGGAATAAAATATAATGAAGGATGAAGATGGCGGGCGGAAAAACAATAGTCAGATAATTTCATTCGCTGTATCTATCCTGACGAGAGGCCGTGTCTGTGAATGACACGGCCTCTCTTTGGTTGATTTTTGCAGGGACTTAATTGATATTGAGCTTGAAGGTGGCGGAACCGACTTTAACGATGTAGACGCCGGGGAGCACGGGGATAGTCATGGACGGTGTGCCTGTGCTGTTCCACATCATGATACCAGCAATGTTGGTGACAAGCACCGGCTGACCTTCGGCACCCCGGATACGGATGGCTCCGCGCAGGGGTATGACACTGACGCCGGAGGCGACGGAGTTGTCAAGCGACGAGGCTTCGAGGGTGACATCGTTTGACAGAGGTGACTCGCCAAAGTCATAGAGGGCAGAGACAGCATAGACGTTTTTGTCGTTGTCAGAGGCGAAGCGGTCGGCAAAAGTCTCGTTGACAAGGAGTGAGGTGTTGGCCACCAAACCGTTGCGATAGAGATTGTAGCCGAGCAGACCTATAGCCTCGCTGCCGGAGGCAGCCCTAAAGTCAAATCCGTCGAGCATCAGCATGAAGCCGCCGGCGGCGCAACTGCGGATGGCGAAGTATTTAGCGTCCTCGGGGAGCTGAACCTTATATTCGTTCCACAGAGGCTTGTTGTCGGCGCCGGGCACACAGGGCACAGCGTCAACCGTTAGGACCTCGACGAAACTGTCGGGATCGGCGTCGGTCAGGGAGTAGAGTACAATCATCTTGTCGCGGTAGTTCTCGGAGAAGCTGCGGGCGCGGAAGGTGAGTTCCTGGGCTTCGCCTGTGAGCAACGGCGAGATGCACCAGTCGTCGATCTCGGCATCGTTGACGGCATACATCGAGACGAGGCACTTGTGGCCGTCATACATGGTGTAGGCATCTGAATTCATGGCGCTGTTGTCAAACACGAAGAATGAGCCTGTCGTGACACCTATCGAAAGGTTCGGTATGGTCACACCGCTGATGCCGCCCAGAGGGAGTCCGTCACGGTCAACGAAGCGCCATCCGGCGAGGCCGCGTACCCACGAGTCAGCCGACTCGAACGACATGTCAGCGAAGGGCTCGAAAGCGTCGAGCGAGGGTTTATCCCAGACGAGAGATATATCCATGCCGTCTTTCTCGCCGGTGAGGGCAGCGGGAGCAGGGAGTTTATTGGCCCTGACTTTCACGCGGGCAGTGGAGGTAACGTTGTCTTCGGGAGTTCCGTCATTGGCGTCGACCGAGGCCTGGAGCTTCAGTGTGCGGCCGCCCATGGGGGCGTCGGTGCGTATTGCGAAAGGTATGTTCACATTGTCGCCGCCGTCGATCCGCCCGCTTGTGACAACCTGAACAGGCTCGTTGTCAATCAGGATGGAGGTCTTCAGGGCGTTGGCGGCGTTGAGGCCGCTGTTAAACACGGAGACAAAACCGTTTATGTCCTCGCCCACCATCACTTCGGGAGTGGTATAGAGATAGCCGACCGAGATATCGTTATCAGCCATATCGCTGACAGACAGGCGGTCGAAAGCGCATCCGCTGAAGTTGACCTGAGTCACCTCGATGCCGAGCTGCACGCACTTGGCGGCATAGGCCGAGAGGTCGACAGCCACCCGCTTCCAGCCGGGATTGGTGCCGGTAATCTCATCAGCGACTTTTCTCATCAGGGAGGTCCACTCATCCGTACCGACCACGCGGACCTTCACGTCGACAATATTTTCGTTGGCGATCGGTTCGGAGCTGCCGTAGTAAGTATAGAAAGTAAAATAAGGACGCGAGAGCGGCGAAAGGTCAATCTTGCCCGTATAGAGCATAGAGACTGAATTCTGCTCGTAGAAGAGAACGCCCGTGCAACCGCCGTCATTGTCGGAGCTGTCGATGTAGGAGCGCCACTGTGCCGAGCCGACAGCTGTGTAGATGCCCAGGGGCGACCAGGGCGAAGCGTCGCTGAACGATTCGAGGTATGGGGCAGCGTAGGGCGTACCTGCGATAATGACGGGCGAGTAGGCGTAATCGGCAGACTGGCCGCGCTGTGTGACGGGAGCGATTATATATCTCAGTGCGGCCTGTTCGCCGTAGGGCACTGCGTCGTTCTGAGTGAATGAGGTCTCTTTGAGCCCCGAAGCGAGAAGTTCGCCCGTAGTGCCGTCAAATACGTTGTATGACACCTTGGCCGGGTCGAGGGGATTGGCGTTGACGTCTGTCGGAGGAGCATCCCATGTCATCGACACAGAGCCTTCCGAGGTCTCCCTGAGCTGAATGTTGACGGGCATGGATGCATAGTCGACGCCGACATAGACCCCGGCTTCGGCCGATTTGCCAGTGCCGTAGTCAGACGTTGCGGTAATGGTGTATGTGTACTCGCCGTTGCGGGTGAGGTTGTCGGTGAAAGTGAGGGTTGAGCCGGGGACGGGATTATCAAAACGGGCTACGTCACGGGCTCCCATCTTCACATCGATAGCCGAGATGCTCTTCAGCTCATTGCCGCCAAGGTCGAGAGCGGGAGCCTTGAAAGTGCCGGTGACGGTCAGAGAGCCGTCGGGGGCGGGCACGAGGCTGATTTCAGAGGGGGCCTCGGGCGCATAGACAGCCTCGCCACCTGTGACGCTGAGGTCATCGATAACCACGCCTGACATGTCGGTGGCCGAGCAATAGTGAATGCCGAAGAAATAAACACCGTCCTCAGGCACGGTAAACTGCCTGGTGAAAGTGGTATTATTTGTGTTGAAGAACTGTGTCACAGGCTGCAGCTCAGTGGTCATGGCCTCGGGCGAGGCATCCGTGCCGAAACGGGCTTCGAGACGCTCGATGCCATACTGTTCGACGGAACTGCGACCGGCATAGACATAGCTGAACGTGTAGAGGTGACCTTTATACAGCTCGACCGGAGGACTGATCAGCCAGTCGTCGCCGTCCTTGCCGTCCTCGGCCCATGAGATGTAGACGTTGGAATCATTGTATTCCCAAGTGTTGGAGTCGCCGTTAGCGTTGACAATGGTGAACTCGTTCAGGACATTGGCGTAATTGAAAGACTCCAGATAGGGGACAGTCTTGGTGCCGAAGAAAATCTTGTTTGAGAGACCAGCGGGCCCCATCACCTGATAGGGCACGGGTCCTTCCCACGCGATGACCGAATAGTAGATGTTAGACACCGAAGCGTCGGGGATATATTCATCGACAAAAGTTGTCTCCGTGATTTTGTTGGCCACAATCTTGTTTTCGGGCATGCGGCGGACGGTGTAGTTCACTGTCGAGGGGTCAAAATAACCGCCGTTGACCGTCGTAGTCACGGGATCCCATAAGACCGTTGCCTTGCCGTCGGTATAAGAAGCCTTGACCACGGGGGCGCAGGGGCTGTCATAACCGCAGTACATCGTGGTGACATTGCGGTCGCTTTCGTTGCCGTCGGCGTCGGTGAGGGTCACGTAGAAATGATACATTCCCGAGTAGGGAAGCTCGATGTTGACCGTTACGTCGCCGCCATAGACGGTCGAACCCTCATAATCGTTGAAGCCGCCGCTCTCGACGGTCATATGCACATGATAGGTCAGGTCGCCTGTGGCGGGTTTGCCGTCGGCCGTGAACGCCGGGGCGTGGAAAGTGAGGGTACCCGTAAGCTCCGGGGCTGTGAAATTGGCCTTGAGTTCAGTCGGGAGCGCGGGAACGGCTGACCTTCGCGAGGACGGGATGTAGAGACCGGTCACCTGGTCATTGTGCTCGAACCGGAAGAGGTGGGTGGCCTCGGCAGTTGCCAGGTCCACCTCGTAGAGGTGTGAAGTGCCGTCCTCGAGGCATACGGCCCAGAACATGCGGCCGGAGGCCTTGTCAACCGTTGCGCCGCCGGCAAAGGCGGGTATGATTCCTGTCGAGCCTACCAGGGTGGTCTCGCCGTTTGTCTTGTCGACCTTGAGGAGATTGCCGTCATAGTCGATGGCATAGCCCTGTCCGGCGGCGTCGAAGCAGAACGCATGCCACTGGGTGTCACCCGTCGACTTAAGTTCGACGGGGACGAAAGACCGGTCTTCCATGCGGATGCGGCAGAAACGGAAACCGTCCTGAGCCGCATTGTATACGAGACCATAGACATTGTTGGTCACCGGGTCGGTATCGGCCACAGTGGCGAGATAATCGACCGACGGTAGATTTTTGAAGCCATAGAAGAAAAAGTTCTGGCTGTCCATATACATCACAAAGGGTGACTCACCTCCGTTGCAATACTGGATATACTCGCCGTCATACTCAAAGGCCGCATACTGAGTCAGTGGGGCGCCCGTGTACTCAGGAATCATCTCACCGTTTGTGATAAAGCGCCAGAGTCCGGTGTGGGCCGGAACGCCGTTGACAGGGTCGGAGTATATGAAATTGCCAAGAATCGACGTCGGGCCGAGGGCCGACGGAGCGAAACCCGGACGTGATTCAGGCCTGTCGGCCTTCATGGGAATGACAAACATGCCGTCGCCGGTGGCGGGACCTTTGATGCGGGGACCGGGAGTCAGGGGACGCATCAGAGAGACAAGACGGGCCATCTCGGGAGAGAAAGCGCTCCGGGCCTTGGCAGGAGGCTGGGCGGCATCAAGTGAGAGGGCCGCCACAGAGCAAACAATAGCTAAAAGTAGTGATTTTTTCATGAGGCATAAATAAAGGATTAGAAATCTGAGGGCAAATGTAACATGAAAGGTAGCGGAGCAGCAAAAAACCATATAGACCTTATATGGACACTATGTGAAATAACTGTCCATATTTCATTTATTTATTGTAAATTTGTCGCTGTGAAACAACTTTTATACCTTATTTTAACATTTATCTCACTTTTGATAATGATTTCCTGCGGTAACAGAAAGGTCATAGACCCGGAGTATCCGTGGAAGACTACCGAGGTGCAATTTGACTCACTGAGCCTCAGCCTCGAGCACCGTCACATGTCGCGCGACCATGAATGGGGCCTGGAGCTGAAGGTGATGGACAGCCTCGCGGAAAAGAGCGGAAACATGGCCATGAAGTGGCGTCTGCTTTTCTACAGGACCATCTGGGGAGTGCGCGGAGGCGACAACGACGGCCAGAAACCGCTGAGTCTGCTGAAAAGCGCCATGGACATGTGTGACTCGGCCAAATATCCCTATGACTACAACCGTATGCGTGACGTCAGGGCCTCGATTGACCCGGAGATATCCACGATTGAGAAATACCGCATATTCTTCAGGCTGTATGAGACGGCGTCGGAGCAGGGTCTGACAGAGTGGAGCGCCAACCTGCTCAACCAGATGGCCAACATAGAGCAGGAATCGGGACTGAACGAGACCTCCTACGGGCACTATGAAGAGTGCCGGAAGCTTTTCAACAAGTGCGGCAACACACTGTTTTCAAACTATATGGCGCTGAACCAGGGCAATGCGCTGCGCTCGATAGGCCAGACCAAGCGAGCCGACAGCCTCTACAGGCTGCTTCTCAACGACCGCCGGACGCTGCCCGACACGGGCATGAGGCTGCTCATATATATCAACAGCTATCTCAACAGCCGGGACACAGAGCACCTCAAGGCGTCCTATAACATAGCCGAGAGACGCTTCTCGCGTCTAACATATCTGCCGACAATCTACACGTCCATGGCGCGGTGCAGCATGGACTCGGGCAACACCCGACAGGCGTTACACTGGGTTGACAAGGCTCTGTCCATCCGCGACTCAGTGAGAGATATCAGCGACCTGATGACGATACAGGGAAGCTATCTCGAGGTCTACGGTTCACTGGGACTTTTGGCCGACCCGATAGCTGAAATCAAAAAGTATGTGGCGCTGAGGGATTCGGCCGATAAGATTAAAATGATAAGCAAGGTAGAATCGACCGTTATCGCCACGCGCATCAAGGAGTATGAGAGTCAGATGGCCCAGGACCGCCGGCTGTCTCGTATATGGCTCATAGTGACGGTGTCAGGAACGGTGGTACTGAGTCTGGTATTGGTGATGTTCTTCAGGCAGCGGTCGCTGCGCAGCGGCCTGAGGGCAGCCCGGGCGGAGCTTGACCTGGCGCGCAGCCGCAAACAAGCGTTGTCGCTGTCGCTGATGCTTGAGGAAAATAGCAACGTGATAAACTCAATAGAACAGAAACTCGACGACACTCCCGAAAATCCGCAGGCTCTGAAGTCCATGCTGAAGATAGGGCGTCTCGACACCGATGACTGGCGCAATTTTGAGGCATTTTTCGAGAAGGTGCATCCGAGTTTCCAGCGGATATTGCGCGAAAAATACGGGATAAAGTCTGAGAGCCGCATCAAACTTGCCTGCTATATCTGGATGGGACTGTCGTCCAAGCAGATAGCAAAACTACTGATGATTGAGCCGGCATCGGTGATGAAGAGCCGCTATCGCCTGAGACAGCAGATGAAACTCGACGTGGGCGAAAGCCTGGAGGAAGCGCTGGGGAAGCTGGAGTGAGCGGCAGCAGCCAGGGTGGGGGAAGAGTGTGCCTTTCCGCACACTGTCGTGTGCGTTAATACGTCGTATTGTCGCTCCGCGACAATTATGCAACTGATAAACAATAACTTGCATGGGCGTTCTTCAAAACGTCCGACGAGCATGTAGAAACGTCTGTACAGTCCGTCGAAAGGATGTCGCTACAAAAGCAACACCTACCGGCGTTGGGATTTGGTGGGACGCTTTTTGCCCTACATAGGCCAAGGCCAATGCAGGGTTATATGGAAAGTAACCGCCTAACGGCGGTTTGGCGTCGGATGTTGGGCGGGGTTTCGAGGGATGGAATACGCTCAGTCTGGCAGGGTCGCTGTGGCAGAGTTGCGGCGGACGCTTTGAAAAGCGCCCCTACTGTAAAATGTTAATTAGCAAATTATTATGTTTAAAAACATGTCTTTCATCTGTATTTGCCGATGCCCATTTTACGCTCGAATTCGTCTTGCTCTGTTTCGGTAAGCATGACTTTCCCTTCAGGACGTGTTGACAAAAGGTATCTGTAGACTTCGGCGTCATCCATTTCTTCCGCCTCCTGTATGAGAAGATGTTCTATATATTTCTTCAGGTTCATGCCCATTGCGGTGGCTTTCATACTGAGTGTGGTGAAAACATCCTCCGGTATGTCTATAAGTTTACGACGTGAAGTTTTAGGGCGCGATGTGGATATGGTATTCATAAGTGTTCTTTCTTTTCTGCAAATATATATGATATATACAAATTAGGTTGAAAATAGTTGGAAAATCAGGGTCGACAGAAGATGTTGACAAGGTGTTCACAATGTCGACAAGGGGGTTGATAATTATTTCATCGTTTTTTAATATGTTTATTTGGAGTTTTGGAGGTGGGCTGCGTATATACGGCGCGGCGATATTACAAAGAAAGTTAGCAGCGGTTTGTGGATGGATTATTGACGGAATTATCGAAGTTTTTCGACTGTTTTGAACCTCGGGTTAACAAGGAATTTATTAACTTTGCGGTTGTGAACATGATGTCAATAAATCAATTAATCTATTATGAGACAGGCAGAGACGATGTTCACAACCGGATGACATATGTCTAGGTGACTTCAATAACTCATATTTGCAAGAAATGAGCCGAAAAGTTATCGCAGCTATGAACATCCATTAATATTCTTCCTGTCTCTTATACACATCT
>ENA-OYXX01001207-OYXX01001207.1-human-gut-metagenome-genome-assembly--contig:-NODE-1207-length-10269-cov-4.314177_pt1 | contig 10269 bp, 9 predicted proteins | sample MGYA00243976_ERZ653434 | MGnify/ENA primary metagenome ERZ653434 (study PRJEB26926, sample SAMN06165112) | human gut metagenome | biome: ENVO:00009003; feature: ENVO:2100002; material: ENVO:00002003...
CTACACGTAAGGAGTCGTCGGCAGCGTCAGATGTGTATAAGAGACAGCTATAACTGTCATCGCGGTCGTAGGCGACGTTGACCAGATCGGCGAGATCCAATCCCTCGTCGGCGGTGTCCGCGCCGAGAGGGGCGCGCTTCTTCTGCTTGCTGTTCATTCGCTTGTCCTCCCTTTACGGTTTCATCAGCTTCTTGAGTGCTTCCTTGATGATGTCCTCCAGCGACAGTGCGGCTATGTCAATGGATCTCAGCGCACTCTGCGCCTCGGCACGGGTGTATCCCAGCACCAGCAGCGCGTCCTGCGCTTCGCTCAGCTTCCCGCGTGCGGGTGCCCCGGCTGCCTCGGCAGTGTGGTCGGTGATGGCGGCGGAAAGATCGCTGTCGTCCATGTGCGTTTCCTTCATGAGCTTGTCCTTCAGCTCCAGGATAATGCGGGCGGCTGTCTTGGGACCGATGCCGGGAGCCTTGGAGATTGCCTTGCGATCCTCCGCACAGACTGCAAGAGCGAATTTTTCGGGCGTCATGATCGACAGGATAGACAGCGCCGCCCGGGGACCGACGCCGGATACGGACAGGAGCATCCGGAAGGAGGAAAGCTCGCGCTCATCGCGGAATCCGAACAGCTCGATGTCGTTCTCGCGCACCGACAGGTATGTATACAGCAGGACTTCCGGCGGAGCGGTCAGCGCGGGGCGGGGCAGAGAACGGTAGGTCGTTTCACTGATAGTCATGCTGTAGCCGACCCCCGCCGCCTCGACAACGGCGAGCGAAGGGGTGGAGACGGTCAGCCCGCCTTTTATGTAGTAAAACATGCAACGGAATCCTTTCGTTTGGGCATTGTTTCGGGGAAGGAAACGGAGCCGGGCGGGTGCGCCCGACTCCGTGGGGGTTATTTTTTGTCCGGCTTTTTGCCGTGTGCCCGGGCGTCCTTGGGATCGGGCGTTTCGTCAATGTCATCCGGCGCATCGGGCGGTACCGGATCCACGTCCGGCGTCTCGTATCCGATGTCGCCGGGCAGGACAGCCGCGCTGTCCTCTGCCGTCTCGGCGGTCGGGAGCGGCTCGCCGGGAACGGTCAGTACACCGCGCAGAACCGGGATGCGCACCAGCCGACGGTACAGAACCAGCAGCACGACAAAGATCAGTATCGCCACAATGGAAACTGCCAGTCCGAAGGAGACAGTATGCGGCATATAGCGCATTTCCAGCGTATGCTCTCCGGCACCGTCAATGCGGAAGCCTAGCAGAGCATCCGCCGTCCGGCACACCTCTACCTTTTTGCCGTCCACGTACACGTTCCATCCCTCGTCATAGGGAATGGTGGTAGCGATCAGCTGGCTGTCCTGCCGGGTTGTGATACTGCCGGTCATGTGGTCGTCCGGGCAGTTGTCATCGATCCGGTAGCCCATCTGCTGCAGGCGGGTCATGGCATCCGTCAGCACATCCATGTCGATGTAGTAGATATAGGAGTCGTACACCTTGCCCTCTGTATTCTTCTGCCGGATATACAGGTTGTTGGAGCTGTTCTTGATGGTGAGCTTCAGCGTGAGATCGGACTTGGTCACCTTGCCCAGTGAAGCGATGCGACGGTAGGTGGAATCCGAGCCGCCCTCAAAGCCGCCTTTGGAGGAGCCGTTGACCGCAACTTTGACCTCGCGCGGATAGCCGCTGGGAATGTAAAGGTAAAGCTCGGTTCCCGTGGGGACGTCATAGTGCAACGTGATGGAGGCTTCGGTATCCTTGCTGTCTACCGTCCACTTGTAGTGGTTGTCAATGGTATTCCCGTAGGTGCAGTTGGAGGTTTCGGCGCTGGCGGTCGGCGTGACCTGTGTTGTCTTTTTGAAGACCTCGACCAGCTTGTCCTCACCCAGCATGGCGGTAAGCATCTCATTGTACAGATCCATCGGCGTGTTGTATACATCCACACGCTTGCCCTTGTTGTCTTCGGTAAACACGTGGAATTGCTCGTAGGCATCGGCAACGCCGAAGGCGAGGGAGAGCGCATAGGGGTTGCGGTACACATCCGGACGGTTTACGGGGGTGAAGTCCTCATCGTACCGGAAGACTTCGTTCTTGTAGACCGGCTCACCGTAAACGTAGGACATATCCTGATCCGTGACCAGGTACCGGATGCCGAAGAAGGAGTCTGACACGGGGTTGCTGTCCACGTATTTTGACCAGTGGGATTTTGACACGCACCCCATGGTGTCCAGCAGGTCAATGACATCCTGGTTCAGCGTGGAGGTGGAGCAGGTCATCCCCTTGAAATGCAGGGCGAAGTTGTCGGTTTTCTGACGGCTGTAAGTCTTTTCGGTGCGGTAGAAGCCGGCATCCCCGTCCCGGATTGTTTCGGCAATGGGCAGGAAGGTCTTCAGGTAGTTATTGTAGGTGGAGTAGCCGGTGTGTCCCACATCCTTGATGAAGGATTGCGTTTCGGACAGTCCGCTGAGGAACATTTCGGCACAGACGAGGAAAGCAAGCACAGCTGTGACGGTATTGGTTGCCCGTTTTGTGCGCCCGGCAACGCAGAGCAGGACAAAGTAGGCAAGCAGGCAGAACAGCCCCAGCCACACCGTGGCGAACGGGCGCACGGCATTGAAGTTGTCGGGGTTGGACTGCTGATTGGGGAGCGCCAGCAGGTGTTCCAGAATGGGGGAGCGCAGTGCCTGCAGAATCAGAATATAGACCGACCACCCGGCGGTGACAAGCAGCAGCGATTTGCGGGGAATGAAATTTACCTGTGTGAGCGCCCGGTATGCCAACGTCAGCAGGAAGAAGCTGAGCATGAAACTGTAACGATAGTTGAGCCAGTTGGGCTTCTGGAAGCCGTGCCAGATGAGGTCGAGATCACTGACCGCGAAGGAGAGGACGAAGAAGAGAATGAAGCATCCGGCGGCGATCTTTTCCCGGTCGGAGAATTTCCGGCAGAGGAAGAAGGCAGGCGCCATCAGGATGGTCAGCACGCCGCAGTAAACGAAGGGCAGACCCGCCGGGCGGATGGTGTCATAGGAGGAGGGAAGGAACTTGTAGAGCAGGAGGTAAAGGTCAAACTTCTGCGTTACGTCCCAATTCGGATTGGAGAAGTCGTTCTTGCCGAAGCCGAGCGAGTACTTGGCAGACAGGATCGTCAGCGCCGCCATGCATACGGCGAGAGCCGACCACAAAGCCACGCGCCCGACCGATTTGGCAAAGTGATTGCGTTCGCCCATCGGGTTGTTCTCGTTGTTACGGTTGTGGGCGAAATAGTAGAAGAAGCTGTAAGCGACAACGTAAATGCACGTCATGTAGCCGATGTAGTAGTGGCTGTACAGCGTAATCGCGAACGAGAATACGAACAGGCGGAAGTGCCCCTTCCTGATCAGTTCCTCCAGCCCGTAGGTGAGCAGCGGCAACCAGATCATGACATCCAGCCACATGGAGTTGCTCTGGTTCTCAATCGCATAAGAGCAGAGCGCGTACATGGTGGAGAAGGCAACGATCGCCAGCCGATTGGGCTTTCCGTTGCTGTGGCGGTGCAGGTAGAAGCCCATAGTCAGCCCCATCAGTCCGGTTTTGAGTGTGAAGAGCGTCAGGAGAGCCTCCAGCATCCGCGTTATGGGGAACAGCGCAATGATCCAGGCAAACGGACTTGCCACATAGTAGTCAAAAATACCGAGAAATTCCCCGCCCAGTTCACGGGAGAAGGAGTAGAGCAGACTGCCGTCTCCGTGCATGAAATTCCACAGGGCGTTATAGAAGCCGATATACTGCGCGTTCAGATCCAGCGTCAGCACGCTGTAATCCCCGAACGGATGCACACCCTGCGAAATGTACAGGAGCAGAAAAAGTATGGCGGGCACGCCTCCGGCAATGAGCAGGTAGCCGTACTCACGCCGCCACGCGCCGAAACGGCGGCGGAAGCGGGTCATGCGCGTTTCGGCAGCGGCTGTATTGCCGGTTTCGTGCATGGGAATATCCGGTTGATTCTGATTCATGGTTCCGATTATCCTTTCTTCTTCAAACGCCGTGTTTTATCCGTTGCTTTCGGATGTATCCGGGGGCGTTTCCACCCGCCGCACCGCTTTCTCAAGCCGCAGGCGGTCAACAGTCATGTCCCGCCCGCAACCGAGGCAGAGTACCCGCACCTCACTGCCTGCGCGCAGTACGCGGAAGCGGGTCGAGCCGCAGGGATGCTTCTTTTTCAGTTCCAGCACATCGCCGGGTTTCATTCGGATGATCGGCAACGTGCTCCCCCCTTTTTCCTGCATCCTCCGGAATCTATCCAGTCTATTATAGCACAAACCTCCGATTTTGTAAACCCATTTGCGGATTTTTTTCGCGGGACAAGGCATTTACTTTTCTCTGAATCGGCGGCCTCGCGGATCAGCGGCTCACTCCATCTCCCGCCGCAGCTTTTGCAGAATCTTCTTTTCGAGCCGGGATATGTAGGACTGCGAGATGTTCAGGAGATCCGCAACCTCTTTCTGCGTCATTTCCGGATTGCCGTCCAAGCCGAAACGCAGACGGATGACGAGCCGCTCCCGGGATTCCAGCCTGTCCACGGCACGCCGGAGAGCCTCGCGTTCCTCGTCCCGCTCCAACTCCTCCACGACCGACGGTTCATCACTGCTGAGAATATCCGAGAGCAGAAGCTCGCCGCCGTCCCAGTCTGAGTTGAGCGGCTCGTCGATGGAGACCTCCTGCCTGCCGCTGATCTTGCGGAGGTACATGAGAATCTCGTTCTCAATGCAACGGGAGGCATAGGTTGCCAGTTTGATGTTCTTGTCCGACCGGAAGGTTTCTACTGCCTTGATGAGTCCCAGGGTGCCGATGGAAATCAGATCCTCAATGCCGACACCGGTGTTTTCGAACCGCCTCGCCAGAAATGCGACCAGTCGCAGATTGCGCTCAATCAGCAGGGCGCGCGCCGCCTCGCGCGCCTGCCCGCCGGACTCCAGGGCACGCAGGGCATTCGCTTCCTCCTCACGCGAGAGCGGTTGCGGAAGAACATCCGGTCCGTTGATGTAAAACAGCGGGCGGATACGTCTGAGCAGAAGCCAGCGGGGGCAGAAAAACAGGGGCACGGCGCGATGTAACGGTATGTATGCGGCGGCGGTCTTCATCAAAATGCTCCTCCTTGTGCTATGTGTAAAATATGCGGCAAAGCCGCTTGGGAATGACGCATCAGATCAACGCGGCGGGAATGAGTGCCTGCAACGCGGGATTGCCTGCTTCGCCCGCTTCCGGCAACTCCAGCGGAGCGATGAGAGCGACCGCCTCGGTGGCGCCTTCGGCATCCGGCAGGCGGATGGTCACACGGTCGGGACGGATGCCGATCAGCAGGCTGTGCCCCGTCGCCGTTGCTGCCGGGATGATGCGCAGGCGTGCCGCTTCCGGCAACGCACGCAGGCGGGCGGGATCGGTGCTGCCCTCCGAAATGCAGGCGGCAAGCTCCGCCGAAAGCAACGGCGCGGCGGCGGATGCCTGCACCGGGATTACGGGCTTGCCGTCCAGCGGGTCAGTCAGCAGATTCCCGCTGTCAATCAGCCCGGAGAGCGTTACGCTCCGATTCCCGAGCGCAACGGTCACTTCCGCCTCCTGCCGGCTGCCTGTCCGGCGGAAAAGCCGCCCGCCCCAAAGGGACAGCAGTCCGCTCAGCAATGCCAGCAGGGCAAAAAGCCACGCAGTGGGACCGTCTGCCCCCATGCCTGCCAACGCATCGGGACAGCCTGCCCGATTGAGAAGATTGTACAGCCCGGTCATGACGCCGCCCAAAACCAGCGAGACCAGCAGGTATACGCCGCACGCCGGAAAAACAAACAGCCACCGTCGCCTGCCTGCCTCCTGCCCCGGCAGAAAGACCAGTGCGCACAGGCACAGGCACATCAGGCAGTCCAGCGCCAGTGCCGCTGCGCGCCCTACGTTCACAAACAGCGCCGCAACGGCATAGACACCGCCGAGCAGGCTGGCAAGCGCCAGCCGCCCGCCCCGGATGTGTCGCCGCAGCAGCCGGGCGGTAAGCAGACAGGACAGGCAGTCCATGCCCGCATTGATCAGGAACAGTATGTCACCGTATACATCGGTCGTCATCCGCATCACCTCCTGCGGCTATCAGTATACACCGCCCGGACTGCGACCCGTGTCGCTCCCGGACGGACGAAAGTGCAGAATCCGGCGACAGGATGCTTGCCTTCTTCCCGAAAATTCATAAATACCGCTTGAAATCGGCGCCGATACCCTGTATAATAAAGGGCAACTTTGAGGAAACACGGCTTTGCCCGGCGGAATATCCGTGATGCTGTATCCTATACGGAACCGTCCGGAAATATGACTGCCCGGGCAGAATCCGGACAGAAGAGCAGGGAGGCAGAAACTATGCGCAAAAAGATCCGGCACCTCACCGCCTGTCTTGCCGCAGGCGTTCTCGTCGCTGCGGCACCGCTGTCAGGCGGCTGTTCGCAGGGTACACCGCCCGCCGCAGAGAGCACCGCGCCCGCTGCGGCGGAAACGGTTCCGGCAGAGCAGGCAGGACTTCTTCTGCGTGTCGGACTGAACCGCGCCAATTACGCCGGGAATTCGGATGTGGAGGCATGGATCGCGCGCTGTGCGGAGGATGACACGGGTGCGTTTGACGCCTTCGTTCTGTACTCCGCGTATGAGGACGGAGAAAGCACGACGCATCGCTACCTGATCCTGCGGACGGAGACTTCCGCCGGCATCGTGCCGACCGGCAGAGTGCTGCGCCGGACAGAGAATGGCGTGGCAGACTGCGAACTGGAGATTACGTATGCATACCGCGCCTCGGAGGCTTCTGCCGGGGGCGAGCTCCTCCTTGTGACTGTCACACTGCCTGCGGGCGATCTGCCGGCGCTGACGTTGCTTTCCGGGGAGGAGGCGCTGTCCTATCGCCTGACGCGAACCGGTGCGCCGCTGGATCCTGTCCTGTGATGCCAATGCTGTGCAAGACGAGAGAGAAAAGAAAGGAAGATGCTGTATGAACACCGAGACCAAGCAGGAAAGGCTGTGCCTGATTCTTGCCGCCGCCGGAGCCGTGCTGGCGCTTTTGCTTGCGGGCTTGTGGCTGTTTTCGCGGCATGATCAGTCGGATGCCGCCCGCACCGCGCAGGCGGAGGCGGCTGTCTGTCGGGACGCATGGAAGACCTTCGGCGAGACCGGAAAGGACAGCGATGCGCTGCACGCGCTCGCATCGCTGTACGCCTTTGCGCGGGATATGGAGCCGCTGATGGACGGCACCTCGCGGGCGGAATACCCGTCCTACTGCATGGCTGTCTTCCGCCTTCTGACAGAAAAGCCTGAGCTGCGCGCGGCATACGCCTCCGCTCTCGAAAAGCAATTCGATATGCTGGCAAAGGATATTTACCGTGTCAACGCTTATGCTGAGCTGAAAAAGCTGATCCCGGCGCTGGAGAGCGGCATCCTGCCGGAAACCGGAACCGAACCCGTTTCCGAGACCAAAGGCGTGCTGACTGCGGTCAACGGGAGGGGAGACTGCGCCTATGCATGACTATGTGATCGGATTGGACGGCGGCGGCACCAAGACAGACGGGGTGCTGGTCGGACAGGACGGGCGGGTACTGGCACGCCGGTGCGTCGGTGCATCCAACCCCAATGACGTGGGAGAGGAAGCATCCGCCGCTGTTGTCCGTGCGTTGGCGGAGGTGCTTGCCACCGAGGCGGGTGTGCATCTGGCAGACTGCTTCGTATTCGGCGGCATATCCGGCGCGCTCAACCATCGGGAGGGACTGACTGCCCGCCTGCGCTCGACCGTTCCGGCACCGGGCGGAGTGGAGATTGATTCCGATATGGTGAATCTGCTTTCCGCCGAGCTTCCCGACCGGGACGGAGCCTGCATTATCTGCGGCACGGGGAGCGCCTGCTTTGTGCGCCGCGGGCAGGAGGTGTTCCGCATCGGCGGCTGGGGCTACCTGCTGGACAGCGCCGGGAGCGGCTACGATATCGGCAGACAGGCATTGGAGGCGGCGCTCCGCGCACAGGATGGGCGCGGTTGCCCGACGGCTCTCTCGGCGAAACTTGCCGATGCACTGGGCGCGCCGGTGCAGGATTCCCTGACGCGCCTGTATGCCGAGGGAAAAACGCTGATCGCCTCGCTGTCCCCCGCGGTATTTGCGGCGGCACGGGAAGGCGATGCGGTCGCACGCGCCATACTGGATCGGAACGCGGCGGCGCTCGCTGAGTTGCTGTGCGCCGCATGGCGCCGGCTGTGTGAGGGGATGCCGGAGGACACCCGCCCGACCGGAATGCCCGTATTTCTGGACGGCGGCATCTGCCGTCACAATCATCCCGCGTGGCGCGATGCCATCGCCAGCCATATACCGCCGGATGTACCGGCAGCCCTGTCGCTGGCAAGCCGTCCGGTCATCTGGGGGGCGGCGGCAGAGGCAATGCGCCGCGACGGCTGGATGCCGGATACAATCCGACACGCAGGATCCGTTTTCCTGGCAGACCCCCATATTTCCGGATGAAAGGCTGACAACAATTATGAACGAGATTGATACTTCCGTGCAGAGCAGGCTGACACGCCTGTCCGTGCGCCGCACCCTGCTGTTCGTACTTCTGACGCAGGTGCTCTATACCGTCCTGTACGCCTTCGTGCTCAATCCCCTGTATACGCATTTTGCATCGGATGTCCTGTATAAGGACGCGTGGTGGCTGGATCTGATCGGTGTTGCCATTGATGCGACCGACGTCATTCTGTTCATCCTTGTGTACCCCGCCTCGCTGTATGCACTTTGGCGCGGGGGCTGGAGGCAGGGATACCGGGTGCCCGTGCTGTTCAGCGTCCTGACGCTGTTCAAATTCGCGGTAAACTACGCAGTGGGTGTTTTCATCGAGTACGGCGGCGTGCCGTCCGGCGATTTCCTGGCGGACGATCTGCCGCTCGTGATCCCGCTGGCACTTCTGGAACTGCTCCAGTATGGCATTGTGCTGGGATTGGCGACTCTGTGGTACCACGTATACCGGGTGCGGCAGGCGGATGCCGCCGCCTTGGCGGCACTCCGGCAGAAGCCGTATGAATCACCGGCTGTCCTTCCGCTGACGCGCCTGTTTGACATGGGGAACCCCATGCAGCGTGCCCTGTTCGACGCGGGGCTTACCGTGGCGATCCTCGGCATTCTGCGCCATGTAATCTATCAGCTTACGCTGTTTGCGGCAAACGGACGCATGGACGCACCGTTACAGATTGCCGTTGACCTCGTGGGGGATCTGCTGGTGGGTGCGGCACTGTACCTCGTCGGGATCCTGCTGGTCAACCGCTTTGCCCGGCGGGACAGCCGCGTCTGAACTGCCCCGTCCGAAGTAGTTCAGCAGTCCCCGCGCTTCCTCCCGGCTGACGACCCGCAGCAAGAACAGCAGTCCGACGTACAGCGCGCCGGAGGCGCACAGATGCAGGATCATGCCCGGTACGCCCGGTACCGTTGCCGCCGCGCCGAAGAACAGCTTTGCCGTCCAGGTCGCGGCAACCACGCAGAGCAGGGGACCTGCCGCCATGCGCCACAGGCGCACGCGCATCCGGCTGATGCGGAGCATCCGGCACAGGGACAGGGTGGTGTTCAGCGTTTCGGTGACGTAGACCGAAATGATATAGCCGTTGAGTCCCATGCGGGGCAGCAGGAACCAGACCAGAATGACCGACGTCAGCGCGTCAATGATGTTGACGGTCATGGAGTAAACCTGCTGCCCCATTCCTTTCAGCACGCCGTCAACAGAGCTGTCCACATACATGATGGGGATAAGCGGCGCGAGGATGCGGATGTATGCCCCCGCCTCGCGGGAACCGCAGACCAGCTGTCCGATCTCGGCGGAAAAACAGCACATCAGTCCCGCCGCCCCGAAGGAGAACAGCAGAGCCACGCTGACAACGCGCCCGGACACGTGTGCGACCCGCCGGTGGTGACCGCGCGCATTTGCTTCGGCGATCTCCGGCACGAGAAGTCCGGAGAAGGAGGATACGAATACGGACGGGAACAGCACAACAGGCAGAACCACCCCGTGTATGACGCCGTAGGATGCCAGTGCCGCGCTCCAGGATGCGCCGACTGCCCGCAGTCCGCGCGGAATCAGCGCGTGCTGGAGCGTCAGCAATCCCGACCGCAGGCAGGCGGCGACCGTGACCGGCACCGTGATGTGAAGCAGGCGGCTGAGAAGGTGCGTCTTGCCTGTCGGGAGACGCTCATCCCGGACACGCCCGCCGTGCCGTCGTTGTTCAAACAGGCAGGCAAGTGCCGAAAGCACAAGTCCCGCCGTCTCGG
>ENA-OYXX01001208-OYXX01001208.1-human-gut-metagenome-genome-assembly--contig:-NODE-1208-length-10262-cov-5.294504_pt1 | contig 10262 bp, 10 predicted proteins | sample MGYA00243976_ERZ653434 | MGnify/ENA primary metagenome ERZ653434 (study PRJEB26926, sample SAMN06165112) | human gut metagenome | biome: ENVO:00009003; feature: ENVO:2100002; material: ENVO:00002003...
ATCCTTTCCCTTTGTTGCTCACTTTTTTGCTTCTTTGGTCTTGGATGCTTCCGCCTCTGCAGCCAGACGCTCGGCGCGCTCGCGCTCGGCCTGGCTCAGGCGGTGATAATCCGGCAGCAGAGCCTCGGGCAGCACGGTCTCCCCGTGCTGGGCCATCTGCTTTGCCACCAGTGCCACGGCGGCGGCACGGCCTCCCCGCAAAGCGGGCGGCACGGCCAGCACACCGGGAATTTCGCCGTACTTATTATAGCACAGAGCAGCCCCATCACCAACAAAAAACAGGGGCTTTTTGCAATTTTCTACAAATTCACTCAGGTCGGCTACGGCGCGGGCGTCGTCGTCCATCAGCCGCTGGTGGGTGGCAAGGTCGAAAGCGGCGCTGTACACCTGCGCGCGGCGGGCATCCAGTGCGCAGAGCACGGTGCCCTCGCCGGTGTGGGCGGCACCCAGCGCTTCCAGCGTCGAGACCGGGGCGCAGAGGGTCTCCCGCGGGAAGGCAAGGCCCTTGACCGCTGCCAGCCCGATGCGCAGCCCGGTAAAGCTGCCGGGGCCCGCGTTGACGCCGAACAGGTCGATGTTCTTGCAGCCCATCCCGCAGAGCTTCAGGCAGCCGTCGATGAGCGGCATCAGCGTCTCACTGTGGGTCATGCCCGCGTCGAGATAGCACTCGTACAGCAGCCGGTCGTCCTGCATCAGGGCCACGCCGACGGTCTTGCCGGCGGTATCTACGGCTAAAATGTTCATAGTTCGACCCCCTCGATGGTGATGCGGCGGGTAGTGTCGTCCAGCCGCTCGATGTTGACATGGATCGGGTCTTCCGGGGCCAGCAGGTCAGCGAAGTTCTCGCTCCACTCGGCTGCTACGATGGCCCCCTGATCCAGATAATCGTAGAACCCTGCCGCGCACAGATCGTTCTCGGTGGAGATGCGGTAGAGGTCGAAGTGGGCCAGTGGGCGGGGGCCGCGGTAATAGTTCACGATGGCGAAGGTGGGGCTGCTGACCGGGTCGGTGCAGCCAAGCCCTTCGGCAAGGCCCTCACAGAATGCGGTTTTGCCCGCGCCGAGGCCGCCGGTAAACGCGATGAGCGCCCCGTCCGGCAGGGCGGCGGCCATCCGTCTGCCCAGCGCGACGGTCTCCTCCCGCGAAGTCGTAATAAATTGAGCCATAAAATGCACTCCTATCTGGAGACTCGATCTGCCCTCTTTGCCAAGAGCTCCCCTACTAGGGGAGCTGGCGAGCGGAGCGAGACTGAGAGGTTGAAAAAAGAGGATGACAGATCTCTGCCATCCTCTAGTATAATATAAATCCCGCAAAAGTGCAACGCTTACGCGGCCTTCTGCTGCTCGGAGAAGGCCGGAGCGGATTCGTGGACCGTCAGCTGGGCGCTGGCGTCACCCAGCAGCATGGTGTAGGCTGCGGCGGCGTGGGGGCGCTGACCGCCCTGCGAGGTGTACCAGACAAGGTCGTTTTCGCCGTAGGTGTCTTTGGCGTGTGCTACGGCCTGTTCAATGGGTTGGCCGAGGATGAGGTGGTTGACCGTATCCCAGAGCATACTGCGGGAGTAGACGGTGTAAACGTTGTTTACATAGCCCACCACGGCCCGTGCGCCGCCCGCCAGCAGGGCGTTGGCCATCGAGGTATCAATGGCGTCATCTACGCCGAGAAACTCACAGGTCTCGGAGTAGACGATGGTGTTTTCCAATTGGCCGAAGCGGTAAGCGCTCTTGAAAAACGACGGTGTCACGCAGTACCGCCCGTTGATCTTGATGATCCGGTGGGTCAGCAGGTCGATGCCGTAGTACAGATCTTTCGAGAAGGAGGATTCCTCCGTCAGCAGGATGATGGGGGCCGTGCGCAGCTGCTTGAACAGCCAGCCGGTCATGTAGGGGTAATACGCACCGTGGGCGCTCAGGATGCACAGGTCATACCGGTCCATCCGGCGCAGGTCGGAGACGGTCACGGTGGTGTCGATGCGGGTGTTCAGGCCCATGGCCGTCCAGAACCCCTTCATGTAAGAGTAGTACGGGTAACGGGAGCTGTTCACCGTGTTGTCAAAGGCATAATAGATCATGGCGCTGCCAAGGTTGCCCCGCGGCGCGTTGGACATCTCCTGTAAATCAATGGACGGCAGCAGGGAAAGATTCATGGCGGTGTTTTCCTCGTCGAGGTCGTCCACCAGAATGCCGCCCTGCACCCCGCAGGAGTAGGCAAAGCTCACCATCCCGTTTTCCTCGTCCACGAGGATGGAGCGCGCCGAAACAAGCCCCTTCGCCGCCAACTGCTCCAACTGCTCCAGCGCGGCGTCCAGACGCTCGGTGCGGGACATGGCGGTGAAGCCGTCGCTGTCGGTCAAGGCGGCAACGGCATCGTCGGTCTGCTGCATCCGGGCAGCGTCCTCGCTCGTCAGGGCGGCGGCAGAAAGGCCGTCGGCCTGTGCGGCCAGCGCGGCGGTGGGGAAGAGGGTGAGTATCAGAAAACAGACAGCGCAGAGCGCTGAGAGAAAACGATGATATGGTACTTTCATAAGATAAAAGCCCTCCGAAAAACATACCGGACGGTAGGTCTTCTAAGCTCATTTTAGAAGGTCAGGCTCACTTTGTCAAGGCCGCAGGGCAGGATTTTGCAAAGCTGTCACAGCCGCACGAAAAATCTGTGAAAAATGGCCTCCGTCTTGCGCAGAATCACGCATTGCTGTATAATACCCTAAAATGGGGTAGCAGCGGGTGCCCGCAGCTGCCCGGCCAAGCAGGAAAGGAAGGTGCTTTCTTGGAGAGCATTCGGCAATATTTCAGGCGGACGGATAAAATTTATCTTCTGCTGTGTGTTTTCAGCAGCGTGATGGCCTGTGTGGCGCTGTCCTCGTGGGCGGCGAAGCAGGGGAACGGCTTTGCCGTGGACGAGATCACCGGCCAGATCACCGGCATCGGCGATTACCGCCGGGCGCTGGTGCAGGGCGTTTCGGCCCTGATCGGCATCGCGGTGGCGCTGCTGCTGTCCAACATCGATTACCGCAGTCTGGTCAAGGTCTGGCCGGTCCATGTGGCCCTGACGTGGGGCCTTGTGCTGCCGACCCTGTTCATCCGCAACGTGACCATCGGCCCGCTGACCATCGGCTACAACGCGGGCGATACCGATAACTACTCGTGGTATAAGCTGGGCGGCTTTACCTTACAGCCCACGGAGCTGGCCAAGATCAGCTTCATCCTGACCTTCGCGATGCACCTGAACAATGTGCGGGGCCGCATCAACGAGCCGAAGGAGCTGGGCAAGCTGCTGCTCCATCTGGCGGCCCCCATCCTCATCATCCATGTGCAGGGGGATGACGGCACGGCCATCATCTACGCCATCATCGGCTGCAGCATGATGTTTGCGGCGGGGCTGAGCTGGAAGTATATCATCGGGGCGCTGGCGGCGGCAGGGGCGGCTGTGGCTGCGGCCTTCGCCTTTTTCAGCGATAAGATCGGCAAGGGCTACCAATGGTACCGCATCCTCGCCGTGGTGGACCCCGAAAACAAGACCGGCTGGGCTCCCAGCGAGGCCGTCTGGAAGAACATCATCTACCAGCAGCAACGCGGCGAGATCGCGCTGGGCAGCGGCGGCATCTTTGGCAACGGGGTGTTCGGCGGCAGCTATTACAGCGTGCCCAACGCCCACAACGACTTCATCTTCAGCTGGATCGGCAACGCGGCGGGCTTTGTGGGCTGCTGCGTGGTGCTGGGGGTGCTGTTCGCCATCGTCGTCAGGACGTTCCTGACCGGGGCGCGGAGCGAGGACCTGCTGGGCACCTTCATCTGCGCGGGCATCGGCGGTGCGCTGATGGCCCAGATTGCGGTCAATGTGGGCATGAACCTGCGTGTCCTGCCCGTTATCGGCGTCACGCTGCCCTTCTATTCGGCGGGCGGCAGCTCGGTGATGATGCTGTACATCTGCGTCGGGCTGGTGCTGTCCGTCTATATCCACAACACGAAAAAATTGTTTGGTTAAAAATTGTCTGGTTGAAAAGAGGAAACGAGAGTTTATGGAAACAACTGCGGAAATGACCCAGCGGGAAAAGGTGATGAAGTACGCGCGGCAGTACGTGCTCATCACCCTGAGCATCTCCATCATGTCGGTGGGCGTGTACTTCTTCAAATTCCCCAACAACTTCGTCTTCGGCGGCGTCACCGGTACGGCGGCGCTGGTGGCAAAGCTTACCCCCATGTCGGCGTCGGCCTTCTCCTCGGCGGCGAACATCGTGCTGCTGGTGGTGGGCTTCATCTTCTTGGGCAGGGAGTTCGCCATGACCACGGGCTACGCCTCCCTCGTCATGTCGGTGGAGCTGATGGTTTTGGAAAAGGTCTGCCCCCTGAGCGGCCCCCTCTCCGACCAGCCCATGCTGGACCTGATCTTCGCCATCGCCCTGCCCGCCATTGCCTCGGCCCTGCTGTTCAATGTGGGCGCTTCCTCCGGCGGCACCGACGTCATCGCCCTCATCGTGGAAAAATACACCCACATCCACAGCATCGCGGCGGCCCTCTTCCTGACCGACCTGTTCATGGTCGTGGCGGCGTGCTTCGTCTTCGACCTGTACACCGCTCTCTATTCCTTCGTAGGTCTGACCGTTAAATCGCTGGTCATCGACGCCGTGCTGGAAAAGATCAAGATGTGCAAGGCCATCCTCATCGTCTGCGATGAAAAGGACCCTATCTGCGATTTCGTCATGCGCAAGCTGGTGCGCGGCGCTACCTACACCCCCTGCTTCGGTGCCTACACCAATAAGCCCCACTACATCATCTACACCACCCTGACCCGCCATGAGGCCGACCTGCTCCAAGATTTCATCCACAAGGAGCACCTGAACGCCTTCATGTCCATGCTGAGCACCACCGAGGTCTTCGGCAAGGGGTTCAACCACGCATAAACCAAACCTAACTGCGAACGCCCGCCGGGAAGCTGCTTGTCAGCCTTCCCGGCGGGCGTTTTTCATAAAGAAAACCACAAGCTATGCTTGTGGAAGAAAAGAGCCTGTGCATCCACCACATTGAGGAGGAAACGGGTCTGCGGGTCGTCGGGGCGATGTACCACATCGAAGATGGCAGCGTAGAGTTTTTGTAAAAAAAGAATCAACTGGAAAAGCTGAACGTTCGGTCAAAGAGCGTTCAGCTTTTTTCATGGTTCGATCGATAAAAATGTGCGTAGCATATGCTGAACCGCTTCTCTCTGAGCAGGAGAAAGCTTTGACCACAACTCCAGAAGGCACTTTTGCTCGCCAGTCAGATAGACGGCGTCCTCGTCCTGAAAGAATTGCGAAAGGGTGATGCCAAGGCCGGAACAGATTTTTTCAATGGACGCCAGATTCGGCTGTAAGTTTCGCCGACGCCATGTGGAAATAGTGGATTGCGTTAAACCGGAATTTTCAGCGAGGGCATACTCGGACCATCCACGCGAAATGCGCTCCTGTTCAATGCGGCCTAAAATATCGAATGCGGGCTTTTCACGTTCCATAATTAGTCTCCTTGGATAAATCGTAGGTCTCATTTACGATTTTATTGTTGGAAACCTTGACTCATAATTGTATATATCGTATAATAATATATACATAAATCGTTCCAATCTGGGGGAAACAAACCAGAAAAAGCGAAAAAAGGAGGAAGAACTATGGAGGACGCAGCAAAAAAGACGGCAACGGCGCAAAATACGATGCAAGTCTGGGACGGAAGTGCGGCATCCAAAGAAAAACGGAAGGCTTCCCAAGGATGGGAGGGTCTACATGTTCTCTTTACAGAGAAAACGCAGATTCAAATCGTTCTGGAGTCGATGAAAAAGAAACTGCTGATCTCGTATGGTGCGACGTTGGCATTTCTCGTGTTTTTTACAGTGATGCTGGGCGGCGCGGGAATTCTGAATTTTGTGAAGTTGATTTTGCTCAGCGCGGCAGTGCCGCTTCTTTATGGAACGCTGAGCAGTGAAAGCACTTACAGCAAGGTGTTTGATCCTGCTCGTGACCAAGGAACCATTGTTCTGCCCGAAGGGATGGCATGGGAAAATGCGGTGGATATCATCCGACGCGGTTTTGCAGAGCGTGAGGTGGAACAGATTACGGACACGGTGGACACTGTGGTGTTCCATAGCAAAAAGTATGGTGTATACCAGATCCAAAATACCCAAGAGGGGCTGAAACTGAGCATTTTGTCGAAGCCCTCGAAACAGGAAAAGCTGAAAAATCGCTATTACCTGTTCGGGAACATGATCTATTCGCAGGTGATCTCGCTGTTGTATCCGTCTATGATCTCGGCAGCACAGGTCGAAGAAGAAAAGAAAGCGGTGCATGGCTATACCAAGCGGCAGAAACTCACAAAGCTTGTGGTCATTCTGATCACCGCCGCTGCTGCCGTATGGTTTGCATTTGGCAGTTCCAATGCGGATGCGATCCGTTCCTGCGGCATTTCGGAAAGCAAATTGAGCAGTGTGTTCAGTGCTGATGCGACATTGGATGAAATCTTTGACAACTATTTTGATGATTCCAAGTGGGATAACTATAAGGAAGACAGCCAGACGATCGTGACTTATTCCGGCGACACCGTTGGAAGCGACGGAGCGACGAACCGATTTACATTCTATTTTAAGCTGAACGCAGACGATACGTTCCAACTGGACCATGTGACCTGCAATGGGGAAGAACTGGATTGGCTGCAAGAACTGATCCTGCTGAATGCACTGGACGAATATTATGTGGGCACCCACACGAAGGGTGCAGCGGCAGCATCCAGCACACCGGAACAGAGCGAAAGCGTGGCTGTAGTGTCGAGCAGTGCTGTGGAGGTCGCGGAATCTCAGGCAGTGTCGGAATCTCAGGCAGTGTCGGAAGCTGAGTCCGAAGCAGCGAGCGAACCGATATGGAGCGAAGCAGACAGCGGCAATGCAGTGGCGGACGAAGACGCCGATGAGATCATTCAGGAAGTATGGTATTCGTCCTACCCGGAATATCCTGATATCTGGTACGGAAGCGCATTGGATTATTTTATGGAGAGCGAGGGCTATAGCTGGACGTATGACGCGCAGAACAATGTGGTGAATGTGGATGGCTCCTATATCACGCTGGATTACCGACTGGGTGATGGAGATTATGCACTGCATGAACTGCATCTGACGTTCTATAAAGATAAATATGACCGCTGGATGCCGCGATTCAATACAGCTTATCCGGCAAATGACGAGTATACAGATGTCCGTGATTTTATGGATGCACTGTATGGATTCTATCAACAAAGTGTGGTGGATGCCGGTTGAGTCAAACCGGTGACGATAAAAATGGAGGTTTTATTATGGCAATGATCGTTGTTGAATGTCCTGATTGCGGCCGAGTGTTGATGCGGTTGGCACCGATCGGAGGAACGAATCAGACGAAAACCTGTTCGGGTTGTAAAAACCACTTCCGGGTTATTAAGGATGCACGGACTGGCAATGTGACAGTGCAGAGAGATTGAACAGCCAAAACAAGCAAGGGAAAGGCCCGCCGCCTTCCCCTTGCTTGTTTTTTGCGGATGGAGTATACTGACCCTGAAACCAAAACAGCGGAGGGGAAGAAAATGGTACAGGTAGACCTTATCACGGGCTTTCTGGGCGCGGGAAAGACGACCTTTTTGCGCAAGTACGCGGCATATCTGGTGGCGCAGGGGCACGACGTCTGCATCTTGGAAAACGACTTCGGCGCGGTAAACGTAGACGCCATGCTGGTGCAGGACCTGCTGGGCGAGCGGTGCGAGATCGAGACCATCAGCGGCGGGTGCGACTGCGACACCCACCAGCGCCGGATGCGCACCAAGCTCATCTCCATGGCGATGCGCGGCTTCGACCGGGTTCTGGTGGAACCCAGCGGCATTTTTGACGTGGATGAGTTCTTCGATGTGCTGCGGGACGAGCCGCTGGATCGGTGGTATCGGCTGGGCAATGTCATCGCCATTGTGGATGCGCTTCTGCCCGGAACCCTTTCGGCGCAGGCGGACTACATTCTGGCCTCCGAAGCTGCCAACGCGGGCGCAGTGGTCTTCAGCCGCAGCCAACTGGCCGATGCGGCGCAGAGGGAGGCCGCACAGGAGCACCTGAACCGTGCGCTGGCTGCGTGCAAGTGCAGCCGGACGTTCCAGCCCGGCGAACTGCTGACAAAACCGTGGGACGAATGGGGCAGCGAGGACTTTGCCGCCATCGACCGCTGCGGCTGCCGTCAGGCCAGCTGCGAAAAGCTCCACTTCGACGAGCATAGGGCCTTTGGTTCGGCCTACTTTTTGGAGCTGGGCCTCTCGTGCCAGCAGCTCGAACAGAATATCCCGGCCCTCTTCACCGACCCCGCGTGCGGCCATGTGCTGCGGGCGAAAGGCTTCGTGCAGGACGAGAACGGGTGGGTGGAGCTGAACGCCACCGCCGACGGCCTGACGGCAAACGCTATCCCCAAGGGGCAGGAAGTGCTCATCGTGATCGGGGAGGGGCTGGAGAAAGAACGGATTGAGGAGAGATTAAAGGGGTAAGGCGATCCCCGTATATCGTTGTATCTTTCCATAAATAGTTTGTCTCCCGCCCAAAGTAGGCGTATAATAGGGGAAAAGAAACGCTAAAGGAGAATCCCCTATGAACGGCACCGCATTGCGCAAACCGACTGCCCGGCGGGTGGTGGGCATGGTGGCGGGCATCGTCATCATCGCCCTTGGCATTGCGCTTTTCAAGCAGTCCCACCTCGGCAACGACTCCATCAGCGCCCTGAACATGCGGCTGGCGGAGCTGCTCGGCATCTCGCTGGGCACCCAGAACCTGTGCACGAACCTCCTGTTTTTCCTGCTGGAATTCTGGTTCGGGCGCAAGTACATCGGCCTTGGCACCTTCGTCAACGGCATCTGCATCGGGTACATCGTCACGGCGTTCTATGACCCCATTCACGCCCACTTCGGCGACGCGCCGTCGCTGGCGGTGCAGTTGGCGTGGGTCATCGCGGCGGTGCTGGTCACGGCGCTGGGCGCTTCGCTCTACCAGACCGCCGACCTCGGCATCGCGCCCTACGATTACCTTTCCCTCGGTCTGCGGGACTACACACCCTGCCCGTACTTCGGGTGCCGCATTTTCACCGATGCGCTCAGCGCCCTGCTGTGCTGGCTGCTGGGTGGCCTTGTGGGCCTTGGCACCTTGATCTGTGCGTTCTGCCTTGGGCCCTTCATCCAGTTCTTCGATCGGACGTTCTCCCAGAAGGTGCTGCAATACAAACCGAACAATTGAGAAACCCCGCGGCGTCAAATCATACGCTGCGGGGGTCTTTTTGATTCGGCCTGTATCTGCTGTGGGGCAAGGCCTTTGCTCATCTGCCCGGTCTGCCGCCGGGACGTAAAGAAATAAAGTTCATAAAATCTGCTTGAAAATCGGGGTGAAATCGGGTAGGATAAGAGCATTCAGAATGCGAAAGGGGCGTATGCCATGCGGACACTGGGAAACTTTTTCAAACGGCTGCTGTGTTGGTTGCTGGTGCTGCTGCTGGCGGCGCTGGCTGCCGTGGGGGGCGTGCTGGGGCTGCAGGGTTGGCGGCTGTACCGCACCACCCAGCAGGACCTGCCGGCCGCGCAGTTGTATGAGACCATCTGCGCCCGCCCCTCCTTCACCACCTGTGATGCCATCCCGCAGACCTACATCGATGCCGTGATCGCGGTGGAGGACAGCCGCTTCGAGCGCCATCACGGCGTGGACCCGCTGGCCATCGTCCGGGCGCTCTGGACCGACCTGAAAACCAAATCGCTGGCCGAGGGCGGCAGCACGCTGACCCAGCAGCTCGCCAAAAATGTCTACTTCACGCAGGAAAAGCATTTTGCCCGCAAGGCAGCAGAGTTGTTCGCGGCGGTGGACATCGAGAAACACTACGGGAAGCAGCAGATCTTCGAGATGTACGTCAACACGATCTATTTCGGCAGCGGCTATTACGGCATCGCCGAGGCGGCGCAGGGCTACTTCGGCAAAACGCCCGCCGAGCTGACCAGTGCCGAGTGCGTGCTGCTGGCGGGGCTGCCCAATGCGCCATCGGCCTACTCGCCCAATTCCAGCCCCGCGCTGGCCCTCAAGCGGTCGCAGGTGGTGCTGGATCGGATGGTCTCCGCCAAAAAGCTGACGAAGATTCAGGCCATGGAGCTGCAGGACGAGATCACCGCCCTGCCGGTGTTGGCACAGAATTAAAAAGAACAAGGCTGTTGCCTATACTCCCTCAGTCACGGCTTCGCCGTGCCAGCTCCCTCTCGGAGCTGTCTCTTATA
>ENA-OYXX01001210-OYXX01001210.1-human-gut-metagenome-genome-assembly--contig:-NODE-1210-length-10254-cov-6.377782_pt1 | contig 10254 bp, 5 predicted proteins | sample MGYA00243976_ERZ653434 | MGnify/ENA primary metagenome ERZ653434 (study PRJEB26926, sample SAMN06165112) | human gut metagenome | biome: ENVO:00009003; feature: ENVO:2100002; material: ENVO:00002003...
TGTATAAGAGACAGTGCCCGGAGTGCAGGACAATCAGTCCCATTTTGCCGCGGTAAACGCGGTCGCGGATCTTGGCGACCAGCTCGTCCGACACCTCATGGTGTGCCATATGTCCCCACCAGAACAGCACATCGGTGGTGTTCAGCACCTCGTCGGGCAGACCCTGCTCCGGATCGTCCAGCGCCGCCAGACGGATGTTCAGAGTCGGATCGGTCTCAAGGAAGGACTTGATGCATCCGTGGATGCCGTCCGGGTAGATGTCCCGGCAGGCAGGCTCCTGCCGTTCGTGGCGGTACTCATTCCAAATGGTAATGTTCAACTGCTTCTCTGCCATTGTTTGGGTCTCCTTTAATATATTATTGCTTTCAAAAACAGAGGGTCAGACATCAATGCACAGCCCGTCATAAGCGGGTGTGACGCCCAGCGGGGCAAGGCGCTCCCGCAGTCGATCCGGACCGGTATGCAGGGTGCGTGCCATGTGCGACACGTAGAATCTGACGTCCGGGGCAAAGCGATCGTACTTACGGAAGGTGCGGAGCATCAGCTCCAGCATATCCAGCGTATTGTGTTCAAAGCTGCGCCAATCATCCGGTGCCGTCTCGCCGCAGGTCAGCTCCAGCACCACGGCATTGACGGGCTGATCCTTGATGGCGTTCCACGAGGTCGTGGGTATCCATGCGCTGTCACAGCCGTAGTACAGCAATCGCTCCCCGTCGCCGATAAGATACAGGCGCGTTGTTTCCTCCGGATCATCGGTCGCGTGATTGGAGCGCAACGACAGTACCCGGTACCCGCCGATGGGGTAGGCAAGCTCCGGTCGGACACGGGTATCCACGAAAGCAATGCGGCTCGTGCGCGCATCTCCGAGTGCCGCACGCAGGCTGCGCAGGCACGCCATATCGCCCCACAGGGTACAGTCCCGCCCGGCGCACAGGCGCTCGACGGTTTCCGGGCAAAAATGATCGCTATGCGTGTGGGTGACAAGGATATTCTTCACGCCGTCCAGTATATGTGGGTCATTGCTATGCTCCGCATAGTGAAACACGTGCGGACCGGGATCAATCAGCAGATCGCGATTGACCAGCACCGACGAGAATCGCCGGTGAAAAACGCCGGGTGTGTAGGCGTTAATGTCCCAGTCCGCCGCGCCGGTTCCGAGAAAGGTTAGCTTCACGGTACAACACCTCCTGCCATCGCGCCGTCATGCGGTCAGCCGAGCACCGACGAAGCGATCTGCTGAGCCAGCGCGCGAACCGCTTCCTCCTGACCGGGTGCCAGTGTGGAACGCAGAGTCAGCGTCGGCTCCAGCACAGTGGTGTTTTTCAGCGGCGTCAGCAGTTCGCGCATCAGCTTGCCGGAAGCGGGCGCCCAGCTGCCGTTTTCAATCAGCGCAACCGTCCGTCCCTGCCAGTTGTGCGCGACCAGATCGTGCAGCAATGTCTCCATACTCACAAAAATGCCGTTGTTATAGGTCGTTGCGGCAAAAACCACGTGCGACACACGGAACGCCTCTGCCAGCACATACGACGGATGCACCGCCGACACATCGAACATCCGGATGCGGCGCACGCCCGCCTCGGCAAGATAGCCCGCCAGCAGTTCGGCTGCCGCCTTCGTGCCGCCGTAAACCGATGCATACGCGACGAGAACGCCGCGCTCCTCCGGCGTATAGCTGCTCCAAAGGCTGTACTTCTCCAGAATCATCCCCAGTTCTCCGCGCCAGATGTACCCGTGCAACGGGCAGATGCGCCGGATATCCAAAGCTGCTGCCTTCTTCAGTACCGCCTGCACCTGTACGCCGTACTTGCCGACGATGTTGGTATAGTACCGCCGCATTTCCTCCATGTAGCCCGCTCCCAGATCCGCCTCATCCGCAAACAGGTTTCCGGACAGCGCACCGAAGCCGCCGAAGGCATCCGCCGAAAACAGCGTGCCGTCGGTCTTGTCGTAGGTCATCATCACTTCAGGCCAATGAACCATCGGCGCCATGACAAAGGTAAACGTATGGCGCCCGGTGCAAAGCTCCTCGCCCTCAGCGACCAGTCTTGTGCGTCCGGTCAGGTCAAGCCCGGGGAAAAACTGATTCAGCAGGGTGACGGTCTTCTTGTTGCACACGACAACGGCGTTCTGCCAGCGGGTAAGCACCGCCCCCAGCGTAGCACAGTGATCCGGCTCCATGTGCTGGACGACAACATAGTCCAGATCGGCTCCGTCCAGCGCCTCGGCAGTTGCCGTCAGGAATGTATCGGCGACCGCTCTGTCCACCGTGTCAAACAGGACATTCTTCTCATCCCGGAGCAGGTAGGCGTTATAGGACACCCCCTCCGGTACAGGGTATGCGCTCTCAAACAGTGCAAGACGCCTGTCCGAGGCGCCGACAAACAGCAGGTCGTCCGTGATTTTCCGGATGCTCATGTAATTATCCTCCATTACCGTACAGTGATTTTTTCTTTATTATATGCAGACCCCCCGCATGGGCGGGGGGCAGGCTGCGGCAATGCCGCACAACGATGGTGGCGCAGATGCGCCGCCAAGGTATTGATCGCGCATTGTGTGGTGCTGCCTTTAAGTATGTGCGAGGTTTGCCGCCCCCCAGACGGCAAGCGCGTGATCCTCCTCGCCGGTTCCGCCGCTGACGCCCAGCCCGCCGATCAGAACGCCGTTCTCATACAGGGGCACGCCCCCGCCGAAAGTCACGATGCGATCCAGATTCTGCAAGCCGTAAAACGTTCCCCCCGGCTGAACCAGTCTTGCCAGCTCGGCAGTCGGCATTTTGACCGCCACCGCCGTATATGCCTTGCGTACCGCCACCTCATAGCTGACGAGAAACGCGCCGTCCATAACGTGCACCGCAACCGGATTGCCTTGCGCATTCGCCACCGCGATGACAGCCTGCCTTCCTTCCGAAAGCGCCTTGCGCTCCACCGCCGCAATCAGCCGGGTAGCCCGCTCCAGATCCAGCACAGAGCCGCCGCCGACACGCGCCAGCACGGCTTTCAGTACGTTCTCAACTGTTGGATCAACCGGAGCGGCATCCGCCGGGGCAGGCACAACCGCTGCTGCCGGAGCGGTCTCTGCCGCAACCGGTTCACGTGCCGCCTTGTCCTTCTCCTCCTCGCTCAGCCAATCCGCATATCGGGCGGCGGCAAGCAACCAGTCGCCCAGTCGGTTCATGTACACCTTGAAGGCACCGGGGACGGCATAGCGCCTGTCCATGGCGATCAGCGCGCGTTCCGCCCGCCGCACCGTTGAACGCGCCGCATCCAGCCGTGCGGACTGCTCACAGCCACCGGGCAGGGCGCCCTGCCAATCGCTCCCGCGCTTGTCAGTCAGTACGCCGACCATGCGATCCGTATCAGATTCCAGAAAGGCGATTTCCTCAGAGGAAAACACGAATTTTCCGCTCCGGGGATCCGCCAGCCCTGCCGCCAGCGTGCGGAGCGTCGTCTGTACCCGGACGAGCTTGCCTGCAAAATCCGGGCATACTGTCACGCAACGCACCAGTCCCAGCGCCGCCACGGACTCCTCGGCACCGCCGATAGCGGCGACCCGTTCGTCTGCTTTGGACACCTGAGAGCCGGGCAGAAGGGAGGTCAGTCCCTTGTCGCCGTTGCCGGTATACAGCGTCCCTTTCTCCGGTTTTCCGTTCCCCATGTATCGCACCTCGTTCCCACACGGCACAAGCCGCGCGTCACTTGCGGATGCCACCTGTCACAGACACGTGACCGGTAGGCACTCCAACACAGAGTATATTATACAACAAATCCATCCCTGCGTCAAGAGGGATTTCCGAAATTTCACCGGATGGCGGCGGCAAAAGTCACCCAAAGAAGCCCCCGCGCCAGCGGGGGCTTCTTTGGAATGTTGCCTTATGTCGCGTTTCTCTTACGGGTCACGAGCACGACAGCCATGGCACCGGCACCGAGCGCAATGATTCCAAGGATTATCCAGGCCCACACACATGCGGTGCCTGTCGAAGGAGATGCAATCTGCGCTCCGACATGGAAGCTGATCGTTGCATCGCCGCTTCCGGATCGGATGGTGATGGTGTGCTCACCCTCGGAAAGTGTCCCGAGGTAACCTGCTTTCAGCTCGATGATGATACTGCCCTCGCGCTTATCGTAGTTGTCGGAGGAGATCACATTGCCGTCGACGAGGACCTCTACGAAGTCGGCATATGCTGCATTGGACCGGAATGTCAGCCCGTTTTCGCTGCCCTTGTTCCACCTGCTGTTTTCCCCTTCCGTGATAGTGGGAGCGAGCTTATCGATGGTAACAGCAGGCTTCTGATAGCCGCAGACCGTGCATTCCTCATGCTTGGCGCCCTCCTCGGTCACAGTTGCCTCCCTGTCGGTTTTCCACTCGAAGGTGTGAGCCGTTCCGTCGCGCCTGTCTTTACAAACAGCGCACTCGTGCCAATGCTGCTCGCCGTCCTTTGTCCATTCGGTCTTGTATGTATGAGCAGTAAGCTCTCCATACGCCTGACCGCATACTGCACAGACCGCTTTTTCTTTGCAGGTCGCCGTGCCGCCCGTGTGATCGGTCAGTTGCTTCCCGCAAACATCACACTTGTGATCCTTGTTGTCGTCCGCGCACTCGCTCAGCGTCTTACCGCACAGGTCACACTTGTGATCCTTGTTTTCATCCGCACACTCGCTCAGGGTTTTGCCGCACAGGTCACACTTGTGATCCTTGTTGTCGTCTGCACATTCGCTCAAGGTTGTGCCGCACAGATCGCACTTGTGATCTTTGTTGTCGTCCGCGCATTCGCTCAGCGTCTTGCCGCAGAGGTCACACTTGTGATCCTTGTTGTTGTCGGCGCACTCGCTCAAAGTCTTGCCGCAGAGATCGCACTTGTGATCCTTGTTGTTGTCCGCACACTCGCTCAGCGTCTTGCCGCAGAGGTCGCACTTGTGATCTTTGTTTTCGTCCGCGCACTCGCTCAGCGTCTTGCCGCACAGGTCGCACTTGTGATCCTTGTTATTGTCTGCACATTCACTCAACGCCTTGCCGCACAGGTCACACTTGTGATCTTTGTTGTCGTCCGCGCATTCGCTCAACGTCTTGCCACACAGGTCACACTTGTGATCCTTGTTGTTGTCTGCACATTCGCTCAAAGTCTTTCCGCAAAGGTCACACTTGTGATCCTTGTTGTTGTCAGCGCACTCGCTCAGCGTCTTGCCGCACAGGTCGCACTTGTGATCCTTGTTTTCGTCGGCGCACTCGCTCAAAGTCTTGCCGCACAGGTCACACTTGTGATCCTTGTTGTTGTCCGCGCACTCGCTGAGAGTTTTACCGCACAGGTCGCACTTGTGATCCTTGTTTTCGTCCGCACATTCGCTCAAAGTCTTGCCGCACAGGTCACACTTGTGATCCTTGTTGTCGTCTGCACACTCACTCAGCGTCTTGCCGCACAGATCGCACTTGTGATCCTTGTTGTTGTCGGTACACTCGCTTAGTGTTTTGCCGCAGAGGTCACACTTGTGATCTTTGTTGTTGTCAGCGCACTCACTCAGCGTCTTGCCGCAGAGATCACACTTGTGATCCTTGTTGTTGTCGGCACATTCACTCAGCGTTTTGCCGCAGAGGTCACATTTGTGATCCTTGTTTTCGTCCGCGCACTCGCTCAGTGTCTTGCCACACAGGTCACATTTGTGATCCTTATTGTTGTCGGCGCACTCGCTCAAAGTCTTGCCGCACAAGTCACACTTGTGATCCTTGTTGTCGTCCGCGCATTCACTCAGCGTCTTGCCGCAGAGGTCACACTTGTGATCTTTGTTTTCGTCCGCACACTCGCTTAGTGTTTTGCCGCAGAGGTCACATTTGTGATCCTTGTTTTCGTCCGCGCACTCGCTCAGTGTCTTGCCACACAGGTCACATTTGTGATCCTTATTGTTGTCGGCGCACTCGCTCAAAGTCTTGCCGCACAAGTCACACTTGTGATCCTTGTTGTCGTCCGCGCATTCACTCAGCGTCTTGCCGCACAAGTCACACTTGTGATCCTTGTTTTCGTCTGCACATTCACTCAGCGTCTTGCCGCAAAGGTCACACTTGTGATCCTTGTTGTTGTCGGCACATTCACTCAGCGTCTTGCCGCAGAGGTCACACTTGTGATCTTTGTTTTCGTCCGCACACTCGCTTAGTGTTTTGCCGCAGAGGTCACATTTGTGATCCTTGTTTTCGTCCGCGCACTCGCTCAGTGTCTTGCCACACAGGTCACATTTGTGATCCTTATTGTTGTCGGCGCACTCGCTCAAAGTCTTGCCGCACAAGTCACACTTGTGATCCTTGTTTTCGTCCGCACACTCGCTGAGAGTTTTGCCGCACAGGTCACACTTGTGATCCTTGTTGTCGTCCGCACACTCAGTGTCTTGCCGCACAGGTCGCACTTGTGATCCTTGTTTTCGTCCGCGCACTCACTGAGAGTTTTACCACAGAGATCGCACTTGTGATCCTTGTTGTTGTCGGCACATTCGCTGAGAATCTTGCCGCAAAGGTCACACTTGTGATCCTTGTTTTCGTCTGCACATTCACTCAGCGTCTTGCCACACAGGTCACACTTGTGATCCTTGTTGTTGTCGGCACACTCGCTCAGGGTTTTGCCGCATACATCACACGTATGATTGTGATCGGCATCTGCACACGAACTTATCACAGCGTGGCAGACATCGCATATATGGTCATGGTTGGCGTCTGCGTGGACGTGCTCCGCGACCGTAACTGTTACGTCGATATTCTCAATCGTATTGTAGTTTGCCGTATCGGACGGGGTAAATCTCGCCTTGAAGGCGTGTGCTCCCTCGACACCCATGATCTCCGTGCCGTCCATCCAGCTCCAGCCTGCCGGGAGCGCCGTACTGGTTGAGAGCGCCTTGCCCTTATCGCCCGTAATCCCCGCAGGAAGCGTGTATGCCGGATCTGCTTTGCCTATCGTCAGTTCCTTTGTGAAGCTGCCGGAATACCCGCCCTTGCCCGCTACGGTCACGGTATACACGCCGGCGCCTAAGGGCTTCCCGCCGTCAAGACTGCCGATTCCGGCTGCCCCGAGCGTGTAGGTCACATCATAATCGGTGCCGCGCACAAGCGCACCGCCGAAGGCAGGTTCCTGTACCGCGCCTGTATAGACTTTGCCCGTCAGGTCGGTGACGGGAACAAGCGCCTCGGTAAGAGGTGTTGCGGCAACGGTCACGGTTGCCGGGAGCACGCTGAAGCGCTCGGTGCGTTCGGTGAAGTCGACGGAGAAGAATTCGAGATCCGTCAGCTCCGCTTTCAGCTCACCCGCGACGCCTGCCTTTACTTTGCACCGGAAGGTGGCAATCACGGTGTCCGTATCGCTCCTGTAATCCGTTGCGGACGCAATACCGGTGATGACGGGATCTCCGCCCGCCGGCTCTGCAAAGGAAATATCGTCAAAGCCGAGTGTTGCCTGCAGCCCCGCGTCCAGCACGCAGGAACCGGGTACCACGGTCAGCCCAGCCGGAAGCTTCAGCCTCATCTGGATCGAGCCGAGGTCGGAAACGGGCCCCATCGTGATGGTGAAGGTAATCACATCGCCAGCCGCTGCGGTGGTCTTATCCGCTGTTACCTTCAGCTGCGTGGAGGTGTAGACCGTGGGAGGAGGTGTGGGCGCGCCGATATCAAAGGTCTGCGAGGTTGTTGCGATCTCGTAGTTTCCGCCCGCCTTGTCGGAGACGGTTATTCTGCCCGTTCCGATCGCGTCATTGTCGGTGATGCTCCGGCTGTATTCGGCAGAGGAAAGCACCTTGCCGCCGTCCTCTACGGTAAAGGTCGGTATGACCGGCGTACCCGTATACTGATCGATCGGGGTGTTGTCATAGGGGTCGAGCCAGCCGCCGTCGTCCAGATAATCCTGAAGCCCGTGGTTGAGCCATATCTTCTGTCCGTATTCCAATTTCGTGCTTCCCTCGCCCTGACTCTTCCATTTGTAGCCGGGGACGCTTCCGCCCTTGTTCTGAACCGTATATTTTATCTCGCCGGACGAGAACACCCTGCATTCCTTCTCAAAGGTTGCGATGGTCTTTGCGTTCAGATTGTTGCTCTCGCGGAAGGTCAGCGTCACCTTGAGGATGAGCGGTCCCGTTTTCCCCGTGATTATCGAATAGGGCGTTGTGCCGTCCATCTTCAGCTCGTTTGAGAGCCAGTAGTCTACGGGCTTGGTGCTTGAGTTCGTGCCTTCGTAGTACCTGTATGCATAGGAGACTCTTACCCTGTCGGAATAGCCCATATCCTTGATGCTCTTGACGCATTCGTCCGTGAGGGCGACATTATAGACCGTGTGTCCGCCTGTCGTAGGCTTGTCGGATATGGTCACCTTGTAATCGAAGTCTATCTTGCGCGATTCAAAGTCCGTCGCCGTGAAGTACCAGTCCTGAATGCCCTCATATACCGTGTGGTACCGGTTGTTCCATGCCTCGGACACCAGCACGCGGATGTAGTATTTCGCGCCTATCTCATATCTCGGCCATGCGTTTGTCTTGGAGTCGCGCAGGTCGCGGAGGTTGAGCCGCGGTTTTTCGCTGTAATATTCGGCAATGGGCGTGCTTTCGCCGACCTTATAGAGATAGAACATATAGAACAGGCGACACCAGCTGTTCGGGTTGTAATCGTTTTCCAAAGCGCTTGCGTACTTGCCCCAGTAGGACTGATAGCCTACGTTGATGACAAACGCGTCGTTGGGATGATAGTACGTCGTGTCATAGCCGGGAGCGCTCTCCAGCGTGATTCTCTTGCTCGGTTTCGATACGCCGTCGGTTGGCGGGGTCACTTTTACTCCACTATAATAGACAACGTCGTCTTCGATGAACCAGTCCATGTCAAAATAGGTGTCGGGATTGCGATTGTCAACAATGACGTAGACTTTGCCGGGCTTCATATTTTTGTAAGCGCCGTATTTATCATCTGGATGTTCATGATGAACCAATTCCACGTCTATGACGCGCGCTTTGAATCTGCCGCCGTTGACAGTGAGCTTGCCGTGCTCCAGAGCGTCTGCCCTGCGCAAAGTTCTCCATCCTTCCCATGCTCTTCTCTTATATCCGCCGGAATAAACGTCGGCGCCGCCGGCACCCTCGATATATCCGTCGTTTATTACAACGGTGGAGCCGCGTCTGCCCTCGATGGCGGCAAAATGCGGTCCTCTGCCGTAGACGTCGCCGCCGTTCAGCTCAAAATAGCCGCCGTCCTCAACCGTGACTCCGCTTCCCTGAAGCTGCAGGCGCAGATTTCCGGTATACGAGAAGGTATGTTTATCCTCACCATAGTAATTAACCGTTCTTACGTCGGTGTAGTACAGCTTCTTTGAAGCGCCGGTGCTTATCTCGCCGCCGTACATCGTAAAGCGTCCCTTTACGGATATGATATTGCGGTAGGGCATTTCCGATACATACATCGGCTGACCGAAGAATATCTTTCCGTTTTTGCCGGTGGAATTATAGAGATAGAAGCTCGCGTCCTCCGTCACCGTCATCAGATAGTAGAGGTACTTCGCATTTTCGTTGGTAGGATCCAAAGAATAAGCTTTCGAATATCCCACGCCGGTGTGCTCATAGGAGATATTGTAGCCGTTCATATCCAGGTGCTTGACGCCCTTTATCTGAATGCCGCGCGTCTTGCCCCATATGGGCAGGTCGTTTTTATCGGAAATGTCGATATGTCCCACGAGCTTTATGTGGTATTCGTAGGGAGAGGTCAGCAGATTGATCAGCTTTTTCATGCGATCCTCGTGCTTTTTCTCTCTGCCGACTTCGACCCATGTCGGCTCTGCCGCCGCCGCTCTGCGCGGGGTGGCTGCTATGGCGGCACTGCCTGCTGCCGCCACGCTCGCGGCAGGCTCGCACGCGTCCGCCGCCTGCGCCCGGATCATCACCGTGCCAAGCTCCGCAAACGGCATGACGCCCAGCAGCATGACCAGCGTCAGGAGCAGAGCCAGCGTTTTCCGTAGCGTACTTTGCGTTCTGTTCATGTTGTGTTCTCTCCTTTTTCTGTTGTTGGGTTGGGTTTGTCCGCCGGCAGCCTCCTGCCGCAGACATGGCAGTAGCGCGCGCCCGGCTTTGCGACCGTGCGGCATCCCGGACACACGGTGTGCCGGGAAAGGTACAGCTCATAGAGCGTCCTGTCCGGCAGGGGAGCGTGACAGCCGCGGCACCGCGGCTCACCCGGTGCGGCGAGCTGCCCGCATTCATGTCTCTTATACACATCTCCGAGCCCACGAGACCGTACTAGATCTCGTATGCC
>ENA-OYXX01001211-OYXX01001211.1-human-gut-metagenome-genome-assembly--contig:-NODE-1211-length-10252-cov-6.155928_pt1 | contig 10252 bp, 5 predicted proteins | sample MGYA00243976_ERZ653434 | MGnify/ENA primary metagenome ERZ653434 (study PRJEB26926, sample SAMN06165112) | human gut metagenome | biome: ENVO:00009003; feature: ENVO:2100002; material: ENVO:00002003...
CGGTATTTCCATATCGTGCGGGCATCGGGAACGTCCGTAACCGTCAATATGCCTAGGAATTCCCTGAAACTCGTGCGGTCCTTTATCTGGTATTCAGCCTGTTCGTCACTGAGGCCATAAAGTCTCTGGAGAAACATCACCTTGAACATAAGCACTGGGTCAATCGGTCGCCGCCCGGCATTGTTTTTGCGTTCCTCGTTGAGAAGATGCGCCTCAAGTGTGGGGCGAAACAGCTCGAAATCGACTATGCCGCTTATGAATTCAAGAGGATTGCCCATTTTTGAAAGCGATTGCACTGTCGATTCCTGCTCAAACAGACTGGTGTTTTGCTGATTCTTACGGTAAGATGATGTCTTCTTCATATCTTATGATTTTTACACAAAGATACGAATTATTCCTCTGATATGCAAATATTTAATTTATAGAAGTTCCCATAAAACAAACAGAAAAACAAAACACAAACAACAATCTACACAGTTCAACTTACACAAGTTCAACTAAGTATTAACGAACCAAAAGTTCAACACTAAAACAAACAACAACTAAAAATGCGTATGAAAAAACTATTGACGCTACTACTGACAGCCGTCATCGGCTGTCTCCCGATGTGGGCCGCTGCCGGAACGGACACATATGGTTATGGCAACATTACCTTGAAATCCATAAACAATGGTAATCTTCCGAATAGTACTACCGGAGCTGTTTACAAAAGCGACAAACTCACATATGAATCGTCGTGGAGAGCTTTCTACTTTAACAACTCAACAACAGCTATTGAAGTGGTATCTCCGGCAGATGGGTGCATAATAGAATCTATATCCATGACTCCGAGAGCAGCCAACGCATCTAATGCTCCCACCTTAGAGATATATGGTGCGAATAATCCCGACTATTCCGATGAATCTCAAATCGGGAAGTTGGATAAAGACAATACATCTGCTAACATTGAAGGGGAATATGCATATTTCAGATTAAAATGTACATACTCATCCACTACTAGCAGGCTTACCACAATATCATTTACATGGAAAGAAAATGCTCCCAAGGTATGCGACAAGCCTACCCTCTCTGCAAACTACTGGGTGCCTGGGGGTACCGTTACGCTGACTGCACCGACAGAGGGTTCCACTCTGACCTATTCATGGGGTGTCGATGCCGAGGCTGATGTTGCCACTGCAGCCGGTACTACGGTTGAGAACGCTGCTTCGCCCGCTACCATCACCATTCCTGCTGATGCAGAGGTTGGCAAGACTTTCTGGGTACGTGCAACCGGCAAACTCGACGGCTACGCAGACAGCGAGGAACTGAACTTTTCGCAGGTCCTCAGCAGCAATGTCCTTGCAGCTCCGACATTCAGCCATGAAAGCGGTGACATCGAGAAAGGAACTTGGATTTACATCACGCGTCCTCGTTATGCAACGACCATCCACTACACCACCGACGGCGTGAATTATCAGACTTCGACTTCATATGAGGTTCCTCAGGAAGTCACCGAGAACATGACTATCACGGCCTATGCTACCGGTGACGCTCCTTTCCAGAAGAGTCCGGAGGTAACACGGGAATACACTGTTGTCACTCCTAAAACTCCGACTCCTACCCTCTCTGAGACCACAGGTATCCTCCCCGGTACCACTCTGTACCTCAATGCCGAGGGTACGGATGACACTCTGACTTACTCGTGGGGTGTCAAGAACGGGGATGAGATTGTTGTGGAGAGTGGTGAATTGACCGCCACGGAATATGCAGACATCAAAGTTCCCAGCGACATTGAGGTCGGTTATACCCTTTGGGTCAACGCTACTGCCACGCGTAATGGTTACGACCCCAGCGAGCCTCTGGACTTCACATACACATTCCAGGACGTTAAACTTGACGCTCCCACATTCAGCCTCCCGACCAGCGAGGACCTGATGCCCGGCACCATGGTGACGATTACCATGCCATCCCACGCCACGACCCTGCACTATACACTCAATAATGGCGAGGTGCAGACTTCCGAAGAGAATGTGACCCTGACAATCAGCGAGAATACTGACGTTGTGGCATGGGCAACCGGCACGGGTGTCTTCACAAAGAGCGATGACGCAACCGCAAGCTACAAAGTGCTCGGCAAAAACGTAGATGTACTTGTACCGACTATGTGGACTGACTTCACGGCTGGCGCATATCAATTCGCAGAACACGGGACTGCTACAGGCAAGACCGGTATCGAATATGAGTTTAACGGTGGATATGACGTTGTTGACGGTGTAAATACATTCTACTTTGGTGAAAGCAACAGCATTCTGTATAATAAAACAGGAAAAAAGATTCAGCGGATAAAACTGGAGTCGCCTGTTACATCAGGCTATCCCTATATTTCTATCACAGTCGCTGTTACCGCACCGGTTGAAACAAAGGGTTCTACTGACTATTTCTTATGGCAGCTTTCTGATTACAATAAATGGATAGAGATAGGCAAAAAACAAATAGATCCCACAGATGCCGACAAGGGGAGTGACCAACCTCAGTATTTTGGCCTTTGGTCATCTGGAAATAATGGCCAGGTTTCCCGCATATTTATCGAATACGAGGATACTTCAGTCGGTGTTGAGGGCATAGCAGCCGAGAATGGCGAGGCCATGTACTTCGACCTGAACGGCGCGAAGGTGAACTCGCTGGAGAATGCGGTTCCGGGCGTATATGTACGCGTTGCTAACGGCAAGGCCACCAAGGTTCTGGTGAAGTAAGCACAAAACACACAAATCAATATCAGGAATGGCCGGCTTGCGTCGGCCATTCTTACAAACCAACCTCCGGAGACTAATCTTGATGGGCAAACTCTGCCGTCCGCTATGTACGGACATCCTTCCAGGATGTTTGATTCCCGGGGAAACATGCCGAAGGCATGTCCGTACATTAGTCCCAGGATGTTTGATTCAAGGGGGGAAACCTGCCGTCCGCTATGTACGGACATCCTTCCAGGATGTTTGATTCAAAGGGGGAAACATGCCGAAGGCATGTCCGTACATTAGTCCCGGGATGTTTGATACAAAGGGCAAAGCAACCGGGGACTCTCATAAAATAATCGCTATGGATCAATACCGTAAGACTCCACGTGCCAGTTTTCTGGATTATGACAAGGGCACTTTCTTCATTACGATCTGCACCCGGAACCGGAAACATTATTTCGGTGAGATTGCCGATGGCGAAATGCATTATTCCGAAATCGGGGAATTCTGCCGTAGTCAACTGGAGAATGCATCCAAGTTCACTGACCGTGTCCGTATAATCGCATATACCGTGATGCCTAATCATGTCCACATCATCGTACGGTTGCGGGACGCCGACAAAGCGGAATATGACGTATTCCAGCGCACACCCAATCCATCATTGCGTGCCAACCATGAATGTGAGAGGCACGTGCCGGAACTGAGCAAATACATCGCCTCGTTCAAGGGCGCCGTGACGCGGTATGCCAGATCAATAGCGAAACGTGAATTCTGCTGGCACAATCGGTATCATGACCATTATATCCGCGGATTGAAAGACGGCGACAATATCTACGAATACATCATCAACAACGTGGCCAACTGGGACAAGGACTGCTTTCGGTAAGGATTGCCGATGCCATTAAATCCGGAATCCGTGGGATACAAGCCGTCCGCCAGGATGTTTGAAAATAGAGTTAAGCAAGTCTCCGCTATGTACGGACATCCTTTCAGGATGTTTGATACAAGGAGGGAAACATGCCGTCCGCTATGTACGGACATCCTTTCAGGATGTTTAACACAAGGAGGGAAACATGCTGTCCGCTATGTACGGACATCCTTCCAGGATGTTTGATTCAAAAGGGGAAACATGCCGAAGGCATGTCCGTACATTAGTCCTTGTGAAGTCTGGGTTTTGGACCATAGGACCACAGTCGGGCCAGAGAACCAGAGGCCTCACGGCAGGATATTTTTAGACCAGAGAGCCAGAGTGTCCACAGAGCCATAGGCTCCGCAGTGTTTTCCCCCGCGAAGCCGCCAAGAGCGCCGAGGCGTTACACTTTTCCGCAAAGAGAATATTTAAAGGGCGCATGTCCGCCGAGGGATTGAAATTCCCGACGCCGAGGACGCCAAGCCATCCGGACGGCCTTGGCGGACTATACCAAGCCATGCGCCTCAGTGAACCTGCGCACCATACAATTGGCCCTTTGCGAGCCCTTTGCGCTCATGGCGGCTTGGCGGGGAACGAAAGCGGCGCGTCAAACAATTCCGTCCGCTATGTACGGACATCCTTCCAGGATGTTTGATTCAAAAGGGGAAACATGCCGTGCGCTATGTACGGACATTAGTCCTTGTGAAGTCTGGGTTTTGGACCATAGGACCACACCGTGACCAGAGAGCCAGAGTGTCCACAGGGGCCATAGGCTTTGCGCAGTCCATTGATGTTTGTACGCTTTTGCCCTTCTGTCTTTTTGTCTAAAGAATCACCAAACATCCCGGAGGGATGTCCGTACATGGTCTATGGCCGGATTTTGTGTTTCAGCGGGAAAATTGTTATCTTTGTAGGTTGATTCATTAAAACGCGCGATTATGGTGAAGTATCCGATAGGCATGGCGAGTTTCCGCGAGATCCGGAAGGGCGGTTATCAGTACGTGGACAAGACTATGTACATCCATCAACTGGTGTCCCAGGGGAAGTATTTCTTCCTGAGCCGTCCGCGCCGGTTCGGCAAGAGCCTGCTGATCTCCACCATGGAATGCTATTTCCGCGCCGAGCGCGAACTGTTCCGCGGCCTGGCCATCGACCGTCTGGAGCCGGAGGAATGGACGGAGCACCCCGTCCTGCGCCTTGACTTCACCCGGAGGGGCTACGAAGAGCCTGATGATCTTCTTAAGATTCTTGGCGAGACACTAGACAAATGGGAGAAGGAGTACGGCACGCAGAATCCAGATGACTCACCTTCTGGACGATTCAACAGGCTTATCGGAGAAATTTACGAGCAGACAGGCAGACAGGTCGTGATCCTGATTGACGAGTATGACAGCGCGATAGTGGACGTCCACGACAAGCCGGAACTGGAGGGCGCCAACCGCAGGACGCTCCACGACTTCTACCGAGTGATGAAGGCCAACGAGGACTACCTGAAGTTCGTGTTCCTGACGGGCGTTGGCAAAATCGGGCAGATCAACGTTTTCAGCGGTCTGAACAACCTGATTGACATCTCGCTCCATCCGGACTATTCGGCGATATGCGGAATCACCACTCAGGAACTTGTGGACAATTTCCGCGAGGGCATCGATGAACTGGGCCAGCGGCGCAAATGGATGTTTGAAGAGACTTTGCAGGAGCTTAAGGCGCAGTACGACGGCTATCATTTCACTGAGGACCTGATCGATGTCTACAATCCGTTCAGCGTTGTCAACGCGCTGTTCGACAAGTCCACACGCAGTTACTGGTTCCAGTCCGGCACGCCTACGCGCCTGGTGAGGCAGTTTCTGGAAAACGACTGGGGGACACCGGATCTGGAGGGTACGGTCGTGAAGATGGACACCCTGGGCAGCGGCGACGTGTTGGGCAGCAACCTGGCTCTGTCATGCTACTACACCGGCTACCTTACGATCAAGTCCTACAACATGAGGCGGCAGTCGTTTGTCCTGGGCTATCCCAACGCGGAGGTGCGGACGGGATTCTTCAAGAATCTTGTGGAAGCCGTCAAGAAATGGGATACGGGCCGTACCGACAGTTTCGTGGATTCTCTGAGGGACTTCATCGATGACGATGACATCGATGGCTTCATGCATGAACTGCAGTCGTTCCTGGCGGGGATACCTTACATGAGCCACACCGACAAGGAGTCCCAGTGGCAGAAGGACATCCTGATCATAGCGCGTCTGGTCGGTGCGAACGTAGACGTGGAGCGCCGCACGTCGTATGGCCGAATGGACATGGTGATCGATGGTCCGAAGGCCATCTACATCCTGGAGTTCAAGTATGGCTTAACATCTGAAGAGGCGTTGGCGCAGATCAACGAGAAGGAGTATGCCTTGCCATTTCAGAACTCCCTAAATCCGAAACCTGTGGTGAAAGTCGGCGTGAACATATCAAAGGAGACACGCAACATCAACGGCTGGATAATCCAGCGGTAGCAGCCGATGTTCGGTTGGATGAAGCAGGATGTGTCGGTGTATCCAAGTATTAGCGAGCGATAACGAACGGTGTTAAAATATATGATTTACGCCAGATGTCGATGTTGTGCTATATTTTCACGATTATATGAATGCAGGATTGAATGATTATCAGTAATTTTGCAGCGTCGATAAGACAGCCGAGCATTTAGCCTAACCTAACTGTAAAATATGAATAAGAAGACATTATTATTGGCATTGGCCGTGATAGGTGGAGGCACGGCCATCTGTTCCCAGGACATGCCGCTGCCAGACGGACCCTATCAGCCTACATGGGGAAGCCTTCGGCAGTATGACTGTCCCGAATGGTTCCGCGACGCCAAGTTCGGGATCTGGGCACACTGGGGTCCACAGTGCGTGGAGGAGAGCGGCGACTGGAACGCCCGTTCCATCTATCAGGAAGGCTCCAAGCAGTACAAGGAGCATATCAAGAACTACGGGCATCCCTCGGAATACGGTTTCAAGGATGTGCTTCCCGATTTCAAGGCCGAGAAATGGAATCCCGATTCATTGCTGAGGTTCTACAAGTCGGTAGGCGCGAAGTATTTCATGGCCCTGGGCAACCATCATGACAATTTCGACCTGTGGGACAGCAAATACCAGAAGTGGAATTCAAAGAATATCGGCGCACACCGCGATATACTTGGCGAATGGGCCGCTGCTGCGAAGAAGGTAGGACTTCCGCTGGGTGTAAGCCTTCATGCCGACCATGCCTGGAGCTGGTATGAGCCCTCGCGCCGGTATGACCGTGGCGGTGAGAAGATGGGAGTGAAGTACGACGGTTGGCTCACTAAGAAGGATGGCAAAGGAAAATGGTGGGAAGGACTGGACCCCCAGGACCTATATGCGCAGAACCATCCGCTGAGCGAGGGGACATGGGCCGACGGCATGATCCATCGCCAATGGGCATGGGAAAACGGCGTCTGCGAGCCTTCGCAGGAATTCCGTACGAATTTCCTGAACCGCACGCTCGATGTAATCGACCGGTATAATCCGGATGTCCTGTATTTCGATGTTACGGTGGCGCCGTTCTACAATGTGGACGATACCGGCTTGAAGATCGCCGCCTCGCTGTATAACCATTCCCTTACTGTCAACAATGGGAAACAGCGAGCCGTGATGACAGGAAAGATCCTCCCGGATTCCCTGAAGAAGGCGCTTACATGGGATGTGGAGCGTGGCGCACCGAACGAGCTGGTGCCTCTTCCTTGGCAGACCTGCACCTGCATCGGCGGCTGGCATTATGACCGTGACATATATGAGAACAACTGGTACAAATCGGCCGCTCAGGTGGCACGAATGCTTGTGGATGTGGTCAGCAAGAACGGCAATCTGCTGTTGAGCGTGCCGTTGCGTGCGGACGGTACATTCGACGAGAAGGAGTATGCCATCCTGCTGGAACTGCGAGACTGGATGCAGACCAACGGCGAGGCCATCTATGCGACGCGTCCGTGGAAAGTTTTCGGAGAAGGTCCGATTGCCGATTCCGACATATCCATCAACGCCCAGGGATTCAACGAAGGTTCATACATGAATCCCTCGTCGGAAGAGATACGATTCACTCAGACGCCGCGCTATCTCTATGCCACAGCATTGAAATGGCCGGACTCCGACAAGCCGCAGACAATAACCATAAAATCGTTGTCCCAGGAATCTGGACTGTTCGGAAAGAGAATCGGCAAGGTCGAACTGCTGGGTCACGGCAAGGTGCCGTTCCGTCGTACCAGAAACGGCCTGGAGATAGATCTTCCCGCTAACCATAAGGACAGGATAGCTCCTGTATTCAAAATAAAGAAATAATATTTCATATATAATATAGACTGCAGGTGACGAGACTTGATGTCTGTCACCTGTGTGCTTGATTAAGGATTAACTTCATTTGCTGATACAGTAGTTTTTTGTTAATTTTGTGAGGAATATTAACCTATTAGATAATCAGAAACCTGATCATGAATCGACTCTCAATTCTGACGGCCCTGGCCGTGTGTACATTGGCATCGGGCGCCTATGGCGGCAATACGCTGACGGTGCAGGTCAACAAGCCCGGCGCCAAGGTCCCGGATACCATGTACGGTATCTTCTTCGAGGACATCAACTACGCGGCCGACGGCGGCCTTTACGCCGAAATGGTGAAGAACCGCAGTTTCGAGTTCCCGCAGTCCCTGCTTGGATGGACATCGTTCGGACACATCGAGGTGAAGGATGACGGCCCGTTCGAACGCAATCCACATTACGTCCGTCTGCTGCCTTCCGGTCATAACGACAAATACACCGGACTGGAAAACGAAGGATTCTTCGGCGTGACTTTCCATAAGGATTCCGTCTATAAGTTCTCATGTTACCTGCGGGCCCCGGAGGGTGAAGCAAAGGTTCGCGTGGAACTGTGCGATCCCGCATCGATGAAGGAATCGCAGGTCTATGCCAGCCACACCTTCGACGTCAAGTCCAATGAATGGACCAAATATTCATGCGAACTGAAGCCTAACGACGGTTGCGACAGGGGAGTGCTGCGCGTGTTCCTGGTGCATCCCGACAAAATCGTCGACATTGAGCACATCTCCATGTTCCCCGCCAACACATGGAAGGGTCGCGAGAACGGCATGCGCAACGACCTGGCACAGGCTCTCTACGACCTGAAACCCGGTGTGTTCCGCTTCCCCGGCGGCTGCATCGTGGAGGGAACCGAGGTGCCCGACCGCTACCAGTGGAAGAACACCGTGGGTCCGGTGGAGAACCGTCCCACCAACCTGAACCGCTGGCTCTACACCTTCCCGCACCGGCTCTACCCCGACTATTATCAGTCCGGCGGTCTCGGATTCTATGAGTATTTCCAACTTGCCGAGGATTTCGGCGCCGAGCCGCTTCCCATCATCAACGTGGGCCTGGTATGCCAGTATCAGAACTGGCATCAGGACGAGTCCATTCCGTTGGACTCGCTGCAGCCGTACATCGACGACGCGCTTGACCTGATTGAGTTTGCCAACGGAGGCACGGACACCAAGTGGGGCAAGCTCCGCGCCGACATGGGTCACCCCGCGCCTTTCAACATGAAATACCTTGGAGTGGGCAACGAGCAGTGGGGTCCGCAGTATGTTACCCGTCTGGAGCCGTTCGTGAAGGTGCTTCGTGAGAAACATCCGGAGATCAAGGTGGTGGGCTCGTCGGGCCCCAACTCCGAGGGCAAGGATTTCGATTACCTCTGGCCGGAGATGAAGCGTCTGAAGGTTGACTTGGTGGACGAGCATTTCTATCGTCCCGAGACATGGTTCCTGGCCGAAGGGATGCGTTACGATAACTATGACCGCAAGGGCCCGAAGGTGTTTGCCGGGGAGTACGCATGCCACGGCAAGGGAAAGAAGTACAACCACTTCTATCCGTCGTTGCTGGAGGCTGCATTCATGACGGGTCTGGAGCGTAATGCCGATATCGTGGAGATGGCTACCTATGCGCCTCTGTTCGCGCACGTTGAGGGCTGGCAGTGGCGTCCGGACCTGATCTGGTTCGACAACAGCCGCTCCATGAAGTCCGGCAGCTACTATGTGCAGCAGCTCTACGGCATGAACAAGGGCGACCGTGTGCTGCCGCTGACAATGGACGGCAGGCCTGTGGCAGGACAGGAAGGCCAGAACGGTCTGTTCGCATCTGCCGTATCGGAAGGGAAGGACATAATCGTGAAGGTTGCCAATGTCGGTGAGACCGACCAGCCGCTGACCATCAACTTCAAGGGCCTGAAGGCTAAACAGCCATTAAAGAATGTGGTTGTCACCACTCTTCACGCCGATGACGATGCCGAGAACACTCTTGATAATCCTGACGTCGTAAAGCCGGTGACCAACACCTATCCCATTGATGTGGCAAAAGAATGGTCCGCGACCGTTCCGGCCCGGACCTTCGTGGTATATCGATTCAGCAAGTAAGAATCCCGCTCCGGTCAGAAGAACCGGGGCAGGGATTTATCTTCCTCGAAGATAAAGTTCATAAAGTCGTTGAACGGTTTCTGAATGCGGAAACCTTCGACGACTTTTTTCATGCCGTCACTGCTGCAGAGTGTCCTGTCGCTGATGGCGGACATGACCTGTCTCTTATACACATCT
>ENA-OYXX01001213-OYXX01001213.1-human-gut-metagenome-genome-assembly--contig:-NODE-1213-length-10249-cov-9.983520_pt1 | contig 10249 bp, 10 predicted proteins | sample MGYA00243976_ERZ653434 | MGnify/ENA primary metagenome ERZ653434 (study PRJEB26926, sample SAMN06165112) | human gut metagenome | biome: ENVO:00009003; feature: ENVO:2100002; material: ENVO:00002003...
TATACCATCTAAATACGAAAAAGCCCAGCCGTTGCTGGACTTTTTCGACACGCTGCGCCCCGGCTTCATCCGAAGCCGGGGCATTGCTTTTGCCTCACTCATGCGCTTGCCGCGCGTTGTACGCAATGAAATTATCTATAAGCTCAAGGTCAATGCCGTAGAATTTTTCGCGCTTGACGGTTTTGGTTATCAATAGCCCGGAGTTTTTCACAACGGCAAGCTTTTTGCGCACGGTCTCGCCGCTCCTGTTCAAGTGTGCGCACAGCTCGCCCATTGAAACACCGTTTTCGGAAAACAGCCGCGCCTGAATAAGCACGCTGTAAAGCTCGTATATGATCTCGCTGTCGGCATCGGGCAGCGACCCGATATTCAGCGAATAATGCGTCAAAAGCGCCGAGCGCTTTTCGAGCGCGTCGCGCAGCGCGGACATCGATTTTTCTATGACCGATATGAACATCTCGACAAACGGCGTAAGATCGCCCTTGTTCTGCGGCCGGTTGCAGACCTTAAACGCATTGTTGTAGTCGCCGAGATTTTCCTTTATCGTGTACGACAGGCGATAGCCCGACACCGGCTCAAGCTCCTTGGCCATCATGCAGCTGCTGATAAAGCGGTTGAGCCTGCCGTTTCCGTCGTAAAACGGGTGGATATAGCCGAGCAAATAGTGAAACACTGCCGTGCGCAGCAGAAGCTCCTCGCTCTCGTCGTTTAAGTATTCCAGCGCAGACTCCATCGCCGAGATGATCTTGCGCTCGGGGTACAGGCCGCGGTGGATCTCCTTTTGCGTGCCGGAGCATACGCTGACCGAGTCTTTCCTGAAAAGCACGCCGTCGGGCGCGTTTTTCGGATCCTCTTCCGTGACCTCCGGCAGAACCAGCTCATCGTATATCTTTCTGATATCCTCGCAGGTCTCAAGCCGTATGCCCTCGCCGCGCTGGAGCATGATGTATTTCTGCGTAAGGCCGGTGAAGCGCTTTTTCGCCTCGCCCCTGCCCATGCCCTCAAGCACGTCATACATCTCGCGCCGAGTGCTGCTGACTCCCTCGATGCTGTTCGTCAGAACAAGCTCGTCGATAAGGCAGCGCTTTGTAAACTGCTCGATGGCCTTTCCCGGAAGCTGTGCGCACAGTCGCGAGACTGTCTTATCCATGCGCTGGATGCCGAGCATTTTCTTCTGGATATCCGGCGTGACTATGAAAAAAGCCTTGTTGCCGCCTATGTCAAAGTGCAGCCTGTGCGTATAGTCGCCGTTATAGCGCTCAAGATATATCTTTTCATAGTCATTTGGGGAAGAATAATATATTTTTTCAAGCGTTTTGTATTCCATAAGCAAAACTTATCCTCAAAATTCGACAAATTACTGCATTTTTCGAGCCGTAACCCCAAATTTCCGTCTCGAATTTGGAATTACATTTTAAATAATAGCCTATTGGCGCCCAAAAAGCAAGCGAATTTGGCGCTTAAACGCAAAATGCCGGTGGGATATTCCCCACCGGCGTTCGGTATATTTGCTTAATATCGCCTGTCAGCTTACTATCTTATAATACGTGTTCGAGGTTTTCTTATACACAAGCGCGTACAGCACGGCGAAAACGAAGAAGCTTATCACCGTCGTCCAGACGAGGAAGCTCGTGTTGTAGAACGAGAACATGTACAGTATCTTGCGTATAAACGGGAAGGCAAACGCCAGGTGCAGTCCGGCGAAGATAAGCGGCAGGAAGAACACCGTAAGAAGCTGCGAGTTTATGCTGCGGCGGATCTCCTGCTTTGTCATGCCGACCTTCTGCATGATCTCGAACCTCTGCGCATCCTCATAGCCCTCGGAAAGCTGCTTATAGTAGATGATGAGCACCGCCGCGCAGATGAACACGAGGCTGAGTGTAACTCCGAGGAAGAACAGACCGCCATAGACTGCGGCAAAGTCGGCGTACTCGGCAGCCCGCGATTCGTAGGACAGGTACTGCCAGCCGCTGCTGCCGTCCTTGTCGGAAAATTCGCCGTTTTCCGAGGCCGCGGCAATCATATTGCAGACCTTGTCCTGATCCTCAAGCTCATCCGAGCAGTCGAGGGATATGGTTTTGAGACCGTAATCCGTCCGCAGTGCGTGCAGGAGTACCTCGTTCCCGGCAAGCGTTTCGCTTTTTCCGCTTATCCTGTTGTAGTCTGACAGCGAAACTATGCGCAGGTTTGTGATCTTGCCGTAATCGATTATGTTGCTGCTGCCGGAAAAGCGCTCGGAAATGTCGAAAACGCCGTTTTCAAAGACTCCGGACATGCTAAGCTGCCGGAAATCGAGGATGTTTTTCCGCTCTGTATCTCCGAGAGCGGCGACGAGCTTATCGCTCAGAGCATCAGCCTTTTCCTCTGTCAGGGATGTGCTTGCGTCATAGCCGAAGGTGACGTTGATATCACGCGGATAGCGTGCGTTGACGGAGTCGACCATGCCGAAGTACAGGCAGCAGGTGGAGGATATCGTGACCAGCACCATCGTTGCGAGGATGCAGATCGACGCAAGCCCCGCGCCGTTGCGCTTCATGCGGTAGGTCATCGAGGAAACGGAGACGAAGTGCCGGGGCGTGTAGTAATAGCGCTTGTTTTTCTGAAGAATTTTGCACAGCAGGACGCTGCCCGATATGAAAACGAGATAAGTGCCGACGATGACCATAATGACGGCGATGAAGAAGATCGTGAGCGCCTGCAGGGGCTCCTTTATGCTGACGGCAAGAATGTAGGCCGCGGAGAGCAGGATAACGCCTGCTATGCCAAGCACGGGATTTGCCTTCACGGGCTTTTCACCGTAGCTTTCGCTGTGCACGAGCTCGACCGCCGTGCTGCGGTGCAGCTTAATGAGGCTGCTGATGTAGATCAGCGCGAAAATGCCGCCGAAGTACAGGAGCATGTATTTGATGGCGGGAAGCGATATGTGCAGCGAATAATCCGCCGTGCCGCCGAGCATGTGCAGAAATATCATTTCCGCGAGCTTTGAAAGCAGCGCTCCGATAAATATGCCGCCGATAAGCGACAGCAGCGCAGTCAGCAGGGTCTCCCATGCAAGAACGCGTGAGATGTTTTTCCTGTTCATGCCGAGGATGCTGTAAAGGCCGAACTCCTTGTATCTGCGGCGCACGAGGAAGCTGTTGCAGTAAAACAGGAACAGCAGCGCGAACGCGACGATGACGAATACGCCGAACGACAGCGTCGACTGTGCCGCCGTACCTCCGCGCATACCGTCCAAAAGGTCGCCCGACGCGAGATAGAACATGATGTAGAACACGGCCGCCGTTCCGGCCGCGGCGAGGATATACGGAACGAACAGGCGGCGGTTATTTTTCATGCCGCTCCACGCCAGTCGGGGATAGAAACCGAGCTTCATTTCACTTCACCGCCCGATGCAAGAATGGTCAGCGTGTCGGAGATCTTCTGGTAAAGCTGCTGATCGCTGCTTTCGCCGCGGTAGATCTGGTGGAACACCTCGCCGTCTTTTATGAACAATATGCGCTGCGCGCGCGAGGCGGCCTTCACGGAGTGCGTGACCATGAGGATGGTCTGACCCTTTTTGTTTATCTGCTCGAACAGGCCGAGCAGCTCGTCGGTGCTCTTTGAGTCGAGCGCGCCCGTCGGCTCGTCGGCAAGGATGATGCGCGGATTTGTTATGAGCGCTCTCGCGACCGCCGCGCGCTGCTTCTGGCCGCCGGAGACCTCGTAGGGATATTTCTTCAGCAGCGGAGTCAGGCCCAGATCCTTCGCTATCGGCAGCAGGCGCGAGGTCATCTCGTCGTAGCTTTTCCCGGCCAGCACCAGCGGCAGCAGGATGTTGTCCTGGATCGTGAACGTGTCCAGCAGGTTAAACTCCTGGAACACGAAGCCGAGATTGTCGCGCCGGAAGGTCGCAACGTCGCTCTCCTTTATTCTGCCAAGCTCCTTGCCGTCGAGCACGACCGTGCCGCCGGTCGGCTTGTCCAGCGCCGCAAGAAGATTCAAAAGCGTCGTTTTGCCCGAGCCGGACTCGCCCATTATGGCGACGTACTCGCCCTCATCGACGCTGAAGTTTACGTTTTTAAGCGCCTCGACCTGGTTTCCCCCAAAGCGCGTGCTGTATACTTTTCTGAGATTTTCAACAGTTAAAATGCTCATCGTTTTTTACCTCCATCGGATTTACACGCTTATTCTACCGCGCTTTTTGCCCGGAAACCATCGATTTTGCTTACATTTCCCCATCCACTTCTTACATTCCCGTCACTTTTTTAGAGGCGCATTGACGCAGCTACGGATACGTATATCTCTGGTAGCCCGGTTCGGGACAATGGTGGAAACCATGGTTGCCTCGCCATACGTTAGTGCGCTGCTGCGTTTTGCGGCAGCCCGGTTCGAGACATTGGCAGAAACCATGGTTGCCTCGCCATACGTCAGTGCGTTGCTGAGTTTTGCGGCAGCCCGGTTCGAGGCATTGGCAGAAACCATAACGTTTCGCGTAACACAGGTGCGTTGCTGCGTTTTGCACCGCACCATATTGGCTCTCCTGTCAAGGGGAGCAGGCAGCTTTGCTGACTGAGGGGTTGACAGCTATTAACTATCAGCTGTTAGCTCTTCACTGCGGCCAGCGGTCGCTCGTAGGGAACGGATTCATCCGTTCCGCGTGTAGCGGTTTCGTCGGCACCCACCGGTCGGGCTGACGCAAAAAACGTATCGGTATCAGCGTTAAAGCGCTACTGAAAAACCGCTTGCGGCAGATGAGGTGTAAATAAATCCGCGCCGTAGGCACACCATCGGCTCTCTGCTATCAGCTCACGGCTATCAGCTGCGGTGAAACCGCACGGTTTCCACCAATGTCCCGAACCGGGCTACCAGAGATATGCGTATCCGTAGGTGCGCCAAATCGCCACTAAAAAATTTGCGTTGGGGTGGGATATCGGGTATAATTATGTATTACACCTGCTGCTCGGCAAATTGGCACACCGAGCGCAGGGTGCAGCCTGCGCAGTCGGGCCTGCGCGCGGTGCAGACGGCGCGGCCGTGCAGCACGATGCGGTGGCAGAAGTCGGAGCTTTTCTCCGGCGGCAGGCACCTGCGCAGCTCGGCCTCGATCTTCACGGGATCCTTGAGGTCATCGACCAGACCCAGGCGGTTTGAAATGCGGATGCAGTGCGTGTCCACAACGGTCGAGCCGGGGACGTGATAAACGTCGCCGAGAATGAGATTTGCCGTCTTGCGCCCGACTCCGGGCAGCTTGAGCAGATCGTCCATGTTATCCGGCACCCGGCCGCCGAAATCGCGCAGGATCATCTGCGCCGCGCCGACGATGTCGCGAGCCTTGGCGCGGTAAAAGCCGCAGGATCGGACATACTCCTCGACCTCCGCAACGTTAGCCTCGGCAAAGCTTTGCAGCGTAGAAAAGCGCGCAAACAGCGCCGGCGTTATCTCGTTTACGCGCGCGTCGGTGCACTGCGCGGCAAGCCGCACGGAAAACAGCAGCTCATAATCCTTTTTATAATCAAGCGTACATTCGGCCAAGGGATAGGCCTCCTCCAATCGGCGGACTATCTCCAGAACCTGAGCTTTTGTGCGCATACATATCACCTCGCACCTATTTTACCACAACCCTGTCCGCGGCGCTATCGCATTTGCGGTGCGGACGGTTTTTTCGGAGGTACAGCACATGTACAAACCCCTTGCAGACGAAATACGCCCCCACAGCCTTGACGATGTTGTCGGCCAAAAGCACATCCTCGGCGAGCGCGGCCTGCTGCGCCGCATCGTCGAAAGCGGCAGCATCCCGAACATGATCTTCTACGGCCCCTCGGGCACGGGCAAGACCACCGTTGCGCGCATCATCGCGGAAAAAACCAACCGCACCCTGCGCAAGCTGAACGCAACGACCGCCGGGCTTGCCGACATAAAAGAGATCATCGCCGAGCTTGACACGCTGCTGACTCCCGGCGGCGTGCTGCTGTATCTTGACGAGATCCAGTATTTCAACAAAAAGCAGCAGCAATCGCTGCTGGAGTTTATCGAGGACGGGCGCATCACGCTCATCGCCTCGACGACGGAAAACCCGTATTTCTGCGTGTTCGGCGCTATCCTCAGCCGCTCGACGGTGTTCGAGTTCAAGCCCGTTACGCCGAAGGAGGCCGAGCCTGCCGTTATGCGCGCGTTTTCCATCCTCGCCGAGCGCGAGGGTAAAACGCCGGAGCTTGAGCCGGGCGTCGTGCAGCGGATAAGCCGGTCCTGCGGCGGCGATGTGCGCAAGGCGCTCAACGCGGTCGAGCTGCTGTTTTCGGCAGCCCGAACGGACGGCGACAAGGTGCTCATAAGCCTCAACGATGCGAAAACCGTCACCCAGCGCAGCGCGATGCGCTATGACCGCGACGGCGACGAGCACTATGACGCGCTGTCGGCGCTGATGAAGTCGCTGCGCGGCTCGGACGCGGACGCGGCGCTGCACTATCTTGCGCGGCTGCTCGAGGCCGGCGACCTCGTCGGTGCGTGCCGCCGGATCCTGTGCTCGGCGAGCGAGGATATCGGCCTTGCGTATCCGCAGGCGGTGCCGATAGTCAAGGCCTGCGTGGACTCGGCGCTTCAGCTCGGACTGCCGGAGGCGCGCCTGCCGCTGGCCGAGGCGGTCATCTTCCTCGCCACCGCGCCGAAGTCCAACAGCGGCGTTATGGCGATCGACGCTGCCATCGCCGATGTCCGCGCCGGCAAAAGCGGTCCGCCGCCGCGCGAGCTGCAAAATGTCCACGCCGACGGCACGGGCTTCGAGCGCGAGCAGGGCTATAAATATCCGCACAGCTACCCCAACCACTGGGTGCGGCAGCAGTATCTGCCCGATGCGCTCAAGGGCACGCACTACTACGATTTCGGTGACAACAAGATCGAGCAGACCGCGAAAAAATACTGGGACGAGATCAAAAAGTGAGGTTTTGACCATGCCAATGGATATCCACGTCGGCGACGTGCTGACAATGAAAAAAGCGCACCCCTGCGGCGAGAAGCGCTGGCAGGTGCTGCGCGTCGGCGCAGACTTCAAGCTCCGCTGCCTCGGCTGCGGCCACGAGGTCATGGGTCCGCGCAGTAAATTTGAAAAAAACATCCGCTCCATTTGTTCAGATGCGGATTGACGCACCTACGGATACGGTGATTGCGGTAGCCCGACCGGTGGGTTCCGGCAAAACCGTGGCATGTGGGCGATCGATGCTCACCCCTACAAGGTGTGGTGCAAAATTCAGCATCGCACTAACGTAGCGCGCGGCAGTTACGGTTTCCTCCGCACCCTCGACACCGGGATACCAGAGATATACGTATCCGTGACTGCGTCAATTCGCTACTGAAAAAACAGGTGCAAAATATGGAGGCGTGTGGTATAATCGTGGCAAAACCAACCCGGAGGGTGAGCGGAGAAAATGAAGCTTGACAACAAACGCACCATATTGACGGGCTTTGCGTTCCTGTCCATCTGCGCGTTCTGGCAGATGTACAACAGCATCGTTCCACTTATACTGACCAACACATTCCACCTCAACGAGACGTATTCCGGCGCGATAATGGCGGCCGACAACGTGCTTGCGCTGTTTCTGCTGCCGCTGTTCGGCGCGATCTCGGACAAAACGCACACCAGGATCGGCAAGCGCATGCCGTTTATCCTTTTCGGCACGGGCCTTGCGATCATACTAATGAACCTGCTGCCGCTTATCGACAACAGCTATGCCGCCGCGCCGACCACCTTCAAGACCGTTTCGTTCGTGGTCGTTCTCGGCCTGCTGCTCGTCGCAATGGGGACCTACCGCTCCCCGGCGGTCGCGCTTATGCCGGACATCACGCCCAAGCCCCTGCGCAGCAAGGGCAACGCGATCATAAACCTCATGGGCGCGCTCGGCGGCGTTATTTACCTCGGCGTGGCCGCGGTCATGTACCCCAACAGCAAGGTCGAGGGCCTTGCGCACGTCAACTATCAGCCGCTTTTCATGGTCGTTTCCGCGATCATGTTCGTCGCCATCGCCGTGCTGTTTCTCACGATCAAGGAGCCGAAGCTCGTTGCCGAGCAGCAGAAGCTCGAGGCGCAGCATCCCGAGTGGAACCTCGCCGAGGACGACGGCAGCGGCAGCGAGACCCTGCCCAAGCCCGTAAAGAAGAGCCTCATATTCCTCCTTTCGTCGATCAGCCTGTGGTTTCTCGGCTATAACGCGGTCGAAACGTGGTTCACGACCTACGTCAGCCAGGTCATGGGTCAGGCGCTTGGCGGCGCATCGACCTGCCTGCTGATCGCGACCGGCGGCGCCGTTATCAGCTATATCCCCATCGGCGTTATCGCGTCCAAGGTCGGCAGAAAGCGCACGATCATGGCCGGCATCATCCTGCTGGCGGTCTGCTTCGGCCTGGGCTACTTCCTGACGACGGCCTACAGCGAGATAAACGTCGTGATGTTCATCGTGTTCGCGCTCGTCGGCCTTGCATGGGCGGCGATAAACGTAAACTCCCTGCCCATGGTCGTTGAGATGTGCCGCGGCTCGGATATCGGCAAATTCACCGGCTATTACTACACTTTCTCGATGGTCGCACAGGTCGTGACCCCGATCGTCGCAGGCTCGCTGATGCGCCATATAAGCTACACGGTGCTGTTCCCCTATGCCGCGCTGTTCGTCGCGCTCAGCTTCGTGACGATGATCTTCGTAAAGCACGGCGACAACAAGCCCGAGGCCAAGCGCGGCCTTGACGCTTTTGAGGATCTGGACGACTGATGAGGATCTGCATTTTCGGCGCGTCCGGCCGTGAGCTGGACGCACGCTACTACGCCGAGGCCGAGGCCACAGGCCGGCTGATCGGCGAAAACGGCGACAGCATCGTTTTCGGCGGCGGCGCGGAGGGACTCATGGGCGCGTGCGCGCGAGGAGTGAGCGCGGCAGGCGGAGACGTCGTCGGCATAGCGCCGCGATTTTTCGATGAGCCGGGCATACTGTACGACAAGTGCAGCCGCATGATATTCACCGAAACCATGCGCGAGCGCAAGCAGCGCATGCAGGAGGAGTCCGACGCATGCATCGTCCTGCCCGGCGGCATCGGTACGCTCGAGGAATTTTTCGAGATCCTCACGCTCAAGCAGCTTGGCCGGGACGACCGCGCCATTGTCCTGCTAAACACCCTCGGCGCGTTCGACGCGATGCTTCGCATGCTCGAAGAGCTTGCCGAGCGTCGATTTATGTCGAAAAACTGCCTGGAGCTGTATTTCGTGGCCGACACGCCCGAGCAGGCGATGGAATATCTGGCCGGCTATGTTCCGCAGAAGGGCAGCATCCGCAGGCTCGAGGATTATAATAAGTAAATTTTAGCCGTGTAGCAGGTGCTACACGGCTAATTTTACGCCGGGTATATCATAGTGCTGCAAAGTGAAAATTAATTGGAGGCAATGCAAATGATACGAAGAGTTATTCAGATAGACGAGGAAAAGTGCAACGGCTGCGGAAAGTGCGTCCACGCATGCCACGAGGGCGCGATAGGGCTTGTTGACGGCAAGGCCCGGCTCATGCGCGACGATTACTGCGACGGTCTGGGCGACTGCCTGCCCAACTGCCCGACAGGCGCGATAAGCTTCATCGAGCGCGAGGCCGCGGCATATGACGAGGCGGCGGTCAAGGCCGCGCAGAGCGCGAAAAAGCAGGCTGCTTCCGGCTGCCCCGGCTCTGCGCCGCACGGCGTTAAGTCCGGAGATGCGTCGCAGCTTCGCAACTGGCCCGTGCAGATCCGTCTCGCGCCGGTCAAGGCCGCGTATTTTGACGGTGCGGATCTGCTCGTTGCTGCCGATTGCAGCGCCTATGCCTGCGGCAGCTTCCACACCGATTTCATGCAAGGCCGCGTTACGCTCATCGGCTGCCCGAAGCTCGACCCCGTCGATTACGCAGAAAAGCTCGGCGAGATCCTTGCCGCAAACGATATCAAGTCCGTCACCCTCGCGCGCATGCAGGTGCCCTGCTGCGGCGGACTTGAGCACGCACTTCAGCGCGCCATCGCCGCCACCGGCAAAAAGATCCCCCTCCGCGTTTTTGTGGTGGCGAATTGACGCAGTCACCAATACATTTATCTCTGGTGGCCCGGTGTCGAAGTTGCGGAGGAAACCGTGGCTGCCTCGCGCTACGTTAGTGCGCTGCTAAGTTTTTTGCACCGCAACCAATTGGCTCCACTGTCAAGGGGAGCAGGCAGCTTTGCTGCCGAGGGGTTGAATTAAAGCGCCTATTCACTATCAGCTATTAGCTCTCCG
>ENA-OYXX01001216-OYXX01001216.1-human-gut-metagenome-genome-assembly--contig:-NODE-1216-length-10237-cov-4.646828_pt1 | contig 10237 bp, 8 predicted proteins | sample MGYA00243976_ERZ653434 | MGnify/ENA primary metagenome ERZ653434 (study PRJEB26926, sample SAMN06165112) | human gut metagenome | biome: ENVO:00009003; feature: ENVO:2100002; material: ENVO:00002003...
CTAGTACGGTCTCGTGGGCTCGGAGATGTGTATAAGAGACAGCCCTAAAGGTGTGGATAACCCAGGCACTCACGACGACACGTCGCTCTATTTCGGCCGCGACAACAACTTCTACTATATCCCGCGCCAGCTCTTCGCGCCGCATATGAACCTGGGCATCGGTCAGGACGCCTATATCGAATTTCCAGCAAAAGCCTCTGGTAACGACTGCTTCAACGCATTTCCGGGCCCCAACGACTGGTATGACACCGTTAAACTCAACTATGGTGTGGACTACGGTGACGGCTCGCGCCATTTCGACCCTGTGCCCGACACATGGTTCAAGATGCTCCACATCCTGCGCTTCTGGGCCTCGAAGGGTGTCGATGGATTTCGCTGCGATATGGTCCATATGGTACCTCTTGAATTTTGGGAGTGGGCCGTCACCGAGGTGAAGCGCCATCATCCCGGCATAATCTTCATCGCGGAGATATATGATGTCGGCCTCTACCGGCCGTTTATCGACCGCGGCGGATTCGATTATCTCTATGACAAGGTCAATCTCTACGATACCCTGCGCGGAATCATGACGTCAAACTTCTCGGCAGCCACGCTGACCAACTCATGGCAGACTGTCGACGGCATAGGCCCGCACATGCTCAACTTCCTCGAGAACCATGACGAGCAGCGCTTCGGGTCACGTTTCTATGCCGGCAATCCCGCTCTGGTCACCCCGTCGCTCGTCGTCAGCGCAATGCTCTCGACTGGTCCGATGATGATATATATGGCTCAGGAACTTGGCGAGCAGGCTCTTGATGCCGAGGGATTCAGCGGCGACGACGGCCGTACGACCATCTTCGACTACTGGAGTCTCGCCACCCTCAGGCGCTGGCTCTCGGATATCGAAGGTCTTACTCATCTGAGCGACCGCGAACGCTGGCTGCGCGACATCTATCGTCGCGTGCTGCGCTTGTGCAACAGCGAAAAAGCTATTTCGGACGGCGCATTCTTCGACCTGATGTATGTCAACTATGACAATTCGACGCTCAATCCCCACCGTCAGTTTGTCTTCATGCGCTCAAAGGGCAGTGAGGTTCTTCTCATAGCCGTCAACTTCGGCGACTATGACGCGCATCTGAAAATCAACATACCTCCTCATGCTTTCGAGACGCTGGCCATAGAGCCCGCGGCCAATGCCGCGGCGGTCGAGCTGCTGTCAGAGGCCACGGCCATCCGAAGCCTCAGTCCGGCTGTCCCGTTTGATACGACAGTACCTCCCTTTGGAGCGGTTGTATGGAAAATTGTCACTCCGGAACGCAGCCGTCAGAAAAAAGCGGTCTCACGGCGTGTCATAAAAGCTAAAAAATCTTAACTTTGCACAATCCCAATAATCAACCACATCATATTTCACAATAGCTATGTCGAACAACAACACATGCTCATGCCTCCCTCCATTCAAAGTTTTTGCAGGCTCCAACTCCGAATACATGGCAAAGGAAATCTGCCAGCAACTCGGCGTCGAACTCGGCAAGATGAATATTATCCACTTTGCCGACGGCGAGTTTGAAGTATGCTTTGAGGAACCCATCCGCGGCATGGACGTTTTTCTCGTACAGTCAACATTCGCTCCTTCAGACAACCTCATGGAGCTTCTGATGATGGTCGACGCCGCCAAACGCGCCTCGGCCGGTTCAATCATCGCAGTGCTGCCATACTTTGGCTGGGCCCGTCAGGACCGCAAAGACAAACCGCGTGTGTCTATCGCCGCTAAACTTGTGGCCAATCTGCTGACCGTCGCCGGTGTTGACCGTATCATCACCATGGATCTCCATGCCGACCAGATTCAGGGATTCTTTGACGTGCCTCTCGACCACCTCTATGCCTCAAACGTCTTCATCCCCTATATTCAGGGCCTCAAGCTCGAAGACCTCGTCATCGCTACTCCCGACGTAGGCGGTGCAAAACGCGCCAACTCCTATGCCAAATATCTCGATGTGCCTCTGGTGCTCTGCCACAAACAGCGTGCAAAAGCCAATGTTGTCGAGAACATGACCGTCATCGGTGACGTCAAAGACAAAAACGTCATCATTGTCGACGATATGGTCGACACCGCCGGCACCATCACCAAAGCCGCACAGCTCATGATGGACAACGGCGCCAAGAGCGTCCGCGCCCTCTGCAGCCACGCTGTCATGTCAGACCCTGCAACTGAACGTGTAAACGCCAGCCCGCTGACCGAAATCATCTTCACCAATTCGATACCCTACACCAAAGATTGTCCGAAGGCAACCATCCTCTCTGTGGCTTCGCTCTTTGCCGACACAATCAAGCGCGTACACGCCAACGAATCGATTTCGTCACAATACCTTATTAAATAATACCATATGATCAGACAAATTGCAATGGCCACCACAGCCATGCTCTCATTGGCGGCTGCCACCGCTCAAGAGGCAGACGAGGCGCCGATGATTGACCGCCCGGACTACATGGCTCCGGCCGACGGTATCTTTAACATTGACGCACTCGAGGCTCTCGGCCGCGTCGGCGAAGCAGTGGTTTCGCCCGACGGACGCCACGTTCTCTACGGAATCTCTTATGAGAGCGTTGAGCAGAACAAGAGCAACAACGACCTTTATGTCATCGACCTAACTCAGGGCGCCCGTTCGACACGCCTGACCCGCACCCCCAAGAGCGAGAGCAACGCTCGCTGGATTGAAAACGGGCGCCGCATCGCTTTCATCTATGAGGGTGAAGAGAAGACTCCCCAGCTTTGGGTGATGAACGCCGACGGCACAGACCGCCGTCAGGTCAGCCACGTCGAGAAAGGCATTTCGGGCTTTGTTTTCTCGCCCGACGGTCGCCATGTGGTCATGATCGGCTCAGTGAAATATAGCCGCGACGCCAAGGATATCTATCCCGACCTGCCCAAGGCTACGGGTCGCGTCATTGACGACCTGATGTATAAACACTGGGACGAGTGGGTGACCGAGATTCCCCATCCCTTCCTTGGCGAATTTGACGGCCACGCTGTCACCAATGTCGAGGACATCATGAAAGACGAGCCCTACGAGGCCCCGATGAAACCCTTCGGCGGCGTGGAGTCGTTTGCCTGGAGCCCCGACTCAAAGAGCCTCGTCTACGTGTCGCGCAAAAAGACCGGTATGGAGTATGCCATCTCGACTAACTCTGACCTCTATCTCTATGACCTCGCCACAAAGTCGACCCGCAATCTGACCGAAGGCATGATGGGCTATGACACCTGCCCGACATTCTCGCCCGACGGCAAGAGCCTGGCATGGCTCTCGATGGAACACGACGGTTATGAGAGCGACAAAAACCGCATCTTTGTCATGAATATGGCCTCAGGCGAGAAAACAGACCTGACAGCCAACTGGGACTATACAGCCGACGCCATCGCATGGCATCCCAAAGGCAAGTCAATCTATTTCCTTGCCCCCAAGGACGGTATCACTCCCATCTTCTCGATTGATGTCAAGAGCCACGAGGTCAAGGTGGTCAACGACGACTTCTGTGACTACGCCTCTCTGGCACCCGTCGGTGACAGCGTTGTTGCACTGCGCCACTGGATGATGGCTCCCAACGAGGTCTATGTCGTAAGCACCAAAAAGACATATCAGCTGACCGACGTCAACACCGCTCTGCTCTCGAAGCTCAAAATGCCTACCGTCGAGAAACACATGGTCACCACCACCGACGGCAAACAGATGCTGACATGGATTGTGCTTCCTCCCAACTTCGACAAGACTAAGAAATATCCTTCGATATTCTACTGTCAGGGTGGTCCTCAGCAGGCCGTCAGCCAGTTCTGGAGCTACCGTTGGAACTTTGCCCTGATGGCATCCGAAGGTTATGTGGTCGTTGCTCCCAACCGCCGCGGTCTTCCCGGCTTCGGCACCGAATGGAACGCCCAGATTTCAAAAGACTACGGCGGTCAGAACATGCGCGACTATATGAGTGCAGCCGACTATGCCAAACGTCTGCCGTTCATCGCTCCCGACAAGATGGGTTGCGTGGGCGCCAGCTACGGCGGCTTCTCGGTTTACTGGCTCGCCGGTCACCACGACAAACGCTTCGCCGCTTTCGTAGCACACGCCGGCATCTTCAACATCGAGACTCAGTATCTCGAGACCGAGGAGATGTGGTTTGCCAACTGGGATATGGGCGGCGCTTACTGGGACAAAAACAACGCCGAGGCTCAGCGCACATTTGCCACTTCGCCCCACCGCTTTGTCGACAAGTGGGATACCCCCATCCTGATTACTCACGGCGAATATGACTTCCGTATACTTGCCTCACAGGGCATGATGGCGTTCAATGCAGCCCGTCTGCGCGGTGTTCCCGCCGAGATGCTCATCTTCCCCGACGAGAACCACTGGATTCTGAAACCCCAGAACGCCATCATGTGGCAGCGCGTATTCTTCCGCTGGCTCGACCGCTGGCTCAAGGATAAGAAATAATCTCAGACAGATTCGTATAACTATCCAATAACTTCGGGGAGGCTGTGTCGTCAATATCTGCGACGCAGCCTCCCTCGGTATTTATTTCATCAGACGCGCAATCGTTTCGTCTCTGAATGTCGCGCCTATGGCTATGGGTGTCTCGCCGATATAGACATCGTTTGTGTCGAATGAGTCGACAGCCGACAGGCTGACGATAAAAGATTTGTTCACCCTCAGAAATTTATCCTTTGGCAACGATTCTATCAAATCACTCATCTTCATACGGGTGACTATCTTCTTGTCGCAGAGGTGGAGAACGATATAGTCCTTCAGCGCCGAGGCATAGAGGATGTTGTCAAACGGGATGCGGTGAAAACGGCGGTCCGCCCTGACTATGATACTGTCCGCTCCGGTTGTCGGCGATGCTTCTTCAGAGGGATTGTCCGCAAGCAGGTCGAGATATGTCTCTGCTTTGGTGACAGCCTTGGTAAAACGCTCCGGGTCGATGGGTTTGACAAGATAGTCAACGGAGTTGACATTGTAGCTGTCGACGGCGTATTCAGAGTATGCCGTGGTGAAAATCACCAGAGCCCGGCCTTCAATCTTCGCGGCAAGTTCCATCCCGGAGATTCCGGGCATCTGAATATCGAGAAAAACCAGGTCTACGTGGTTTTCTTCCAAAAACTCTCCGGCGCTCTCACCACTGTTGAACGTACCGAGCAGATTCAGGCGCCCGTCGTTTTCTACGAGCCGCTTCATCCCTCTGCGGCCTATTGGTTCGTCATCTACTATTATGCAGTTTATCATTGTCCGGGAATAAAAAGGTTAACAGAATAGATATTGTTGTTTCTTGTCAGAGAGAGGTTGTGGCGGTCGCCGTAAATGAGATTAAGCCTGCGGATGGTGTTGCGTAGCCCGATGCCGCCTGAAGCGGCGTCCTTTGGCCCGTAAACAGTCGGTTGATCGGCGCAGGTGTTGTCGCATCTGAATCGTATGCCGCGTTTCTCTTTTGTGACGGTTATCCTGATGGAGCGGTGTCCGTCGATGTCCGAGCTGTGTTTGATTGCGTTCTCGACAAATGTGATGAAGATGAGCGAGGGTATTTTCTCGTCCTCAGACAGGTTGTCGACAGATATCTTATAATCAAGTGAGTCCATACGCGATTTCTGCAATTCGATATACGGCCGGATAAATGACATTTCGTCGCCGACGGTCACATATGGGCTCTCTCCGTTGGTAAACTGATAGACAAGCAACTGTCTGAGCTGCATGAGCATCACTCTTGCCTGACCGGTGTCTTCTTCGGTCAGAATACCAATGTTGTTGAGCACGTTGAAGAGAAAATGCGGATTAATCTGTTTTCTGAGAAAAAGATATTCCTGACGCGATGTGTCAGCCCTGAGAAGCACGATGCGCCGCTGCACGCGAATCCATTGTTGCAGCATTTTAATCGAGCTTACGCCGGCAAGGTAGAGAATCAGGGCGACCGAAGTGCCTAAGGTCGATATCAGCATTATCTGCCATGGAAAAATGCCCGAATATGGCGAGCGGTTGTATGTGAGAACCTGTATGACAATCATCGGCACGACCATGCAGACAATCAATATGCAGATGTCTCTCACGTAGACACGCGGATTGTTGTGGCGTCTGAATCTCCTGAAAAGCCAGCCGGCAGTTGTGGCTGTTATCGCCATGAAGAATAGCAGCAATGCAGCGACACCGGTTATATTTTCTGCCGAAAACACTGGATGGTCAGGCGTCTCGAAAAATGTTTCCGAAGAGATTGTCAGCAATATCAGGAAGCCTGTAACGAGACGCCATAGTCTGTATTTTCGGGAGGTCAGGAATGTCGCCACAGTCGAATAGTCAGAGTCGATATTCCTTTCCGTTGGTACGTCGGGACTCGGCAGCTCATAAAGCTGCTGACGCAGTTGCTTACAGAAATCGCGTATGTGCCTGTTGGCCTGACTGAAAGATTTATCCAGCTCGCCGAGAATAGCGTCTAAGCATCCGAGCATTCCGTCGGGATTCAGACGGTTTTTTACTTCAGAGATATAGCGGTTAAGACTGCGGGCTATCTTATCCTCATATTCAAGCAGACTATTCCATTTCGAGAAAATTGCGAATGTCCCCAACCCGAGAATAATCAGGAATATAAGCGTAGCGTTGCAGATAGAGTCTACAAGAATCCAGGGCGATGTCGGGTCAGTGATTCTTTGCTCCAGGCCCCAGTAACGACGTATGGCGTATTCCGTAAACAGACTCGCTAAGGGGATTAGAAGCGCCATTAAGGATACAACCGCGAGATATAGTTTGTAGCGCTTTCTGAGCAACAGCCGGGGGATGGCTATCTTCTGATTCACAGCAATCATCGCTATGAACAGCGCCAGGACCGGTATCATCGCTAACAGGATGGTATAGCCCTTTACGGGAAACGCGTCACCGAGGGCCGAAACCACTGCGCTTTCGGAGATGACCGCGAACGTCGCCACGGCGAGGATATAGATGTATTTCTTGCTCATTCTTCCGTCTTGATTTGATCCGGATGAAAGATTACTGACATTTCAGCCACAGGTGCGGCCATAAAGTAGCCGAGGCAGTAGTCTCCCGAGAACATTGCCGGGCCGTTGCTGTCATTGCTCAGGGCCGAGAGATAGTCGACCATCTTCTCTGTCACGGGTGTCACGATGGCTGTAACCCTATCGCCGTCAACCAGCACATTTTTGTCATCTTCCTCATCGGTGTCCATCCTTGATGTCATCGTTATTCCCGAAACAGTTTGCCCGTCAAGAGCTGTGTCGCTCAGAAACATCCATTGATAGGGCTTGCCGTTACGCAACAGACGGACCCAATAGTGATTCTTCTCGTCTGGCGTGTCAGTGAGGCTGATTTGGAGTACGGCCACATAGTCATATGGCATTTTTATCCACCGGAAACTCATATCCACAAATTCGATAGGCGCGGTCATTCTGCATTCGGAGTAGTAAACCTTAGAGTGACGCTTGACACACAGACGATAATCATGTCCGATGATTCCGGGAGTCGTGTCGGTGAAAAGTCCGTTGCTGTCGGCGGCGAGTGTCCTCGACTGTCCCGTGGTGATGTCCAAAACAGTCACAGATGCGTCAGTCAGTCTTGTGGTGTCCATAGGTTCTGTCATGGGCGTTGTGGAGGTGATTGACACTTTAGCACCGTACTGGTCGAGGTGTCCTTCAATCACTAACTTCGGAGGCTCGCTGTGATAGTCGAAATCGAGTTCCTTTTCGCATGATGTGCAGACAGTGAGCACCATGAGCATTAATATAGAGTAACTATGAATTTTCATTTTTATTGTGTTTCGTAAAGACATTTTAGAATTTCACGGTGTAGGAAATGGAGGGTAAAATACCGAACAGAGATTGTTGAACGGCGCGTGTGCCCGACGGCTTGGACGGGTCATCCTCAAAGAAGACCACAAACGGGCTGTAGTGATTGTAGACATTGAACAATCCGAAAGACAGCACGGACGTGAACCTCTTGCCTACGCGTGTATATGTTGCCGACAGGTCGAGGCGATGGGACGGCGCGGTCATATAGTTGTTGCGGGCTGAATAGTAATAGGCCGTCATGCCTCCTGTCTCATATTTCAGGTCGGGGGCTGTCAGCGGATGTCCTGAAGAAAATGTCCATGTGGCGCTGAGGTCCCATGCGTTATTGACCGAATATATGCCGACTATACTGATGTTATGGCGTCGGTCATTGGAAGCCTTATACCAGCGGCTGTCGTTGATGCCTTCGATTTTTGTTTCATTCTTTGACAGAGTATATGCCAGCCATCCTTTCAGTTTTCCGACATTTCTGCGCACCATCAGTTCGAGACCATATCCCCTGCCTTTGCCGCCTGAGATGATACTTTCTAGATTGACGCGGCTGAACATTGACATCCCGTCATTATAGTCATAGACATTTCTGACGGATTTGAGATAGACCTCTGCCGACCAGTCCCATCCGCCGTCACGGGTCATGCCGGCATACTCCGCCGACAGCAGCAGGCTCCGCTCCGGTTTTACAGAGGCTGATGTGAGGGCATAGCGGTCTGACGGAAAAGAGGTAAAAGTCGAGCGTATGCCGTGTATGTTCTGTGTAGTCACCGATGCGCCGGCCTTTATGTCGTGACAATCATTCAGGGCCGCTGTAAACGATACTCTTGGCTCGAGTTCGAAATAGGTCTTATGAGAGAAATCGGGCGACTCCTCTCCCGGGCACACAAATTCACTTAGGCCGTTGCCCGTCACGACAGTGAACAATGTGGCGCGCAGACCGCCGTTGAGTGTCAGCCATTCAGTGGGTGAGCCCGAATAGTTTATCCATGCAGAATTCTGCCAGCCTGAATGACGGTCGCAAAAACGGCTGCCGTTAAGTTTTCCTTCTCCCGTGGTCACGTCCATTAATTCCGACCTGAAGCCAAGATCCAACGCGTGGCTTTCATTCAATTGATAACTGACTTCCTCATTTAATGAGTAAGACCGGATATAGCCCTTAATCTGCTGACTGACATCCATAATGTCCATCTTTGCGTTCGTGTCGTATTTTGTCACCGCTGCGGTGGTAGTGAATTGCCAGCAGTCACCGGCAAGGGAATTCCACCTTATGCTGCCGGCGATATTTCCCCAATCCATGCCCATCATGTCGGATATCGACATATTGTCGCGCGCCATGAAGAATGATGCGCTGACAGTGTTTGTGGCGTTGACGTTATAATGGATTTTGGCGTTGACATCATAAAAGTTAAGAACCGTGGTTCTGTAGTCGGGCGAACATTTCAGAAACAGATCGAAGTAGGAGCGGCGTGCCGAGGCTGAGAATGAGAGTTTGTCCTTCACGATAGGTACGCTCACCGCAACCTTTGCATTGAGCAGGCCGATTGTGCCCGAAAAGTCATAGGTCTGTTTGTCTCCCGCTTTCATGAAAGTTTCCAGTACGGATGAGGATGCCCCGCCGAATTCGGCCGGAACGGGACCCTTATGCAGTCTGGCTCCGGACATCGCGTCGTCGTTAAACGTTGAAAAGATTCCCATCAGGTGGGCCGGATTATAGATTGTCATGCCGTCCAACAATACCAAATTCTGATAGGCATTCCCTCCGCGCACCTCAAAACCTCCGGCACCATCAGCCTCGCCATGCACACCGGGCAATAGCGTTATTGATTTGATGATGTCCGGTTCGCCTAAAAGCTGCGGAGTGAGCGCTAATTTGGCCATGTCGAGTCTCTCGCTTCCCAACATCCGTTGTCGTGCCGACTGACCGGTGACGACCACTTCTTTTATGTCATAGGTCATTGTGCTGTCGCGATATTCCGTCTCATTTGCCCTGGCTTTGGCTGAGAATAGAAGAAAACCAGCGATGAAGCATTTCAATATTATCTGCATAAGTGTCATTGTGAAGTATCATAATCTCTGTTGCAAAGGTGCGACAAAGTATGATACCATCCCCGAATAGTAGACGTATCCCGCGAAAACTGCGACAAACCGGAACGATATAAAACAGACCGCGGGAAAGAGCATTTGCTCCTCCCCGCGGTTGAAAGGTGTTTTTGAAGTTTTTAGCGACGGCGCTTGGCGTTAGCCTTGGCCTGCTCGCGCATCAGGGCTTCCTGACGCTTCTGTGCTTCCTCGAGACGGGCCATGAAGCCTGATTTCTTGCGGGGCTTCTTGGCGTTCTCTGCCATCTTGGCGCGAACTTTTTCCTCGTTGACAACCTTGCGGAAGATGTAGGTCTGCACAATGGCTGTCTCTTATACACATCTCCGAGCCCACGAG
>ENA-OYXX01001222-OYXX01001222.1-human-gut-metagenome-genome-assembly--contig:-NODE-1222-length-10211-cov-12.944565_pt1 | contig 10211 bp, 10 predicted proteins | sample MGYA00243976_ERZ653434 | MGnify/ENA primary metagenome ERZ653434 (study PRJEB26926, sample SAMN06165112) | human gut metagenome | biome: ENVO:00009003; feature: ENVO:2100002; material: ENVO:00002003...
TAAGGAGTCGTCGGCAGCGTCAGATGTGTATAAGAGACAGGATTTATGCTTATGCAAAAAAATCCAAGAAAATAAAAAACCAATCCGCCAGTGGTGCGGATTGGTAAAGTGTGGTGGAGGCAACAGGACTCGAACCTGTGACCTCACGGATGTGAACCGTGTGCTCTAACCAACTGAGCCATGCCTCCGTATCTCGCATGACGTGCATGCGAAGATTTTTGGTTTATGATTTGTACATTCTCTTGCGAGCAGCTTCCGCTTTCTTTTTGCGTTTTACGCTGGGTTTCTCGTAAGCCTCTTTCTTGCGGAGGTCACCGATGATGCCGTCGCGCGCACATTTTCTCTTGAAACGGCGGATTGCGTTGTCCAAACTTTCGTTTTCACCGACTCTGACTGTTGACATCTTTTTCACCTCCTCGGATTTCAAATTACCTTTCTATTATACACGAAAAACAATCGATGTCAAACGAAAAATCAACAGGTCGGACAAAAAGTTTGCCGGCCGTTCAAATAACGGATTTCGGTCGTCTATTGCGTTAATTCTGTCAATAAAAATCGTCGTTGACACCGATGTGTATTTATGATATTCTTTAATATCAAATTGTAAGGATAGAGATTATGATAAGCAAAGCGTTTGACGCAATCAAAAAATACGACGTGATAATCATTCACCGCCACTCTAACCCGGACGGCGATGCGATGGGCAGTCAAATAGGATTGAAGCGCGTGCTTCAAGTCAACTTCCCCGACAAAAAGATATATACTGTCGGCGACGACGCGCGCCGTTTTTCATTTATGGACGGCAGCAAGATGGACACCGTTGACGACGCAGCGTACAAAGGCGCATTGGCAATCGTGCTGGATACATCGGCAAAATCTCTCATATCCGACGAGCGTTACGCTCTTGCGGAAACGGTTTTGCGTATTGACCATCACATTTTTGTTGAGGACATTGCGGACATAGACATTGACGACACGTCTTTCGAGAGTTGTTGCGGACTTGTTGCCTATTTGGTACGCGAATGGGGGTTGGAAGTGGATTCCTACGCCGCCAAAGCGTTGTTTACGGGCATGGTGACGGACAGCGGCAGATTTTATTACGACAGCGTAACTCCTCGCACGTTCGAGCTTGCGAGCTTTCTTTTGAGCAAGGGCTTCAACCCCGGCGAGATATACGCAAATCTTTATGCGGACACCTATGAAAACGTGAAAAAGCGAGCGCAATTCGTGCTGTCCATACAGTTTACGAAAAACAACGTGGCGTACTCCTACTCGGACAAAGCAAGAGTGGAAGCTCTCGGTATGGAAGCGCAAGCGGTGTCGCGCGGATACGTCAACACCATGGGAGACCTCAAAGGCGTGGACGCTTGGGTGAACTTCACCGAATGCGAACAAGGCGTGCTTTGCGAGATACGCTCCAAAAATCTGAATATCAACCAAATTGCCGTGGCGCACGGCGGAGGCGGACACCTCAAAGCAAGCGGAGCGACGCTCAAAGACAAACAAGAGGCATTGCAAGTGCTTGACGAGCTAGACGACCTCGTTGAAAACGGAGAAAGAATATGACGGACAATTTTGAAATCAAAAAACAAATACTCGACAAAATCAAGCAATACGACAGAATTATCATCACAAGGCACTTCCGCCCCGACGGCGACGCAATCGGCTCGACGAAAGGGCTTGCAAGGATGCTAAAACTCTCCTTCCCTCAAAAAGAAGTGTACGTGCTCAACGAGGACAGCTCCGATTACCTTGCGTTTTTGGGCGGCGAGGACGAGCCTATCGACGACGAAAAATACGCCGACGCGCTTGTCATCGTGTGCGACACCGCAACCACCGACCGCATATCCAACAAGAAATACTCTCTTGGCAAGGAGCTTGTCAAAATCGATCACCATATCGACATCAAGCCCTACGGAGATTTGAGCTGGGTTGAGGACGAACGCTCTTCCCTTTGCGAAATGATAGTTGATTTTTGGCTTACGTTCAAGGACGAACTCACCCTCGACAAAGAAGGCGCAACCTGCATTTTCACTGGCATGGTGACGGACAGCGGCAGATTCAGATTCAGCTCGGTTGACGGCGACACCATGCGTAGAGCGGGCGCGTTGCTCGATCTCGGAATAAACACCGAATGGATATACGCAAACCTCAATCTCGACGACTTCAACGTGTTCAAATTCGAATCATACGTCTACAAAAAGATGAAAGTCACTCAAAACGGCGTTGCCTACATCTACGTTGACAAGGCAATGCAAAAACGCTTTAAGCTCACCAACGAGCAAGCAAGCAACGTGGTGTCCTATCTTGACAGCATAAAAGGCGCAATCGTATGGCTTGCGTTTATACAAAACGCAGACGGCAATATAAGAGTGCGCTTGCGTTCGAGATTTACGACCATAAACGCGCTTGCCGAAAAGTACGGCGGAGGCGGACACGATATGGCGTGCGGGGCAACCGTGCACAGCAAAAAAGAAATGAAACAAATGATCGTCGATGCGGACGAAATCGTCAAAAACTACAAACACGACAATACGGGTTGGCTATGAAAATTCTCCTTACAAACGATGACGGAATACAATCCGAAGGCTTGATGATAGTCGCAAAATGGGCGAAAAAACTCGGTGACGTAACGGTTTCCGCCCCGAAATTCGAACAAAGCGGCAAAAGTCATTCCATTGATATTCACAATCCTTTCGAAGTGAAAAAAGTGGATTATTTGGGCGGAGTACGCGCGTTCAGTGTGGACAGCTCGCCGGCAGATTGCGTGCGTTTTGCAACGCTGGGGCTTCACGAAACCTACGACCTTGTCATGTCCGGCATAAACAAAGGGCTTAATCTCGGCGAGGATATAATGTATTCTGCGACCAACGGCGCGATTTTCGAGGCTTGCACGAGAGGGCTCAAAGCGCTTGCTCTGTCAACTCACATACAAAGTTTCGACGACGCGCAAGCCTGGCTTGACAGAATTTACGATTTCGTACAACGAAACAACCTCTTTGCCTATGGCAACATATACAACGTCAACGTCCCGAAGGACGCAAAATCGATATTGCTCACAAAGCAAGGCGGCGCATACTTCACCGACGATTTCTTCGATCTTGGCGACGGCACATGGCGACAAGAAGGGCATTGCATCCATCAAAACAATCACGATTTGACGATTGACAGCGACGCAACGATAGACGGCTATGTCAGCGTGACTCCCCTCACAATCGAGCGCACGAATTATAATGCATATAATGCGCTTAAAGACGTCGTAAACAAATAGGGTTTGCATACCGCCAAACGGAAAACATTGAAAAAGCGGTCGTAAATCACAAAAATAATTACAAACAAAGCGGCAAAAAATAACAGAAATATGCCGTAAAACACAGTAAAAACACAAAAATTACATCGGAATCACACAATAAAAGCCTCGCGATTTTGCGAGGCTTTTTGCATAAATAAAATCAAAATCTGATTGCGTTTACGTTGTCTTGAAGGGAGTTTGTCGGATTCAACGCCTCTTCGATTGAGAATGCGGCGGAAGTGTCCGCTTTCTTTTTTGACTGCGCCTCTTGCAATTTCGTTTTGAGCTGTTCGGCGTTTTTTGACGTGGGCACGGCGTCCGATTGCGTTGCGTTTTGAACGCTCAATTGCTTGTTCGTAAGTCGCTCCGCTTCCCTTCTGAAATGCTCTTCCATCATATCATCGCTCACGCATTTGTTGAGAGAAAAATCCTGCGCCAAAAACTTTTTGAGTTCAAGCTCGACGGACACTGCGACGCTTTCGACGTTGAGTGCGTCTTTGTCGAAATGATATCTCTCTTTCATCTGCTCGTAGGCGTTTTCCCACTTGGCTCTGAAAAGGCGCAACCTGTCGAGCTCTTGCTTGTATCTGAGTTTGACGTCCTGAGAAAGTCTGTTTGCGTTTTCGGTTGCTGTGACGAGAGCGAGCTTGATTTGTTCCTCTCTGCTTTTGAGCGTTTCCACTTGCAATTTGAGAGCGTCGTTTTCTTGCTTTAGCGCATTTATACGCTCGCGCTGTTCAAGTTGAAGCTCGTCGTTTTTGGCTTGTTCGAGAGCGATGAAACCGTCCACTGCCTCGCGATCGTAACCTTTTCTCGAAAGTGGGAATCTCAAAGTGCTTTTCTTTTTCATACACGCCTCCAAACACGTTTAGCATAAAAAGCATATCAAAAATATAATGCAAACGAGCAAAAACGTTTTGGCGAATTTTGTCGATTTTGTCGCAAAACAGGCACTTTATGTCTATAATTTTCAATCGTAAACTGCGATTTCAGATAAGACTTCTCATTTTCTAAAACAAAAAAAACGAGGCGAAAACCGCCTCGATTTTTTGTGTTTGATTATCTTTAAAAAATATCTTAATGTGCTGCGTTAAGCAATTCTCTCTTCAAATCCCAAAGCTTTTGAGAAAGGTCAACCTTGTATTCTTGCGTGTTGACGACTCTTCTGTATTCGGGGAAGAAAGACGCGATGGACTCGTCCTCTCTCGCACAAATATCTTTGAGCGAGGGCTTGTCGTAAACAAGTTTTCCGTCCTTGAAAATCGGCACCATAAGCTCTTTGAGTTCATAGTCGGTGAACGTCGTTTTCTTCCAGGTCTGTTCGGGATGGAAAACGGTGAGGGGCTTAGATGTGTCGAAAGTTTCGTCTTCGAGGCAAATCAAGTCCGCTTGCGCCATGCCGTCTTTGAAGATACGCACAATCTTTTTCACGCCGGGATTGGTGGTCTTTTCGTGGCTGTTGGACACTTTGATTTTGGGCACGAGGTTGCCGTCTTCTTCAAGCGCACACAGCTTGTACACGCCGCCCAAAGAGGCGTTGTTGTAGCTTGTGATAAGTTTTGTGCCGATGCCGTAAACGTCGATTTTCGCTTCTTGCGAATTGAGTGCGAGAAGGATGTCTTCGTCAAGGTCGTTTGTTGCGAAAATAAGGCAATCGCTATGCCCAGCTTCGTCGAGCATAACCCTTGCTTTTCTGCTCAGATACGCAAGGTCGCCGCTGTCAAGGCGAATACCTATCGGCTTGTGTCCTTCCGCTTTGAGTTTGTCGAAAACTTTGATTGCGTTGGGCACGCCGCTCTTCAACGTGTCGTAGGTGTCCACCAAAAGCAAGCAGTTGTCGGGATAGATTTCGGCATACTTTTCAAACGCTTCAAGCTCGGTGTCGAAGGACATAACCCAGCTGTGCGAATGAGTGCCCGTGACGGGGATGCCGAACAGCTTGCCGGCAACGACGTTGGACGTCGTTCTGCAACCGCCTATGCATGCCGCACGCGCGCCGTAAATGCCAGCGTCCGGACCTTGCGCTCTGCGAAGTCCGAACTCGCTGATTTTGTTCTTCGTGCACTCTTTGAGACGAGCGGCTTTTGTCGCGATGAGCGTTTGATGATTGATAAAAGTCAACAGTGCGGTTTCAACGAGTTGCGCTTGCCAAAGGGGCGCGGACACCGTGAGAATAGGCTCGTAAGGAAACACCATCGTGCCCTCCGGCACTGCCTTTATATCGCCTGTAAACTCAAACTTTTCGAGAGCTTTCAAAAAGTCGTCGTCGAAAATGCCGAGCGAGCGCAAATACGCTATATCGCTTTGGTCGAAATGAAGGTTGAGGATATAGTCTATCGCTTGTTCGAGCCCTGCCGCGATTGCGTAGGAATAGCCGCCGTTTCCGCGATAGAAAATATCGAACACCGCCCTTCTTTCATCGAGTTTGCAACGGCGATAACCGTTCATCATCGTGAGTTGATAAAGGTCGGTGAGAAGAGTAAGATTGTTGGTTTTCGTTCTTTCGGTCGTATAATCTTTTGTCATTTTATACTCCTATAAGCGTTTGGTCGTTAAAAATTATGCGCAATAAACGTCTTGCTTTTTCATTGCTTTAAATCTGCGCTTGTAGTCTTTGGGCACGTGATAGTAGGGCGTATTTTCAAAATCGAACACGATATAGTCGGGCTCGTTCTTTCTGATATAGCCGATTTTGAGCAAAAGTTCGGCAAAGAATTTGCTTGCTTTGTCGGAAGATTTTTGGCTTTCGCTTGCCGCCTTTTCAAAGAGTTTGCCCACAAACTTGTAGTTTTTCACTTCGTAATCGGTGAGAATTGCGTCCGTAGCTCCTGCTTGCGCCGCTTTTCTGACGTCGAGATATGCAAGGCGCGACGTCCTTGCAAGGATGTACAAAACGCCGATAATAAGTGCCAAAATCGCAACGATAAGACACGCGGTTTTTGTGACGGGCACTGCGTCCATACGCAAAAATTCAAGCCAGAATCTGCCGATGCAATACCAGAACAGATAGAAAATCATCAAAATTCCGGGATACTTCTTTTGATAATTTCTCTTCCACATCCACACGCAAAAGATTGCGCCGATCGTGTTCCAAACGCCTTCGTAGAAGAACGTCGCGCAAAACCAGTTTCCGCCGCCGCCCGCTTGAATGTGCGAATAAACGACGTCTCTAAACTCGCTTTCCACACCGCTGGGATCGGTGATATACACGCCGAACGGGAAGAATTGAAAAGCCTTGTTCGTGATTGGCAATCCAAACGCCTCCTGATTGACGAAGTTGCCCCATCTGCCGATAATCTGACCGATAAACACGGGCACTACGACGAGATCGACGACGTTGAGAAAGTTGGTTTGCTTTTTGTGGCGAAGAGTGAAAAATACCGCGCCCAAAAGTCCGCCCAACAGTCCGCCGATGATGGTGATACCACCCTTCCAAATTGCGATTATATTGACGAATTTGTCCCAGCCTTCAAGCCCGTTGTCGCCGAAATACTCCTCTGCGCGAGGGAGAACGTACAACAGTCTTGCAAACACGATTGCAAGCGGAATAAGCCACAAAAACAGTTCCACCGCGTCGTCGGACGTGATGCCTATCTTCTTTGCTTGCCAACATGCGTACAAAAGTCCCAAAAGCATGCCGCACACAATGAGCAAGCCGTACCATTGCACGGTAAAATTGCCGATTGTAAACGCCACTCTGGGATCGGACGCCGTGGATAAAACGGAAGTGAACATAATTTATTTCTCCAAATCGAGTTTGGTTGCGCCGCTTTGGCGAATTGCGAGTTTAAAGACGTTTTCGTCGCCGAACATAACGTTGAGCGCACTCTCTACGCCGCTTTCTTTTTTGTCCGCAAACACGAGAATCGTACCTGCAAATCCGCCGCCGTGCACACGAGAGGCAACGACGCCGTCTATCTTGACCACTCTGTCGAGAGCGTTTTCGAGATTGTGATTTTTGCCTGCCGGCGAATAGGTGTTTTGAAGTTTGTATCTCGAACTCAATCCCGACTCGTTTACGATGTCGAGAAACGCTTTTTCGTCCTTGTCGTCGATTGCTTTCACCGCGTTTTCAACGCGTGCGTTCTCTTCGAAAAAGTGCTCTGCGCGAAGATATGCCCTCTCGCTCACCTTTCCGACGATATTTTGCTTGTCGCGGTTCCATTTTTCGGGCGAAATCTCGTGAAGAAGTTTTGCCCCGAAACAGTTTGCCACTTCCTTCATCTCGTGAGGTATCGCGGCATAATCGTCGGTGAGATCGCTATGATCGCCGCCCGTCGCAATGACGTAAATATCGAGGTCGGAAAACGCCCAATGCGCCTTTTCGACGACGGGATTTTCAAAATCCGCAAAATCTATGAGATTGACGCCGCCAAGCGCAATCGCGCTTTGATCCATAAGTCCGCACGGCTTGCCGAAGAAAGTGTTTTCGGCATATTGCGACGCTTTCGCTTTGAAAATCGCGTCTATTTCACCGCCGTTGTACATTACGTTCAAAATCTCGGCAATCGCAAGCTCGAACGAGCTTGACGAGGACACTCCCGCACCCTTGGGAACGGAAGAAGTCATACATGCGCTGAATCCGCCCACCTTTTTGTCCGAGCGTTTGAAATAGTCCACGACGCCTTTGATAAGTGCGGTTGACGTGCCGATTTCGCTCACCGAAAAATCGGGTTTTGCAACGTCCACGCGGAGCATTGGATAACCTTTCGATTTGACTTCTATCACGCCGTCCGTTCTCGGCGAAACGCTTGCGAGCGTATCGACGTTTATTGCCGCGCAAAGCACCTTGCCGCCGTTGTGGTCGGTGTGGTTTCCGACGATTTCGATGCGTCCCGGCGACGAGAAAAACTCTACGTCGGTGGTGTTGAACACGTCTTTGTGCATTTTTACAAGCTCTTCAAATCTGCCGAATTGTTCTTTGTTTGACTCGCCGTAAATGTCTCCGCATGCCGTTTCCAGCTTTTTCATATCGATGTTGTCGAAGGTCATTGTCTTGTCCTTTTTTTTATAGATTGAGTTATATTGTATCACACGCAACGACCTATTGCAAGATAATTATACTTTATTATATCTAATATGCGCTTTCGTCCGACGCATACAATCCGAATAGAACAAAATAAAAAAATAATATACAAATCCCACTAAATAGTCGCTTATTTCTTGATTTGAGAAACAGTGTGTGATATACTACGATGTTGAAAAGAGTTATACGTTTTTTCGGAGGTTTTTATGCCAAGAATTTCTTTTGAAGAAATTGCAAAACAAAATGTTGCAAGGCTTTTGGATTATGCCCAAAACAAGTTGTATTTAAGCGATTTGGACGCAATTTACGCTCAAAATCAACTTCTCGATACACTAGGTCTGACAGAGCCGTGCCAAGAGCCCAAACTCGGCGCATACGATATATACGACGTGATGAACGCTCTTTCCGACTTCGCCGTACGCAAAAAAATCATAGACGAGAACGCAAAATCCAATTTCGAAACGAAACTTATGGGTTTTGTCATGCCCTCTCCCTCAACCGTCGTCGAAATGTTTGACAACGAAGCAAGCTACAAGGGCATAGACAAGGCGTGCGACTTCCTTTGCAAACTCGGATTCGACAGTCTGTATTTGAGAGGCAAGGATTTCGAAAAGAACATCGTGTGGCAACACGACAGCCAAAGAGGCAAAATAATCGTCACGATAAACCTCTCCAAACCCGAAAAAACACCCGAACAGGTCAGACTTGCAAAAGAAGCGAAAACGGGCTATCCTAAATGTGTACTTTGCCAAAACATGCTGGGTTTTGTCGGCAATGCGGCTATGCCTGCAAGACAAAACATCCGCATAATCCCATTCGAACTTGACGGCGAAGAATGGTTTATGCAATTTTCGCCTTACAGATACTTCGAGCAACACGTCATCGCAGTGTGCAAAGAACATCGTCCCATGTGCGTGAGCGACGCAACGTTTGCAAGAATGGCGGACTTTGTGGATATGTTCCCCCACTACTTCATCGGCTCGAACGCCGCGCTTCCCATCGTCGGCGGTTCGATACTGGCACACGACCACTATCAAGGCGGCAAAAAAGTGTTGCCCGTGTTCTCTCGCCCCGCTCGCAGATATTTTAAAGTTTCGGGCTACGGCGACGTCAACGTGTCGGTTGTGGACTGGTACAACTCTATCGTACGCATAGAGAGCAAAAACAGGAAACAAGCAATCGAAGTTGCAAATATGTTCAGAAGAGCGTGGGATTGCTATTCGGACGAGAGCGTAAACGTGCTTTGCGCAACTCAAAACGGCGAAGAGAAAATCCAACACAACGCTATCACCCCAATACTTTCAATCAACGACGACGGCGAATATCAATTCAATTTGATACTGCGCAACAACCGAACCGACGACGAACACCCCTACGGAATCTTCCATCCGAGAGCCGAACTCCACAATATCAAGCAAGAGTCCATCGGCATAATCGAAGTGATGGGATTGTTTATTTTGCCGGGCAGACTTGCAGGCGAAATGACGCAAATCCGCAACATCCTCACGGGCAAAACGCCGCTTGACTTCAAGGCGTTGTCCGACGAACAACATCCCCTTCACAAGCACCTCGGAATGATAACTCAACTTGTCGTGGACAACGGCACTGCTTGCTCCGACGAGGTTGCCGAGAACGCCGTGACGGACTATATAAACAACGTTTGCGAGCAAATCCTCGACACAACGGCAGTGTTCAAAAACGACCAAAAAGGTCAAGACGCGTTTGACGAATTTATTCACAGCGTTATAGATTGAAATTGCAAAACAAGCACTTTATGATCGCAAAAACGCCGCTTTATGCGGCGTTTTTTGTATTTGTGAGCGTATTACAAAACAGAGTAAGTGCGTGTATTAAAATTGCAATACCCCTGTCTCTTATACACATCTGACGCTG
>ENA-OYXX01001223-OYXX01001223.1-human-gut-metagenome-genome-assembly--contig:-NODE-1223-length-10202-cov-4.780625_pt1 | contig 10202 bp, 8 predicted proteins | sample MGYA00243976_ERZ653434 | MGnify/ENA primary metagenome ERZ653434 (study PRJEB26926, sample SAMN06165112) | human gut metagenome | biome: ENVO:00009003; feature: ENVO:2100002; material: ENVO:00002003...
GAAGTAGACCGCACCGGCATACGGATGCAGCACATAGTTAAATATAGGGTTGTCGCCGTCCCACTCGGGGCCTTTCTTGATGACATTGTTGTACCAGCGGCGGAAGGGCGGCACGCTCTGTATCGACGCGCGATTCCAGTTTGTGGCTCCCTCAGGCAGACACTCGAGCACAGCAAGCGTGCCGCCGAAAGCGGCCGCAAATATGGCCGTGTTTGTCCACAGACGATGCCAGTCAGGCACATTTAAGTTACGCGAATAAGGCAGCTGATAAATCGACGGCTTGCCGCGGCACGGCGTATACAATCGGCTGAAATTAAGTGTTGCGGCTGTATCGGGTGCGATGTCACGAGGGTCAAACCTCACTGTCTCCAACAGCGTGACAGTCGTGTCAGGTGCGAAAACTTCAAGAGCGAGAGTTTGAGTTTCACAGGAGTCCGGCAGGGAAACACCGTCGGTCTGACGGGCGCTCAAGAATGGCCAGCTCAGCACGGCAGAAAGACATAATGTTGATATTTTTTTCCCTAAAAGCATAAACAAAAGTTGAAACCTTTCACAAATATACCAATAAAACAAACGACAGCGCGAGTTGCGCTGCCGCCGTTATCTAAAAAAGATTAAAAGGGACAACATTACCGAATCATCGGACAACTTCTCCCGGCAGCCGCCGCCCTAACCCGGCAGCATCAAACGCATAACGGCGTCCTGCATCGACAATCATCACCATCAGGTAGATTGCGACTACAAATCCGACCGATGCAAGCGCAAACTGCCATAGCTCCATCGAGGCCCACCACTCTCTGACCAATGGTCTGAACACTGAAACAAAGACCTGCGGAGCCTTATGAACGAGATAGACCGCAAATGCCGACCGCGCAATATAGTTGACCGCCGGCGAAGTAAAATCGAGGCTCATAAAAAAGACAAACAGCCCGAATGTAGCCGTTAACACAAACGGCGAGTTATAGGCAAGCGCCTTCTCCGGCACAAGCATCCAGAGATACAGTGTCGCGGCAGTCGAAATGAGATAGGTTCCGGCCGACAGCAATCTGACCGTAGCGCGCCGGCATCCGTCGATGTTGACATGCATGCCGAAGTAACGTCCTGTCAGATAGACCGTGACAAGCTGCACAAGCGTGTAGCCCGTGGGGTTGAACTTGCCGCCCCACCACCATCCGGCCCACACATTATATATAAGCAGGACTGCGATGAGCAGACCGAACGTCCGCTTCTTTAAACACCGGCAGCCTCCGTTGAGAAATGGCGAGAGTAGCATCAGTCCGAAATATGCCGGCACGTACCACAGGTCGGTATGCGTCAGCACAAGCCAGCTCTCAAACCAACCCTTGAGCGTAAACCGCCACGGCTCGGCAATCGAGAACAGAGTATATATGAGAACGGCATAGAACATGCACTGCCCTAAATATGACACTACCGAGCGTACGCGCAGACGTATGCCGAAATAGCCCGAAATCATGGTAAAACTGTTGACTCCGATAATCGCAAGCGCCTCTATAATCAGCTGACATGCGTCCCGGGCCGAGACATCAGCCATGCTCTCAGGATGAGGCAGCCCGAGTGAGCCGTCAATATGGACAGTCACGACCATCAGCATGCTGATGATGCGCAAAAGCTCCATGTTAGACTGCCTCATCACTCGGCAGGAGCAGGCTCGACAACCTTGAGACGATCGCCGGCGCCTTCGACTATCGAGCGGAAGTAACGGTTGTCATAACCGCCGAAGAGGGGCTGCACCGGCATGCCGGCCTCGTTGCGCTCGAATTTACCGTCTTTCTCGCGTTTGATATTGCCGTCCAAGTATTTGACGAGCAAATAGTCGCCCAGAGCCTTATAGTCGGCTGTCGCTTTCCCGGCCCAGTGCGTTGTCATCTCGGCGAGGGCGGCCTGCTGGTCATCGAAGGGTTTGCCTTTGAGCGAGACCTCGGCCTCGGCCACCTCACCCTTCATGGCGTCCTCGAGACCCGACTGCACACGACGTATATCGGGAATCATCTGACTGTAACGGTTATAAGCCTGATTGGCCACGTAGTTGTTGACCCAGAACATCGAGTCCCATGATATAGTGTAGAGGTCGCCGTTGTCACCGCTGAGCTGACGAGGCACCGCCACGGTCGAGTTGAAGACAGGGACATAGACACAGGTGTTGGCATCGTCGACACCAAACCAGAGTATGCCGCGCATAGCCTCGGGGCGGTCATTGTTCATCGACGAGACAAAAGAAAAACCTGTCTGCTGCGTGGCGATTGCACGCTCATGTGTATATTCGACCGAGTCTACCGTGAAGCTCATCGGACGCCAGCGGTAAGGCACATGGAACGGTCCGGCACCGATATCTTTTGTCATATCAAGCGGAGTCTCTTCGAAGTGGTCGCGCATCATCCATTTGAGGCCGTCGGCGCTAACTTTGTGCTCGGGTTTGACCCATAGAGGTAGTATCTCGCCGCGGCCCTCGAGTATCCACGGCAGCCACTGCTCGGCGGTCTTGGGGTCAGTGAAACGGTTGTAGTAGCTCCACACACGGGCGTCGCAGCCGCGCAGGGCGCCGGCGTCGGTGATGGCATAGGCGCGCGAGAAGTCAAAATCCTCGTCTTTGCCTTTGAAATAGCCTTTTTTGCGGGCAAACGAGATGACATCGGGTGAATAGAGCGTCTCGGGGTCGTTGAGCGGGAATTTATGGATGCGCGAGTGATTGGCATGGCCCGAGATATATCCGTCAGGCACACGACGCGCCACCCACACTGCGCCCTTGTCATCAGCACCTTTGCCTATGACTTCCATAATCCACACCTCATTCGGATCGGCGATTGAGAACGACTCGCCCTCAGAGCCGTAGCCGTAGTCACGGATAAGACCGGTCATTACGTCGATGGCCTCGCGGGCTGTGCGGGCACGCTGCAGAGTGATGTAAATCAGCGAGCCGTAGTCGATAAGGCCCGAGCCGGCCAGTTCGTGGCGTCCGCCCCATGTACTCTCGGCTATGGTGAGTGCATGCTCGTTCATATTGCCTATGGTCGCATAGGTATGTGACACTTGGGGGATTTCGCCGCGTTCGAGACCGCTGTCCCAGTCGACAATCTTTCGCATCGCGCCTTTGGGATGGTCGGCGGCAGGCTGATTATAAAGCTCTCCGTAGAGCGTGTGACTGTCGGCCGCGTAGGTTATCATCGCGCTGCCGTCGGTCGTCGCGCCGGGCGTGGCTATCAGACTGGTACAGCCCGACATGTCGGGAGCGCCCGCTATTGCCGCGGCGCAGAGGAGTGTGATAATGCTTGTTTTTTTCATTTTGCTATGATTGTGATTATTTATATTTCTTCGATAATACGTAGGTCCGGATACCATAGCCGGCCGCTGATGCTGCGACCGGGCATCATCTGCCCGAGCAAAGACACATAGGCCCTGACCTGACGGCGATGTGACTCCAAGGGTGCCGACGTAAACTTATAGTCGATTACCTCGACGGAGCCGTCATCTCGGATTATAATTCGGTCGGGACGGAAGGTCATGTCGCCCTCAGGCATATATATGCTCTGCTCGTTGAGCACACGGCAACTGCCGTCAAACCACGCGGCGGCCCGACGTCCCTCGTCGCCCTCAAAGGCGCGTTTAAGTGTATGCCGGTAATCCTCAGCCGTGGCGTCGTCCAAACGGGCGCGGCGGCTCAGACGGTCGACGGCCTCATCGATGGCGTCAGGCGAATCTATGTCGGCGAGCAGCCCGTGGAGCTGCGTGCCGCGCTCGGCGGCATGAAGACGCCCGGCGGCGTCTGCGTCAGCCTCATCAGAGTCGCTGTCAGGCACCTCATTGCCGATATTTATGTCGGCATAGTCGGCCGTAGCATCATCCAAGGTCGTGAGAGCAGCCGTATCGTCACGGAAGAACACCCGGTAGTCGCCGAGTGTGGTCGCCTCCGCCGGACGTGTCTTTTTAGACGGAACGGTGGGAGCGCCGAGGCTGAATATCAATCCGTCTTCGCCGTCAGCTACAACATAGTCGGCCGGATTTATCATCAACCCTTCAGAGTCAGCGCAGTCAACGTGCGCGCTCAAAGCGCTTACAATCTCCGCAGCGATGTTTTTGACCGACGGCAGACACACCGACAGCTCACGCTCGGCGCGTGTATAGGCGACATAAGTGATATTGAGATTGTCCTCTATCTGCTCGACTCGGTTTGCGGCGGCTACTGCAGCCAGCGGAGAGCCCGGCAGAGAGCAGTAGCGGTCAAGGTCGACCGACAGTATCTCGGGAGCTCCAAGCGCCGCGGCATCGTCGCCGAATATCTTCTCCGATTCCACCCACAGACTTTCATTGTCGCGTGTGAGGCTCCAGTCGCCGAAAGGCACATGCACGCAGGCCCACTGCAAGCCCTTGGCCTTGTGGACGGTCATCACGCTGACGGCGTCGGCATTTGCGCCTGCCGCTATAGCCAGATCTGCCGAATTATCTTCCCACCACGTGAGGAACGCATGAACCGACGGATTATAATTATTGCAATAATTCAGCACCGTGTCCTGAAACGCCGCTATATAGGCATACTCCTCGCGGCGTCGCCGCGGACTTATGCGGGTCTCGATAATTGTCTCGACCAATGCGGTCAGACCTGCGGGCCGACGGCTGCGTATGAGACTGACTCCGTCGTTTATACCCTGTCCGGCCGACGGATCGGCGTCAGGGCGCAAAGCCATACGCAGAGCCTCGGCGCTGTCATATCCTTCGCCGATAAAAAAGTCATAGCGGCTCATCATCATCGCTATATCTCCGTTGTCGGCATAGCTGACCTTGCCGTCTGACTGACTCCTGTCATCGGGCACCGACAAGGCCAAGTAGCTTGCGTCGACTATCTTGAGCATACTCACTATCTGTTTGACCGCAGGAGAGTTGGCTAACAAAAGCGCCTCATCGGAGATAACTTTTATGTCAGGATGAAATTTCATAAGATAGTCGACGAATGTCACGGCCTCCTTGCGCACACGCACAAGCACGGCTATGTCGCGCCAGTCATAACCGGCTTCGTGCTGACGACGTATCTCGCGCGCCGTGACAGCAAAATTGGCACCATAATCGTCATCGGTCTCTACACCCGACATGTCGCGGACCGTCACATAACCGGGCTGACTCCCGGCGCCGGGACTGAGTGCCTGCACTATATTCTCGTAGCCTGACGCTCCGTTTGCTGCCGCAAGCAGCGTGAACAGCGTATTGTTAAACCTCACGATGTCGGACGAACTGCGGTAGTTGGTGTTTTCGCTCGTACGCCGGCCCTTTATTATGTGCTCAGACGGGAAATCACGCTCGGCGACAACATGATGCAGCAGAGCGCTGTCAGAGTTGCGGAAACGATAGATGGCCTGTTTCTCGTCACCGATTATGAGGTTGTCAGAGCCTCCGGCTATGCTTTCGGCCACAAGCGGACGCAGATTGTTCCACTGCATGTGCGACGTGTCCTGAAACTCGTCGATAAGATAGTTTGTCAGCGTCGTACCGATACGCTCATATATAAACGGAGCCTGACTGTCGCCGATGATGCGGCTTATAAGGGCGTTGGTGTCTGAGAGAAGTATCAGGTTGTTTTCCTCACGGAAACGTCTTATATAATCCCATGCAAAGCCGAGGAAATCGAGCGACGGACAGCTCTTGCGGATAATCCGCAGCGCGTGTATCTCGTTATATCCCTCAAAAATTTTGTATAAAGTCTCACGCATCAACGTGTCAAAGCTCTCCGGGGGATAGATGACTGTCTTTTTGGGACCTTTGGGAAGCTTAGAGACGACGTATGGAGACTTGTCATTCAGCCCCATGGCGCCCTTTACCTTGACAGCCTTGTCGGTAAACGGCTCAAAAGTCGGCCCGACACTGATGTCGCCATTCTCGGCCACGGTAGTGAATATGCGCCACACGTTTGCAGCCACGGCATCGGTGCTGAAACCGAGCGCCGGCAGCGCGTCGATGACCTTGCGTGCCTCAGCGGCAAGGCGGTCGGTGATTGCATCAATGCGGCCGTCAAGATTTTTTGAGAATGTCTTGATGCGCTCCTCGTCAGAAAGATATTCGATGACAGTCTCCGAGTGACGTTTGAAAACCTCGCTGCTCATACGCTTGACAAACGACGCAAGCGTATTCTGCAGGCGACCCGAGCGGTTGAATACATTGTGGTCACCGCCCGACTCTACCTGCTCAAGCGTATAATCGCGTATCCACTGCATAATGCGACGGCGACCGGCGGGATTACCGTTGTTGAGATCGTCGAGCATCAGCGAGATACCGGCTTTGACGGCATATTCGTCACTGAGCTCAATGCCATAGTCGCCCTGACGGTCTACCTCGCGTGCGAAAGCCCTCAGCACCGTCTGAAAGAACGAATCTATCGTACTGACATTAAAATGGTGGTAATCAAAGAGCAGCGCTCGCAGCGCATCATCGGCTGCGGCACGTAACGACTCGCGTCCGCAACCAAACTCGGCGCACAGCCGGTCTGCATACGGCGCCTTACCTGACGCATCGTCTGACGCAAGAGCCGCAAGCTCCTTCAGGATGCGCGACTTCATTTCCTCGGTCGCCTTGTTGGTAAATGTTATGGCAAGTATGCCGCGGTGACGCTTGCCGGCACTTCCGCCCGTCGACCTGCGCACAAGAGCGTAGCGCCCCGTCTGCTCGTCTTTGACACCGAGGAGCAGTTTGACGTATTCATACGCTAAAGTATATGTTTTGCCTGAGCCGGCCGAAGCCTTGTAGATTGTCAGCAATGCGATAAGGGTTTTAAATCAGGTTTCAAATTTACACATAAATTATTAGTAACGCGCATGAAACCGTGATTTATTTACCCGTCATATCCATGAAATGCGACGGCTTCTGACAGCGAGCGACTCGCTGAGCAACCTTACAAATTCTTTTGTAGCCTGTTTATGATAGCTGTCTTTGAGTATATGGACACAACCCGTCATCTCGTTATCGGGCACATCCAGCGGGATAGCTTTTACATCGTGTTCGTTATATATTGAATCTTCGGCAAGCACGGTGACCAGACGAGTCTGACGGATAAGTTTCAGCAGTATATTGACCTCGTTGAGTTCAATGCGTATGTTGAATTTATCATAAACAGTCAGGAGGCTGTCGAAAGCGTTTCTCGCCTGAAGTCCCTTTGATGGCAGAGCCAGCTCATACTTCTGCAGTTCGGAGAGCGAGACCTTCTTTTGAGACGCCAGCGGATGTGTGCTGCTGACAACGGCCGACAGGCTGTTCTGAAACAGTATGTGCGACTCTACGTCAGCCACAGGAATTGTCGGCTTGAACGCAAGTACAAAATCCAAATCTCGTTTTGCCAGCAGCTCCATAAGCTCACTCATCGGTTTATAGATGACGTTGAGCTTTATATGCGGATAAAGTTTCATAAACGATATCACCGTCTCGGTCAGTATCGGACTGAACGAGTAAGTAACGCCGATGCTGAGAGTACCGGTCAGCAGTTTCTTAAGGTCATTCACACGGTCGGCACAAGTTTCGGCATCGTGGATTGTCCGCAGAGCGAAAGGCAGCATGAGTTCACCGGCCTCTGTGAGACGTATAGCATGGCTGTTACGCAGGAATAATTGCACATCCAGCTCATCCTCAAGTTGTTTTATCTGTTGCGAAAGTGAGCTCTGTGCGATGTTCAGCATTTTTGCCGCATCAGAGAAATTAAGCGTCTCGGCGGCCTTGGCGAAGTATCTTAACTGTCTTAGTTCCATATCAGTGATAATGATGCAAATATACTATTAATATTTCTATCTCGTCGCCGTGAACGAGAGCTTTTTGAAAAGAAACACCGGCACGGTTGCTCCTATGACCATGCCCAAGATTATAAACGTACAAGTCAGGCCGTTATATGCCAGCAGATAGAGATAATGCATGAAATGCGCCTCGCCCGAATGAGTCAGACACAAGAGCAGCGCCTCAATCGTGCGATAGGCATACATGCCCGGTATCATAGGCAGCAGCGCCGGAAAAAAACATACCTCGGCCGGGCAGTGGATGCGGCCTGCAAAAAGCACGGCGAGCACTCCGACGGCAAACGAGGCTAATGTGCCCGCCGCAACGATGTGCATGCCGCATGTCTCGGGTGACATCAGCATATAACGTATCGCATGGCCGGCTGCCGCTATCAGCCCGCACGTCAGATAAGCGCGGCGTGGTGTGTTGCTGATGCTCGAAAAACCGATTGCAGCTATCGCCGCAAACAATCCGTCCTCTAAAATATTTATCAACATATCTCCTGTTAAAACCATTTTAAGCCCAAAATAAACATGCCGCCGCAAAGTCCGGCCGAAAGACACGCCGTCAGTACGGCTGCGTCGCAAAAACGGCTGAACGCACACAGATAGTTGCGATCTATCAGGTCGCTGACCGCATTTATATAGGGGACGCCCGGTATGAGATAGAGCACACTCGTGCCGAGCGCTATCTCAGGCGTAGCTCCGATTTCGAAGATATGACCCGCCGCACTCAGAGACGCCGAAAAAAACGAGGCACAGAGAAACACGAGGCGCACATCGCGACCGTCCTCGAGCATAATCTGCTTTAAACGGTAACCGGCAAGCGTCGAAACAAACACTATCAGCATCGCCGCTAAATCGCCCCCGAATAGCCGACAGAATGACGCGTTGGCGGCTGCCGTCAGCATCAACACCTCGAGGGCGCCGGTCGGCTTTGTGTGTCTTATCGCCTCAAAGCGTCCGACCGCCGAGTTCAGACTGAGCCCCTTGTCTGCGACTTCCCAACTCAGACGGCTCAGACGGGCATTGATATTGAAACTTACACCGCATGAAACGGTTTTGCCGACTGCCGCCTCGCTGACCGAGCCATCCGACACGGTCACATGGACATGCGATGGCAATATGCAGATGTCGACACGCAGTCCGAACGCAGTTGCCATGCGACGGGTATTCTTCTCGATGCGTATGCAGGTAGCGCCGCAACCGGCCAACAGCGCCGCGTAATCGGCGAGAAAAGCGGCGACTTCCGCGGCATATGCCGACCGCCGATACTCAGCCGCGCCACTCTCAGAAATCATCATCGTCGCAATCACCCGGTATAAAAAATATGTCTCTCTCACGCCCTATCTCAAACACACGCCTCATACGGAAACGTTTGTTATGACAGGTTGCGTGACGCTTTACAATCGCTCTGAACAAAAGCGCAAATAACAGCACCGCTACTATCGCGCACCATACAAATATCTGCTGATTCATAGTTCTTCGTTTTCTTGCCGCAAAAGTATCACGACACTTTGTCGTATCATTGCATCCGTCAAGGTTTTTCCCTATCACCGCAATCGGCAAAACAGATAATCGTCCACACTGCCCATGATGATTGCCCCGACGCGCAAACAATATTCGCAAAAAGTCTTTAAAACATTAAAAAAGTATAAATTTCACATATCTGAATCAGATTTGTTGTGAATTTGTCACTTTTCCGTAACTTTGCACCAGATAATTATCTATCAGACTCCAACAACGGTGCAAATCATGAAATCGAGAATCTATTGTCTGATGCTGATAATGCCGGCAATCGCATTTTTTGCTTCTTGCGGAACAAAGTCAACGAAAGACACAGAAAACAGACAAAATCAGAGAACAGCCGCCATCGGCGAGTTCAACTGCGACAGCGCATATGCTTTTGTAGACCGCCAAGTGGCGTTCGGTCCTCGTGTACCCGGCTCCGAGGGCCATAAAATCTGCGGAGACTATCTGATATCAAAACTTGCCTCATATAATCCCGACACTATCATGGTGCAGGAGACGACAGCGACTGCCTTCAACGGCGATCGCCTGCCCGTACGCAACATATTCGCCCGCTTTAACTCTCTCGCTCTAAACAAAATCCTCCTTGTGGCCCACTGGGACACCCGTCCTTGGGCCGATAACGACCCCAAAGACGAAAACCGTCAGACACCGGTCCCCGGCGCCAATGACGGAGGCAGCGGCGTCGGAGTCCTGCTTGAGATAGCACGCAATCTTGCCATAAAAACGCCTGAGTGCGGAGTTGACATACTTCTGACCGACGCCGAAGATTACGGCGGCGGCAAAGGATTTGCCGACTATGACGACAGCTGGTGTCTCGGCACACAGTATTTCGTCAAACATTCACCCTACTCCACCGTAGACCTGTCTCTTATACACATCTGACGCTGCCGACGACTCCTTACGTGTAGA
>ENA-OYXX01001225-OYXX01001225.1-human-gut-metagenome-genome-assembly--contig:-NODE-1225-length-10202-cov-4.353011_pt1 | contig 10202 bp, 8 predicted proteins | sample MGYA00243976_ERZ653434 | MGnify/ENA primary metagenome ERZ653434 (study PRJEB26926, sample SAMN06165112) | human gut metagenome | biome: ENVO:00009003; feature: ENVO:2100002; material: ENVO:00002003...
ATTCTCTTTCACGCGGCCAAAACAGATTCTGTCAAGACTTAAAAATCGCAAAATCGACAGAAAATTTTCTATGCTGCCGAACAATTTGCCCCCGGCCGTTGTCTTAATAGTACAAAGCAGAAAAATAGAATTAGTTTTTTCATAGGATTAGATTTTAAGGTTTTAGCAAAGAGGACTTCCGCGACGGCAGTTCTCTTTGTTTGTGTTATAGACTTGTCTGACAGCTCGCGCCCCCTTATAATCAGACCCCGTTATAAAATGAAAGTGCGCTACTTCACAGTAACGCACCTCCCTCATAACCAAAATTCAAGTATATATTGTGAGTCTAACAAAACGTTCGAGTCTGTGGCAGAGCAAAATCTGCCTCTTGGTTGCGATGCAAAGATAGCTACATAATTGAGAGATTGTTACTAAAATTGCGTCAATAAATCATAAGATATGTTAATACAATGGTCGTTTCTGCGCATTTTATGCTCTTTTGTGCAAAGATTTGCACAAAACTTGTGAAACAGTTAACTTTGCAATCATTTATACTAAATGTTAAGACTCTAACAGTCAATTCGAAATTTTTATTTCTACAGACGTTTTTACGACATGAATCCTTTAGAACTGAGCGAACAAGAAATAATCCGTCGGGCAAGCCTCGACGCTCTCCGACAGGCAGGTATCAATCCCTATCCCGCTGCCGAGTATAAGGTTACCGGCCATTCAGACGAGATAAAAGCAAATTTTGACGACGAGGCTCCGCGGCGCGAAGTCGCTGTCGCAGGCCGCATCATGAGCCGACGCATCATGGGCAAAGCCTCGTTTGTCGAGCTGCAGGATTCGAAAGGCCGTATACAGATATATATATCGCGCGACGACATTTGCCCCGGCGACGACAAGGATCTCTATAACGTCGTGTTCAAGAAACTCCTTGATATCGGTGACTTCATCGGCGTGACGGGCTACGTGTTCCGCACGCAGACCGGTGAGATTTCGGTGCACGCCGAGTCGCTCACCGTGCTCAGTAAGTCACTGCGCCCGCTGCCCATAGTCAAGGTCAAGGACGGCGTGACCTATGACGCCTTTGACGACCCCGAGCTGCGCTATCGCCGCCGTTACGTTGACCTTGTTGTCAACGACGGCATCAAGGATATATTCCTCAAACGAACAAAGGTCTACACGTCGATGCGCTCGTTCTTCAACGAGGCCGGCTACATCGAGGTCGAGACTCCCATACTGCAGTCAATCCCCGGTGGCGCATCGGCGCGGCCATTCATCACCCACCACAACGCGCTCGACATTCCCCTTTACCTCCGTATCGCCGACGAGCTCTATCTCAAACGTCTTATCGTAGGCGGTTTTGAGGGCGTATATGAGTTCTCCAAGAACTTCCGCAACGAGGGTATGGATCGCACGCACAACCCCGAGTTCACATGCATGGAGATATATGTGGCCTACAAAGACTACAACTGGATGATGGACTTCACCGAGCGCATGCTCGAGAAAATCTGTCTCGACGTCAACGGCACAACCGACGTGCGTGTCGGTGACAATGTCATCAGCTTCAAGGCTCCCTTCCGCCGCGTGACCATGATTGACTCCATAAAGGAGCACACCGGCATCGACATCTCGGGCATGGGCGAGGACGAGCTGCGCGACGTCTGTCGTCGACTCGATATCGAAGTCGACCCCGGTATGGGTAAAGGCAAACTCATCGACGAGATTTTCGGCGAGAAGTGCGAGGGCAAATACATCCAGCCGACTTTCATCACCGACTATCCAATCGAGATGTCGCCGCTGACCAAGCGCCACCGCGACAATCCCGAACTGACCGAGCGTTTCGAGCTGATGGTCAACGGCAAGGAGCTCTGCAACGCTTACTCCGAGCTTAACGACCCCATCGATCAGTACGAGCGCTTTGTCGAGCAGATGCGACTTGGTGAGAAAGGCGACGACGAAGCCATGATTATTGACCACGACTTCATCCGTGCCCTTGAATACGGCATGCCCCCGACATCGGGCATGGGCATCGGCATGGACCGTCTGGTGATGCTGATGACAGGCCAGACTGCCATTCAGGAAGTGCTCCTGTTCCCGCAGATGCGTCCCGAGAAGGTCGAGCGACGCGACTCGGCAGAGGCGTTCGCCGCTGTGGGCGTCGAGGCTGACTGGGTCGCTCCCTTGCAGAAAGCCGGAGTCCTCACCGTTGAGGCTCTCGCCGGCGCACAGGCCGGTCGTCTCCATCAGGACCTCTGCGGCATAAATAAGAAATTCAAGCTCGGGTTAAAAAATCCGACGGTCGACGAGGTTGCCGCTTGGATTGAGGCTGCCGCCAAGCGCCCCGAAGCTTAATATAAAACCACAGACGACCCGGCCGGTGTGAACTAATGTCGGCCGAGGCCGTTTTATCATGCGAAACACGATTAGTCAAAGACTTAATAATACAATATAATGGAATTTCCCGGTAAGATAGCGGTGATGGGCGGAGGAACATGGGCCACGGCGCTCGCCAAACTCCTGCTCGAGAACTGCGAAATGATTACTTGGTATATGCGTCGTGACGACCGCATCGAAGACTTCAAGCGTTTGGGTCACAATCCGGCCTATCTGACTGATGTGCAGTTTGACGTCAACCGCATTATTTTCTCAAGCGACATCAACGAGGTGTGCACCGACTGCGACACTCTGCTGTTGGTCATGCCCTCGCCATATTTCAAGGATCACATGGACAAAGTGACCGTCGACATCTCCGGCAAGTCGATAGTCTCGGCCGTCAAAGGCATCGTGCCCGACGAGAACGAACTTATCACCGATTATATGGTGCGCCGTTTCGGCGTCGACCACACCCGTGAGCTGGTCATCTCCGGTCCCTGCCACGCCGAGGAGGTCGCCCTGTCTCGTCCGTCATACCTCACTATCGGTTGCACCGACATAGAGCGTGCGGCCGGTTTCGCACGGTGCATCTCGGGCAAGAACACCCACACCATCACCTCGAGTGACGTCGACGGAATAGAGTATGCCGCCGTTCTCAAAAACGTCTACGCCATCGCCTCGGGCATCATCCACGGCAGCAAGCGCGGCGACAACTTCCTCGCCATGCTCCTGTCGAATGCCATCCGCGAGATGGAGCGTTTCATACAGGCCGTCAATCCGCGGCCGCGTCAGATCTGCGACTCTGTCTATCTCGGCGACCTGCTCGTGACGGCCTACTCGCGTTTCTCACGCAACCATAACTTCGGCTCGATGATAGGCAAAGGCTACTCCGTCAAGGCAGCGCGCATGGAGATGGAGCAGACAGCCGAGGGCTACTATGGCGCCAAGTGTATATATGATATAAACCGGCGCTACGAGGTTTCGATGCCGATACTTGACGGAGTTTACGACATACTCTACCGGCATGTAAGTCCGGCCAAGGCCATCAGCCGCATGGCCGAGTATTTTGATTGAAAAAGATTATATCCGCATAACCGAAAACACCTAACTTTTTACCTGTTATATGAAAACTATCCAATTAAGCGTTAAAAATGTCCTTGGTGCAGTCAGCCAAGCCGACATTGACGCACTGAAACCGGTGGCTAAAGAGAGTCTAAAAAAACTTACCGACCACAGCGGTCTCGGCAACGATTTTCTCGGCTGGGTGAAACTTCCCTCCGAGATTCCCGCTGCCGAGCTCGATGATATCAACGCTACTGCGGCCGAGATGCGTAAAAACTGCGACACTGTAGTCGTAATCGGCATCGGTGGCAGCTATCTTGGCGCAAAGGCCGTCGTCGAGGCGCTCAGCGACTCGTTTGCAGCCTATCGCAGCGACGTGACTCCCAAAATCCTCTTTGCCGGACAGAACATCGGCGAAGACTATCTCTACGAGCTCTCGGATTATCTGCGCGACAAGCGTTTCGGCATAATCGTCATCTCAAAGTCAGGCACAACGACCGAGCCGGCCATCGCCTTCCGTCTGCTCAAAGAGCAGTTAGAGGCTCAGGCAGGCCGTGAGGAGGCCGCCAAACGCATCGTGGCCATCACCGATGCCAAGCGCGGCGCTCTGCGCTCGCTCGCCGATCAGGAGGGCTACAAGACCTTTGTCATCGCTGACAATGTCGGCGGACGTTTCTCTGTCCTCACCCCCGTCGGCCTGCTGCCCATCGCCGTGGCCGGATTTGACATCAAGGCTCTTGTGGCCGGCGCAGCCGCCATGGAGAAAGCCACTCTCAGCGCCGACGAGCCCGAGGCTCTGCTGTATGCCGCAACACGTAACGCACTGTATCGCGCAGGCAAGAAAATTGAGATTCTCGTCAACTACAATCCCAAACTCCACTACTTCGGCGAGTGGTGGAAACAGCTATATGGCGAGAGCGAGGGCAAGGACCACAAAGGCATTTTCCCCGCAGCCGTCGACAACTCGACCGACCTTCACTCGATGGGTCAGTGGATTCAGGACGGCGAGCGTATCATCTTCGAAACCGTCATCTCTGTCGCCGAGCAGCATCACGAACTGCGCATCGGCCATGACGACGCCAATCTCGACGGTCTCAACTTCCTCGCCGGCAAACGTGTCGACGAAGTCAACAAGATGGCCGAACTCGGCACAGTCATTGCCCACGTCGACGGAGGTGTGCCCAATATCCATCTGACCGTCCCGGCACTCACCGAGCAGTATCTCGGACAGCTCATCTACTTCTTTGAGGCTGCCTGCGGCATCAGCGGCTATATCCTCGGTGTCAACCCCTTCAACCAGCCCGGTGTCGAGGCTTATAAACGCAACATGTTTGCCCTCCTCGAGAAGCCCGGCTACGAGGCCGAAACCGCCGAAATCAAAAAACGTCTCTGAACAGTAATCGCAAACTGATAAAAAGCGCGTCCGCACATCAAGTGGACGCGCTTTTTGCATTTGTATATCAATTTGATTTGTAGTAATTTTGTCAATTGAGGTCTTACGCACCGACGAAATATTTAAATTAATGAAATAATCAGCAATATGAAGGGCATCGTGTTGGCCGGGGGGTCCGGCACTCGTCTTTATCCCATCACCAAGGGCGTCAGCAAGCAGCTCCTGCCGATTTATGACAAGCCGATGGTCTATTATCCGATTTCGGCTCTGATGCTCGCCGGCATCCGCGACATCCTCATCATCTCGACGCCGTTTGACCTGCCGATGTTTGAGCATCTTTTGGGCGACGGCAGCGATTACGGAGTGAAGTTCACTTATGCCGAGCAGCCTTCGCCCGACGGTCTGGCGCAGGCCTTCATCATAGGCCGAGACTTCATCGGCGACGACTCTGTCTGTCTCGTGCTCGGTGATAATATCTTCCACGGGGCCGGTTTCTCGACGCTGCTGCGCGCGGCTGTCCGTGATGCCGAGTCAGAGGGTCGAGCCACCGTCTTCGGCTACTGGGTCGACACGCCCGAGCGCTACGGTGTGGCCGAGTTTGACCGCGAAGGCAACTGTCTGTCAATCGAGGAGAAGCCCGAACATCCAAAATCAAACTATGCGGTCGTCGGCCTCTATTTCTATCCCAACAAGGTCGTCGACATAGCCGCCGGCATCAGGCCGTCAGCCCGCGGCGAGCTTGAGATCACGTCGGTCAATCAGGCCTTTCTCGACGCCGGCGAGCTAAAGGTAAAGACGTTGCCCCGCGGCTTCGCGTGGCTTGACACCGGCACCCACGACTCTTTGGCCGAGGCATCGATTTATGTCGAGGTCCTCGAGAAGCGTCAGGGCCTCAAGATAGCCTGTCTTGAGGGCATAGCCTATCGCCGCGGATGGATAAGCCGCGAGCGTATGACCGAGCTTGCGCGGCCCATGCTCAAGAACCAATACGGCCGCTATCTGTTGAAAGTTATAGACGACATGGACCGCTGCAAGGACATGCCCGATTTTGAGTGAGACAATGGAGGTAATAAAGACTGACATAGACGGGGTGATGATTATCCGTCCCCGTGTTTTTGAGGACGCGCGAGGCTACTTCTTCGAGAGCTGGTCAAAGCGTGAGTTTGACGCGCAGGTGCGCCCGGTCGATTTCGTGCAGGACAACGAGTCGATGTCGACGCGCGGTGTCATCCGCGGGCTGCATTTCCAGCGTCCGCCATATAGCCAGAGCAAGCTTGTGTGCTGTGTCAGCGGCCGTGTGCTGGATGTGGCCGTCGATATACGCCGCGGCTCGCCCACTTACGGGCGCTATGTTGCCGTTGAGCTTAGCGGCGACAATCATCTGCAGCTGTTTATTCCGCGCGGCTTTGCCCATGGTTTTGCCGTGCTCAGCGACACGGCTGTATTCCGTTATAAATGTGATGATTACTATCATCCAGAGTCAGAGAACGGCATCAAACTCGACGACCCGGATTTGGGTATCGACTGGCATATCAGTCCCGCAGAGGCCGTTTTGAGCGACAAAGACCGCTGTCGCAGTCCCTTCGCCGGATTTGACTCGCCGTTTGACTTTAACACAGATTATTACGCAAAATGAATATTCTCGTAACCGGAGCCGGAGGCCAACTCGGCCATTGTCTGCGTCGCGCTGCGGCCGGCAGCGCCGACAGATATATCTTCACAGATGTCGACGAACTCGATATCACCGATGCCGGCGCCGTGGCGGCGATGGTCGGTGACAATGACATAAAGGTGATAATCAACTGCGCCGCCTATACCGATGTCGAGAGGGCCGAGGACAATCCGCTGCTTGCCGAGCGTCTCAACGGCGACGCTGTCGCCGGTATGGCCCGCACGGCCCGCGACTGTGACGCCACGCTGATACATATCTCGACAGACTATGTCTTCGGACGCGAGCCTTACAATGTGCCGTGCCGCGAGGACCAGCAGGGCACGCCGACAGGTGTCTACGGACTCACCAAACTCCACGGCGAGCAGGCCGTCGCCGATTCGCGCTGCCGTGCCCTGATTATACGCACGGCGTGGCTCTACAGCGAGTATGGCCGTAATTTCGTCAAAACCATGCTCGAGCTGACCGCGACACGGCCGTCGCTCAAAGTGGTTTTTGATCAGGCCGGCACGCCGACCTATGCTCAGGATCTCGCCGACGCCATCGTCAGCATCATCACCGCCCGCAGCTACGAAGGCCGCGAGGGCATCTACCATTACTCCAACGAGGGCGTCTGCTCGTGGTATGATTTCGCCAAGACCATTGCCGCGATGGCCGGCAACACTGCCTGCCAAATCTCGCCCTGTCACTCCGACGAGTTCCCCTCGAAGGTCCGCCGTCCCGCCTATTCGGTACTCGACAAGACCAAATTCAAACAGACATTCGGCATACCGGTACCTTACTGGACCGATTCGTTAAAAAAATGTATCGACAATCTGAAATGAAACGCAACATCATCATAACCGGGGGCGCCGGCTTCATCGGCAGCCATGTCGTCAGACTTTTTGTCAACAAATATCCTGACTATCATATCATAAATGTCGACAAACTGACCTATGCCGGCAATCTCGCCAACCTCCGCGACATCGAGGACCGTCCGAATTATACCTTTGTCCGCGCCGATATCTGTGACTATGACCGTATGCTCGAACTGATTGAGAAGTATCAGGTCGACGGTATCATCAACTTTGCCGCCGAGAGCCATGTCGACCGCTCGATAAAAGACCCGTTCACCTTCGCGCGCACCAACGTGATGGGAACGCTCGCCTTGCTGCAGGCCGCCCGCGTCAGCTGGGAGTCGCGTCCCGAGCGCTATGACGGCAAGCTCTTCTATCACATCTCGACCGACGAGGTCTACGGCTCATTGGAGATGACCGCGCCTCAGGGTGTGCCGTCGCCTTTCACCACAGCCGCATCGTCAGAAAATCATAAAGCCTACGGCCGTGAGTTCTTCGTCGAAACCTGCAAGTATGACCCGCACTCGCCCTACAGCGCAGCCAAGGCCTCGAGCGACCACTTCGTGCGAGCTTATCACGACACTTATGGCATGCCCACAATCGTGACCAACTGCTCCAATAACTACGGCCCCTATCAGTTTCCTGAGAAGCTTATTCCGTTGTTTATAAACAACATACGTCATCGTCGGCCGCTACCTGTCTATGGCCGCGGCGAGAATGTGCGTGACTGGCTCTACGTCGAGGACCACGCGCGTGCCGTCGACACCATCTTTCATAACGGCCGTCCGGCCGAGACCTACAATATCGGCGGTTTCAACGAGTGGAAAAATATCGACATCATCCGTCTCCTCGTCAAGACCGTCGACCGTCTGCTCGGCAACCCCGAGGGCTACAGCGACTCGCTTATCAGCTACGTCACCGACCGCGCCGGCCACGATCTGCGTTACGCCATCGATTCGCGCAAACTGCAGCGCGAGCTCGGCTGGGAGCCGTCGCTCCAGTTTGAGGAAGGCATCGAGCGCACCGTACGCTGGTATCTTGACAACGAGCCGTGGATGGACAACATCACCTCGGGCGACTACGAGCGCTATTATGAGGAGATGTATAAAAACCGATAATAGTCATATCTGTCGTCTGTAAACCTTTGACGCTATGCCGTTAAAGTTATAATCGCATACAAACTTGAAGCCGCATTTGGCGGCGACACGCTGTGACGCGATGTTTGCGGCATCGGTGGTAATCAGCAGCGATTTCAGCCCGAGACTATCACGGCAGTAAGCTAAAAATGCGCCGAGAGCCTCGGTTGTCAGTCCCATTCCCCAAAGTGGATGCCCGAGCCAGTAACCCACCTCACGCTCGCCCGGCTGCGGCGCAAAATGCTCCGTTCCTTCGGGGACGAGCCCGATGCAGCCTGCAGCCTCACCGGATTCTTTCAGAACCATGGCGAATGAATGTGGATTGGGTATGAATATCTCCTTTATTACATAAAGGCTCATTTCGCGCGATGTGTGGCGAGGCCATAGGGCGAGTTCGCTCACCCGGCTGTCGGATGCATATTTGTAGAGGTCATCTGCATCGTCCTGTTGCCACGGTCTGAGTATCAGTCGTGCTGTTTCAATCATCACTTCGTCGTGTATTTTCATGTCTGCAAGTTAGATATAAATTCTTATATAAACAAAAAGGGAGGCCCGAGCCACGGGCCTCCCTAAGAAACTTATATAGTCAGGTTATTGTTTTTCGGTAACTTTCCATTTATAAATCTCGGCGCTTTCGTCGTAGGTGTACTGGAGACCCTCGCCAAGCTGTACATCGAAGTTTTTATAACCGTTCAACTCTGCCCAGTTATAGCCGTAATATACGGGTTTCTGTGTAAACTCGCCTCCATTGATTATCATCGATTGGATACCGACAGGATTATTAGATCCTACGCCAAACGGCTCGGCAGCATAGATGCAGGAATGGGGGTCTGTGCCGTCCGAACGGAATTTGCCGCCATTGATTGTAACAGATTGAGGTGTTTCGCCAATATTTTGCGTACAAGACAGGGTGTAGCAATATTGATTTGTGCTCTTGGAATAGAAGTCACAATTTGTGAGAGTAACTGTCGGACCCCATGCTATTACCATACAGCTGCCGCCTGACTCAATCTTAACATTTTCGAGTACAGCGACATTGCCGCTAATATAAATAGCTTTTTGTGTCGGATTTGTGTTAGTACTAATGATTTCAACATCTTTCACGTTCAATTTGCCCGAATTGCTTGTGATGGCACGTGTATCGGTCGTAATTTTCGAATTGCTTATGCTGGCGCTTGCGCCGCGTACGACATATAGAGCAGAGCCGTTTTCTTTGTCTTTAGGATTAATCTCGAAGTTGACGCCGTCAATCTCTACATTGCCGAGCGAGCCGTCAGAGGCGGCTGTTGCAAAGAATACACTTTCAAAGCCCGATGACTTGATGGTGCCTTTGCCTGATACTTTAAGGTCTGATGTGACTCTGTAAAAATTCTTGCTCTGGTTTTCCTCTGATGCTGTCAGATTGAGCTCGCCGTCGACAGTCCATTTTGCCGGTTTATCAAGGACAACCTGATCTGTTGATGCTGTGATGGTCGTGCCTTCGGGGATAATTACACCAATGCCTTTTTCGACGGCTGCGAGGAACTCTTCGGTCGTGCTTACTTCTACCGGAAGAGCGGTGAACGAGTCGGTGAAGCCGGGTTTGATTTCGACGGTGAAGTTGACCTTAGATGTGAGGAGTGAGCCGTAGATGTTTGTGCGGTAGTTGCGCTGCACGGGCACGGCTGCAATCTCGAGAGTGTTGTACTCCGTCTCGCCGTTGAGCACGGTGTACTTGAGGTCGACGACGTCACGGTCGGCGCCGACAA
>ENA-OYXX01001227-OYXX01001227.1-human-gut-metagenome-genome-assembly--contig:-NODE-1227-length-10184-cov-5.082140_pt1 | contig 10184 bp, 14 predicted proteins | sample MGYA00243976_ERZ653434 | MGnify/ENA primary metagenome ERZ653434 (study PRJEB26926, sample SAMN06165112) | human gut metagenome | biome: ENVO:00009003; feature: ENVO:2100002; material: ENVO:00002003...
CTTTTTGCAAGTGAAAAAGTTTTCATTTTCTAACCAGCTCTGCGATAATTTCAGTATACTTTTTGTCATAGCCGTAATCGTTGATATACGCGATGTTGTAGGCATTTTCGTCAAATTTTATGACCATATCTTTGTCCAGCTTTATTTTCGGAGTTCGCATTAAAAAGCGCGTTTTAACTTCCGAAAAATCCGAATTAGAGCGCAAAATTTCAGTACCACTGATGTTTGTAACCTGTGCCCACGTCAGCAAAACAACAACCTCGGATTTTTTCTCAAAACCGTCAGAGTCTTTGCGCGGCTCAAATTTTATCACCGCAATTTTTTTATCGAAGTTTCCTGGATTGATTACCATAAGCCGCCTCTTACAATAAATTCACCGAATGCATACCCAGAATCGTCTCAACCACGTGGTTTAAGTGACTTTTATCAACGTAAAAACTGCGATTATCGTACATATCTTGCACCAGCACAAAAACTGCGATTATAAAAGTTTCATGCTCATCAAGGTCAGCCTCAGAAAGCCCGGTGTAATCGCAAATAAAACGTATTGCAGCTTGCAAAAATGCTGCCAATTCTAAGATTTCTTCCTCGGCTAAACTTCCGTAGTCAAGTTTCAAGTAATTGGCCAAAGTTTTAACAGTTATCTCACTAACTGCGCGGAGCCCGCGCCGGCACTTCGCGTCCGAAGTTGCATCTGAATTTGAATTCATCATCACGCGTCCTTTCTTTACGAAGTTTTAAGTTTTTTAATCACTCTCCATAAGCCCTGCGGCTTTTAATTTTTCCAACAAAGAATTAAAATCTGTCTTTAAATCTGCGATTGTTGTTGCAGCGCTTAAAGCTTGATTTTCTGCAACAGGGAAACCGCTTAACTTAGCTCCGTTCAGTACTTCCAGACTCCCTCCAATAACCAACTTGTCACCGTTTTCTGAATAGTTTTTTGTGTTATAGCTCATCTAAAATCCCCCTAATCACACGGTTGCTGCCATTTTTAGGCCAGCAATCATCTGATGATTTTGAATTTTCGAATCGCATTCAGCCCAACCGACTATTCCAATTGCGTTTTTGTCTATATATTTTTCGCGCATGAGTTGAATTTCCAAGTTTTGAGATATTTTCATTGCCATACCTGCAAAATCTCCATAAAGAACAGAAATATTGCCCGCTGTTGTAGGTTCTGGCATATTTTCTGAAACATAAACTGGCTTGCCTAAAAACTGCCACTCAAAGCCCGATGTTATGCCTTTTCCGTAAGCTAAGTAATAATTTCCGTTGCCGTCCTTTGCTTTGCGAAGCTCAGCAAATACAGCCTTATTCATAATCCACATCGCATTTTTCTGATATTGCTGCGGAACAGCGAGTTGCAAGCTAATCAAGTTATCGATTTTCGCAGCATTGGCAGCTGTGTAAGTTGTATTGCCCGTTGCTACTAAGTTTGTCGTTGAAGTCGCACCCGTCATGTGGTTATTAGCTGCACCCGTTCCAACAAGCAACTCTTTCTCCCAAAACTCTGCAAACGCCCCAGCCATCTTGTTTGTAAGGAAGTTCGTCACATTGATGTCAACGTTGTTTAAAAGTTTGCGGCTGATAACCGATAAAGCCCCGTGCGAGTAGCCTTTAAGCTCGATAGAATTGAATTTTCCTTGACCGGCAACAAGCGCGGTGAATTCGTCACCTTGATATGCTACATTTACGTCGCCAGTAGGGTTGTCAGCGTCAGTGTCTGCGCCATAAACCGGAATTTCCAGTGTGCCTTTGGTGTTAAATTTCTCGACTTTTTCGTAAATCGGGGAAAGCTCCTTAACTTTCTCAATAATTTTTTTCGCGATGGTTGTCGGAACAATCGCACCATTGCTGCCGTAGGACATCCCAGGGCTGGCTGCTCTTTCTTCGCCCGTTACAATAAAGTCAACGAATGCACGTTCCTCCTTTTTCTCTTCCTGATTCTCTGTTTTTTCTTCGCTTTCAGAAATTTCTTTTTTCTTTTCCTCAATGTTCATTTCGCGTGCCTCCTCCTCGGCGTTTATTGTTGCGTCAATTTCTGTGATGAGTTTTTTCAACTCGTTAAATTTGCTGATTTCATCTTCTGTTAAAGCTCTTTTCTCGAGCTTTGCTGCGTTTAAAAGGTTCTGCATCTCTTCCTGATTTTCTGCTCGTTTTTCCGTTAAGTATTTTAGTTCCATTGTTTGATTTTCCTTTCGTCGCGAGCTTCCCGCTCGTTATTTTTGCATTTTAATATGCGCGAATTGGGTCCAGCGTCACGCTGGTATTTCAAATCCATTCTGATACCTCACTTTTTTATTTCTTCAATCTGTTTTTCGAATGTAGAATAATCAATCGCTTTATGTTCTGTTTCATCGATGATTTTTGCCTTAAAATCTTCACCCCTAAATTCTATTTTCGAATTTCCATCGGCACGCAATTCTATCGATGTGCCAACATAACAAGGGATTTTATGCTCATCAATTATCGAGACTTCAGCCAAATTCATTTCATCCACAAAGCGCCGTTTTAAGCCATTTTCAAGCGGTTCTTCGTGCTCTTTTAAAGCCTCAAACCCAAAACTCCAACCTCGAAGTTTACCGTTTTTAGCCTTTTCGATTACTTCACCGTCCGTTATTTTGCAAATCGCCCGAAGCCCGATATTATCCTCAAAAAGCTCCACGTTTCCTTGCTTTGTAGACCCTAAAACCCTCGATGGCTCATGGTTTAAGAGGCATAAAACATCGTCGCTTTTTTCTAACGCTCGCTGAAATGTTTTCGGGCTAATTTGCTCAACGAATTTTTCGCCGTTCTCATCAAGCATTGGCCGCGAGTCTCTAGCAATCGCATTCACATAGCCATCCAGAAGCACGCTGTCATTCCTGATTTCTATGCGCATCGTTCTCACTCCCTTCATTTTTTTGTTTTGCCTTTACGTGCAAAAGCTCGGTCATTTCGGGGTTCGTCCTCTCCCCGAAAAGGCACGTCCTTGCCCCCTAACTCACCGTTTTTACGCTGGCTAGCGGACTACCACCTTTTCGTGGGCCCCTCCAGTTTTTCAAATTAAACGCAGAATCTAAAACAACTCTTTTAAGTCGACGCCATAAATTGCTTGCCAAGCTTCAGCCGGATAGGTTCGAACACTGCCGTAATTTGCGTCGAAAATTTTAGGCATTTCTAGCTCATGAGAGGTGCAATAGTTTCGAAGTGGTTTCCAATCAAATTTTGATTTCAGCCGTATCTCCGCAGCCTTTATGCTCGCAAACTCTTTTGACTTATCGAGTTTTCGCTTCAATTTTTCCACCTCCCTTGATTTTTGGCTCGCCGTGTTCATTGCCTCCCTTTTCTTTAAGGAATAAAAGGAAGCAAAAGAACCTTTATTTCGCACACAAATTTCAGCGCGGGATTTCGAATTTTTTGCCTGCGCTTTTTGTGGTTCGCGAATTGGCCTGTGCGGCCGCGCACCTTCATCTCGTTGTTTCTGCATTAATTCCTTTTGCTCAACTTCGGCTGCCAAACATCTAAGCGCCTCCGGAAATGATTGTGGGATATAAAAACTCAGCTGTTTTTCCATCTCATCAAAGCGTTTTATATATGCTCGTTTAAAATCGTTGTAGCCGGTATAATTCATAACCAGCAAAATGAAGGCATTTTTATCAAGCAAATATTCCTTGTATTTGTTGCCTTGGCTCGTCGTAAATTCACGCTCGGAAAATTCTCCTACCGTTAAAACGTCCTCTATTTTCCTTAGTACGTCCTTATGCTCTTTTTCTAAGCCAACCGCTATATCACGGCTTCCAACCAGCAATTTCCCATTTTCGTTTTTGATGTTTACGTTTATTAATTTATTCATGCGTGTATCCTCCATTTTTGTTTTCAATATTTGTAATTTGATTTGTGTTTGGCGTGTAAACCTCTTTTGTCACCGGGTTAAATAGCACGTCTTGAAGCCCTAATTTGATAAAATTAAGCCCCAAAGGCTCAAGATTTTCAAGATATCTAACTTCATCTATCTGCATTAAATTAGATTCCAGTGCGGTTTTGTAGGCCTCAAACCGGGTCTTGATGTCACCCTTGATGATTTCTTTTGTATCGAAGGCAAAATAAAAAGACTTCTTCTCCTTCTCGAGAAGCAAGTCTCTATTTAAAGCACATTCAAATGTTGCCAGAATCGGCATAATAGCAGTCTTTATAAAGGTTTCCCAATTCCAATCAGTTGGCATTCCGAAAATCTCTAAAATCGAATCAGACATTGACTTTTTGCTTTCATTTAGCTGCATTTCAACGCTGGTATTGCTGGCTTCTTGAAAGGTCAATCCTTCGTTTAAAATTATGACGTTTTCATCGTTGTTTGAGTAAAACTTATACCAGGCAGCCTTTAAAGCGTCGATGGCCTCTTTGGTTAAGCGATTTTTTGCGTTTATGAAGCCTTTTTTGTTGCCTCCGGTTGAAACGAGATTTTGCTCGAACTTAAGTGTTGTATACGCAACTTTTAAAAGCTCACCATTTTCCTCGATAACACCGCTGCCACGCGCTCCGTCTTTAGTTGCACGCAAAATTTTTAAAAACTCAAATGGCTTGTACGTTTGACCGTGAACCAGAATGTTGTAATCTTTAAAAATCGGGTTAAAGTTCTGATTTATCGTAATGTTTTTGCTGTCCACATAGTGCAGCGACTTGACCGAATTTCGCTGCTTGTTTATGTAGGCATACGCGTTGCCGTTCAACAAATAATCGCGAACTAAAGCCTTTTTAAACTGCGCTCCGTCAAGTGTATCTTTTGTGTCCTCGTTGAGTAAATCGCAGCGTGAGTCTGTAACTTCAACTGTTTTACGTTTGCCGCCCGTAATCTCCTCTCGATAAAGTTTTATCGGAATCATCGAAACGGTTTCTGAGATTAAATTTACACATCGCGCAACCGCCGGAATATTTAGCGCTTGCTCGCAACTGATTGAATCTTGGCTTAAAATAGCACTTAAAAGCACGTCATTTGCTGTTTGTGCTGGCTCTTCGATATTTCTTTTTCGGAAATTAAATAGTTTCATTTTTTATCACCATCTTTAATTCTTAAACGCGTGCATACGGCATATTTTATTAAGCTAAGTAAAATGCGCGACGTGTCGGCGGCGGCTCGCCGCTAAATTACTTGTACAACCCAGTTGTCACTGAAAATCACGTCTTGCTGCAGCAGATAAACCGCATTTATTAGTGCCACCACCATATCGACCTTGCCCTGAGATTTTTTCTTCGTAACGTATCGGTTCATGTTGGTGTCGTAAGTGCAGCGCGCGTTTTCAAAATTTATCTCTAACAGCGTATTTTTTTCATACTCAAATTCGCCATCTGTGATTTTCTCCGACAATAACTTTGTGGGTGGGTGCAAGGTGTCACTGTGCTGGCGAATCTCGACCGTGTTGTATTTCTGGTTCCACTTTTGGGCACTTGAAATCGCATTGTACCTATCGAACCCGATGGCTCTCACGGTAATGCCATATTTTTCTTCAATGGAAAATACAAAGTCCTCTACAACACCGTAATCGATCGTTCTATTGCCACAAGCGATACACTTACCAGCGGCTACAAATCGGCGATAATCAAGCTTTTCAAACTTATTTTTTTCATCAATTCGCCCTTCTGGAATAAAGCAAACTATATCGGCTAAAATCCTGCCGTTTTCCTCAGCACAAATCGCGACTGCCGTGTTGTCATTGCTCATCGATAAATCCACGCCAACGTAGACGTCACGCCCAGTCCAATCGATTTTATTGACCCGGCAGCGCTGCAAATCTTTGATGTCTATAAAGCTTTCCGTTCCGGCACCTTGATAGATGATATTGCAGTGTTTCGTCAGAAAATTTTCTCGCGCAGACTCAATAGAAATGGCCCTGGCTCGCTTTTTTAAGAGGTCATCCCAAATTTCTGGAATCTCCAAGGCAACCGGATTTGCGTGTTTTAGAATCGTGTCGTCGAACGACCAATTGTCAGTATTCTCCGGCTCGTAAAGTAGGGAAAAGACCGTCTCATCGTTCTGCGTGCCATCCAAAATTCTCTTAGCATAATTGACTTCGTCCTCAAACGGATTGTTAGCCGTTGGATATTTCGTTGAAATTATGCATCCAAGCTTATTCAAAATGTTGAGCTGCCCGGAGCGCATAGCTTCAATTGCGTAAGAGTTCGGTAACGTTCCAACTTCATCGGCTAAAAATACATTTGGCAGCTTGCCGTCCATCCTGGAATTGCTGTAATTAAGCGGAATGTACCGATTCTCATTCGGGATGAACTCAATATAATCGCGCAAAACCTTGAACCTATTTTTTTCTTGATGCAAATAGACAAGCGGGCTCGACTTTAAAATTTCCTCAATTGCAGTCTTAACTTCACGCGACAAAGCCCCGTCTGGCGCAACTGAGTAGAACTTGCTGAATTTTGGTTCCAATAAAAAAAGCAACACAAAAATGGTTGCAATCGTAAAAGTTTTGAAATTTTTCCTTGCTATTTCTAAAATTGCTGTCTCGTAACGTCGTTTGTCGGGATTTTTCCTATGCACGACACAAAGAATAGCCGCATAAAAAAGCCACTGATACCCGCATGAGCACTCATAAATACTGCTCCCAGCCTTAAGGCCTCGCGGCATTACGAGTAACTTTAAAATATTTTCAATTTGCCGCAGCTTTTGCTCATCCAGAAAATATTTTTCTGATTTTCCATCGCAGATTTCCAAAAACTTCTGGCACTGTTTAATGACGTATTTAGGTGCCGGAATAGTCCCGTTTACCACATTTTGAGCATATTGAAAGCTTTGATGGACAATCATTTAGCGCGCCCTGACAGGAGTTCAAGCAATGGGTCTGGTTCGCCACCATCTTGCCGGTCTCGCAGCGTCGTGATTATTTTCATCAGCGTTACAACTGTCTTATTCGCGCTGTCTGTGGTTCGATTAAACTGAGTTACTGCCGGATGCGAGTAAAGATTTGATTCACCCTTAACGTAAGTTTTGTCAATGAAAAAACCATCTTTCTCAATTGTTGCCCTCAATTCGTCCAAGATTTGCAGCTGGGTTTGGTATCTTTCAAATGTGGTTGCAAAAAACAGATTTTGCTCCACACCATAGTTTTGCGCCAATTTTAAAATTTCTTTCGCTTGGTCTTTTAATTCTTTTTTCAAAAATTTTCATCTCCATTTTTCAAAAAATTCATATTTACTTACTTCGGTGTAAATTTAGGAGGGCCGTTGGTGTTAAGCCGTTCTTTGGCATTTTCACTCATGGGCTGGGGGGCAACGTGACGTTGCATCCAATTCGCGAACACAGATTTTCAAATAAAAAAAGCTTCCTGCCCGCGGATTTTATCTTGCGTTATTTTCTTGTTCAGAAATAACTTTCATTACTTCATCAGACGTTATCTCACCACGGTCGCACATTGCGTGGTGCATAGAACAAAGAGTAATTAAATTATTATCATCAAGTCGCAGCTCTTTGCTTGCGTTAATTGGCACTGCATGATGAACCTGCAAGTCACTACAATTGTATTTGCGATTCGTGTCATACATTTCTCGAATGCATATCTGGCACAAATAACTGTCTCGTTTCTTGATTTGTTGGCGCTTTTTGTTCCAGACTGAACTATTTCTAAACCTTACTGCATCATCAATTTTCTTTTTCTTAATTGGTTTCCTTTTACAGATGCATCCTTCACCATGGATTCGTCCACAGTAAACACAGCTTGAAAATTTCGCGTATTGGGGCGCATGCAGTAAATTAAAAGTTTTCTTAGAACCAATGGTGCGACTTGGCTCCGGCGCCTCGCCGGTGCACGATTTCTTAATTGGACATCGCCTCCGTTTTAAATAAAAGCAGAGCGCCTGTATTCAGACGCTCCGAGGAGAAAAGTTATGAAAAAATTTTTACAATAACATATTATCACATAAGACCGGGACAAATCGGGACAACTTTTTATTTCTTTTTTTTAATTAATAGGAGCACTTCATCTAAAGCACTCCTTACAAGAAAGGCATTGGAATATTATTCCATGGTACTATTTTATCACACTATACCGGGACAAATCGGGACAACTTTATTTTTTGTTCAAATATCTGTAAAGTTTTTTACGAAGACTTTCTGCTCGATTTTTTCCTCCAATAGCCCTCTCAATCTGCAACCAACTCATGTGACACTCAAATCGGTAAATCATAATCTGTTTTATCAGCGGCTCCTCCACGCCCTCAATATAGCGGCTTATCCGATTCAGCTCGTAAAAGCATTTCTTCAAATTTAAGTCTAATAATGCTTTTAAATCAGCTATTTGCGCCGCATAGTTTCCAATTTTATCTGAGATGCCCTTGCCTGTTGGTAATCCTGTAATTTTTGTTGAACAATTAATTGCTAGGGTTTCTAACTCAGCAATTCTTCGCTGTTGTTCTTTTATTTCCTTTTTCAGGTAATATAAACTTTTTAATTCATGTAAACTCATTGCGTGGCTTACATCGTTTGATTCTTCTGCATGCCTAAGCGCAAACTCGGCTCCGGCGCCTTGCCGTTTTTTCTTTGTCATAAAATTTCTTCACCTCTCTCAACTTGCGGCAATATTCCATCTTTTTTCAACAAGTCGTAAATAAACAGCCTTCCTTTTTGTGACCAGTACGTATGAACCTTCGTATGCTGGCCGCTATTGTCGAGATACGTGTGCGTTTTTGTGCTTGTATATCCTTTTTCTGCATATTTTTGATACAGAAGCCAAATATCACCTTGCCGAAATTGAACGCCCTTTTCGTGCAAATACTTATTCATCCTTGACGCGCTCCAGCCGTAATCTTTTGCGATCACTGACATAGATACTAAGTCTTTACAATTTAGCACAACTTCGTAATAACTAGCCTTCGGCATCATTTCTGAGATTTGCTGCGTTTGGATGGCAATTGTGTTTTCAAGGCATTTGTTTTGCTTTCTAATTCCCTCAAGCTGTGCTTGCGCAAACTGTAATGCTCGTGACATAGTTGCCTCTGGAGAATTCCATTTTTCTTCAATCGAAATAAAATATTGTCTACACTGTTTGCCTATTTCTGTTCGCTGAAGCATACATAATTCTTTTGCCATCTGAATTGTCAATTGATGGTCAGTACTTGGTCTGCCGCCTTCGGAGGTTTTACTCAAAATTGAGTAAAAGTCTATCCCTTCACTAAAACCGTACTCTCGCATCCTTTTGAACCAGTCATTGTACCTTGTTTCTACTTGCAATTCTTCATGTAAATCTCTCCCTAAAACTGTTGGTCTATCGTTTTCAAAGTTTATTTTTATTAAATTGTTCATCATTACGTCCTCCAAAAATTAATTTTTTAATTGTACTTTTCGATTATTTCCTCTAAGTTTCATTTGCTCTCATGACTTTTTCAAGTGGAACGATATATACCAATTTTTTGCAGGTTGGGTCGGTCAACTCCGCTTGGTAAGACAGCGGTTTATCCTTCTTTTTTCGCAAAATGCACGCTGTGAAAATAAAGTCCTTTATACTGCAACCTTCAAAATTCATTTGTCCCGTGTCGTAATAGACCGCCTTTCCCAAAAATACTTTCACTAACTTAACGTCCATGGCAATTACCTCCAAATCTTCTTCGGTTTTGATTCTTCGTACTTACGGTCAAGTTCTGTAAACTGCATATAATTTCCGTTGAAATTAAAAAGCGTGACACCAGTCGTGCCACGCCGATTCAAGGCTACATCAACACCAATTGTCTTGCTCTCTACAAAACCTCGCTCATTCAAATTTTTTTCAATGCACCACATCAAAATGACCTTGTTTGCGTCCTGTTCAATAGAACCGCTATCTCGAAGCTCTGACGGGCTTGGCCGAGTACTTTCGTCACTTGTGCGATTTAGCTGCGACAAGCATAAAATCGGCACACCTAGTTCTGAAGCTAAACACTTAAGTTCCCGGCAAATAGCACCAACTTCCAAATTTCTATTTTCAAGCTTTTTACTGCTTCGCATTAGCTGCAAATAATCAATCACAATTAGTCCCAAATCCTTAACTAACCTTGACTCTAATCGGATATCATTAACCGTACAAGCTGGGTTATCATTGATTTTTATCGGCAAGCTGTAGATTTCATCGATAGACTCAGCAATTTTATTAATTTCCTCATCGCGGATTTTCTGAGGCTGTCTCTTATACACATCTGACGCTGCCGACGACTCCTTACGTGTAGAT